>JAEIGA010004726.1_pt1 | contig 21003 bp, 13 predicted proteins | sample 9270691 | NCBI WGS metagenome assembly JAEIGA01 (sample SAMN17057246, study PRJNA624740) | gut metagenome | biome: biome; isolation source: fecal sample | host: Bos grunniens | place: China: Xizang | collected 2019 | reverse complement strand
ATGATACAAGACGGCATGTCACTGACCTACACTGCCGATCACAACGCCATGATGGGAGATAAGTCCGGCTTTGAGCGCGCCATGGAAAGCATGCGCGCGTGCGGTTACCGCTTTGCCGCCATCAAGGGCTGTGAGATCACGGTCTACGGCAACAACGGCCACCTGCTCTCCTACGGCAATGATCTGACCTTTACCGAGCCGCCACGCAATCGCGAGCCCGAGACCATCGCCAACTGGAATCGCATCATCGGTGAGATCAAGGCGGCAGGAGGCTACTGCTACATGGCGCATCCGTTCCACGTTTGGTTCAACTTCACCGGCTTTGCCAGCGATTGCCACGACGTCGAAAAGAGATTCGAGGTCACGCTCAACGAGGATATTCTCGATCTGTACACCGAGATGGACGGCATGGAGATCATCAACTCCCGTTACATCAACAAGGAAATGAACAACGATTACGCCATCGCCTACTGGGATCGCATGAACTGCAAGGGATACAAAAAGTACTTCGGTAGCGGCGGCTCGGACGGACACAGGCTGGATCAGCTCTCCACTGTTTACAACGGCTTTCTTCTGAACGATCTGAGTGCCGAGGCACTGCAGGATGCTTACCGCCACGGACGTCAGTTCGTCACCACGGGTCCCGAGATGCGCTTCACGCTTGGCGGTAAAACGTTTGGCGAAACGCTGACAACCACGGACGACTCGGCCACGCTGTCCGTTGAGGCCTACGCCAAGGGCGGCTACATCACCGAGGTGGTACTGTACGACTACGGAACCAACGCAGATGATCCTGACCGCGCATACCGCGAGGGCGTGCAGACGGTGCTGTACGCGCACTGCGATGCCGAAAATGATCACGTTGTCTTAGAGCGTAACATTCCCGTTCAACCCGGTCACTTCTACCGCGTTGCCGTCCGCACCAACGATGCCGAAAAGGTTGCGTTCTCTAATCCCGTGTGGGTGGAATAACACACCAAAAGAACCCGTCGAATTTCTTCGACGGGTTCGCTTTATTCAGAGATGGATGTACGCACCGACGGCTTTGTCGGTATTCTCGTCATAGGTCAGCCAGCCGTTCTCGATGGCCTGCTCCAGCACGTAGCCGCGCTCGACCGAGGGAGCCTTTGCAAACAGATCGAAGATCTCCTGCTTCAGCGCAGCAAGCTTGGCTTTTGCTTCCTCGCTACAGCTTTCTGTGGCGTTCGCATCCAGAATCAGCACGTTGGGCGTCAGCACGCCGTCGACCATTTTGGCGTAGCCGTATTCCAGCAGCTTTTCTACCTCCGCAGGAATGCACTCCTCTCCTCTGCCCGTGCAAAGCAGCCACAGTGTATATGCCTCGTCCTGATGGAGATAAGCGGGCGTGTTATGAAGCATCTGACGATAGAAAAACTTAAACTGCCAGAAGCCTACCGTACCATCTCCATCAGGCTTTTGATAGTTGCTGCCATGCTGACCGACAAAGCCGGGTTCTTCCCAGTCGATGATCTGATAACCGTACAACGTCCATGCGCCGCCGTCAGGTCGAGGCGGATTTTTATACTCATGGCTTTCTCCGCGCGCCTCCTCGGCATTCCATTTCAGTGCATCAAAGGCGTGTATCAACAGCGCCCACTTGGCGTTTTCATAGCCGATATTCGCGATGTTAACGCCGGTGCCGTCCTCCTTCATGTAGAGATCGATCATCTCACAGATTTTCTCCGTCAGCGGCTTCTGAATCGCAAGGCTTGCCTCATGTACGGCACGCTGCTCCTCGCGGCTGATGATGCGAAAATCGGTCACGTATTTGTTTCCCTCCTTGCGCAACAGCTGCTCACGAACCAAAAATTCCAGCTCGTCCTCCATGTAAGGCAGCGCGATGCCAAGCTCCAGCGCAAGCTCCTCTGCCGTTTGCGGATTTTCATGCGCTTGCAGAAAAATATTCTTGTACAGCAGATGCCTAACAATGGTCCAGGGTTGTCCCATTTTGCCGTCGCTTCCGTTTTTGACATACCGGATCTCCTCCGGCTTATAGCTTCTGATTCCAAATTCTCTTGCCATATCCATTCCCTCTTTCAGTAAATTTCTTGCGCGGTGAAGCCGCTGCTGCACCGCTGCCACGGAAAGGTTGAGAGATGTCGCAATATCGCGCACACTGCGATCCTCCAGATAATACGCGACCAAAAGATCGCGGTACTCCGAGCGGACGAACGCCAGCTCACGCCGTAAAAGCGCCAACTGCTCGGCGTGGAGCAACTGCTGTGCCGGGTTTTCATTCTCATCCTCCAGCTCATATTCCTCGATATCGATACCGGTCATCGACTCGCGTTCTCTGCGCCTTATGGCCGCCCAACGTGCGTAGCGGTTGTGTGCGATCTGCCAGACCCAAGCGGAAAAGTTTTCTACGTGCTGACCGCTCTGCAGCGCGGTCAAAATGTGCAGCGCAGTATCCTGTGTCAGATCTGCCGCGCGATCGCTGTCACCTGTTTTTCGCAGGCAGAAGTAAAACAGCTTTTCCATGTAATTCTCGACAAAATATGCACCTCTGTCACCCAAGCTCGCGTTTTGCATGCTCTCACCTCCCTACACCCATATAGTGTCACGATATCGAAAATGCTGACAAGAAAATTTTTAATTTTTGATATGTTTTTGAAAAGCCGAGCCTTGGCAAACCAAGACTCGGCGTGTTTTACTGCGTGAGAAGATAGCGCAATGCATCCTGAATGTGGAGATCCCACCATCTCCAGGAATGATCGCCCTCGGAATGCGCATACAGATGCTCTACACCAAGCGAGATCAAATGCTCGTTCATACGCTCGTTATGAGAGAAATTATGATCCTGCTCACCGCACCAAAAATACATTTTCGGCTGCGGTCTTCCCTGGGCGACCAACTCATTTGCAAGGAAAAACAGATCATGCTGCGTGTCCTTGAGCTGTGCCGGGCTTTCAAGATCAAAGCCAAAGATACCACGCCATTCATGCAGCGGACGGCGACGGGTTGCATCAGCAATGTCCAGCGTACCGGACAAGGAGGCACAGCCGCCAAAGCGTTCGGGATAGGTCAAGGCCGCCTTGAAGGCTCCGTAGCCACCCATGGAAAGTCCGGCGATCAAGGTATCCTCACGCTTGTCTGACATGCCTCGGAAAAAGCCGCGGCACGCGTCGGGCAGCTCTTTTGCCACGAACGTCAAATAAGCCGCACCATCCGCCGTATCGGTATACCAGCTGCGTGCAACGCAAGGCATGACGACCGCGATGCCGTATTCCGAAGCGTAGCGCTCAATGGAGGTTCGACGCATCCAGATGGTATGATCATCCGACAAGCCGTGCAAAAGATACAGCGTTTTATAGTTTTCACTGCCGTCGGCCTGCATGCCGATCAGGGTTTTCGCGGACTCGGGCAGGATCACGTTGACCGAAACACCCATACCAAGCGCATCGGAATGATAGTTCATTTGAAAGAATGCCATCTCAATTTTCTCCTTTGATCAGATCAAGCCGGCCTCTCGCCATTCGCGTTCTGCGTTGGCAAAGTCCTCATCGGTAGGCATGTAGTCGGGATGCGAGCAGCACGGGAAGGCAGAATAGCCGTTTTCATCCGGGAAAGGCGAGTCGTGATCGTTTTCCCAAAGCACGCGCTCCTCCTCCTTGGTGAAGTCGGGAATCTTAAACTCCTTGCCGCCCTCAAGAGAGCTGCGAAGAGCGAGAACTGCCGTTGCCGACATGGCAACCGAGCGATAGACGTTGAAGAAGGGCTCGATATCCTCGTTGACGTACTTGGTGAAGTGGTAAGCGACCCAATAGTCGCCGCCGCCGTGGCCTGCATTTCCGGGCAAGGAGTTGAGTTCCTCCTCCTCATACCAACGGGCAGGATAGGTACCGACCTCCTGCTCACCCTCGGGAATCTGCCAACTGTTATACTGCACGCGAACCTGCTCCAGCGTTCCACGCACGTTCTCCATGTTACCCTTCTCGGCGCAAATACGATACCAGTTGCCGTGACCGCCCCAGGCAGCACAGCCGGTCACGCGCGCCAGCGAGCCGTCCTCCATCTCACACAGCATAATGGCGAGAATATCACCCACGCGGTTTGCCGTGCCGCGCAGCGTATCGGGAGCAAAGACCTGCTTACAGTTGACGGCCTTAAGATTATTGCCCGTAATGTAGAGAAGCGGGGCCAGGGCATGCGTCAGATAGTAGCAACGCGGCAGCCAGTTTCTCCAGTGATTGCGCCCGGGAGCCAGCATATTTTTGTCATGCACGGAAACGGGATGATTGTACTCGCCCTCGCAAAAAACAGCGCGGCCAAAGCTGCCGGTATCATAGCGGCGCTTCATTTCCATATTGCAAGCGAAGAACGGATAATTCTCGGCAAGCATATACTTGCAGCCCGTTCTCTCGACCGCGCGGCAAAGTTCAACACACTCTGCCATGGTCAAAGCAGGTGTACACTCGCTCAGAACGTGGATACCGCGCTCCATTGCCTTGATGGCAAAGGGGACGTGCTCATAAAAATAGTTGCAAAGCATGACGGCATCCATCAGACCGCTGTCAATGAACTCGTCGAAATCCGTAAAGATCTGCACGTCTTCCTTGATGATATTTTTAACGTGTGCGATCGAACGCGGGTTATTGTCGCAGACAGCCGTCACCTTTGCGCCGTCTATCTTTTGAAAAATATCAACGTAGCTGGCACCGCGAAGTGTTCCAAAAATACCAATTCTCATAACTTTGTTTTCCATGTTGATTTCTCCCCTCTTTTACATACATTTGAGATGTAACGACCTCAAATTGGTCAAAATTATTTTATCACAAATTCGGTCTTTTGTCCATGGACGCATTCCATTTGTTTTATGGAATTTTTCCATTTTTTATTCCAACATGCTCTCAAGTAAATGAACTTTATTTTGTGAATATTCATAAGCGCCACGGAAGTCTCCCGTTTCGCGGCAGCAAATTTCAAGATCACTGAAAATGTAATAAACCAGCGGCTTGCTGCTGGCAAAATCGGCATGAAGCAGATGTGTCAAGGTGGACAATGCATCCGCATAGCGATGCGCCATGACATCCTTATGAGCTTTCAACAACAACCACCAGGGATCCCCGGAACGCTCTTGCTGCAAATATGCCTCGACACGTCGCTTATCATCTATTTCCAACGCTTCCCAAGCTAAAACGAAACGACAAAAGGCATCACTTCCGCCCAAAAAAGCATCCTCTACATCTAAAGACGACTCCGGATACAAGCTTACGGACAGTCCGCGCAGAAAACGGAAAAAAATCGTTGCTGTTTGTCGAACCCATGCCGTGTGATAATTCGGTTGCTCACAAATTGTGACAGCCTCGTCAAGAGCGGCACAGCACAGCTTAAGATGTCCTGCATCCAGCTCCTCTTTGGCAATCATCAAAAGGCACTGTGCCATAATCGTGCGTATTTCCTCGTCGGCATCCTCGGCGCAAGCACGACAAAGATCCAGGCAAATGCGAGGATCGCCACGTTCAAGGACACGCTTAATATCGGTGATCTCGTTCATTTTTCGCCAAATGCGGTCATCATCACCCTCAGCTAACAAAAAGCCTGCCGGCACCTCCAAGCGCTCTGCCAAATACCATACGGTCGGCAGAGACGGCAACGCCGCGCCATTTTCTATGCAACTGAGCATATTGCGAGTGATTTGATCTCCCGCCAACTCACTCTGCGTCATTTTTCGGTTCTGACGCAGTTTTCGAATTTTTTCTCCAATATTGGTTTCTATCATTTACGCGCCCCTTGCCTTACGACTGACGCAGCTTTTGCAGCTTTTCGGACTGCACTTGCTCAACTCGCTTGGCTTTCTTTATTTTTTTCTCTGCCGAATTTACCTGCTTTTCCTGTCGGGAAAGCTTTTTTGCCAGTTTTTTGGCCTGCTTTGCGTTCATCGGGATCGGTTTGATCGGCGAGGGTGATTTGTGTGGCAAAGGAAGTGCCTGCGCCAAACGAGACACCTTTTGCCCGGTATGTCCCACCAAACGAACGATCTCGGCACTCTTTGAGAAAAAAGCTTGCGTGCGAGCTTGACGCTCCTGCGGCGTCAGCGAAGGACGCGGATTTTTGTGAGTGCGCGCCTGCAAGGCAGCCTTTGCACGACGAATCAAGCGCGTACGACTTAATTTCAAGCGCTCGATCTCCTCGCGCAGGGCATTGTTTTCCGCCTCTACCGTTTGATAGCCCTCAAGGTCTGCGCGCAAATGAGCGATCTCCTTCTCCAGGGCAACAATGCGAGATTGATAATCCTCCTCTGCTCTTGTAAAATCAGAGCAAAGTGATGCAATATAGGAATCAACGCGGCGAACGTGATATCCGCGCATTTTCTTGGGAAACGAAACCTTGTTCGATTCAGCTTTCATGGGCATGCCCCTCCTTTGAACGGAAGTTAACTTATATTTATTGTAACATATTACGCGCCAAAAACTATGAACAAACTGTGAACATTTTTGAAAAACTATAAAAAAATTCCGAAAAGGCAATATCTTTGTGACAAATTGCCTTTTCGGATGTTGTTGCATTATAAATTAAGCGTGTACGCCGTTGGATGCTGCAAAAATCGCATCCACAAGACTTTGCGTTTTCAATGCTTCCTCTGCCATCCAACGTGCACGAGAGCCATCGGGATCATGATAGAAATCATGGATCTGAATGGTATGCGAAGAGCCGTAGCAGGATTTAGCACCACAGAACTGCGGTCCCTCTGCGCCTTTAATGCGAACCTCGCGACCATCTTTATAAAAAATATTACAATAGCCTGCACGGCTTTCGATGCGCGCGCCCTCGCAGGTCAGATCCAAACGAATGGCATCGTCGCAATCGTTATTGATGGTAAAGTAGAACAAGCCGCGTGCACCGCTTTCAAAGCGTACAACGCCCTCGGCCGTATCCTCGACCCCAGCCGCCGTATCACCGTGATGCGATACCGTAGCGCGAACGCTCTCCACGGCGGAATTTGCAAAATAACGCATCAGATCGAGCGTGTGAATGGCCTGGTTGATGATAACGCCGCCGCCTGCTGTGACAAACTTGGCGCGCCAATCACCACTGGCGTAATAAGCATCGTCTCTGTGCCAACACACCTGGGCGTTCATATGCTTGATCTTACCCACGCTGCCGTCCTCCAAAGCTTGCTTGATCGCCAGATTTTCGCCGTTATAGCGGTTTTGGAAGATGATGCCAAGTCTCTTACCATTCTTCTCTGCTGCATCTACCATAGCCTTTGCTGTTGCATAGGAGATATCCATCGGCTTCTCACAAAGAACGTCCAAGCCCGCCTCCAGCATTTCAATCGCGATCGGCGAATGCATGGCATGCGGCAAGCACAGGTGCACGGCATCCGGCTTTTCCGCCTCGATCATTTCATGGTAATCGGTATAATAACGACAATTTCCCTCTTTCGCGCGCTTGATGGCACGCTCCTCTATAATATCACATACGGCGCTAAGCTCGGTATTTTCATTCTCTAAAATTCCACGAATATGGTTGGGACAAATGACGCCACATCCGATAATACAAACGCGATACATTTTCATGATACATCTCCGCATTTTATGTTGATTTTGGCAGATACGCTGCTGCCTTGTTCATTGTAACATAAACGGAGAAAAATTGCAAGGCTATTGAAAAAATTTTTTTATTTTTCAATCATTTTTTTCGCAAAACACCGTCTCTATTCGCCTGGGACTGCTCAGCGGCGAGTACAACCAACGGTCTATATGCTCACAGGCGGATGGGATGAAATAGTTGATCTCCATGGGACGCTGCGCCTCGGGATATGCGTCGATCAGCACCAATTTGATCTTCATGCGCTCCGGGCAAATGCTTTTGATAAATACCGCTGCATTCTGACCTATGTAATTATGCGCTACGGCACGAAAATCCTCACGCAGCTCGGTGAGCCCCGCAAGATTTGGTGCAAGCTCTACGAACATTCCATACGGCTCTACGCTGCGCACGATCCCACTTACCGTCTGCCCCGCATGAAAGCGAGCTGCGTTTTCTTCCCAGGTGCCCAGCAATTCGCGCATAGAAACGTAAAGTCTTTGATGTGCAGCGTCTACCGCCTTGACGACAGTTCGGATCATCATTCCGTTATACAGCCGATCAGAAGGATGACGAATGCGAGAGACCGAGATGCAATCCACCGATAAAAGCGACACCACACCGCAGCCGATATCCACAAACGCGCCAAAGCTCTCCAGATGTGTCACACGCGCAGGTACAATATCTCCGGGCTCCAGGGTACTGATATAATTTTGATAACACTCTCTTTGCGCCAAGCGACGAGACAAAAGCAGCTGTGGCTCACCGCTGCGCGCCTCTTTAAGAATACCAATGATACGAAAGCAGACCGGCTTCCCTACGCGGGACAATATGGCAATATCCTTGATCGGCTCTCCATCCGGCACATAGGCCGTCTCCTCCTTGGGAATGATCCCCTCATAGGCGCCGACGGCAATGTGCAAATTCAATTCCGCATCACAAAGTGTTGCTACTCCTTCCAAAATCAATCCTTGACTCATAGCATATTCCAGCGACGAAAGCGTGGAGCACATCTCTCGATTCGCAGCTTGTGAAATTCTGCACCCCTCGGGCAGATACATTCCTTCATTCGTAAAATTTTGTTGCATAGCTTTTCTTCCTTTCCTTTTTGCATAAAGTGCTTGATAAGACGCTGATATGCTTCATGTATATGAGAACACCATCAAAATTATGCCAAAGAAAAGAAAAACCGCCTCTTGTCCGAAGGCAAGAGACGGTTTTATTGCAATTAGAAGCGGAAGTAGATGAAGGGGTTGTAATCCGAACCGGTCAAGCACAGGATCGAATAACCCAAGAGAACGATCATACCAACACCACGAATGATGGTGATAGCGGTTTCACCGCCACGGCTGTTCTCGATCTTCTTAGCCAGCGTAGGAACGATCGGCAAGCTGAGGATAATACCCAGTACCAAAATCGCCAGCGTATACGTGCCGGGATAAGTATCACCGTCGAGCTGTGCAACGGCATTGAGCCAGCCCCACTTGTTGAAGCTGAACATCGTCTTGACGTACTCCCAAGCATATTTGAGGCTCTCAGCGCGGAACAGTACCCAACCGATGATAAAGACCAGGATGGTGTAAATGTGACCAAATACACGCGGGATCTTTTCGAGTACCTTCTTCAAGCCCAAGCGCTCCAGGATCTGGAAGAAGCCGTGGTACAGACCCCAAACAAGGAAGTTCCAAGCAGCACCGTGCCAGAAGCCTGTGCAGGCAAAGACGATGATCAGATTGATGTAGGTGCGAATCTTGCCCTTACGGTTACCGCCCAGCGGGATGTACAGATAGTCCTTAAACCAGGTGGACAACGACATATGCCATCTGCGCCAGAATTCCTGAACAGAACGAGAAATGTAGGGATAGTTAAAGTTCTCAAGGAAGTTAAATCCGAGCATGTGACCCATACCGATAGCCATATCGGAGTAACCGCTGAAGTCGAAATAGATCTGCAGCGTGTATGCGATCGCGCCCAGCCAAGCCGTAGCCGCGGACATACCATTTGCAGGGAAAGCAAAGATGGTATCTGCCAAAAGTGCAACGGTGTTAGAGATAACGACCTTCTTAGCAAGACCGATGGTAAAGCGAGTCACACCGCGATATACCGAGTCAACCGTATAGGTACGGTGCTGAATTTCGCGCTCAACGTCGATGTAGCGAACGATAGGTCCTGCGATCAACTGCGGGAACAGAGAGATATACAGACCCAAATTGAAAATATTGCGCTGCGTCTTTACGTTGCCCCAGTACACGTCGATGGTATACGACATGATCTGGAAGGTAAAGAAGGAAATACCGATGGGAAGAACGATGCTGGGGAATGCGTTGTTGGTGAAGAAGTTGATATACTTGAAGAAGAACAGCATACCAAGGTTAAAGATAATGGAGATGACCAACACAGCAAGTCTTTGCTTACGCTTTTCAAAAAGCTCCAGCAGCAAGCCGAAGATATAGTTGACGCAGATCGAGATGATCATAAGGCCAACGTAAATGCGCTCACCCCACGCATAGAAGAGCAACGATGCGATCAGAAGCTCGACATTTTTCGCCATAACGTACTTCTGCGGGATCATGTAATAGATCAAGAGTACGATCGGCAGGAAAATAAACAAGAACAAGGTTGAACTGAAAACCATAGAATCATTTCAAAGCGCGCACGTGCGGCTTTGCCTTTCTATTTGAAGTATGGAAAAAATCACTCAGTTTCCTTCAGGAACATATAAAGAGAGTCATATACGGCGTTACTGCCGATGGAACCGTCCGCACTTTCAGCAGGCCAATTGTTACCGGTCGCATGTCCGCTGCGGATCTGCTGCTCGGTCTGCTCAAAGATGATCAGATCCAGGCCGTCCAGAATATCCTCCCAAACGTAAGTGCCCTTGGTCCAGGGGTTATCGTTGCCCCAGGTTGCACCGCCGCTGTGGCCGTTGTAGTAGATACTTCTGACGTTAGCTACCTGCGTCGAAGTCAGATAATGGATGATATCGCCGGTAAAGGAACCGCCCTGAACAAACACATTCAAAGGGGCTGCATCCTTATTGGTAACATCCACCTCGGGATAATAGTATGCCTCATCCTCGATCTTACCGGGAACGTCGCCCAGCTGACCGTAGAGAATATTGAAAACGTCACGGTCACTGTTACCGCCGCCGATCAACGTAGGCGATGCGATAATGCTCTTGATATCGATCAGTTTAGACTCCTTGCCGGAGATCTCATTGTACATACGAACCAGTTGCGCGGTAGACTCAAAGGAGGCCAAATGGTTCCAGTGAATACCGGTCTTGGGGAAAGTCACAAGCAGACCGATCTCCTTGTAATACTCGGAGCTATCCAAATAGTTGATCGAGCTCTCGGCAAGCAAAGGACGCAGCATATCGACGGGACGAACGTAATTTTCATCGATCATATAGCGATTCTTATAATGATCGGGAATGTACGCCTCGTATTGACTTGCTTTACTGGAGGAAATGACGTACAGCATGGTAATACCATAGCGATCCTCCAACTCATCCTGGATGTACTGCAGTCTTTCGACCAGGATCTCAATTCCCTCCTGGGTAGCAGCATTGTAAGGAGCTGTAAAGCCGTAATACTCATCAATATACGCTCTCTCAAAAAGATAGCCGGATTTACCGATATAAACGGCATCGGAGCCCTTAAAGCCTTTCGGCTCAATGGGCGTATCCGCCCACTGCTTAAGATTGATCTCAGCATACATATTATTGGGATCAAAATAGATCGCCATGGGATCGACCGGCTTGTCGCCATCTCCGTCGGGGTTGGCAGGATCATCCGTAGCATCGGGATTGGTCGGCTGCGTAGGAATGTCGGGGACACTCGGCGTGGGCTGCTCTTCTTTACCGAAGGAGCCCGTCATGAGATCCATGACCAGGATCGCAGGCTTGGACATCTCCAAACGATACAGCGAATCCTTAAAAATCGTAACGACCGAGGAACGCATCGGATAATGGTGCGAGAACCAAGTTTCAAACGCGCTGTGGAACTTGCCGCTGAAATAGTTATCCGCATTGAGCGGAACCAGCTCTGCGGATGCTTCGCTTTCCGCCTCGGTCAGATCCGGGCCATCCAAAGCCATCAAGGCCAGTGGAAAGCACAAAATGGCAAGAAAGAGAAGAATGATTGTCAACTGCATGAGATAAGTAGCTAAAGATACTTTTTTCTCCATAAGTTAACCTCCGTTTATAAAATTTTTAACCGTTTGTCCACACAAATGGTTTACACAATTCGCATTTACAAAAGTCAAATTATTATACCATAACTTTCAAGGAAAATCAAGATATGACTTTCTTTTCTCTGTTATGCTCAAAAACATGCGCTTATTTTTGTGCAAGTTGTCAAATGACCGTGTTACTTACGATCTTTTCTCAACCTGCTTACTCTGTTGCCTTCAAAAATTCGTACAAAGAATCGTAAGTCGCATTATGACCGGCTGCACCGTATTCTCTTGCCCAATCATCACCGATACAGTGATTTCCGTTCAACGCAGATTCGGTAGATTCAAAAATGATCATATCCAAATCCTCGAGAATATCATCCCAAGCCATGATTCCCTGCGTCCAGGGGCTATCGCTACCCCAAGGATCGTGACTGCCATCGCCATGATAATAAATTCGACGGACGTCACCAACCTGGTAAGTGCGCAGATAATGAGCAATTTCGGCAGTAAAGGAGCCGCCCTGCAGCAAAATCTTGACCGCAGGCGCCGTGGGATTTTCGACGACCACGTCCGGTGCGTAATATTCATCATCAACGATCTTACCTTCGACGTCACCCATCTGACCGTACAGAATATTGAATACGTCCTGCTCACTGTTGCCTCCGACGGGAACTGTCTTGGTAGCAATGATGCCCTTGGTATCCAGAAGCTTGACGTTTGCGCCCGAAATATCAGCATACATTCGTATCAGCTCCGCGGTCGATTCAAAGGAGGCAAGATGATTCCAGTGAATTCCGGTCTTCGGGAAGGTTGCAAGCAAGCCGATCTCCTTATAATACTCGGAGCTATCCAGGTAATTGATCGAGCTTGCTGCAAGCAAGGGACGCAAATAATCGACGGGACGAACGTAATTTTCGTCTATGATATAGCGGTTCTTATAATGATCCGGAATATAGTCCGCATATTGGCTGGCTTTGCTTGAGGAAAGAACATAAAGCATAACAATGCCATAGCGATCCTCCAGCTCATCCTGGATATACTGCAATCGGCGAACCGTCTCATCAAGGCCGGCATAATTGAAATTAGCATAGCCGTTGAAGCCATAATACTCATCAATATATCCACGCTCATAGAGATAACCGGATTTACCAATGTAAACGGCATCCGAGCCCTTAAATCCCTTGGGCTCTACCGGAGTATCGTTCATGCGCTTGAGATTGATCTGCGCGTACATGTTGTTAGGATCGGTATAGATCGCCATAGGATCTACCACCTCCGGGTCGGCGGGATCGGTCTGCGAGGGAGGCTCAGGCGTATTATCCTGTGGCGGCTGCGATGGTGTTTCTCCGCGGCCCGTCAGAATATCCATCACAAAGATCGCAGGCTTGGACATTTCCAAACGATACAGCGAATCCTTAAAGATTGTAACGATCGAAGATCGCAGCGGATAATGGTGGGAAAACCACGATTCAAATGCGCTATGGAATGTACCCGAGGTATAATTTTTCAGATTCAGCGGGACAAGTTCCGTGGCGGCTTCGTTTTCAGCTGCATTTTGATCCGGGCCGTCAAGTGCCATCAGCGTCACAGGAAAGCACAGAATGGCAAGGAAAAGCAGGATGATAATCAGCTGCATGACATAAGTAAGGGCAGGTGTCTTTTTTTCCATAAGTATCCTCCGTTGCAAAAAGAATGATTACTCGGTTGCCTTTAAGAATTCATATAAAGAATCATAGATCGCATTACTTCCAAGATCGGGAGCCGTATATTCCTTGAGCCAATCGTCACCAAGGCAGTGTCCTTGATGGATCATGGCTTCGGTTGCTTCAAAAATAACCAGGTCCAATCCGACCAGAATGTCATCCCAAACCATGATTCCGCGCTTCCACGGATTGTTTGCTCCCCATGGATCGTGGCGATCGCCCACACCATAGATGCGACGCACGTTAGCCACGTCATACGTCTCCAAATAATACTCAATATCGGCTGTAAAAGAGGCACCCTGCAGCAAAACGTTGATCCTTGGTGCATTTTGATTGGTAACAACAACATCCGGCGCGTAATACTCGTCGTCGATAATCGCATCGGTCGCGTCATCCAAAGCGCCATATAGAATATTGAAGACGTCCTGGTCATTGTTTCCGCCTGCCGGAATCGTTGGCGTTTTGATGATCCCTTGGGTATCCAGCAGCTTGACATCATGGTGGGAGATATCTGCGTACATACGAACCAACTCGGCAGTAGCTTCAAAGGATGCTACATGGTTCCAGTGAATTCCGGTCTTTGGGAAGGTCGCCAAAAGACCGATCTCTTTGAAATATGCTGAGCTGTCCAAATAGTTGATGGTACTGGCTGCCAACAGCGGACGCATATAGTCAACGGGACGCACATAGTTCTCATCAATGATATAACGATTCTTGTAGTGATCCGGAATGTAATCCGCATATTGACTTGCCTTGCTGGAGGAAATGATATACAGCATGACAATCCCGTATCGCTCTGCCAGTTCATCCTGAATGTACTGCAATCTGTGAACCGTTTCATCAACGCCGGAATAATCAAAATTGGCGTAATAATCCCCAAATCCATAATATTCGTTGATATAGCCTGCCTCATAGAGATAGCCGGATTTGCCAACGTGAACGGCATTCGAGCCCTTGAAGCCTTTGGGCTCCACAGGCGTATCGGCCATCTGCTTTTTATTGATCTCGGCGTACATATTGCTCGGATCCGTGTAAATTGCCATGGGGTCGGTAGGAGTTTCAGGCGTTGGAGTCTCCTGCGAAGGTTGCTCTCCGACAGAGGTCAAGGCATCCATAATAAAGATCGCCGGTTTGGACATCTCCAGTCGATAAAAGAAATCTCTGAACAAGCCAACGACGGAGGAACGCATGGGATAATGATGTGAAAACCAGGGCTCGAACGCCTTGTGAAAGGCTCCGGTCACATAATTTCTCAAATTCAAGGGCAAAAGCTCCGTCGCGGCCTCGCTTTCAATCTCGGTATTATCCGGGCCGTCCAGTGCCATCAGCGTCAACGGGAAGCATAACATGGTGAAAAAAAGAAGAACAATGATCAGCTGCAAAACAAAGGTTACTGTTTTGTTTTTTCGATTCATACCAAATCTCCTCTTGTTTGACTACTCTGATATGATAACACTTTTTGCTGTAACAATCAACTTGTTTTATTAAAAAATCACTCGGTTGCCTTCAAAAATGCATATAAAGAATCATAAGTCGCGTTGCTTCCTATGGTATGGTCACCGCATTCACCTTGCCAGTCGTTACCGGAACAGTGCTTGCTGCGGATGTAGTTCTCGTTGACCTCGAAAATAATGAGATCCAAATCAGCCAAAATACTTTCCCAGATCATAATACCGCGACTCCACGGATCCTCGCCCTCCCAGGTGTTTCGATGCCGGATACCGTTATAGTGAATGTACCGCACCTCTCCGATATCGTACTTTCGCAAGTAGTAGTCAATATCGGTTGCAAAGGATCCCCCCTGCAGAAGAATAGAAATGGGGGCGGCTTTTGTATTTTTCAGTGCAACTTCGGAATAATAGTAGGCATCATCCATAATTTTTCCCGGAACATCTCCCAAAGCATCATATAAGATATGGTAAATATCTGCGTCATCACTGGTATTGCTGCCGTCACTGACAGGGTCTTTTTGTGAGAACACGCGGATACTATCCATTGTTTTAACCGACTTTGAGCCATATTTTTCATATAAACGTATGATCTCGGCCGTTGTTTCAAAGGATGCAAGATGATTCCAGTGGGTACCGGTTTTGGTAAAGGTATTCAGCAACCCGATCTTTTTATAGTGTTCAACACTATCCAAATAGATCACTTCGCTATCTTGTAAAGAATCGCGCAGCATATCGACAGGACGAACGTACCCCTCGTTGGGGGGATATCTGCGCAAGTAATACTGAGATACATACTCATCATACATGCTCACCTTATTAGGCGAGATCACGTAAACCATAGTGATATCATAGCGATCCCATAATTCCTCTTGGATATATTCCAACTGTCGTACTGTTTGATCAATTCCCTCTTTGGTAATTGACGTATAATCAGATGTGAACCCATAATATTCATCGATATATGCATCTTGAAACAAATAACCGGATCGCCCAACGAGAATACCGTCACTCCCTTTGAATCCAACCGGCTCCACAGGCTGCTGTGCCAATTGTAACCGATTAACCTCAGCATATATGTTGTCAGGGTCGGTATATATCGCCTCAGGATCCTTGGGCGTATGATCTGTCGGATCGGTTTGCGCATCATCGTCAGAATATAACGGTGGTTTTGGCAGATCGTTTTTATCGGGTAAAAGTAACAAGTCTTGTACGGCAATTGACAGTTTTGACATTTCCCATCGATACAATATATTTCGATGCAATGAGACCATCTCGTTGCGATATGAAAAATGCTTCGAAAACCATGCATCAAAGTTTTCATGAAAAGTACCGGTTACATACGCGCGAACAGAGAAAGGTTGCAGTTCAACCACGGATTCGGCAAGCGTTTCGTTTGGCTTCTCCGGCCCATTCAGTATCATCAACGTCAGCGGGAAGGACAAAACAGCGAAAAAAAGCCATACACATACCCATTTCAAGATATACACGAAATGTCCGTTTGGCTTTTTCACGGCAATTCCCTCCCCCTCTTGATGGATTTATGTCAGTATACCATATAATAACAAAAAAAGCATGAACATTTTGTAAATTTATGAAAAAAACAAGGTGCCATCCGAGGATGACACCTTGCAAAAATGTTTATTTATCGCGTTATATTACGATATTACTTCTTCTTTTTGAAAACAAAGAAGTATACGCAAACAGCAGCCGCAACGACGACGACAGCGACAACAACGATGATGATTACAACGGTGTTGTTGGACTCGTCAGCGGGAGGCTCAATGCCATCGTCAACAGGAGGCTGATCCTCGCCACCATCAACAGGAGGCTGATCTTCGCCACCATCTACAGGAGGCTGATCCTCGCCACCATCTACAGGAGGATTCTCAGTCTGAGCATCCTGCAGAGCCTTCAGCTGGTCCTTAGCAGCATCCAGAACGTCCTTGTTGGTGACCAGAGCCTTCTGATCAGCAGTCAGCTTCTTGAATGCGTTGTCAGCCTTCTCGATATCGCGCTCGGAGTCGAGAGTAACCTCACCGATGTCATCGATCAGCTTGATAACCTTATTAGCGACCTCCTGGTCAGCCTTCAGCTGTGCTTCCTTGCGTGCGATACCGGAGTTATCCAGTCTCATGTTATCGATCTTAACGACGATACCCTCACCGCCCTCAGGGCTTACCATGAACAGACGGAAGAAGTTGATAGCAGAGATATCGAAATCGCCCTTGCCGCCACGGTCATCGGGAGTTGCGGTCTCCAGAGGCAGAATGACATGGTTCCAACCGGCAACCAACTCACCGCCGATATTGTGCTCCTTGATACCTGCGAGGTTCCAGGAAATCTCGCTGTTATCGCAAGCGCCGGAGGAGGTCAGCTCAAGACCCGTGTTACCGAACTTAACGTCGAACAGAGCCAGATCGGAGATGTACAGGTCGAAAGTCAGAGTATCCATGCCGGTACCGTCAACAGGATCGAACGTAGCGCCGGAAGCGCTGCCCAGCGTGAAGATGTTAGAACCGGAACCTGCGGTGTAGTCGCTGTTATCAACGGTCATACTGCCGTGAGGCTTGTTAAAGCCAATCAGAGCAATGCTGTTCTCATCGGAGTAAGCCTCCTTAGCATCCAGTTCATCCTTGGAAAGGGGCGTATACTCAACCGTCAAAGTTGCGGGAGTATCCGGGAAAATACCGCCGCCCCAACCGTTAGAGGGCTCAGCGTCAGCAATACGGACGTAAATCACGTTGTTTGCCTCAAGATCAACGAAGGAGGTCAGATCAAACTCGCGCTCCTTCTTAGGCAGACCCTGGCTAGGCTGACCGTTGGGATCGTACTCGAAGACGAATACGTCCTGCCAGTTAGCGTCATCCTGAGATACCTGGAACAGAAGCTGTGCGTTGGTGGTAGCGGTAAAGGTTACCTTGCTAACGTTGTAGCGGTTCTTTACGGTGAACTTGTAAACGGTCTCAGCATTAGCATCGGAGAAACGCTGCGTACCGTTGTTACCTGCGTTGGTTCTTACCAAGAACTGGCCCTCGGTAGCCTCGTTAAATACCTTGAACTGCTGAACCTCAACGCCCTCAGAGCCTGCGGGCTCAAGAACGTAGGTCTCAAAACGAATGTTATCGATGCACATTACCAGATCAGAGGGCGTGTTGAACGCCTTAGCCTGGAAGAAGCGGAAGTAGTTCCAGCGAGTGAAGTCACAGCCGCCTGCGCCCTCAATGCCGATGTAGCAGGTGTTCCAACCATTGACCAGCTCCTTAGAAGCGGTCAGCGCAGCAAAGGTGTTGGTAGACTGGAATTCCTCAGCGTCACAAGTGCCGCCGGAGGTCAGCTCCATGTGGAAATCAACGTCCTTCAGTGCTGCTGCATCGCTGACGTAAAGGTCAAATGCAAAGCGAGTCATGCCGGTTGCATCGATGGGCTCGGGAGCAAGGTAAGTAAACATCGCACTGGGGAAAGGAACCTCGCCTGCAGCATAGGTCCACTTCTGTGCGCCGGTACCGCGGTTAACGATCTCGGTGGTAGCCTCACCGTTCTCAAAGCCGGTGCCATCCTCGCAGTTGGAAATAACAACGATATTGGTAACACCAAACTCATTGCCGGTAGCACCGGACTCATAGTTGGGGGTGGGCAGGTTCTTGGGATTGACAAATACAACCTTATCAACGGTAACGGTGAACTCCGTACCAACGTTACCTGCCTGAGAATACATACGCAGGAAGTTGATCTTAGTCTTGTCAAAGCCGCCGCCCGATACGCCGGTAAACTTGTCGATCGGGACCTTAATGACGTTCTCGCCGTCCTTCAGACCCTCGAAGCAACCGGTGAAGTTGTTCTCGTAAGCGTCGCAAGTACCGCCGGAGGTCAGCTCAAACTGGAACTCGATCGCTGCGAACTGTGCGGCGTTGGAAAGGTTAACATGAAGCTCTACATACTCAACGTCGGTGATGTCCAGCGGATCAAACTCGGCATTGATGTTGAACTGCACGCCGGGGGTGATGCCGCCGGCAGGAATCGTGAACTCCTTGAGGAACTCGATCTCTGCAGTGGTGTTAACGTGTACAGACTCCTTTACCTCGGGGGGAACGAACTCAGGCAGAGTTACCTCGACCTCGGGAGTTGCAGTAATGGTCTCGTTGTTGGTGAGAGTGGTGCTGTAGATCTTGACAAAGGTATCTGTCGGAACCTCAGCCATCTCAGCGGAGAAGAAACGGAAGAAGTTGATCTTCTCAACGTTTGCAGGACCGGTGAGCCACTTTCCCATGGGGAAACGTACGACATTCCAACCATTCGCAAGAGCCATTTCGGAGAACTTAAATGTATAGCAGTTCTCTTCTACGTCAGGCTGACCCGAAGAGGTCATCTCGTACGCCATGGTGACGTTTGCAAGTGCCTCGGGGTTGTAAGCGTAAATTGCCACGTCAACATACTTGTAGTTTTTGATGTTGACATTGTCGCCATCCTTGAAGTTCGGAGTGAACATGATGGCACCGGGAGTTACCGCCTGACCGGCGGTGAAGGTGAATTCTGCCTTTTTCTTGACGGTCTTCGTAAAGTCGGCAACATCCTCTGCGGAAACAACGACCACAGAAGAGATCAACATACAAAGCACCAGCAGAATCGCAAGAAGCTTTTTCATGGGATTTACCTCCATAAATTTTTTTCGGGCGACAAGCTCTGCACGCCCGATGGTAAAGACAGTATATCATAAAATATGACACTTGTCAATAGTTTGTTTTTATTTTGTTCACATTTCAGACGAAAAGAAGGGCACCTTTTCAAGCGATGCCCTTCAAGTAAATGAATGATAAAAGATGTTAAAGTTTTCTTTGCTTTGATGCGCGAAGAGACAAAAATGCCCCTAAAAGCACCAAAATAAACAGCGCGGTCACAAGCAAAACCGGATATACACCAAATTCCGGCATTTCTTGAGGAACTGTATTACGAATCTCACGTTGCTCCAATATATTCAATTGAAGCGTTGCATCATCCCAAATACGGCTCAAGCCTTCGATATTAAAAACATACAAATTCAGCGGTCGATGATCATAATTTCCGATCGGCTCGATGCGAATAGAAACAGCACTGCAAGCCTTGACAGAGTCCAGCGCAACACCGGACAGAGTGACCGTGGTCATTTTACCGTTTTGTATCAGGCAGCTGCCTTCAACACGTTCATCCTCGCCATATAGCGTCAGATACAGCTTGGCGGGAACATAGTTCCCTTCTTGATCCGACACGGCCAACGTTAAAGCCAGTGCATCGCACAACGAGAAATCCTCCGGATTTGCAAAACGATAAAGAATTTCCCCACCGTAGGGATCAGCACTGGTCTGCGCCAACAGCGCGCGACCATAGCTGCTTCCTCCGTCTGCGGCAAGCGAAGTACATCCAAAGCTTTGCATCCACTGCAACGTGCCGATCGCAGCAGCGAAATTCCAATAGGAATAGCGGCCAACGTACAGCCCTCGCGTTTCGGCGGTTAGGGCAACGGTATACAATTGCTTTGCTTGCCCTGCCTTTTTTTCCTGTATCAGAGAGTCAAAGGAGGACAGATCAAAATACGGGAGAGAAGATTTGGTGACCTGTGCTGCATACACCGTATCAATGTGCGATATCAGATCATAAAGCTTATCGTTCAAAAGCTCGGGATGCAAGCAAGCAAAAAATGTACTTACCTGCGGCATTTGCATAGTATAATAGAAATAAATGTAGGAAATTGTCCAAGGAATTTCCGCGCAGTTCCGCGGCGCACTCCACACAACAGCACAAGTATCTGCTACACTTTCATATCCAAGCAAGGGCTGCATCAGCTGATCCGGCAGCAGACTATCTTCCAAGCCGGTCATCTGCAACGGTCGCACATCATCCTGACTTGTCAACCAAGGCTGCTGTGTCAGATCAAAGGGCATAGCGTCAATTTCCAGAAGCGGGTGGAAGGTATAGACTCCCTGCCCCATGTCCTCAAGCATGCGCGCCACGCCGTCAAGCAGCATAGACGTCGCATACACACCATCCAGGTCATAAGAAGAATAATAGGAAGGATACTGCGTGTCACTGACGGGAAGATATAAAATTGCCTTGGGGAACAGCGAACCAAGTATGCTTTCTGT
>JAEIGA010004725.1_pt1 | contig 21008 bp, 19 predicted proteins | sample 9270691 | NCBI WGS metagenome assembly JAEIGA01 (sample SAMN17057246, study PRJNA624740) | gut metagenome | biome: biome; isolation source: fecal sample | host: Bos grunniens | place: China: Xizang | collected 2019 | reverse complement strand
CAGAAGCGAACTGGAACATGAAGAACTTCGTGGCAGACCAGGTTGAGCTCATCCGCCAGCAGGTAGGTGACAAGAAAGTCCTTCTCGCCCTCTCAGGCGGAGTAGACAGCTCCGTTCTCGCAGCTCTCCTCCTCAAGGCTATCGGCGACAAGCTCTACTGCGTTCACGTAAACCATGGCCTCATGCGCAAGGGTGAGTCGGAGAATGTCGTGGAGGTATTCAGAAACCAGCTTTGCGCAAACCTCATCTACGTTGATGCTACTGACCGCTTCCTCGGTCTCCTCGAAGGAGTTGCCGATCCTGAGCAGAAGAGAAAGATCATCGGAGGCGAGTTCATCCGCGTATTCGAAGAAGAAGCACGCAAGCTTGACGGCATCGACTTCCTCGGCCAGGGCACAATCTATCCGGACATTGCAGAAAGCGGCACCAAGACTGCAAAAGTAGTCAAGTCACACCACAATGTAGGCGGTCTTCCTGAAGACCTTCAGTTCGAGCTTGTAGAGCCTCTCAAGCAGCTCTTCAAAGATGAAGTACGAGCTTGTGGCGTAGAACTCGGACTTCCATATGAAATGGTATATCGTCAGCCGTTCCCAGGCCCAGGTCTTGGCGTACGTTGTCTTGGAGCAATCACACGCGACCGTCTTGAGGCTCTTCGCGAGGCAGACGCAATCCTCCGCGAGGAGTTTGCTATTGCTGGTCTCGACAAGAAGGTATGGCAGTATTTCACAGTAGTTCCTGACTTCAAGTCTGTGGGAGTACGCAACAATGCACGCTCATATGACTGGCCTGTAATCATTCGCGCCGTCAATACAATCGACGCAATGACAGCATCAATCGAGCAGATCGACTGGCCGGTTCTCATGAAGATCACAGACAGGATCCTTGCAGAAATCCCTACTGTAAACCGCGTCTGCTACGACCTCTCACCAAAGCCGAACGCAACCATCGAGTGGGAATAAGGACATGACATTGTCATCCTAAGCGTCAGCGAAGGATCTTGATAAAGAAAACACCTTGGACGGAAATCATTACGAAAACGTCCAAGGTGTTCTTCTTTATTGGCTTTATGCGATGTTTTCAGATGCACCTCGGACGTTTTTGGAGAAATTTTCGTCCAAGGTGTTTGAGAATCGTGTTTTTCTCAAACAAACATACATGGTTTTCGATTGTATTTCATACATTTGCATATCATAACATCGTGAGAAGGATGTGAAGTAAGGAATGAGGCGACTGATTGTGAAAAAGATATAATGATATGAAAAAGAATTACCATTTATGCCTGTCGGCAGGAGAAGAGGTTCTGTTCCGGGACCATGAAGATTACAACCGAGGATTCAATTGCTTTGCTATCGCCTTATACAAGACCGGGTCTACCGGACTTGTTGAGTCATTTATGTCCACACACTGCCACGAGTTGGTACAGACCGAAGTCCCGGATGACCTGATGTACTATTTCAGACTACCATACAGCATGTATTTCAACCGGAAGTACCATAGGTCAGGAAAACTCGGCGAAAAGATACATTTCACTATGGAGGTTGTAGGTTACCATCACCTTCTGGCAGCAGCAAGTTACGTCCTCAGAAATGCGCTTCACCACGGTATAGTACCGATTCCATATGCATATCCACACTGTTCAGCAAATGCAATCTTCATGAAGGAGATGGGCAAGGCACCATGCCAGAGGCTCATCGACCCAAGACATTACCGCCAGTTTATCGGAAAAACGGCAGAATACCCTGATTCTTATAAGATGAGCGAAAACGGAATCTTTCTGAGGGAGAGTGTACTGGACATTCCACAAGTAGAGAATCTTTTCGCCACTCCACGTACGTACAACTGGTACATGAGCCGTAAGTCATCAGAAGAATGGGAGGCAGAACAGGCAAAAGACCAGAACGGCAAGGCACCGATAAACCTCGCAGCGATCGAGACCGGAGTAAAAACCGACAGTATAGCGAAAATGCAGATTTATGAAAGTGGCAAGGAAAATTACAGAAGGCCCTCCGACATCGACATATGTATGGAAATTGACCGAAACATTCTTCCCAAATACGGAAAGCCCTCCATATATATGCTCACACGGCTGGAAAAGCAGAAGATTGCCGAACATCTTTATAGGAATCTGAAAATCGGAGAAAAACAGATCCAACGATGCCTGGCAATGTAAACGACAAAACACCTTGGACGGAAATCGTTACGAAAACGTCCAAGGTGTTTTAGTTTATTGGCTTTATGCGATGTTTTCAGATACACCTCGGACGTTTTTGGAGGAATTTTCGTCCAAGGTGCTCAAGCCAAGATACGCGCTGGTGTTATCCTCCAACGGATTTCATCTTATTTTCCTGCAGACCCACACATTTAATTCTTATATTTGTACATTACATGAAAATCATTACGACATGAGAAGAATCGTACACGTACTGGCTATTGCCGTCATTTTCCTACTATCAGGATGCAAGAAGTATGACCTGATGATTGAGGAACTGAACAATCGTCTGGATGCACTCCAGACAGGACAGATCGCATCCTTGAAACAACAAATTGATGCAATCAGTATCTCAACAAAACAAATGATGGATGTCAACAACGAATTGAAGGAGTACTTAGATGCTCTACAGGCCACCTCTGCAGAACTCAATGAAAAGCAATTAGCCACAAATGCCAAAATCAACGAGATCCAGACATTATTGCAAGGAGACATCACAGAATCCAGATCAGATGTGCTGTCTCAACTGGAATCCGCACGAAAACAAATCCAGACACAAATCGATTTCATAAATAGCACCATCACTACTCTTCAGAGCAAAGACTCAGAGCTCGCTCAGAAGATTGAAGTTATGAACCGACGCATTGACAATCTTGCCGAAAAAAGCACATCCAAAGAATGGATAGAGGAAACCTTTGTCACCTTAAAGCAGCACGAGGCGCTTAGCTCTGACATATCTATAATAAAAGCTCAAATAGAATCCATCATCAAAAGCATATCGGAGTTGGAAATCCGACTTAATGAAAAGATTGCCCGAGACATTGCTGAAGCCTCTGAATCAATGAGTGCTGAGATCAGTTCCAAGATCTCTGAAATTACATCAGCATATACTGAAGCCGTAAAAAAAGCAAAAGAAGAAATAGGGCATGCATACAGCGAGGCAATCCAGACTGCCATATCAGCCCTAGAGACCTCACTCAAGTCATGGGTCAGCGAACATTTAAATGGATATTATACTATTGCAGAGATGGATGGCAAACTGAGTGTGCTGCAAAATTCTATATCCAAAGACGATGGTCAATTGCAGACTCAGATTGACGCCTTGGCAAAAGCTATTGCAGATGGAAAGTCCGAAATCACATCAGCTTACACAAAAGCAATCGAAAAAGCCATCATGAACAACAATGGAGTTATCGATAGCAAGATCGCAACTGAAATAGCATATACGAATGGTCGAATCGACAGTGAAATAAAGAGAATCGAAGGACTGCTAAATGCTTTGGAACAGAGGATCTCCGTTACTGAAAATAGAATTGCGACTCTCGAAGAGCAGATTATAGGCATCAACAACTCAATTGTCCTATTGGAAGCACTCAACCTGGAACTCAAAGATACCATTGAAGGAATTATTCAAGGTGGAAATTCTTCACCGGTTGAAATAAAACTCCTGCAAGAGAAGGATGAGAAACTTGAGAAACTGATCGACGAATTAAGGAAATACGTAGAATATCAGCTTGCAGAGACAAAAGACTGGGCAGAAGGAACATTCGCCACTCTAGAGCAATACGCAGCAGTCATGGCTGAATTGAAAACATTGAAAGACATTGTTGATGTCAACAAAACAGAAATCCAGGAGTTGAGGAAAGCTATCACAACTTGCGAATCTAGCATTAAAGATTGGGTATGCGAGAAATTTCAGGAATATTACACAATAGCCGAGATTGAGAGAAAAATAGCAGAACTTCAATCAATCATAAGTGAAGGGGACACGAATCTGCAGAACCAGATTGACATTCTGGCAAAAGCATTTGCAAAACTTAAGATTGATTCCGAAACCACATATATCAAGGCAATCGAGGATGCCATCCAAAAGAACAACGGAACAATTGACAGCAAGATTGCAGATGCTATTGAAGAAGCGAACAATAGCATAAGTAATCAGATTGCGGCACTGAATGCAAAAATAGAATCACTTCAGGCTCAGGTCAACAAAAACGCAGAAGACATAGCTAAACTCCTCAAACGTATACAGTCAGTGACATTCATCCCAAGCCATTCTGACGGAAAAGCTACATTAAATTACTCACGCAGCGGAAACGAATTCGAGGCAAGTCTGACAATGCGGTTCCTTGTATCCCCAAAAGATGCTGTCAGTGATCTGGCACACAATCTGGAAGTACTCACCTTAAAAGCCGTCAGTACTACAACAAGAACCGGATTATTCATAAATATACCTATAATCAGTTGTAGAGATGAGGGAGAAGGAGTGCTTCTGATAGAAGCAGCCACAAAAGATCTGGACGCAAGAATTTTTGAGCAAAGTACAGAAACAGGCATAAGTGTAGCATTATCCATCTCCGACGGAAACACAGACATAACATCAGGTTTTATACCGGTCTTTGTTAAAGAAACCATAAAGACTACAGATTACGTCATCACCGCAACATATAAGACCGACACAGACAATAAAGAAATGTGGCTTTGGAATACAGGACACAGTATCTGCAGCAAAGATAATCCTCTGATATCGATTGATTATGGCGATGATTCATTCGGAAAAGAGGCGAAGCATACATATGAAAAAGCAGGAGAATATACTGTTAAATTTTACTTTGAAAAGCCTTGTACCGAGATCTCAGACTATGCATTTTATAGCTACCCCATTTCAGGAATCCATATCCCTAAAGAAACAACCAGGATAGGATATCTCGCATTCAGCAACTCTCCTCTTGAATCCATTATTTTTGAGAGCAACAGCAACCTGACAACCATTGAGCATGGTGCATTTAATTTCTGCAGAAAGATAAAGTCAATAAGACTTCCGGAATCAGTTACCAACATTGAAGAGTGTGTATTTGGGGGATGCAGCAGCTTGGAAACAGTTTCTGGAGGAGGTCATGGATACACTACAATATCAGGCATATTCTGCTATGAATATTTCAATTATGATTTTCAGAGTTACATGGATAAAGTACTGGTTTTCCCCGCTGCATTGAACCGCGAAATTTGGGATATAAGTTTTCCAAAACAGGAAATTGGATGGGGAGCTTTCTACGGGTGTGAATACCTAACTAAAGTAACAGCCAGTATCCTTGATATCCACCAGTACAATTTCATTGCTTGCAATAAACTGGAGAGCATAAATCTAGCTGAAACAATTCAAATTGGAAACAACGTCTTGAATGAATGCCCGAAACTGAAAGAAGTCAGTGCTCCAATTGCATCAGAAATCGGTCCTCAATGCTTCTGCGACAATGAAGCACTCGAGACTATAACATTAGATTGCGACGAACTCAAGACTATCGATCAGATGGGCTGCAACTGCATCAATCTGCACACGATATGGATTCCAGCTGGAGTAGAGACCATCAGCGCATCATTCAATGGAGACGCTGTACTGACAGACATCTATTGCAAAGCAACCACACCTCCGGTACTGACTGAATCATTCAATGCAACAACAGAATTGACAACAATCCATGTCCCTATTGGAAGCGGCGACATCTATAAAAATGCAGAAGGATGGAATAACTTTGCCGAAAGTATTGTCGAATACGATTTCAACATGTAGCATAGAGGACATTAAACACCTTGACAACTTTGATTGTTCGAAATGACCGAGGTGTGCAGGAAAATGAAATTTACAAACAATGCCGATATCAGCTTGGACGTTTTTTACTCGAAAAGTCCAATCTGATATCGGATTATATATTTAGAGGGAACGTTCAACGATTAATCATATAAATACATACATTTGCACAGCAAGTATCATTGAAAGAGGCTGATGTAGTTAATGAGCCGAAAGTCATCGGAAGATTGGGACAAAGAACAGGAAAAGGACAAAAACAACAAGGTTCCCATCAACCTTGCTGCAATAGAATCAGGGGTAACCACAGACAATCCGGAACGAATGCTTATTTACGAAAATGGCAAAGCAAACTACCGCAAGCCATCTGACATCGATATCTGTATGGAAATTGACCGAAACATTCTTCCCCAATACGGAAAGCCTTCTATATATATGCTCACTCGACTGGAAAATCAGAAGATTGCCGAGCATCTTTATAAGAATCTGCACATTGGAGAAAAACAAATCCAACGTTGCTTAGCAATGTAAACTACAGAACACCTTGGACGTATTTACGGGAATTTTCACCCAAGGTGTTACAGTATTATCTGACACGGATGCGGCGACCGATCTTCAGGACGGTTTTCGGGGTGATACCGTTGAGCTTGCAGATGGCGCTGACTGTGGTGCCGTTGTTGATGGCTATGCGTCCGAGAGTGTCACCGGACTTTATCGTATGCCATCTCATCGCGGCAAGCTCTGCCTCCTCGCGCTTGTCATCCTCCTCGTTCTTGAATTCGTCTTCGAAATCCTGCTCGTAGTTGCTGTATGGGCTGAAGTACTTCTTCTTCAACACGAAGAGACGATGGCGGAGTTCGCCTGTCTTGAAATCCATAAGCCATTGAGGATCGAATGCAAAGCCCTGATATCTTGTTTCAAAATGAAGATGAGGTCCGGTCGAGCGTCCGGTAGAACCTCCGAGACCGATTACATCTCCAGCGTTCACCCAGTCGCCCACCTCAACCATTCTCTTGGAAAGATGGCCATGGAAAGTCTCGATGCCGTTCTCATGACGGATAACCACAACGTTTCCATATCCGCCAAGATACTTGGACATCCTGACCTTTCCCGTGAATGCGGCATAGATAGGATCGCCGGTCTTCAACGGTATATCCACACCCTGATGACGACGTCCCCTGCGCGGACCGAATTTTCCACGAGGATGAATATCGCCCTGGAAAGGACATTTGTACTGATCCAGGCTATCCACAAGCCATATTGACCACGAGTACGGCAGATCGGACTGCTCAATCTTATACGGATTGGAAACTGTCGTATCCCAGTTCTTTTCAAAGACATCCTTCTCGGCCTGATATCCGGGAAGCTTTACATACTGCCATGTGTTGTCCGCAAAAAGGACAACCTTGATATATTCATTCGCAGTAGAAAGCGTATCGATCGGATCTGAAGCAGATTTGACAAGGGACTTAAGCGGCTCCAAGGCAGGACGAGGGATCACCAGATGGTTCCTCACTGTGTCCAGTCTGGCAATGTTACGCGCACAAAGCATTCCTGCCGAAATACATAGCAGGAATGAAAACAACACTACCCTCCTCATCACTTCGCTCCAAACTGTTCTGTAAGTATTTCCCTTACCTTTGCAACCTTCTCGTCAAGAAGTTCCTTGGTAGTCGCTTCGCAGAGGAATCTGAGATACGGTTCCGTATTCGAAGGCCTGATGTTGAACCACCAGTCAGGGAACTCTACCCTGTAACCGTCAAAGTCCATGTATGCAGTAGACTTTTCATTCTGCATGAAGTAATCACGTACCGCATCCATAGCGCCCTTCTTGTCCTCCAGACGGAAATTGATCTCCCCAGAGTTCTGATATTTCTCGATACGTCCGATAAGCTGACTGAGAGTTATGCCCTTCGCCTTCATCTTGGCGATCACGTTCACGATGAGGATTGCCGCAAGAAGACCGCTGTCTGAATAGTAGAAGTCACGGAAATAATAGTGGCCGGCAAGCTCTCCGCCATACACACCATCGATCTCACGAAGCTTGAGGGCAGCGTATGCACGGCCCACTCTCCATGTATTCATGACTCCGCCCATAGGTGCAAGATATTCTCCTACCGCCTTTGAACTTCTGATGTCCTGATGTATATATCCTTTCTCACCTCTCTCCTCGAGGAAATAATGTCCGAGGACGGCAATCATAAGGTCTGGTGAAATGAAGCGGCTGTTCTCATCGACAAACATCACTCGGTCCGCATCTCCGTCGAAGATGATACCGATGTCTGCCTTGGTCTCAGCCACAAGTTTCTGGAGATCGACCACATTGGCCGGCACAAGAGGATTAGGTTCATGATTAGGGAATCTGCCGTCCATTTCCTCATATATATATGACGGAGTATCTCCGAATATGTCACGGACGAAGAGCGATGCCATACCGTTGGACACATCCATCGCAATCTTGAGACCGGACCAGTCACCTTTGTACTTGAGAAGGAACGGCAGGTAATCCTTTCTGACATCTATCTGACGCACCTCTCCACGCTTCTGTGCCACAGGGCACTCACGGCCTGACTCGATCCACTCCTTTATCTGTCCGAGACCTGTGTCATAGCCAACAGGAAGAGCATTCTCCCTTGAAACCTTCATTCCGTTATACTCGGCCGGATTATGCGAAGCTGTAATCTGGACCGAAGCATTGAATCCATAGAAGGCTGTTCCGAAATAAACCATAGGAGTGGTGCAGAGACCTGCATCATAGACATCCGCTCCTGCATCGGTTATTCCTTTGAGAAGATACTCGTGAATCTCATCTGAAGACACTCTTGCATCCCTGCCGACAAGCACCTTGTCAGCCGAAAGAAGCTCAGGAAGGAAATAACCTACCTTGTAGGCGGTTTCCTTGTCAAAGTCCACATTGTAGACTCCTCTGATATCATATGCGTGAAATGCTCCCATATTATCTTTTTGATTTATATCTTGTCTGCACTGCACCTTTAGAAATCGCCTGAAGCTTGCGGGCGATCATCTTACGGCGGATAGGCGACACATTATCTACAAAAAGGTTGCCTTCCAGATGAGAAAGCTCATGCTGGACCATCCTGCAAGCAAAACGGTCGAACTCCTCGACAACCTTTTCCAGATTCTCGTTATAATACTCGACCTTGATCTTAGAAGGACGGCGCACTTCTGCATAAACACCGGGAACGCTGAGACAGCCTTCAGAGAACTCGCATGTCTCCTCGCTTTCTTCAAGGACCACTGGATTGATCATGACTCTGAAGAAATCCTTCAGATAGTCGTAGCTCTCTGTAAGTTCCCTTCCGTCCACAATGACGACACGCTTATTCACACCCACCTGAGGCGCAGCAAGTCCACAACCGTCCGCCACCTTCAAGGTATCCTTCATGTCTTCCAGAAGCTTCATGAGGCCTTCCTTGTCGTTGAGGTCCGCCTCGACATTTTCATTTCTGAGCACCTGGGCTCCATATAAATATATTGGTAGTATCATATCTTATTTGTTTCTGTCCATATAACTCTGCAGGATGATGGCCGCACTGATCTTGTCAACAGACTCCTTCTTCATCCTGTCCTGCTTCTTCATTCCACCGTCAATCATTGCCCGGTGCGCGAGCACGGAAGTGAATCTCTCATCCTCAAGTGTAACGGGGATTTCAGGGAATGCCTTTGCCAGATGCTTAAGGAATATATCTATATCCTTCGCAGCCTCCGATGGCGCTCCGTTCATATTGATCGGATAACCCACGACGAAACGAACTACATTCTCTTTTTGCGCATAAGATTTGAGATATTCTATTATCTTTGCAGAATGTACCGTCTCCAAGGCAGAGGCAAAGATTCCAAGGGGATCGCTCACTGCAACCCCTACGCGCTTGCGTCCATAATCTATGCCGATAATCCTGTCCATTGAAAGTGCAAAGTTAAGATTTTTATGACGAAACACAACAGAGAGAAAAAAAGAACGAACTATAGGCTTGCCGTTATCGACGACAAGTCACACGAGCAGCTTGTCACCATCCGCTTCACAAAGACAAGCGCATTCGTTGCAATCATCACCGTCCTGGTAATGCTCTGTGCATTAGTATATTCCATCACAGCATACACACCGGTACGCACATTCATACCCGGTTATCCTGACGCACACTCAAAAAGAGCGGCTATCCAGAATGCCATAAAGGTAGACTCATTGGAAAGAGTCATATTCAGATGGGAGATGTACTCGGAGAACCTCAAGAGGGTTCTTGCCGGAGAGGAGGCGCTCAAGATAGACAGCATCCTGATCAGCACAAGGAAGCCGTCGGATGCGAAGGCCGATGTGAGCGGTCTCATGAAACAGGACTCTCTGCTGAGGCAGAACGTAATGGAAGAGGAGCAGTTCGGAATCTCCGCGAGAAAGCAAAGGGATCTGCCTGTAGAGGGAATGCTTTTCTTCACGCCGCTCAAAGGCGTGGTCTCACAGGGATACGACCCTGCAATCCATCCATATGTCGACATCACGGCACCAAGCGGATCAGTCGTGAAGGCCGTTCTTGACGGAACAGTGATCTTCTCAGGCTGGAGCGACGATGCAGGACACACGATCCAGATTCAGCACGACGGAGACATAGTTTCCATCTACAAGCATAATGAAAAGCTCCTCAAAAAGACTGGAGACAAAGTCTCGGCCGGCACTCCTATAGCATTGGTCGGCAACACCGGAGAGATGACCACAGGCGCACACCTGCACTTTGAACTCTGGCACAAAGGAGAGACTTTGGACCCGACAAAACACATAAGCTTCTAAAGGAATGGAAAAGAGAAGGATAGCGATACTTGGCTCGACCGGATCAATCGGAAGACAGGCCCTGGACGTGATCAGTCAGCACAGAGACTTGTTTGAGGTGGAACTCCTTACCGCAAACAACAGTTCAGATCTCCTTATAAGGCAAGCGATAGAGTTCAATGCCAATGCCGTGGTAATATGCAACGAGAGCAAGTATGCAGAAGTATCGGAAGCCCTTGAACCGCATTACATAAAGGTGTTTGCCGGAATGAAATCCGTATGCGACCTCGTATCGGGGGACAACATTGACATCGTACTCACCTCGATGGTCGGATTCAGCGGCCTCGAATCCACTATTTCTGCAGTAAAGGCAGGCAAGACGATAGCCCTGGCCAACAAGGAGACCCTTGTGGCTGCCGGCCAGCTGGTGATGGATCTCGCGGCAAAGCACCGAGCAAGAATTCTACCCGTTGACTCGGAACATTCAGCCATTTTCCAATGCCTGATGGGATCCGCCGGCGCAGAAATCGAGAAGATACACCTTACCGCGTCCGGTGGTCCGTTCAGAACATGGAACAGAGAGGACATTGCAGCCGCCACACCAGCCCAGGCACTCAAGCACCCGAACTGGAGCATGGGCAGCAAGATCACCATCGATTCGGCAACGATGATGAACAAGGGACTGGAAATCATTGAGGCCAGATGGCTGTTCGGCACTCCCGGAGACAAAATCAATGTGGTCGTCCATCCGGAATCCATAATCCACTCAATGGTAGAATATGCAGATGGTTCCGTGATTGCCCAGATGGGACATCCGGACATGAGAGAGGCCATCCAGTTCGCATTCAGCTATCCGTACCGTCTGCCTCTTGACAACAGAAAGCTCAATTTCGCAGAACTCGGCAGCATGAGCTTCTTTGCACCTGACTTCGAAAAGTTCCCGGGACTAAGACTTGCATACAAGGCTTTGGAAAATGGTGGAAACATGGCGTGCATAATGAATGCGGCCAATGAAGCGGCTGTGGCAGCCTATCTTAAGGAACGCATCGGCTTCTACGAAATAACAGACATTGTGGAAAGATGCATGGACGACGGTCCGTTCATTGCATCGCCTGATATGAATGACATATTCAGGACAAACGACGAAACACTTAAAATGGCCGAAGATTTAATAAAATGATAGTACTGATAAAGACATTGCAGGTAATACTTGCCCTTTCCATACTCATACTCATCCATGAGTTCGGACACTTCATCTTTGCCAAAATCTTTGGAATAAGGGTGGATAAATTCTTCCTGTTCTTTGACGCAGGAGGAGTCAAGCTGTTCAGCACAAAAAGCAGATGGTTCACAAAGCTATGCCCGAAGGCTGCCGGATGGGAGACAGAATACGGCATCGGATGGCTACCTCTTGGAGGCTACTGCAAGATATGCGGAATGATCGACGAGTCAATGGATACCGAGCAGCTCAAAAGCGAGCCGCAACCTTGGGAATTCAGAACTAAACCCGCATGGCAGCGTCTTCTGGTTATGGCAGGAGGTGTGCTTTTCAACTTTATCCTCGCAATCATAGTGTACACCTCGCTCCTTGCCGGATGGGGAGAGAAATACATAGCCAACGAAGGCAACGCAGTGTATGTCAACGAACTGGCATACGACATGGGCTTCCGCAACGGAGACATGATCCTCAGATTCGACGAGTATGTCCCTGAAAACTTCGCGATGCTTCAGGCAGACCTTGCCAGGAAAGACGTGAGGAAAGCCACAGTACTCCGAGGAACCGACACATTGGACATCTACATTGACCACAACATGATAGGTCAGGTCCTCCAGAGTCCGGGGATGTTCGATCTCGCTCTTCCGTTCACAATCAGCGAGGTTCCGGAAACATCCATAAATTACGGTCAGGACATAATTGCAGGAGACAAGGTCATCGGAATCAACGAGGCAACGGTAAGATTCATCCAGGACTCCCGCCCTATACTCCGCTCCCATGCAGGAGACACAGTCTGCCTCTCAGTGCTCAGAGCGGCGGACACGCTCCAGCGAAAGGTACAGGTGGACACAGCGGGACTTATCGGAGTCATGCTCGAGCAGCCTGAGATCCGCAGCAAGGAATACACATTCATATCTGCAATACCGGCGGGATTCAGGAAGACATTCCATACTATCGGAGGATACCTGCAGGACCTCAAGCTTGTTGCGACACCAAGCACCGAAGCTTACAAGTCCGTCGGCAGCTTCATCGCCATCGGTCAGATATTCCCGTCAGTATGGGACTGGTACAGTTTCCTCAACATCCTCGCATTGCTTTCTGTGATGCTGGGAGTGATGAACCTGATCCCGATACCGGCGCTGGACGGCGGACACATCCTGTTCACGCTCTATGAGCTGCTGACAGGCAGGAAGCCTAGCGATAAGTTCCTTTATGTAATGCAGATCATAGGAATGATCCTTATATTCGGACTTATGTTCCTTGCATTCGGCAATGATATTGCAAGACTTTTCAGATAATCAAAACACAATATATTATGAAACGCATAATCAGTCTTCTGGCCCTGGCAGTCACTATGCTTGCCCTCATTTCATGCAACGAAACATCGAGAAAGAAAGCACTTCTGCCTAACATCAGCGGCAAGGCCGGAGAAGTCATCGTAGTGATCAATAAAGGCGACTGGGAAGGCGCTGTAGGAACCACTCTTCGCGACACCCTTGCCAAGGACTGTCCGTTCCTTCCACAGAAAGAGCCACTCTACACACTTGTAGATGTGATTCCAAGTGGATTTACAAACATGTTCCAAATCCACAGAAACATCGTCATTGTGCGCATCGGCAACGATGTTGTAGAGCCAGGCGTAAACATCAGATATGATGTCTGGGCAAGGCCACAGTGCGTGATAACAATAAACGCGATCGACAGTGACTCTGCCGTACAGCTCATCAAGGAAAACAGCAAAAGAATCATAACTTCACTTGAGCAGATAGAAAGGGACAGGATCATCGCCAACTCAAAGAAATATGAGGAACGCTCAATCGCACCAGCTGTTACAGAAATGATCGGAGGTTCACCTCACTTCCCTTCAGGATACAGGCTCAAGAAGAAGACTGACGACTTCATCTGGGTAGAATACAGCGTGCAGTATGTGACTCAGGGTATCCTCATCTACAAATATCCTGTCGTTGAAGGAGAAGACATGATGAATCTTGACAACATCATTGAAGAAAACAACGCTATGCTCAAGGCAAACGTTCCCGGCATGTTTGAGAACACCTATATGATGACAAGCACGTTCGCAAGACCTTCTATCGAATATCTTAAATACAAGGGTCGCGATTTCGCTGAAGTACGTGGATACTGGGAAGTATACAACGATTTTATGGGAGGTCCGTTCGTTTCTCATGCATTCTATAGCCAGGACGGCAGAAATATGATTGTGATGGAAGGCTTCGTCTATGCACCTAAATACGACAAGAGACATTACCTGAGACAGGTTGAAGCCATTCTTTACTCATTTGAATGGGCAAAATCCACTGAACAGGAAGAAGATGCAAAGAAATAATTGAAAATATTTGGTCGGTAAAAAAATATTTCATACCTTTGCACTCCCAATTACCAAAACTGGGTTTAAGGTCGGTTCGTCTATCGGTTAGGACTCAAGATTTTCATTCTTGCAAGAGGGGTTCGATTCCCCTACCGACTACAAGAAATATAAAAAATAAAAATAATGGCAAATCACGCTTCAGCAGACAAGCGCTATCGCCAGAGCGAAAGGCGCAGGTTGCATAATAAGTATTATGCAAAGACAACAAGAAACGCAATCCGTGCGATTCGTAACACTTCAGACAAGGCCGCAGCAGAGGCTAACGCACCTAAGGTTTATGCAATGATCGACAAGCTTGCAAAAATCGGCGTTATCCACAAGAACAAGGCAGCAAACCTTAAGAGCGGTATCGCAGTGTACATCAACAAACTTTCATAAAGAAAGCGTACCTTATAAAAGGTTTCTTATAGCAGAAGAGGAGCATTCCAGAAATGGATGCTCCTCTTTCTTTATGATATTTCAGAACCAGGTTTCGAGTTTACGGTTTGCCTTTTCCTTGACTTCAGGAGTGACGTTCTCTATCATGAACTTTATGCATGCCGCCAAGGCGGCAAGGTCATCAGAGAAACCCAGCAGCGGGACAAGATCCGGAATAAGGTCCAGAGGGAGTATGAAATAGCCTAAGGCACCAGCTATCGCAGCCTTATGCTTCAAAGGGACATTCTTGTCCTGAAGGATGTAATAGAGCAGCAGGACCGGATACACGACCTTTGATCCGGCACGCTTGGCGACATCTCCCAGCTTTTTCCACAGACGAGGCTCATCATAGTGACAGCCATATCTTTCTATATTTTCCGGTTCGAGCTTTTTCATACAAAGACAAAACTACAAAATAATTGCCTATATTTGATGTGGTAATGAAAATAATATGGCAATAATAAAGGAACTCAATGACTGCACTCCTTTTATCGGAGAGCGTGCATTCGTGGCGGAGAGCGCCGCAATCATAGGAAACGTAAGCATCGGAGAGGACTGCAGCATATGGTATGGGGCAGTGCTCCGCGGAGATGTCGGGGCCATACGGATCGGAGACAGGGTGAACATCCAAGACAATGCAGTGCTGCACGCCACCTATCAGCAGTCAGAGTGCATAATCGGAAATGACGTGTCGGTGGGACACGGAGCAAATGTGCACGGGTGCATCATAGGCAATGACGTGATAATCGGCATGGGAGCCATCGTGATGGACAACACTACCGTTCCTGACGGGACTATAATAGCTGCCGGAGCAGTGGTTCCTGCAGGACAGAAACTGGAACCTGGAATTTGGGCCGGAATCCCGGCACGAAAGATAAAGGACGGTTCTGAGGCCATCCAGGCCAAAGCCCACGCCAACGCCGAACACTACCTCCTCTACAAGACCTGGTATGAATAACTACAGCAGTTCCAGGCCTATTCCCGGAAGATTGGAGAGAGTTATCTTTCCATCCACAACTTGCATTCCTTTATAAAGATCGTTGGTAATCAGAAGATTGCCATCCAGGTCGGCAAAGTCTACGGCAGGAGCAAGCTGAGCCGCGGCAGACACAGCACACGATGTTTCTGTCATACATCCTATCATTACCTTCATTCCCTCGGCACGCGCATAATTCAGCATCTTCCACGCCTCACGCATTCCGGTACATTTCATCAGCTTGATGTTGATGCCATGATAGGCACCCTTAATGGATGGTATATCTGCAAGGCGCTGTATGGCCTCATCGGCAAAGACAGGCAGAGGACTGCGCTCTGTAATCCATGCATTGTCGTCAATATTCTCTTTGGCCATAGGCTGCTCCACCATGACCACGCCGTTCTCCTTAAGCCAGAATATTTCTTCAAGAGCCTCTTCCCTATCCTTCCATCCCTGATTTGCATCAACGGCCAGAGGAAGATCAGTAACCTCACGAATGGTCTGGATCATTTCCTTGTCATTCTCCAATCCCACCTTGACCTTCAGGATATTGAATCTGTCGGCACACTCACGAGTCTTTTCTCTTACGACCTCTGGTGTATCTATTCCTATGGTAAATGTTGTTGAAGGAGCCTTAGATGCATCCAATCCCCAGATTCTCCACCATGGAACACCCATAAGTTTTCCTACAAGATCGTGAAGTGCTATATCTACAGCTGCCTTGGCAGCTCCGTCTCCCGGTGAGAGGGAATCCACATAAGCAAGTATGGTCTCCATCTGAAACGGATCATTGAACTGGGAAAGATCCACCTTCTGCAGAAAGGCTGTCACCGTCTCGACACTCTGCCCCAGATAAGGAGGCATAGAGGCCTCTCCATAGCCCGTAAATCCCTCATATTCAAGACGTATCTGAACGCCAGGGGTAGTCTTGCGGGAATAGGATGAAACCGTGAAAGTATGCCTGAGCTGAAGTTCATACGGGGCAAAGCTGAGCTTCAGCCCTGAACCTGTACCAAGTCTGTTCATATTGAATCGAGGCACAGAAGAACAACCCTGAGCTACTGTTGAAATCCCACCCAGGCTGCCCGCTACAGCAAGTCCTCCGGCCGTCTTGATAAAATCTCGTCGTTTCATTTGATCACGTATTATGGAGATATGTAAAGGTAAGGATTATTTCTTATATTTGTGAGGATTTTGAACAGAGGTTTATGAGAACAGAAAGCATCACATCCGCACAGAATGCAAAGATAAAGACCCTTATGGAACTGCAGGAGAAATCCAAGGCAAGACGAAAGGAGGGTCTTTTTGTAGTGGAGGGACGCAGGGAACTTGAGCACTGCATTGTATCAGGCTATGCAGCACACACAGTATTCATCTGCAGGGACATTCTTGGTGAGGACGGGTGGAGATCCCTATGCAGAATCCTACAGGAGAACGAATCCCGTCAGGACAGACAATGCATGGTAATTGAAATTCCTGAACCCCTATACGAAAAAGTCGCCTACAGAGGAAGTACAGAAGGCGTGATAGCCGAGCTGCACTGCAAGGAACATAATCTTGATAATCTGAAACTCAAGGAAAACCCTGTAATAGTCGTACTTGAATCAGTGGAGAAGCCTGGCAATCTTGGAGCCATACTCAGAAGTGCAGATGCGGCAGGTGTTGACGCCGTAGTTGTATGTGACCCTCTTACAGACCTCTACAACCCTAATCTCATCCGTTCAAGCATCGGTGGAATATTCACCGTTCCGACTGCAACCGCAACATCAGAAGAAACCATCAAGTGGCTCAAAGACAACGGAATAAGAATCTATACCGCACAGCTTCAGGATTCAGAGTGGTACTACGACACTGACATGAAGAGCGGCACTGCAATCGTAATGGGAACAGAGGCTACCGGCCTCACTGACATTTGGAGAAAGGCTGCAGACGCACACATCAAGATTCCAATGCTCGGCAGGCTGGACTCTCTTAATGTCTCCGTATCAGCAGCAATCCTGATGTTCGAAGCTGTCAGACAACGCAACTCATGAAAAAGTTCGGTCTCATAGGGCATCCTATCGCCCACTCCCTTTCCCCTGCCCTCTTCAAGGCCGCATATGACGGAAAGTATGCATATGACCTGATCGAAGGCGAGGACTTCGAGACATCTTACCGCAGATTCGCCGAAGAATACAACGCAATCAACGTAACAGCTCCGTTCAAGGAACCGGCATTCTCCAAGGCTGACATCCTGTCGGAAGAATGTAAGCTCACCGGCGCCACCAATCTTCTTGTTAAGACCCCTGAAGGCATCAAGGCATACAACTCCGACTTCCTTGGAGTACGCATGTGGCTTTCGGAGGTAGCTGAGGATCTGAAAGGCGTGCTACCCCCCTGGCCGCAGGGGTCGCGAGCGAATAGCAAACAGCCCGGTGGGCTTTTGCAGCGAGCAGCGCCCACGGAGTGGGCAGGGTTCCTTTCAGACCCTCAGTTACCTCTGAAAGGCGTCAAGATACTGATTGTCGGTCTGGGAGGTGCAGGAAAAGCAGCCGCGGCGGCGGCAGAGTCGCTAGGAATGGAGGTGATACGGATGAACCGCACAGTCAGGGACAGCACGACACATCCTCTTGATGAATTCAGGCAATATTTCCGGGAGGCAGATATAATCATATACAACATCCCGACCGCAATCCCGGAACTGAAGGAACTGACAGAAAGCGATTTCGCGGCAGACAGGCCTAAGCACATCCTTGAAGCGAACTACAAAGACCCTTCGATGGCTGAAATATTGAAACCGTTCGAAAGCAAGGCAGTCTACACCGGAGGCAAGACCTGGCTCCTTTATCAGGCCGTGACGGGTTATGAAATATTGACAGGAGAAAAACCTGATTTGAGAAGGATGTCTGATGTTTTGTAAGAAAATATCACTATCTTGCAAAGTTTTTGGACAGGAACTGAAAACGAAACACTTTAATACAATATATTATGTCACTCAACAAAGCAATGCTGATCGGTAACGTTGGTAAAGACCCTGAAGTACGTTATCTTGATGGAAGTAATGGACAGGCAAAAGTGGCGACATTCACATTGGCCACAACCGAGAGGTACAGGGACCGTAACGGTGAAACTCGTGAAAACACAGAATGGCACAACATCGTGGCATGGAGAAACACAGCAGATGTTGTTGAAAAATATGTAAGGAAAGGTACTCAGGTGTACATTGAGGGCCGTATCCGCACAAGAAGCTGGGATGACCAGACCGGCAACAAGAGATACACTACCGAGATCATGGCAGACACACTTCAGCTTCTCGGAAAGCGCCAGGACAATCCTGCAGGACAGGGTGGATATGCAGCACAGCCTGCACCGGCACAGCAGACATATGCCCAGCCTCAGCAGAGCTATCAGCCACAGGCACAGCCATATCAGCAGCCTGCACCTGCGCAGTCTTTCAGCCAGCCTGCAGCACCGCAGAACATAGCGAACGATGGTCCTGACGACGACCTCCCATTCTAATCAACAGAAACAAAACACAAAACAGATATGAAACTTGACGTAGTTCTCGGCCTCCAGTGGGGCGACGAAGGAAAAGGTAAGATTGTAGACGTTCTTGCAGGAAATTATCCTGTGGTTGCACGTTTCCAGGGTGGTCCGAACGCAGGACACTCACTCCATTTTGAAGGCAAAAGCTTTGTCTTGAGATCAGTTCCTTCGGGAATCTTCAGACAAGATGCAATCAACATCGTTGGTAACGGAGTTGTACTCGACCCTATCACATTCAAGGGAGAGTGCGACAACATCGCAAAGACAGGAATTCCTGTAACCAAAAGAATCGTGATTGCAAAGAAGGCACACCTGATTCTCCCAACCCACAGACTTCTTGACGCGGCAAATGAGGCTGCCATGGGAAAAGGAAAGATCGGCTCCACCCTCAAAGGCATCGGCCCTACTTACACCGACAAGATCGGTCGATATGGCTTAAGAGTAGGAGACATCCTCGCACCTGACTTTGCCGACAGATATGCTAAGCTTCAGAACAGACACATCACACTTCTTAATCAAATGGGATTCGAGTGTGATCCGCATGCAGAAGATGCAGCGTTCATGGAAGCTGTAAACTTCCTCAAGGAGTTTGAGCTTGTAGACTGCGAGTACTACATCAACAACCTCCTCAAGGACAATGAAGTGCTTGCTGAAGGTGCTCAGGGTTCAATGCTTGACATTGACTATGGTTCATATCCATTTGTAACATCTTCGTCTACCGCGTGCGCAGGTGCCTGCATCGGCCTCGGTGTAAATCCACGCATGATTGGTCACGTATACGGTATTTTCAAGGCATACTGCACAAGAGTCGGCAGCGGTCCTTTCCCTACAGAGCTTTTCGACGAGACTGGTGAGAAGATCCGCAAGATCGGACACGAGTTCGGAGCAGTTACAGGACGTCCTCGCCGCTGCGGCTGGCTTGACCTTGTTGCCCTCAAGTATGCAGTAATGATCAGTGGAGTCACCGACCTCATCATGATGAAGTCAGACTGCCTTGACACTTTCGAGACCATCAAGGTATGTACATCATATGTTGTTGACGGACAGCCTTCTGACCAGTGGCCATTTGACACATACGCCAACATCGAGCCAGTATACACTGAGTTCAAAGGATGGAACACAGACCTCACTCACTGCCGCACAGAGGAAGAGCTTCCTACCGAGTTCCGCGAGTACATTGCATTCATGGAGCAGTATCTCGGCGTTCCGATCAAGATCATCTCAGTCGGTCCAGACCGTGAGGCAACAATTATGAGATAATAATATACTAATATATGGAAAAGAGGCTGACCATCAAAAGTCAGCCTCTTTTCGTATAAAGAAATAATAAAGCCGACCTATTGGCCGGCTTTATTTTCATATATCCAGATCTATTAAAGATCAGCAAGATTGTTCTGCATATCAACTGCAGGAGCAACAAGAATCTCCTGGAATTCCTTCTGGCCGGTACCGGCTGGGATAGGATGTCCGCAGATAACGTTCTCCTTAAGACCCTCAAGAGTATCTACGCGGCCTCTGATCGCTGCCTCGCTGAGAACCTTGGTTGTCTCCTGGAACGAAGCTGCAGAAATGAAGCTGTTAGTCTTCAGCGCAGCTCTTGTGATACCCTGGAGAACCTGGCTTGCTGTAGCAGGCTTAGCCTCGCGAAGAACCATCATCCTGAGACCCTGACGCTCAAGTGAAGAGTTCTCGCCTCTCATTTCACGTGCAGTTATGATGTCACCCTCTGAGTAAGTCTGTGAATCACCCGGATCAAGAACATAGAACTTGCCGTAGATAGCATCGTTGGTATCCATGAACAACCACTTGTCCACAAGCTCCTCTGGGAGGAATTCTGTGTCACCCGGATCGTTGATCTGTACCTTTCTCATCATCTGACGTACGATGATCTCGAAGTGCTTGTCGTTGATCTT
>JAEIGA010004724.1_pt1 | contig 21011 bp, 23 predicted proteins | sample 9270691 | NCBI WGS metagenome assembly JAEIGA01 (sample SAMN17057246, study PRJNA624740) | gut metagenome | biome: biome; isolation source: fecal sample | host: Bos grunniens | place: China: Xizang | collected 2019 | reverse complement strand
ATATAATTTTTCCCAAGTTGCTTTGTCTATATACGTTCCGTTTTTGTTTTGTTGTAATATTGATATATCAAAGTTATCGCTAAAATATTTATATGCTCTGTCATCCAAGAATAATTTATTATCTTTAGCGAATGCTTTTATATATTTGTTAAAGTTATATAATTTAGCATAGCCCATTTTATTTTTTGGTAGTAAGTTGTTATTAATTAGCCCGTTCATATTCTGCAATGTAATTCTTGTCTTTGGTGGAATTAATTGTTTTAGATATGCGTGCATCAACTCCTTACGAGTCATGCTAGTCTCTAGGTGGTCAAAACATCCTGCTTTAATGAGAGCAAGAGTTTGTGTCTTTGTTGGTTCTACTCTATCCATAAAATCTTGGAATGATGTATATGGACGATTGGCTATGATTTTATTGATAATCTCATCACCAACATCACTTACACCTTTGAACCCATAAATGATTGTATTGGTGTCTTTGTCCGGTGTAAAACCAAATCGAGCTTTGTTAATGTCCGGTAATTCTACATTGATGCCTTGAGTTTTAATTCTACCAATGGCAGAACTTAACTTACCATAGTTGGTAGTACCACCAAACTCTTCGTCAGCTCCTCCAGAGTTTACAGTTAAGCAGGCTGTCGCCCAATAAATTGACGGAAACTTGTAATTCAAATTCATTTCTTGCAAAGCGATTAATGAGTAAGCCACGGTGTGTGGAATACTGAATGAATAACCCAACTGTCTTTTGATTTGAACGTCCCAAATATATTTTAATATATCTACACTGACGCCATTAGTGACTCCGGTATTAAAGTATTCTTCACGAGCTGCCGCAATTTCCTTCATCTTTTTCTTTGCTATAATTTTTCTAATCTTGTTAGCATGTGGTACGTCATAGTTTGTAAAAGGTAACATAACAGCTAACATCGCTGACTCTTGGCTTTCCAATACTCCGGTATAATCTTTCATAAAGTTATATAGAATATTCTTTTCCTCGTCAGTTGCAATTAAATCGTCTATTTCCTTTTTGATTAACTCTGGTCTTTGTTTATATATTACATATTCCTCTGTTGGTGTCTTTGCACCTTTCTCTGGCACCAGTCTCATCAACGAGTTAACCGCTGCCATTTGAGGAATGCTCTCTGGTTTAACCAATGATAAACTTTGTTTACCAACGGTACTGTCCATTTGGAATATGTCTATGATTTCATTACGCCATATCTTATGCCACATCTCTGGTTCATTACGTTCAAGCACGTCCGGATGTAGATACTTGTCATATGTCGCTTTTAAATTACCTTGCCATTCTATCATATTATCTGCCAATAATAAATCTAAAGTTGTATGTATTTTGTCTAATGCTTCAACTGACAAACAGTCCATCTTTAGACCGCCCATGTATTCCGTATCTCCTAAGTCAAACTGAGTTACCTCTGTTCCGTTTGGGGCTTTCATCATGGCATTGTAAGTATATACTGGCACATTAAATATTACATTACCACAAGCATGAATTCCAAGTTGACAGACAAGTCCTTCAATGCCTCGTACTACATCTAGATAGCCCGGGTATTTGTCGAACTCGGCAATTAATTGTCTAATTGGCTTTCTATCTTTTTCGGGGTTGCCTTCTATACAATCCTTCAGTGGCCATAGGAATCCTCTCTCCTGTGGTATCATCGTTGCTAAATACTGGGCGATGTCTACATCTATTCCCAAGCCTCTGGCCGCAGTAAGTATCGCCGATCTTGTACCCAACGTTCCAAATGTACATACACATACGCTGTCTCCACCATCTGCTTGTGCTGCCTCTTTAATCTTTTGTAGAACTAGTGGTCTTTTACGACCTTCAGAGTCTACGTCAATATCTGGCAGCTCTATTTTGTTTCTCTCTAGGAAACGCCAGTGTGGTAAGTAGATTCCTTGTTCTAGCGGGTTCATTTGTGTTACACCGATTAAATAGTTAATTAACATAACTCCAGCTGAACCACGAGATATACCAACAAGAGATTCTGCTTCACCCCACATAATTTGAATAATATTACGCACCATCAGCAGATATGAACTGATTGGTTGTCCCAAACGTTCTGATACCAGCCAGCATTCAGTAAGCTCAGTTTCTAGACGCTCTAGATATTGTTCTTTCTTTTCTGGGGGTAATTGCATATCCGCTAATTTAATTAGTCCAAGATAAATAAAATATCTATCATCCTCTGACTCGGAGTTTAAATATTTGTTTATATATTCAAACTTGCTGCGTACTTTTATCCTCTTGAAAATTGTTTTCCATTCAGGATGTTGCAATCTATCGTCTGATAGATGTGGTACAATCTGTGGTTGGAATAAATCATAACAAGTAATCTTGTCATTAATTTCGTTTGTGTTGTCAAAGAGTTGTTGAACACCCGCCTCTGATAAATAGTCGGCAGTTAATTCTTTAATCTCATCAGGGGTCATCATATAAGTATACTGATAGAAATCTGCTGTCTCTCTGTCTCCATCTTTACTATTTAGGAAACTGGCATGTATCTCTCTATCATTTCGCTTTAGATAATGACTATCCGTTGTAATAATGCATTTAGTATTAGTCAATCTACCCAGCTCTAATAACCACTTGTTGTATTCTATTTGTTCTTCGTATCGTGCCGGTTGGATCTCTAAATAGAAGTCATCTTTGAAAATTGTTTTGCACCAAGTGATGAAGCTCATTGCCTCATCCTCTAGCTTGTTGTTAAAACATATACCAAGCCATCCACCTATACAGGCAGATGAAGCTACAATGTGTCCAGGGTTTGCACCTACAATTTCTTCTATATCATTATAAAATGTGGGCACCCTAGTTAAGAACATTGTAAATGAATGGCTCCAGGCTCTTGAGGACAATTCACGTAATTGCTTATGTCCTTCAGCATCCTTTGCCAACAATATAAAGTGGGGGAACTTCTCTCCCTTTTGATAAGTCTCAACGGACAAATCATTACGGCATAAATATATCTCGTTGCCCAAGATTAATTTAAAGTCCTTCCACTTTTCATCATCTTTACATTTTTGGTTATAAAACTTTAGTGCTTTAATATGTGCAGACAATGCCTCATGGTCAGTGATAGCAACGCCCTTCAGACCAATGTCATAAGCATACTGAATTAAATTCTCTGCTTTGTTAACGCAGTCTAAAAGACGCAGATTGCTATACTCGGTATGATTGTGTAAACTTGTATAACTCACCTTTATCACCTTCTTGTTTTGATTATACACTAATTAGTATAACTAGTCAATGTTTTTCCACTGTCTGCTAATCTTCATTGTTAATATAGTTGCTCAACACAGTTGATTGCTCTGGGTGTCGGCATGCATAACAGAAAGTTTTTAAACCCTGGTCTCGTATAATTTCTAATAGATATATAATAACTTTTTCAGTACGAGGATGTATGATACGTTCTCCTCTAACTTTTTGATAGTAGTTATATGGTTCTTCTTGTGTCCACTTTGTTTTGCTATATGTTTTACCCGCACCAATCCAATCGCAGATCATTTCTACTACATATGGATATGGAACTTTTAATGGAGTATTCTTACGAGTACCCACATTATCTATCCACCATTCCCAATGATGAGGATTGTGTCCTTTGTGATGTTGCCAAGCAAGACTATATCCTTTTTCAGCCTTCTCCTTGTCTATTGGACTGCCAGTGCCTTGAAAGTATCTAGCGCTGCTGAAGAACTCGGTAGGACCAAACTTACTATTGTCGTGTAGCAAGCCTCTTTTTATTTGTCCAGCTTTACAACAATAATAGCCAACCAATATTTTGTGCTTACTTATCGTTTTAAAATGTTCCCAATATTTGTTCATATAATCTCCTTTTAATTTTTTTATTTTTATTTTATTTTAAAAAGCGATTTAAACTGTTTTAAAAGCTCATTTCGCTTGGTTAAAATCTTTATGAATATAAATATATTATAAAGACCTTAAACAAGAGAAATCAGCAGATTTTACTTGTCTGATTTTTCTTCGTTTCTATCTGGTTCGCCTTCAAAGTCAACTGAAACTTCTTCAATTAGTTCTACCATAGCTCTCATGTCTTTGGCAAACTGCTCCAAGTCTTGCAATAGTTTATCAGTATTAATACCATTACTATAAGGATTGTTTTGCAATGACTTCATACCAGCTGTGAAGCTGTCCAGATTATCAAGTGCTGTTAATATTTGTGCTTTCATTTTTATTCCTCCGTGATATTTGTAATATCAGATAACATTTTACTATTTTCCATCTCGTTTGTCAAGTATAAATCTATGAAAATAGCACATTTTCCTTTGTCTAAATCTTCCAACTGTTTGTTGTAGTTGATTTCCAAAATCTTAACTTCTGTTGTTCCATTGCAGTTAAATATATAAGCACTGTCATTAACATTAATTTTTAATTGTTGTGCTTCTGTTTTAAAACCACTGTGCTGCTCAGAGAAATTATCTGCTTTATCTCTGATAGCAATAAATTCTTTTATACGGGGATGGTCTCTGTATACGATTATTTGAACATGCTTGCCGCTATCAAGCTGATGAGTTTCTATGTAAAATTTTAGATTACCTCTAATTTGTTTTGAATATAAAACTGTTTTATCTAAGTAGTCTTCTATGCTAATTTTTTTAATTACCATATATTCTCAATGCTCCCGTCATTCAATACGGCATTAATGTGATAATCTAAACTTCTCCACTCATCGTCATTTGCATGGTTAGTTTTAATCTTTTTAAAGATTTCTTCCATTTCTTGGCTGCTACTGCCATAGATACCAAAATCCTCTATCACACGACTGTAGATATATAAGTCATTAATCGATACACCGGCATCAGTTACTTTTTCGTATATAGTTTCTAATTTATTGAACATTGCCTGCTACCTCCCTTGCTGCTAATTCATTACACAACTCTATGACTTGTGCTTCCTCTGTTTCTTTTAGTATAACCTCAATTGGACTCTCCGCTAAATATTGTATCATTAACTTCAGTCTCGCTATGGTTGCTTTGTCAACCCTCATGGCGTCTCCCAGGGCAATATCTATGCCTGGGATTTCACTCATGATTTCGTAGCCTCTTAAGACTAAATCCATAAAAGCAAAATATTCACGGAAAGATGTAATGGGGTCACGTGGTTCTAATAACACACCATTGAGATATGGCTGCGTTTTTAAAACTATCTTGGTTCCAGCAACCGGTAAAGTTCCTGGCCTATAAAATTTTCTTTTGGTTGTTTTTCCCATAATTCCTCCTTTATATATATATTATATAATATTTTTGCTCATTTTGTCAAGAAAATTAATCTTTTTTGATGACCATTTTATATTCATTATATGCAAGATTTACAAGTCCGTCCTTATCAAGGTCTTTATCTATTTTTAATTCTGCATCTTTTAATAAATCTTTTAGTTCCTTGATTGAACATTTGTTATAAAAATCTTTTAATAGTTCATTGTATTCTCTAACTATCATTGCCGTTGTTTGTCCATTACGCACTTTGTCTCCAGCAAGTTTTACATATTCTACTTGCCAGCTTTCTGGTACATATACCATACCATTACGTCTTGCCCAAGCGTGGCATATTTTATCTAGTAATTTCATATTGTTGTTGTCCTCCTAAAATACCATATCCCACACTGTCTTTTGTGTGTATGGTTTGATTTCATAATCATTGGCTACAAATTGTAAACGTCCTATGTTATAAGACATATCTACCGAGAAGTCTCCTACGACATCTAGATTGATTTTGTTGCCTTGTATTAATGGTTCAGTAATCTCTGGTACATTGAATAATACCACATCATATTTACCACAGTCTATTTTTAAATGTTGCTGATCGGCACCCATTAGTTCATATTTGTCCGTTGGTATGTCCGTCAATATTGCACTTGGCTTTTCTACGCCATGGCCCCAGATATCTTCACGTGCCATAACTTGCGCTATGCTTAGATTTACATCAGTGTATTTAGCGATTAAATCAACCAAGTATAAATTTACATTGAAGTCTACCTTGTCTAAGATGGTGTTTAAATGCATCTTAAACTCACTAACCATATCACTGTCTACTCCAACTCCAAATGCAAATGCATGGCCTTCTGCTTTAGATACGCCGGTCAAGTCTTTAATGACATCCTTCAAATTGGATAGCCCGTCTACAGCCTTTCCTCTAGCACTTCCACGGTATTCTTCTTCGCCAGTCTTGTGGTCTACAAAGCGTCTTAATAGTAATACCGGTCTATTATATTGGCTCAGCAATTTATTTGCAATAAGCCCCGATAATTCAAATGTTAAGTCTCTGTTTTCGTCTATGTATACAATAGCGTTGTCTGTATCTTTAATTGTCATATTGCTTTCAATAGTGCGAATACTTTTATCCACTGCTGTTGTTTGTCTCTTTTTGGCATTCTTGCATAGACGCACAGCTTCTTCAAACACAGGTACTTCCTGGTCTTCTTCCCCTCTCTTGGAAGAAGGCACTAATAACATTGGTGATACAAGAGATTTAAAGATTACTGTTTTTTGTTCTTGCGTCCCAAGTCTAATGATGGCATTAATATTTGGTCCTATAACCCATCCTATGTCTTTAATAGATGGTTCAGGATCTTCCATATTATAATGTGCATCTTGGATTAGTTTATACAAAAAGGAATGTTCTTTAATATATTTCAAACCGGCTGCTACGATTTGTTTATTTTCTAGCACCCCAATATCCATAACGTCAGCCACTATTCCGCAAGCAGCTAAGCTATATAATTTATTTGGGAATGATGTCCCACTCTTTTCACAATATGCTTGAGCAAATTTTAGTGCCACTCCCGCACCGCTCAAAGCATGGTTTGGATAATCTTCTTCTTGACTATTGACAACAGCTATGCTATCTTGATATTCTCCATAGTCTAAATCATTTTCCATTTCGTGGTGGTCAAGTATAATTATTTTTGTTCCTTTGTTTAATAAGAATAAATGTTCATCTTTTTGTGAACTACCTGCATCTGGAACAATTAGCAGGTCTATATCGTCTTCCAACTCGTCCAAGATAATTCCGTGTTCTTTGTTTGGATGCAATACGAAATTAATTTCTTGCCCGCGTTGAACGAGTTTTAAAAGATTTAATATAATAGCTCCACTGGTATATCCATCCAAGTCACTATCTACTATTACAGTAATGCTTGCTTCTGGATTTTTTAAAGTGGTGTGCAGTAAAGATACTGCTTTTTTCATTTCTCTAAATAAGTGTGGGGAATGCTCGTGTATAAAACTTGGATGCAGCCATTCGGAGGGCTGTTCTATTCCCCTTTCTAGTAATAATTCATGCAGAGCAATGTCGGCAGTTTCTTCATTATAGTTCTTCGTCTTCAGTTGGTATTTCACCGTTTTGCTCCTCCTCTTGTTCTGTTAATAAATCGCTAAGTTTTTTTCTATTTCGGTATAGTCTTGAGTAGACTACCCTACCCATATCTATCGGGGCATCTTTATCCCCCAAGTATTCTCCATTCCAGTCATATATTATTTCTACTTCAAACCCCATCTCTTGTATTTTTACGGCCTCCCTCAGCATTTTCTTTAGACCGTAAAATCTATCGCCGTCTTCACTGTAGTCATTATCAAATGCCAATACAATCGTTTCTACATTTGCTCGTTTTAAAATCTCCCCGTGGTACTGACTAAAAGCACTACCACCTACAGCTACCGACTTGTTCTGCGTAAAGCATGAGCCATGTTTTAATACCGACTTCTCTGCTTCATAAACTATTACTTCTTTAGATTTTTTGATTACTGCTTGATTTTGATAATAGCCATACACCACCATCATCTTAGGACAGTTGTATAACTCTTCATTATGCCACAATGGCATATACTTTCTTCCGGCATCTATGTCGGCTTGATTAAAATTACGCACTCGTATACCCACAAGCCTTCCTAGATGGTCTATGACTGGAAAAACTATTCTATTACGCACCATATCAAAGTGTACTCCAAAGTCCATCATAATATCATAGTCAATACCTTCTTCCAACCAAGGTGCTAAAAATCTTGGTTGTTGAGTAAAGCACTCTAATACATGGTGATTGTATACTGGTAATTGAGTCTCCCAGTTTTCTTCCACTTTCTTTGTGTCCAGAGTCTTGGGAGTCTGTATAACTGCAAACCCAGTTTTCATTCGTTTGGATACTATTTCTTCTAATATATTATAGGCACGCATAAACTCTATCTTCAGCCCACGTGTCTTATATACATTGATAATTAAATCAAAGATACTCATTGCTTTGCAACTTGTATAACAATAAAACCTCTTACTACTTTCGTAATAATATAATTTATGTGAGGGGCTGTTTGTCAGTTCATTATGACAGACGGTTGGGAATATCAGACAGTCGTTACCATACCGTACCGCCGTTTCTGGCACTCCCAATTTTTCCATCAGTCTCAATATGTCTGTTGTATTTAGTTTATTTAAAAGGTTAGTTTCTAAAGCCATCGTATTCCTCTATCCTGACCTCTTCACCGATAGAATCTATGTCAACTACTGGTTCTTTCTTTTTCACTGTGAACCCACCCTTTGTTGTGTTCGCTTGTTTAACTTGTATTTTCATATTATCAAAATCTTCTATTAAATTATTCTTTCTGTCTGTTATAAAACAATCAGTGGTACGACAAGTGCCCAGGTCTATATAACGCCATATTCTAATACCCGTCCATTTACCACGACGGTTCTTATATATGTCAGTTACAAAGTTTGGTACTGGAGTTCCCAGCTGTATTGCAAAGGCTCTGCCTAAATCTTCTTCGGCTGGATTACATCTTAAAGTGATAGCTCCTATGTCAGCCTTATCGGCTACAGCTTTGGAACCACGGATCAAGTTTTCATTTTTGATTTCCTTTTCTTCGTATTCACCATTCAACTGAGTTGCTGTAGTGATATGTATATCCAGCTCGTTGGCTAATTCTTTTAATGTTGTTGCCATTAACAATAACACAATGTCGTCTCTCATTTGTTTATCTCTATTTGCTATTAAACCAGAGCCGATGTGAATGTAGTCATAGAAGACATAACCCACATCATTTTGTAATGTATGTTTTTTAATCAAAGTCTTAATTGTAACTAGCGTTGGGTCTGGCAAATACTCTATGAAGATATTGTTATATTCTTTCAAATATTCTACGGTTAGGGCCAGTCTATCTAGCTCACTCTCAGAACATTTGTTGTTTAGTATCTTATCTTCATTAATACCAGATACATATGCCAATACTAATGTTTGAACTTCAGCGTGTTCCAACTCGGTTGTAACATATAACACTTTGTTATTACATCCGGTATATATCCACTCGTCTTGTTCAGTTGAATAATACATGGGAATGGCTAGCTTACAAGCATTACCAACCATACGTCTGGATTTACCAGAACCAGCTGAACCAGAGTCAATATATAATTTCTTTAATCTAGCACCACGCGTTACAGTATTATATATATCTCCTTCTAAAGGCAGACCAACTTCTGGAATAGTTTGTAATTGTCTTACTAACTCTTCCAATCCATTGTCTACCGAGATACAGGTCTTTTCTAATAATGTTTCATATCGTGACTGTATGCCATTCAGTTTAATGTTGAAGTGTTTAAAAACATCTTCTACTTCCATGGCATTAAATAGGGATAGTTGTTTTTCTAATTCTTGCACAGGTAATGACACATCATATAAATCGCTAACATCTATACCATTCTTTTGCAGCTCTGTTAGCAGAGCATACTTCTTAACAATTTTGTAGTTATATTCAAAGTTTGTATTTGTTGCATCATTACAAATTTCATACAATACTTCCATACCACCGTCATCCACAAACTTACTATACATTGTGGACTGTTGTTGGAAGTAGGCAATGATATCACTTATGTCAATATGATTATTGCCAAGCGAGTATAAATTGTATAAAGATGAATAAATCGCTTGATACTTTTTTAAAGCAAAGTCGTTAAGCTTCAATGGATATGTTGATGATATAATCAAATCATTATCCAGATACAATGCTGTTAAAACCTTCTTAATGGCATGTTCATTATATAACATAATGATTCTCCTTTCCTAATAGCTAAAGTCTATTAGTTTTTTACGAGAGTCGCGACTGCTCTCTATAATAATAATTTCCTCTCTAGGAGCTTCTTTCTTTTCCTCTGCCAATACTTGCTCAGTCTTTTGTATCGTATTTTGTATTTGCGAATAATAGGACTGGGCCTTTTTATATTGATAAGGAATAATACCAACTCCAAAGTTAGGATCGATCTTACCACCCTTGATTGTGAAAAAGTATTCTAGGGTATAGCGCATACCATAATATGTCATACCTTCTTTTTCATATCGTTTAATTTGGGAAGTAATTAATTTCCAATCTGGCTCATGAGGGGCATATAAATTTTGGATGTAATCAGTTAACAATGTATATTGTTTTGCCTTCTCCTCATGATGTTTATGACAGGTTTCGTGGGCATAACGATTACCCACTTTTACATAATCATCAACACCAACCAAGATTGGTTTATCACAGTTATATTTACAAACGTAAGTTCTTCCTGTCATATAACAAAGAAAGACGGGGTCTTTTAAACTCCGCCTATAACTCCTTGATTTCAGCTAAAGCGGCTTCAACTAATTCTTGTTGTGCTGGTGTCGCTTCAGTTATTTTCTTTCCAGCCCCAAGATAGTTTTCTATAATAGCAGTTAATTTTTCTATAAGTTCTGTTTCGCCATTAGCTATCCTTTCTTTAATTTTGTTTACTTCTGCTGTTGTTTCTTTGTATACTTCTGTGAAACTTCTTTTAGCAGGTGTTTCATCTTTAGTTGCTTCTAATATAGTTTTGTTTTCGGTAGAGATTTTAACTCCGGCAGATAACATTGCTTCATCAGCACTTTGAACTGCTTTTACTAGATTGTCATAACTAAAGTCAATCTTTGTTGGTAGTCCTTCTCCGTAACGAGAACCAGCTTCAATTTCTGTGCTTCCGTAAATTCCTCCACGTAAATATGCTACAGATTTATTTCCACCATTTCCATCAGCTTCTGCGTTAATAAACATATACACGTCTACCAAACCAGAGATAATTTCTTTTGGTCTTTTATCTAGTGCTGGTGTAATACCACTATGGTTTACTCCCATAGTATCCATATAATCTTTTTTCTCAGCGTGAGCAATAAAGATTAATGTGTATCCCATTTGTCCCAATGAATTGATTACATCTTGGAACTCATCACGTACGGCTCTGTATCCTTTACCAAAACCTAAGTCAGTTAAGTCTTCAATATCTTTTTGTGTCTTAACAAACTTTTCTGCGCATCCCCACATAAGAGGGGCTGTATCTACTATAATTGTATCATAGATATCACGAACTTCTTGCTTTCTTAATTGTTTAGCATAGTTTTTCATATCAATCCATGATGTTACTGGAACGGCTTTAACGCCATCAATTAAATTATATCCGGGTTCAAATGCTAATAATAGCGGTTTGCTAAATTGGCAAGCAACTGTAGTCTTACCAGTTTTAGCACCCCCATACATAAAGAACATTTTGCCTTGTACACCGGATTTGACTCTATGTTCCTCTATTTTCGTTAAATCTAATGCCACTATTTATACCTCCTAGAATAATAAATTATTTACGCTTGACGCTGGTGTCTTAGCTGCTGTTGCTTGAGCTCTTGCTTCTGCTCTTTCTTTAATCATATTATTTTGTGATACAATAATAGTTTGTAGGTCTTTTACTGCTATATCACTTTCTTCAGCTTCAGTACCTGCTGTAATTTTTAATTGTCTTACAGTGTTAGTAAATGTTTGTTTAACTGGTTCACCGAATCCTAGATTCTTTTCAACCACTCTTTCTACTTGACTATATACAACTTGTCCACATAGAGTTACTTTGTCTCCATTATTGTAGTTATCGTTGATATATCTGATAGCTTCAGGGTCATCGTAAGTGAATGTTAATTCATTTACCTTTTCGCCAAATCCTACATTTAATAATTTAATTTGGTAAGTATCTGTTGGCTCACCATTTTTGTCAGTTACTTCTTTGATAGAACCGATAATTCCTTCTACCTCGAACTCATTAATGTTCTTAGCATCATTAGCTGCCAATCTCATAAACGAACCGCTGATTCTCCAGTTATTAACAACTCTACCATCTCTGTCTGAGTAGAAGCTATTGTCTTCTACACGAGCGTTACTGATTGTAATCTTTGGAGCTGCTCCTAACCCAACAGTTCTTGCTGATGGATAGTCTATAACTTTTGCAAGTCTTTCATATAGACCATTCTTAGTTCCATCATTCTTTAATTCATATGCGAAAGTATCTACTGGTACAATATAATCATTGTCTACTTTTACTTCCACTGACCCAGATAAATATCTGCGTCCTTTACTGTCTACTTTAACTTCAATAGTATTATCCATTAAAGTCCCTTGAATAGTTACTCTATTCGTCATTTGTTTTAATTCTGCTTTTGCCATTTTCTTGTTCCTCCTAATTGAATTATATACATTATATCACTATTCTTCATTTTTGTCAATACTTTTTTGTTCGTTTGCAATTTTTTCTGCTAATGCCGTTGTATCTACTGTTTTAGCAAATGCGTCTAAGTCAATAAACCCTAGTCTCCCATGCTGATAGAATAAACCAAAGTTTTTATCTTTTAGTCCTTCCGTCTTTTGAATAACATCAGATACAGCGGATACTAATTGGTGTATCTCAAGAGCAGCTGATTCATACATTGCTGCTTCGTCTATATGCTTTTCCATATTATTCCTCCTTCTATTTACAAATAATATTATACTACAAATTTTTTATTTTGTAAATAGTTTTTTTATTTATTTTTTAAAAAAGTAATTTTTCTTTTTAAAGGCATTTTTTATAGGCGTATTGCGCTGAAAAATATTTTTTAATATAAATATATTATAAAGACCATTTAAGCGTTATACGCTTATATTTTTTAGTCTCACACTTCAGATCAAGAAAAAAGATAGTGATTAACACTATCTTCAATGAAAGGAGTGGGATAGATGAATAAATCATCTATCAAACTAAGCCTCCTGTTTTTTCTATTTTTGTGATAGAGTATGTCTTCCAATGATGTTCAAATATAAAATTGTAAGACCACTCCGTAATAATATATCCCACTCCTAAATATTTAATGAGTGGGGGACTTTAGTGTCCCCACGCTCTTTGTAATATATAGGATATATTATTTATTTCCTTTAACCATTTTAGCTACAGTTACGTTTTCTCCTCTTCTTGGAACGTAATCTTTAGTTTTAGTTTCTCCGTTTACTTGGATTTGGTATCCGTTGATGCTTTCTCCTCTGAATGCACTTGCGAATAATTCTTCAACTGTTTCTCCGTTAGAGATAACTGGTTGTGCTCCTCCTGGTACTTTTGTGATTAAAATTGAATATGCTTCTGTCATAATAATATTTTCCTCTCTTTCTTAATTTTTTTTGACAATATTTTTTTATTGACAATATAATTATAATATAATTTATTGCCATTTGTGAAGTATTTTTTTTTAATTTTTTCTAAAAAATATCTTCAGTTGCCATTACTGGCGTTGCTGTTTCAATAACAGCTGGTTCCCAATCTTCCTCATACTTGTTATAGTGATTGTCAAAGATTGTTTTGAAGTGTGGTATTACTGGATTGTCCATAACCAAGTCTATGAACTGCACCATCATCAACGATGCTGTTTGCATTACTACAGGTAATACTGTAATAGATGTTCCACATGCTGATACTTCTGCATTATCATCATCATAGAAGTCTTGCTCATATCTTGAGTAGTCTTTGCCTTCTTCTATTGGTAATGAATATACTCTGGCTTGATCTGAACCTAACCTGCTTTCCCAAACATTAATTATATTAACATTTGCTTTTGCAGCCTCCCACAACTCTTTTCTGACTTTCATGCTGTCCACTAGCAAGAATACATAACCCGACATATTGCTAATATCTTCTGGGGTTACTGCTTCCTTGCCAACCTTTACAGTTATGTTTGGATTTATTTGAGCCAACTTTTCAGCCAATGCTTCAGCTTTTAGTTTTCCCAAATCTCCTGTATCATAATACTGATTTGGTATGTTGTGTATTTCAACATCATCAAAGTCGTATATATTTAATACAGGTACACCCATACGAGCTAACATCATTGCAACAAAACTTCCTGTTGCTCCGACACCAATGATGTGAACATCATCTTTTACACTCGCTGGATTAAACACTGATATGTGTCTACTTAAGTCCACTTACACCATCTTCCTTTCCATAAATATAATTTCTTTTTTATATTTATATATATATTATAATATATTATATTTCCTTTTGTAAACATAATTTTATAATTTTTTATATAAATATTTCTAATGACATAATAAATATCTTTTATTTATTTATTACATATATATTATAATATATATTATGTCCTTTTGTAAACTATATTTTATATTTTTTTATAAATAAATAAATATATGTATTTCATTTATTTATATATATATTATATAATATATTATTACCTTTTGTAAACTAAATTATATAATATTTTATATATAATATTAGTATATAACTAATGTATGAATTACACAGTCTGCTAATATTACATATAAAATACTACATAAGTAGTATTATACTATTGTTGATTGCCAATAGTTAGGATCGTTTAATACATCATCAAATGTTTTAACATATTTGATTTCTATATCTTTAAACATAGGCTCAATTGTACTTGCCTTGTGTTTTTGCACTGAGTTTGAATATCTACTCCCAGCTTGACTAAATCTATTATATGTGTTGTTAGAATAGTTTTTAGATGCTGGTGGAGCTGTATATGTTTTTTCTTTAACTTTCTCTTTAATCTCTGCTTCAATTTCTTTACGCATCTCTGCTCTATGTGGATTATATGTAACTAGTTTGTCATTATGTACCTCGAAACCATTTACATAGTCATAGATAGTAATGTTCATGTCGCCTTTCTTATTTGTAATTAAACGAATGAACCAGTCATTTCCATCTGCAAAGTATTTCATCTGGCTGTCATCTTGAGCAGAAGGATTAGGAGCCATGTTTACGTGAGAGTGACCCCATACTTTAATCTTAGATTGGTTTTCTGGTGCAGTTTGTCCCCAGAAATCTAATAAAGCTGCTGGATCAATTTCTGTTGTTGCTCCATTAACTTCTTGTTTTAACAATACTACATCAGTTATCATAAAACCAATGCCCGGTAGTTTTTCTACAAATCCTAACCAACCGATTTCTTTCTCACATAATTCGCAGTACATCTCCATTTTAGCACGCGCTTCTGGTAATACATATACCTCATAATCACTTTCATTTATTAACTTTATTGTCTTAGCCATTGATAGCCCTTCCTTTCATAATTTTATCATATAGTTCAGGATCTCTGTCTTTTAAAATGTTTAAGAAGTGATCCTCGGTTCTGTTTGAACCATAGTAGCTTAGATTAGAATATCCATAAGTAGAAATTCCTCTGTGGTCAAATTCATAATCTTTTAACACAGCTACCTTTTCATCCCAAGTAAGGTCTTTAATACGATTGTATACTTGTGGTTCAACTCTTTGGATATATTCGTTTAATAGTATATCCATACCAGCACAATATACTAGCTCACCCTCATCATTATATATTGGATACCACCATACACGTGCACCCGCTGTATCTCTCATATTGGCAGTAGTTAAATATTGTTTAAGGGCTATGAAGTAATAGTCTAAACCATATTCCTTTCCGTGTGCCATGGCATCATTAAATTCTCCCGGACAGAAATGTCCTATACCAAAGTGTGGATAACCCACTGTACTCCAGTTATGATAACGAAGCATTCTATCAAATCTCTTGTCAAGAGTTGCCATGAACGTTGGTCTGAATCCAGTGTCAATTTGGATCTCTGTTTCTGGCATCTCGAAATGACATCCTTGATAGATATATGTAGCCGCTTTGAATAGATATGGATTGTCTAGGAAGTTTTGTCTTGTGAACACTTTTCCTAGTTCCTCTGATGGGTAAATTGGTAACTTGTGTAAAGTCAAGTTAAGATAAGCCCCAGACAAACTAGCTTCCTTGATTAGTTTTAGATATTTTAAACTATCCAAAGTTGCAATTCTATCACATACTTGAGTAGTTTTTTCCAAACGCTTTATATCATTATCTATAACCTTTAGCTCCTGTGGTATGTTATTATATCTTTTAGTAATGTTCTTATAAGTGTTTAGCTGTCCTAACACTGATACTATACTATTTTTATCTAATGTTAAAGCACGGAAGATGTCTTGAGATAATTGAAACTCATTAGTCTTTTGATAAGCGTTAACATTGATAACTTTAATATCAATTTCTGGCTTAGCTGTTTTTAGTTTGTGAGTGTATGATATTAACTCATACTTGTAATCACGAATGTATGCACGATATCTTTGTTTTCCTTTCTTTTTCAAACTGATGATATCAAGCAATGTTAATACATAAATTGTATTAGTATGATGTTCCTCCATTGATTTAATTACTTCATGTGGAGAGGTAAAAACAGGAGTGGCAAGAAGATTATTGCCATTGAAATTACCCATCATGAAGCATATGAAGTCATCCATGGCTTCATGTTGCATATAGTTTTCTAATAGTAAAAAATTAGTTCCTATCTTTAGTTTTAACATTCTCCTCTTACCTTCCTTTCATCATTATCATACAGTTTTTGTGGTTCAACAATTACTGTATTGGTTTTACTGTCGTATAATCTTGCCATTTCTACAACACCCATACGATTACATCCTACATAGTTTTTCATTGGAATAGAATATTTCAATGCTGTAATCTTATCTACGATTGGTGAACGCAATCTTTCACGACCAAAATCATAATATTCTCTATTTAAAATGTCTACTGCAATTTTTCCTTTTATGTTCTTTGCTAGTGCACTACCTTTAATACGAACTGCTGGTATTGGCATTTTCTGTGCCAAATTATTGTGTTTTAAATATACTCCAGCTCTATAGTGCTCAACCATCAATCTCTTTTTTAGTGTTTTGTAAGATTGTAATAGTTGTTCTTGTTCTCTATTAGAGTTAGCTGCACAAGATTTAAACCATATATCTAACACATCTCCTTCTACGGGATTAGAAACAGATGCTACTTCTTTATATTTTTCTATAAAGTCTGCGATGTTAATTTCTTGTTTTGCATATTGAATATATAACTCTAATGCTTTAGCTGATACATTCTCTTCAGGATTAAATGGCACCATTATTCTGTTCCATACTTGAGAACACAACTTAGGCGCAAACATAGTTTCTAAACCATAGTCTAATGTTCTACCTTGATATGGTAGACTATATTTCATTTGTAGTCGAAGTGCTCCTTCTCCAGGTCTACTTCCATAGAACGCACCACTAAGACTGGTCTGCTTTATTTCTCTTATTCTATCTTGTGATAAGAATGCTAGTTCTAACACAGTGTCTTCAACCATCACTCTACCACTTGCCTTCAGTAAAGATGTACTTACATTTCCATGAGCTGGATCGAAGATACTATATTGATTAACACTAACTGCTCTTAGAGTTGGGTTTAATTCAACAATCTTTTCTATCTGAGGTAATGTGTTTTGTAATGCCTTGTTGTTGTCAGAAACAACCAAAGTATCATTTATATAAAATGCTTTATATTTTGTTGGAGTGTGCCATCTAGTGCTATGTAATCCATAGTCATTCAATGTTGTCAAGTATCCGTGAGTCCAACACTTCATTTTATCATTTATCATATCTACCATATTGTCATGTAGTTTAACTACAACATCACAATATTCTTCTTCGTAAGAATCCCAGCGTGTAGTATATACTCCCAATGCTTGGATTTGTGATGGTTTCTTCATATTCATTATCTCTTGCATAATTCTTGGATGATCTTCTGTCCCAGCTGGTAGATAATACCAATTCTCATAACCACAGTGTGGTAATAATGGTTTAATAATGATAGAGACTGGTGGATTGTAATATACGCCGTCACGTCCCATCACACCATCTGGTAGAGTACAATTCCCATGAGGTATTAAATAATCTCTTCTGGCATTTCCTCTTGTTGCAAATACTGCAACTGCTCTATGATAGTATCCTTCATCTGTTTCTATTGTTTCTAACAAAGTTAAAGATAAATCTGCAATATATCTTTGAATATCCGTAGCTCCTAGAGTTTTTGTAGCTACTGCCATCACTGTGCCATATAACTTCTCTTGATTATAACCCTCTCTGTCCATATAATGCACTATATATATACAACAGCTTGATGCTGAGCCTTGATATAATATTTTATTGTTCATATTATCACTTCTTTCTTGATTGGCTGGTATTGCCTATATATCTAATTAAATTATATTCGTTGATATTTACTGTTTCTGCCGAAATAAAAGTATTTCTTTTTAACTTTGGATGATAAAACTTACGATTATTAAAATGTTTTTTGGTGGTTAGTTTTTGAACTATGATAACATCTTTGTCATCATCAAAATCTTTTATGATAGCCGGTCTAATCTTTTCCATATTGCCTGGTGTGATATATGGATAGTGAACTAACCATATATCACCAACTCTAGGCACTCTCATCTATATCCTCATATAAGAAGTCCAACACAAATATTCTATCGTCGTGGATTTCTATTTGACCTGTTGGGTTAATATCTTCTAATTGTTTTAAACCGTCTATCAATAGGGAAATGTCTTCGCCGATCCATTCATCTACACCTACGAATTGTAAAAATTCTTCTATGTCTAGTATAGCATAAATGTGAGTTCCTTTCCCGCCATCGTAAATCAATCTATAATCTTCATCCACTTTTTGTAGTAGGAATACATCTTTGATGCGTCCAAAGAAATCATATTTTAAACACCCGCATATACGATTATCATTTAATAACCAGTCTAAACGCAATTTACTAATGTTTCTCATACCTTTACTGGCTTGTAATAATCTCTTGGTATGTTTTCTATTTATCATTGTGTCTATCATTAGATAATCCCCACTAAAAGTTTTTGTTGCTTCAACATATCGTTAAAGTTAACTTTCTTTCCATCTACTTCTATTTCGTTTACAGTGAATATATCGTGTAATGTGGATGCCATAAAGATTGTCTGTCCAGATACTGCTGTATTAACAGCTGTCTTTTCCTGCATCTCTGTGTATTTAACAGTTTTAACCGTTCTGTCTACTTCTCCATATTTATATTTTTCTATTGGTGTTAGTAATTCACAGAATAAATCATAAGGAGCATCTGCATTATTGTTGCCATCACACATTATCTTTAAAACATTATTATATGATTTGATGCTTTTGAAGAATACATAATTACTAAACTCTTCACGCATAGCCATGATTGGCAGCTTATACAAATCTTCTTTAGTATATTTTGTTGAGCCATTTTCAGTTATTAGTATAATGTAATAATGCACTGCTTTTTGTTTTACGGATACGACTTGCATATCTGGAAAATCTTTTGCGAATACTTTATTAAACTCTTTATACGCTCCACCGTGAACTATCAGTGTATAACTCAAGTTGGCTGGCATATCATGTTTGTCCATCGCTTTAATCACTTCTCTTTCTTTTTTATTTATATATATATTATAATATTTTTTCCTTCTATTTTTAAAGTTTATTTAAGCAGAAAATTGTTAAATTATCGCTCGAAAAACCGTCCACTATATCAACTTCGTGTACCTCTCCTGTAGCATCATTTGCTACCATTACTTCGCTCCAAGAACTGAATAACTCTTTGGTTCCCGAATTGAAGTCAAGATTATATTTACCATAGCCTCTTGGGTGTTCGTATACAATAGATAAAAAATCTCCTTCGCTAATCTTTGAGGTTGATTTAAATACCAGTTTATATCTTTCTTCTATGGTGAATAAATCTTTGCAGAAGTCGCATTCACCTGCATAAAAATAATATGCATCCCCCCACAAATCTTCTAGCTGATCTTTGTCTTTGATGAAGATACCATTAGTATCTTGCAAGCGTAATGCTATATAATCTAAATTATTTAATATAAATTTGATAGCATCATGATACCTGCGCTGTACAGCTAGTATTGTAAGTTGTAGGCTATGATAGCGAGTATTCCCCAGGTTGTGTTCAGGATTGATAATATACTCTGCTTCTACATCTATGATAACAGAATGTTCCCATTGTTCTATCTTTTCCATTAGCGCAGCATACTGTTTGTCTGTTACAATGCATACGCAAGAAATCATACTATCCATTAGAAATCATACCCACTTCTCCAAGGACGGTCAAAGTAAGGATCATCATAATAAGAATAATAACTATCATCATCATCGTCCCAGGGATTGGGATGTGTTGTAGAGGGCGCTGCCTCTTCTTCATCATCTTCCTCTCCTTGAATTACTATGTAGAACCCTTTATCTTCTAAGATACTAGGCCACCAAATATATTCTTCAGCACCATTCTCTCCGAATTTAATCTTGCCATCATTATTGGTAAACATTTTAGCCCAGTTGCCCTCTAATGGAACCCAGACACTTTCCTTCGTGCTGTCGGCTATATCAATTAACAATGTGTTTACATCTCTGTTTAATTCTCTTGTCTTTTGTATTAAGAATAAGCAACGCTCTTCTGCTGTTAACATTTCGCCCATTAGATTTTCAATAGCTCCATCCCAAGAGTAGATTAAACTTAGCTCTTGAATATCGCTATCTAGAATACATACGGCATTAGAACCATCTTCGTGATATGCCAATCCTCCTAATGTATTTAACATTACTTCTATATCGGCATCGCCTGGCGTTTCTGATAGTATGGTATATTCAACAATTATATACTTGTCGTCATACATACACTCTCTTGTACCCAAAGGCATATAGTCTTCAGCCCAGTCGCCCATCTTCTTATAATTTTCTTTGCTCATTAACATTGTGCAATGTTGTAAGTTGTCCATAAGTCTTAAACTCCTTTCT
>JAEIGA010004723.1_pt1 | contig 21012 bp, 17 predicted proteins | sample 9270691 | NCBI WGS metagenome assembly JAEIGA01 (sample SAMN17057246, study PRJNA624740) | gut metagenome | biome: biome; isolation source: fecal sample | host: Bos grunniens | place: China: Xizang | collected 2019 | reverse complement strand
GAGAAAATTGCCATCGTCCTTGATGTTCTGCTCGCGACGACAACGATTGTTTCTGCTTTGAAGGAGGGAGCGAAGGAAGTCCTCCCGGTTCTAAATCCAGATGAAGCTGTTCGTGTCAGCAAAGCATTCGCAGACGGCGAAATGCTCATGGCCGGCGAATTGAATGCCGGTCCGATTGAAGGGTTCATTTACCCGAGTCCTTCTGAAATAAAAAAGGAAATCAAGGGCAAGACGCTCATACTTTCGACAACAAATGGTACGGTTGCGCTTCGTATGGCAGCAGACTCTAAACAAGTATATATTGCCTCCTTACTGAATAATGAATCGACGGCCAGGCACATCATGGAGGCGCTTAAAGAAGAAACCATCATCATTATATGTTCCGGGAACTCAGGAGAGCTGAGCCTTGAGGATTTTTATGGGGCGGGCCATCTGATTGCCTGCTTTGAACAAGCTGAAGAAAGGCTTGAATTGAATGATGCCGGAAAGGCTGCGCTGGCGTTTTATAAGGAAGGTGACAAAAACCCATATGAAAGGCTAGCTGGCTCTTATGTCGGGCAGCTTATCCAGAAATATGGCTTCCATGAAGATTTGAAATTAGCCTCATCGGTTGGGGCAGCAGAAATTATCGCTGTACTAAAGGGTGAAAGGGTTGTGTTAGAACATACAGGGGAGTTGAAGTATTGATGAGATTTGCTGAAATGACGGCTGTCGTCACTGGCGGAGGGAGCGGCATTGGCAAAGCGACTGCGATGCTTCTTGCTAAAGAAGGGGCGAATGTCATTATTAGCGGACGGACGAAGGAGAAGCTTGTAGACGCAGTGGAAGATATCAATCAGCAGACAGGAGAAGAAAGAGCGGCTTATTTTGTTGCCGATTCCACGAAGGAAGAGGATGTTCAAGGTTTGGCTCGTTTCATTGACGATCAGTATTTGGGCCTTGATATTGTCATCAATAATGCCGGCGGCTCCTTGCAATCGAAGATTCTCGATACCTCTGTAGAGGAATGGGATATGGTGCAGGAAGCGAATTTAAAAAGTGTATTTGTCGTCTCAAAGATTCTGGGGAAAGTGATGGCTGAAGGTCAGGTTAAAGGCGGGAACCGGGCGATTGTTAATATTGCGAGCCTGTCTGGACACAAGGCGGCTTCACATCTGCCGCATTACAGCTCTGCCAAGGCCGCCGTCATCAATTTCACACGTGCCTTGGCACTGGAGCTCGCTCCATATGGAATCAGGGTGAATTCTGTCTCACCAGGGTTTGCGGAAACACCGTTAACAGAAGGGTCTTTGACAAATGAGAGATTCATGCAATCAATCAAGCGGAATACAGCACTTGGGAGAATAGGGACAAGCGAAGAGATTGCCAAGGTTATTGCTTTTGCGGCCTCTAGTGATGCCTCTTATATGACTGGGTCAGATTTGTTGGTCGATGGCGGATGGATGATTACATAAACAGGAAAAGGGGAATGAAGAATGGAACATTTAGTAAAGGAAATGCATGGGAAAGTATTGGTATTAACTTTAAACAGACCGGAAAGCCTTAATGCCTTCAGCCCAGATATGATTGCAGGTCTGACAGCAGAAATGAAGGAAGCAGGCAAGAATCCGGAGGTAAGGGCAATCGTTCTGACAGGTGCCGGACGCGCGTTCAGTGCCGGGGGGGATGTCAAGACAATGGGGTCCAATAAGCCTGCGGATGTGTATGAGCATCTTGGCAGAATGAATGAGTGCATCCTTTCCATTAAGGCGATTGAAAAACCTGTCATTGCTGCCGTCCAGGGATTTGCGGCCGGTGCAGGATTTAATCTCGCACTTGCATGCGATTTAATCATTGCGGCTGATGACAGCAAGTTTGCCTTGAGCTTTTCCCAGGTCGGGCTTATCTCAGATGGCGGCGGTTCCTATTTTCTTCCGCGCTTGGTCGGCCCGCATTTAGCAAAGCAGTTCTTCTTTTCTGCCGAGCCAATTCCGGCAGAACGCCTTTATCAGCTTGGAGTCGTGAACAAAGTCGTTCCACTCGCAAATCTAAACGATGAAGTGATGCGGTATGCGGAGCGTCTGTCTAACGGGCCAAGCCAGGCATACGGACAGATGAAGAAGATAATTGATTATTCATTTACGGCAACATTAGAGGATGTCTTGGAGAAGGAGAGGATGACACAAATCATGATGGTCGCAACGGAAGACCATCAAGAAGGCATACAGGCCTTCAAGGAAAAACGTCGTCCGCAATTCACGGGTAATTAAGAGGAGGGAAACATTCGAATGAAAGCTATACAATTTACAGAATACGGCGGACCAGAAGTTTTGAAGACCATTGACATCGATAAGCCAAAACCAGGACCAACAGAAGTACTGATTGAGATTCATGCTATCGGAGTCAACTATGCCGATACAGCCAGAAGAGAAGGGCAGTATGTCGTGCCGACGAAGCTTCCGTTTATCCCAGGAGCTGAAATCGCTGGCGTCATTGTTGAAGCTGGTGAAGAGGTGACCAATGTCAATATTGGTACAAGGGTGGTTACATTGATTGAATCCGGAGGATATGCTGAATATGCAGTGGTGGACTCTCGGAACATCATGGTCATGCTGAAGGAGGATATTGATTTCAAGCAGGCGGTCTCCTTGCCTTTGCAGGGACTGAGCGCTTATCATATTTTGAAAACGATGGGGTGTCTTACTAAGGATGATACCGTATTGGTGCATGCTGCCGCCGGGGGAGTAGGAACGCTCGCTGTTCAGCTCGCGAAATTATTTGGAGCAAGGAAGGTTATTGCAACGGCAAGTACAGATGAAAAGCTTGAGTTAGCCAAGTCCCTTGGAGCGGACGTTTGCATCAATTATACGAAAGAGGGCTGGCATGATGAAGTGCTTGAGGCAACTGAGGGCAGGGGCGTCAATGTAGCTCTTGAAATGGCTGGAGGAGATGTGTTTAAGAATACGCTGAAATGTCTGGCCCCATTTGGAAGAATCGTCATTTATGGAGTAGCGAGCGGGGAACAGGCTGTTATGCACCCTTCCTCCTTAATGGCTAAAAATCAATCCGTTATCGGTTTCTTCCTGCCTCAAATCATGAGGAAAAGGGAGTTGCTTCTAACGAGCATACGCGAGCTATTTGATTATTTGGAGGAAGGAAAACTTCAATTGATCATTGGAGATACGTATCCTTTAGAGGAAGCCGCTAAGGTCCATGAATTGATGCAAGCAAGAAAAACAACCGGTAAGATCATTCTGGAAGTTAATCATTCATAATAGAGAGGACTCCTCTGCAGCGCAGGGGAGTTTTTTCATGAGCTATAAATTTGCAAGAAGTGCCATTGTGTCAGCACAGGTGAAAATTGTACACTTATAGCACAAAATAATGATGGAGATGAATGAAAACTTGGAATGGAAGAATATTTATCGGGGAATTTTGATGGGAATAAGTGATTTAATCCCGGGAGTAAGCGGCGGCACCATTGCTTACATATTAGGGATATATGACCGTTTTCTCTTGGCGATCAGCGGCATTTTCAGCCGGGATTGGAGAAGACAATTAGGGTTCCTGATACCATTAGGCCTTGGAATGGGATTTGCTATCCTAGCTTTTAGCCGAGTCATTGATTATTTATTGGAGTACCATTATGAGCCTACACAATTTTTCTTTTTAGGTCTGATCATTGGTGTGCTTCCGTTTATCGCTAAGCAGGCGGAGGTAAAAAAGAATTTTAAAGCAAATCATGTGGCTATAATGATTTTGGTTGGGGCATTGCTAGGGTCTATGGCGTTTATCCAAACAAATGAAGAGGCCGTGATAACCTCTTTCACGGCTGGGGCATACGTGAAATTGTTCTTCTCAGGGTGGATTGCGAGCATGGCGATGCTCCTTCCTGGAATTAGCGGATCATTTGTTCTTTTGGTGATTGGTGTTTATTCGACTGTCATATCAGCCTTATCTGATTTCAATCTGCCGGTCATCATGGTCGTCGGTGCTGGTGCAGCGATTGGCTTTATTATTAGCAGCAAGGCGATTGCCTATTTGCTGAGAGAATTCCCTTATATGACATTTGCGGTCATTATGGGATTGATCGCTGGATCTGTATTTGTTGTCTTCCCGGGATTGCCAAAAACTTTCTGGGGTATGGCTCTATGTGTAATCACATTCGTAAGTGGTGTATTGGTAACCCAATTCTTTACGAATACCGAGAAAAAGATGCCGAATAAATAAAAGTAAAAGCTCGAAGGAGGGAAAAGATATCCCTTCTTCGAGCTTATTTTTGTTCTTTATTCAAATCTTGAATCGGCAAGAATGCGGCCTAGCTCTTCCATATGGCCTGTCTCATCAGAGATGAGGTCTTCAAGCTTAACGACTAATTCAGTTAAGCCTAATTCTTCTGCTTGTTTTTTGCGTGTCTCATAGCGGTCGATTGTCTCCTTCTCTGCTTGGTAAGCTGATTCAAGCATCACTCTAACATCAGTTGTTTGTTTCACTTCTGCTGGAGTGACGGTAGGTGTTCCGCCGAGTGTAGCGATTTTTTCAGCTAAATATATGGCATGACCTTGCTCGTCAGAAATTTCTCCTTCGAAGAAAGGTTTCAAAGTCTGTCTGAATAAACCTGATACCATAGCAGCATAGTTAGTATACATAATGGATGCTGCATATTCATTTGCTAAATCTTCATTTAAACCATCGATTAACTCTTTTAATTTCTCATCCATAAAATAGGACCTCCTTAATTATTTCCTTAAAATAAAGATACCCTATTCTAGGATTGGTTAAGCATTGAATTGATGACAAAATGGTGAAGCTTGAAAAGCTATTCATTATTACTATGGGGGGATGGTCCTGGAGGGTGATTGAAACTGCTCATGTTTCAGGGAACCAAAAAAGACAAACCTTGCAGCAAATTGGATACGGCCGGACAACAGCAAAGCCATAGTATAATCCAGGACCCCGTTCTTACTAGTTCCCAAGCAAAAAGGCTGGCCCAAAAGCTCGTTTAACGGAGCTTTCGGTCCAGCCTCTATGGACAGTAAATTATATTAAATTCTTAAAATTGATGCGCTTATTTAGAGCATGCATAATCGGTATGCCAACCACCATGACGATGAACTCGCCGACAGCTGTGGTCAAGTATGTGAACCAGAATGGAATTCCAAGCACAATGTTTAACTCAATGGCAATTAAGAACATAGTCATCGTGAAAAAAATCGTGTTGACAATCATTCTAGCCCAAATATTTTTCACAAAGCGGGATACTAAAATGGTCATCGACAAAGCCAGTATGGATTGCCCGACACCAAAGATAAGATCATATACCCCTAAAGAAGAGAAGAAGAGGTTTGAGAAAAAGACACCGATGACAATACCGATGAAGTACTTCTTGTTGAATACAATGAGATGATTGAACATCTCAGGGACTCGAAATTGGACATTGGTGAAGCCGAATGGCTGAATAAGCATGCTGACAGCAATGTATAAAGCCGCCAATACGCCATTCACCGCAAGTGTTCTAATATTCATTTGTTTTTCTCCTTAGTTTTTTATCGTGGGATGGTTACGAACCACGTTTTAAACCCAAAGAAGAATGATAAATTAAGAGGGGGAGATTGTCAATATGCGATTGTTTATGTTTGCAGGTTAGTATCCCCATTCGCCGATTGAACATGCAAAAGAAATAAAAAAACTGAAGAATAAGCCAGTGTGACTTATCTTCAGTTTCTAATTTAGTGGAAATTAACCAAGAGAAACATCCAAAATCATCATGACAGTAAAGCCGATCATCAAGAATAAAGAGGCAAGGTCTGTATGGCCATTTTCCTGAGAGCCTGGAATGACCTCCTCTGCCACAACGAAAATCATAGCACCGGCAGCAAAGCTTAATGCATAGGGAAGGAGCGGCTGGATATAGAGAACTGCAACAGCGCCGATGACTGCGGCCACCGGTTCAACCATCCCGGAGAATTGTCCATAAAAGAAGCTCTTTATTCTCGACATCCCATCACGTCTAAGCGGCATGGAAACAGCCAGGCCTTCGGGGAAGTTTTGGATTCCAATCCCAATGGCAAGCGCAATTGCTCCAGTAAGAGAGGCGGTTGGTAAATCGGCGGCGACAGCTCCAAAGGCGACCCCCACTGCCAAACCTTCTGGGATATTATGCAAGGTGATCGCCAGAACGAGCAGGGTACTTCTCTTCTTATTTTCCGGATGAATCCCTTCTGCTTCACCAATCGGTTTATCGGGGTGAAGATGGGGCATAATCTTATCTAGTATCATTAAGAAAAGGCCGCCTGCAAGAAATCCGGCCGCAGCGGGGAACCATGATGGAAGAGGCCCGCCTTCAGCCATTTCGAGGGCAGGCGATAGCAGGGACCAGAAGCTGGCTGCAATCATGACTCCGCCGGCAAACCCGAGCATGCTGTCAAGAAATTTAATATTCACACTTTTTGTTGTAAAGACAAGAGCTGCACCAAGAGCCGTCATGCCCCATGTGAATAGGGTAGCCAAGAAAGCTTGGAGTGTGACGGGAAGACTCATGAACCATTCCAAGATACTATTCCTCCAGATGTAAACATTAATTTTATATCTATATAACTTGTTGATAAAGATAATATTGATTAAATAAAGATTTATTATGTATAGACCTAAATGTATTTTCCATCTAATAAAGCCTGTAGTCAAGGACTACAGGCTTTATTATACGACTTAATGAGCAGGCTGCTCATCTATTGAGTAACGAGAGTGTTTATTATTCTTAAATATTGTTCCTTTAATCCAAGGAAGAAGGTAATAGTCTCCGCCGAGTTTGCCAGCGTTTGCTCCGGCAGCAAGGATGATAAATCCAAGGATAATCATGGCTGGGTTTGTAGAGACAGTCCCGCCAAAGACGAACAGGAAGTTCATCAATAATCCGGAGACAACGGCAGCTGTTGTAAATAGACCTAGTAATAACCCTAGTCCGACTAGGACCTCTCCCCAAGGAATTAAGATATTGATAATACCTACGTTAGGAAGGGCAATAGTTTCAATGAAGGAATTGTAAATTGGATAGAGTGCTGTGCCGTCAGGACCTTTGACCGGATTAGCGATTATGTTATTGAGGAAGCCTGTAGCATCGAAGGCACCGCCTCTTACTTTTTCCAGCCCATGTATAAACCACTCGTACCCGAGATATAAACGTATGATTAGCAAAAGACCGGAAGCATATTTATTCGTTCTTAGCCAGTTCATCATTTTCATTCACTCCTATTTCATTTTCAGATTACCTTCTACCGCGGAATGGAAGGCTAACTGCTTTCTATACTTTATTTATACAGCAGTTTGATTGTGAATAGTTGAGCAAATGTAGTTATTCAAATTTTCTCCAAGATATTTTGAACATTAATTGGAAAAAATGAAAACCTATTTACAGTTTGATTGAATCATGCTGAAACACAGGAATTTGCAACTGGTTTGTGATGTATAACAATAGCCGTATCACATTTTCTGCTTTCTTCGAACAGGTACTGAGACAGGGTATGCCTTAATGAGCTTTTGCTCGATTGGACTTAATTTCAAAAGTGCTTCCTCGTATTGCTCATCCAGATTTGTCATATCAAACATACATTCTTCATGCACAGCCTTAAGATATCCTTCATGAGGGATGTTAATGCTCATTTCCATCATACCGTGAATGATTTCATTTTCTGCGGTTATCATTTGTGAACGAGCTGAATGAATGGATAGCAGGCCTTCAATTTTTTTGTTTAGTTCCTTTAGAATCCTTTGCATAAGGTAGACACTGCTTACAAATAGGAGGCCATAAACGAATAGGAAGCAATAGGAATAAGGCATGATTCTAATGGCATCTGCCAGCCAAGGGTAAATCCATTCAGAGAAACTGGCGAAGAAGAATGCCCAAATTATCATAGTTCGGAATAAATTTGTTCTATTTAACTTTGGTGAATTTGGGATCAAGAAAGAACTGATAAAGGGTTTAATCGTTTCAAGTAAATGTAATATAGAAATGATCATAATAAACTCAATTAATGAAGAGTCGGGCTTGATAGACACATATAAACTAAGGGTTAATCCGTATAAAGGACTGAAAAGGAAAGCAGGAATAAAGGCAGCCATTAGTGATTTAGTAACGATTAGTCTATAGAGAAGATCGAAAATGAAACCTAGAAGGCTGCAAACCATGAATAGGTTTAGAGTGATATGTGTGTCTTTTAGAATCATAGTATCCCTCCTCCTTTACAAAAAGCTCTTTTTATAATTATATTAAAATAATTAAAAGAAGAAAAAGAAATACATGCCTCTTTTTTTGATGGTTCAATCGGTTTTGAAAAAAACAGAGATAGAGTAAAATAAACTTTATAAAAAAGATTATCGATGGAAAATAGAGGAACAATAAAGGGGAAATAAAGGAGGAGAACGCTAAATGAGTTTACAAGCACAAATTATTGAAGCGTTACATGTAAAGCCAGCGATCAATCCTAAAGAAGAGATTGAAAAGCGGGTAGGTTTTTTGAAGGATTACCTGAAAAAAACAGGGGCAAAAGGATATGTACTTGGAATAAGCGGAGGACAGGATTCTACGCTGGCAGGACGCTTGGCCCAAATGGCTGTAGAATCTTTGCGCGAGGATGGCGAGGAAGCGACTTTTGTGGCTATAAGACTCCCTTATGGCGTTCAGTTTGATGAGGAAGACGCACAAGCAGCCATTGAATTTATCAAGCCGGATGAGTCCTTGAACTTTAATGTCAAGCCAGCTGTTGATGCTGTTTCTTCACAATATGAGGAAGCCTCTTCAGAAGCGCTCAGTGATTTTAATAAAGGGAATGTAAAGGCAAGAATGCGAATGATTGCCCAATATGCAGTCGGCGGGCAGCGTGGGCTTCTCGTGATTGGAACGGACCATGCTGCCGAAGCGGTTACTGGCTTTTTCACGAAATATGGTGATGGCGGTGCTGATATTTTGCCATTAACAGGACTGTCCAAGAGACAAGGCAAGGAATTGCTGAAAGAGCTTGGAGCACAAGAACGCCTTTACCTCAAAGTGCCGACTGCAGATTTACTTGACCAAAAGCCGCTGCAGGCAGATGAAACGGAATTAGGCATATCCTATGATATTATTGATGATTACTTGGAAGGAAAAGAAGTTAGCTTAGAAGCTGCCAGAAAGATTGAGCAGCAATATTTGAAGACGGAGCATAAGCGCCAATTGCCAACATCTATGTTTGATAACTGGTGGAAATAATAAGGAGAAGAACAAGCCTGCAGGCGTTACGCTGCAGGCTTGTTTTATTTTACCCTATCTTTTGAAGCGATATGGTAAAATCGCTATCTCTTCATCCTTGAATATATTAAAATGAAAGCTGACAGAACGTTTTGTTCTAAATAAATTAGGGAAAAGGAATAAGCAGGACTGTAATTATTGCAATTATGACAAAGAATGATTTGAATATGTATTCAAGTTGTTACTGAATGGCAATCATATTGCAATCCAGATTTATTAAACTATATTAGTTACATGAAGTTATTAATGACATATAGAACTAAAGGAGGGGTCGTATGAATAATGAAATGATGTTAATCGAAAAAAATTATTATAAGACCTTTATAGATAAAGAAAATACGGCAAATCCCATGCTCGTTATCAGTGAATACGTGCTTCAGGAACAGGATCAGGATATTCCTGAGCTTTCTAATCTTCGCTATGCGCAGGGAGAGCTTTATTATCTGCATAAGGACTATGAAGCTGCCATATTTAAATGGGAACAGGTCACAAATGAGCTTGAGCCGTGGGCGAAGAAAAATATGGCAGATGCTTATTTTTCCGTTGAGCTTTATTCAACAGCGGAAGAAATATATAAATCTATCCAATCGGACTCTATCACTTTAAATACTGAGGTAGGGTTACAATTATTTACCCTTTACATAAAAATGCAAAAGCTTACCTCTGCTGACCAAACGATTAAGAAGGTGGTCCGCTTAAATCCGGATGATGATCAAGTGACAAGTTTGGCTCAAAACTTCTTTGAGGAGCAAATGGATTGGGCCAGCGCAGTTGAACTTGCTATGAATGAGGCGATGAGAACTGAGTCTATTGATTGGTACAATACCCTTCAGTCCTATATTGAGGACGGTGTGACAAAGCACCTGGACCCAGCCCATTTCTATCCAGCCTTGCATAAGCTCTATGACATTAATGACAAGAGATTTGAAGCATTAGCTGTCGCACTATGGCGCAGCTATCAAGGTGAACCTTCCTATCTGACGTGGATTCAGGGCTTTAATGACTTATTGCAAGACCTTGAAATCACGGAGAGAAATGCTTATCCGGCTTTGGCTGTCCTATATAAGGATGCCTATTATGGGTTCATTAATGGAGAGAAATCGGTTAAATCGCTTAAAACCATTATTCCGAGCTTGCTCAGAAACTGGGTGCGTCTAACAGACCGAAACCATGCCTTGCTTGCTTCTTCAAGCGTTCTTGCTTGGAATGACCATTTCCCATCCACACTAAGCAGTGAGGATGTTAGCATCGCTGAACATGTTCTATCAGGACTTACCTATGACCGAGATGGGTTGACTGACGGTATTCGTCTGTTTGAAACGATTGATAAATGGGCTATGGATAATAACCTGGCTATTAGTGAAAGACATAAATGGATCATGGATGAGCTATTAGACTTAAATGTGCAGCGATTAATGATTGCCGGAACGAGCGGGAATGGCAAATCCTCTTTGATTCATTCCATCCTTGGAGAGGATTCATTTGACCTGCCAACTGCGACGGCAGTGATGTATAAATATGGGGAGGAAGAAATGGTGAGTGAGGTGTCTGACTCCTCAATCATATCTTTAAACGATGATGAGGTAGAAGAGCGTATCACGTCACGCGCTTGGATGGGCGGGCCTCCGCGCATCATTGATTACAGGCTTCCAAGTGCTTTCTTGAAAGAGAATGGCATTGCCATCATCGACACCCCAGGATTCAGCATCGCCAACAGCAAAACGCAGGAGGTACGCCGTTACTTGCATATGGCAGACAGCCTTCTTTTCGTCCTTGATGTGAATGATCCATTCAGCCAAAAAGAACGGGAGATCGTCCTTATGATTCAGGAGCAGGCTCCAGATCTGCCTATTCATTTCTTGCTGAATAAAATGGATCTTGTTCATAATGACCAGGAAGCGATTCGAATTGTTGACGAGGCATGGAAGAAGATTAATCCATATTTGCCGAATGCAAAGATTTTTGCCCATTCTGCTCGATATAAAGGGGCCGCCCAGCTGATGGATTTCACGGAATTCCTGCAAGCGAACCTTATGCAGCCATACAAGGAAAGCAAGCGTACAATGCAGCTTCTTCATTATGTTCGCGAGACTATTTCAACCTTGCTTGATCAAAGGCTGGAGAGAGAGGAAGAGCTGGTCGATTCTATCCATCAGAATGAGGACCTATTATCCAAGCTTAAAGGCGCCTTGAACCAATTGGATGATATGGAGAAGGAGAAGGCAGCGGGACTTCGCAAATCATTCAAGACACGTAAAGATGATATACGAAATGATGTGGTCAGCTCTTTACCGAAAATCCTTCAAGCAAGTAAAGATTTGCTCGTTGAAGATAGTGACTATCGGAAGATTCATATTGAGCTGAACGAAAAAATGAATAGGAGAGTGCAGGAGTATTTGGAAACAACTGTACTTCCGAAATACTTCTACTCCATGCAGGAATGGATTCGGGAAGCTGATGCTGAATTCAAGGAGAGCCAAATCTTCTTGACTGAAATGGCGGATGGATTTAATGCCATCTATCAGGATGATCGCGTCAAAATGGAATGTGACTTCCGGGTGCTTGATGACTGGCGCCGTGATTCAAATCGGATGACAAGCGGAGTTCAAATGGATTCCGTCAATATTCTTCTTCGCCATACGCCTCAGCAATTGTTGTTAAAGAGCGCAGGCGTGCTGTTTGGTTCAATTGCCAATAAGAGCTTAATGTACAATAAATACACGAACTTAATCGAAACACAGGATTACAGTGAAGTTGCCGAAGTCATTGCTGATAAGTTCCTGCTCCAATTTGAGATGTTTGAGAAATCCATTACAAGGGATGTCGCCATGTTCTTCAGCAATCCAAAGGAAATGCTGAATACATTGATTGCTGATACAAACGCCTTGATTGAGAAATCCAATCTCCAATTGGAAAAAATGCGCGCGAAGCCAGAAATGTACCGCGACCCGTTGAAATTGTTTGAATTGCGTTTACGCCAATATGAGTGGATGATCTATACCGACCGTGAATTCCAGGCGGTATCGTAAACGAATGAAATGAGAGAGAAAGAGATGAAAAACCGTTTAGGTTTTCCATCTCTTTTTTATCATTAATAGCGTAATCGAGTCATTCCATCGTCAATACACCCCTATTCGATTTCAGAATCGTATTCCATCCATTTTCATCTGAATTGGTCTATAAGGTTAAGTAGTAAGACCAGCAGCTGCTAAATTGATCCATCTCGGAAATAAGGGACTGTACTTCAACTATAAAATGATTAATGACCCGCCCATGTTCTTAAAAACAAGAAGCTGACCCGAAAGCATGCTTATCATGCTCTTCGAGTCAGCTTTCTTTCTGAACAAGAATATTGTTGCGGAGCTTGTAAAAACGGATGAAATTCTTAATAATCACCTTTAACACGGAATAGGCAGGAATGGCAATCAGGATACCGACAAATCCATAGAGGGAACCGGCAACAAGCAAGAGAAAGATGACGGTTAACGGATGGATATCAAGCCGTTTTCCCATAACCTGCGGTGTAATTAAATGTCCTTCAACCTGCTGGACGATAAGCATTAAGATTAAGACTTTCAGTGCCATGAATGGACTGATTAATAAGCTGCTGATCAATGCAGGGATTATGCCAATGAACGGGCCCAGAAATGGGATGACCGTCAGCAATGTAGCAAAGATAGCGAAGACCAGCGCATTTTCTAATCCGATAATTAGATAGCCGATGTACATCATTGCGCCGTCAGCGACCGCGATAATAAATTGTCCGACAATATAAGTTGATAAGGTTTTATCCACTTCAGTGAGGATTTTTGCTCCTTCTGTCTCAACCGATTGCGGGATATGGCGGAGGAGATAAGGTTTCAATTTATGACCGTCCTTCAGGAAGTAGAAGACTATAAATGGGACGATGACGATAACGGTCAATATGCTTGTAATAGTTGAGAAAATGGTTATCGCATTGGTTGAGATTTTCTGAGGAAACTCATTCAAATAATCTGTTGCATAGTCCTTGATTTTTTCTACAGATACGAATTCGGGTGAATACTCTTCCAGAATGGTTCGAGAGGTCTCGGCAATAGATTCTGCCTGTTCAGGTACGACATCCATAATGTGAGAGGCTTGTGATAGAACCATTGGACCAGCCGTTTTGATAGTGAAATAGCCAAGAATGCCAAATAGCAGGTAGATAAGCAGGATACTGATTGCAAGGGGCATATAGCGGCTTAAAGCTTGAACAATTGGCCGTAATATATAATAGACCAGACCCGCAATTAAAATCGGAAAAAATAGTGTAATAATAAATTTCTGGAATGGCCATATGAAATAATCAATCTTCCCGAATAAAAAAATTATGAGAAGAATAAGTATTAAACCACTGGCATATTTAAAAAAAGGTTTGTTTACCCACATAGATACTCTCCTTCCCGCTAGCCTGCCAATCAATGTATAAGCATCTATACCCTGAAATGACCAAATCGTACCCTGAAAAAAAAGAATAAGTTTTTTCTATAATACTCAGAATGTCTAATTAGCAATTGCATAAAATTCCATCGAAGATTATAATGAAATTCATAGAATTTTGAAAATTTTAAAAATATAGTTAAATAACGAAGGGGAGATTTCATGAAGAAGAGATTTTTGGCGGCTTCGATAATGACGAGCATTATGCTCATGCTTGCGGCATGCGGCAACAGCGGGGAAGAAACCTCCGGAAGCGGAGATGGAGCAGGCTCTGAGAAAACGTATCGTGTAGTTACGGATGCAAATTATTCACCTTTTGAATTCCAAAAGGGCGGCGAAATAGTCGGGTTTGACGTAGATGTTGTGAAGGCGGTCGCAAAAGAGGCTGGGATCAAGGTGAAGATTGAGAGTGTCGGATGGGATCCCCTATTCGTAGAAATCAAAAACAAAACAGCTGATATGGGGATGTCTGCCATATCCATTAATGACGAGCGAAAGGCGACGTATGACTTCTCTGTTCCATACTTCCTGTCAACTAATAAAATCCTCGTGCCAGAAGGAAGTGACATTAAGTCTGCTGAGGATTTAAAAGGGAAGAAAGTTGCCGTTCAAACAGGAACAACTGGTCACTTGGCAGTCGAGAAGATTGTCGGAAATAAGAATGAAGATATCAGGAAGTTTGAGACAACGGTGTTAGCCATTATGGAGATGAAGCAAAATGGGGCTAAGGCAGTTGTGGCAGATAATGGGGTTGTCGAGGAATATGCGAAGAATAATCCGGATGATAAATTTGTGGTCGTTGCAGATGAGGAAGCCTTTGAAAATGAATATTACGGTTTAATGTTCCCGAAAGATAGTGAATTAAAGGGCAAAGTAGATGAAGCACTGAAGTCCATTATTGATAATGGCACCTATACCGAGATCTACAAAAAGTGGTTCGGGATTGAGCCGGATATCGAAACGTTAAAAGAACAGCAATAAACGTATGGATTAAAATTGCGTAGCAGCGGAAGGAATGAAGCCATGTTACGCAATTTTTAGTATAAGGAGGATGAGACATTGGACTTCAGGTGGGATATTATTCAGGAATATATGCCCTTTCTATTAAAAGGGACTTTATATACAATCGGTCTTTCAATTGCAGGGATTATGATCGGAACGGTCCTTGGCTTATTAATAGGGCTTGGAAAGATAACGAAAAGCAAGCTATTGTCTATACCGCTTAATTGTTATATTGGCTTCTTTCGTGGTACTCCGTTATTTGTCCAACTTCTATTAATTCATTTTGGCGTCGTTCCCGCTATCACAGGTGAGACAAATGTAATCTTGGCAACCATTCTTGCTTTATCGCTAAATTCAGCTGCCTATATCGCAGAGATTTTTCGAGCTGGCATTCAATCTATCGATACAGGCCAGATGGAGGGGGCACGCTCTCTCGGAATGTCGAGCGCACAGGCGATGCGCTATGTTATTTTGCCGCAGGCCTTTAAACGAATGATTCCGCCCCTTGGCAATGAGTTCGTAGTGCTTATTAAGGAATCCTCTATAGCGGCGGTAATTGCGGCCCCAGAGCTGACCTATTGGGGGAGAGCGATGGCGAGCCAGTATTTCCGCGTATGGGAACCATACCTGGCATCAGCTTTTATTTATCTTATCCTCACGCTTTCCTTAAGCTATCTGTTAAACAAAATGGAAAGAAGGCTTGATACAAAATGATTGTAGTCGAGAATTTGAAGAAGTCGTTTGGCAGTAATGAGGTTTTAAAGGATATCAGCATCACAATTGAACACTAAGAGGTTGTTGTGGTCATTGGACCTTCAGGATCGGGTAAATCTACTTTCCTGCGGTGTTTAAATCTGCTTGAGGCCATATCAGGCGGGCATGTCCGCATTAACGGCGTCGACCTTGCTGATAAGAAAATAGATATCAATAAGATTCGCCAAAAAACGGGAATGGTGTTTCAGCATTTCAATCTATTCCCTCATAAGACGGTCCTCGAGAATTTGATGCTAGCTCCAACAAAGGTGAAAAAGGTGCCGGCTGACCAAGCAAGGAATAAAGCCCTGGAATTGCTCAGGAAGGTTGGATTATCAGAGAAGGCAGATGCCTATCCCGATTCTTTGTCAGGGGGTCAGAAGCAAAGGGTCGCGATTGCCCGAGCATTGGCGATGGAACCGGAGATTATGCTATTTGATGAACCTACTTCAGCGCTTGACCCTGAAATGGTCGGTGAGGTGCTTGAGGTCATGAAGCAATTGGCTAAAGAAGGGATGACCATGGTCGTCGTTACACATGAGATGGGATTTGCTAAAGAAGTAGGAGACCGCGTGATTTTTATGGATGAAGGCTATATCGTGGAGCAAAATGAACCGCTCATGCTGTTTGATAATCCGCAGCATGAGCGGACTAAGCTCTTTTTAAGCAAAGTTCTATAAGAATAAACGAAAGGGAGAATGGCATGGCCATCTCCCTTTTCTTACTTTTTCCCAAAACCTTTGCCTCGGAGCAATTTCTCGAATCCCTCCATCTCATCAGGCGTATCTTCTGTGTCCTTAACGTGGTATGGATTGGTGTTCATTCCATGTCCAGGGTAGAAATTGCTTGTGGCCACACCCATATTAAAAGCTTTAGAGTCATTGATGACATTTTCATGATTCGCATCTGGATTGATTTCAGGATTTGAGTGAGTATTATCACTTCTTCGTGGCATATTAGATTCTCCTAACCTTTTTGCTCCTTACTATTCCATGAACAGCCTTAATTATGCATGCTGTATAGAAAGGAAATGATATAGGGATAGTAGCATAATGAGGGATAATGATTTTTTTGCATTGCCTGAAGCTTATGGTATTTTTATTATATAGATTATTGCGGGTTGGAGAGGATTACTCTATGGAAATGATCGATTCGGTATTTTGGATTCTTTTGATTGTCATTAACTTGATTTTTGCCATTATAATCACCTTCTTGGAGCGGAGAAATGTGAGTGCCTCTTGGGCATGGTTAATGGTGTTATCTTTCATCCCAATTGGCGGGTTTATCCTCTATATTGTTCTGGGGCAGAATTTGAGCAAGCGGAGAATCTTTACATGGGATAGGAGAGGATATGAGGCCATCGATCGCGGTATTAAGCAACAGCAAAAGCACCTGCGCGAAGGAGTAGCGCCTTTCAATACATATTTAACTCAGGAATATAAAGACCTGCTGATGATGAATATGACAACCGATCACTCCCTTTATACATGGAATAATGAATTGGAAATCTTCACAGATGGAAGGGATAAGTTCGACTCATTATTTAAGGATATCGCGGCTGCAAAGAAAAATATTCACGTCCTCTATTATATAATCCAAAATGACGTTTATGGGAATCGCCTCCTCGAAGCTTTGACTGAGAAGGCGAAGGAGGGAGTAGAGGTCAGGCTCTTGTATGATGATGCCGGTTCGAGAAGAATATCTAAAAAAAGGGTGAAAAAGCTCATCGAGGCAGGGGGGAGCGCCTATGCTTTTTTTCCTGGTAAACTGCCAATCATCAATTTGCGCATCAATTTCCGTAACCATCGAAAAATAGTCGTTATTGATAAGGAAATTGGGTATATGGGCGGATTTAATGTAGGTGAAGAATATTTGGGGTTAAATCCTCGTTTTGGCTATTGGCGAGATACCCATCTTCGCATTAGAGGAAATGCTGTCAATGACTTGCAGGTTCGATTCCTTTTAGACTGGGCGCAAGCCTCAGGGGAGAAGGTAACGTGGAACGATGATTATTTCTTGTATACTGATGAAAGAAATGAAGCTGGTGTAGGACTGCAAATCGTTACGTCAGGACCAGATTCCACATGGGAACAAATCAAGACTAGCTATATTCGCATGATTTTGGATGCGAAGGAGTATGTATACATCCAAACTCCGTATTTCATTCCAGATGATAGCATCCTGGATGCGATTCGTATTGCCTCTGTTTCAGGGGTCGACGTAAGGGTCATGATTCCGAATAAGCCTGACCACTTATTTGTTTATTGGGCTACCTATTCATACGTGGGGGAAGTGCTGAAAGCTGGCGCTAAAGTTTATCTATATGGCAATGGATTTTTGCATGCAAAAACAATGGTCATTGATGATAGTATAGCGACAGTAGGTACGGCTAATATCGATGTCCGCAGCTTCAGGCTTAATTTTGAAGTAAATGCCATAATCTATCATGAGGACTCATCAGTTAATTTAAGAAACACCTTTGAGAAGGACTTGATGGAATGCATTGAATTAACGCCGGAAGTATATAATAATCGTCCTCTGTATATTCGCTTTAAGGAATCTATTTCCCGTTTATTGTCGCCAGTATTGTAACTTATATGGAAGCAGATGAAGACGCTAGCGCTAGTTAGTGTCTTTTTATATGAAAAAAAAGTATAATGAGATATAATGCTGTATTTCGATGAAAAGATAAGTCGTTTATATAGAACACTATCAAATTGATAAGGAGAGATGATAGTTAGATGAGCGAGGAGAACAAGAGGGTAAGCAAGCTTAGTTTTTCCAAGCGGCTGACAGTTGGTTTCGGTTTAATGCTGACAGTAAGCATTATTGTGCTAAGTGTTATTGCCTATGGTCTGAACAGTTCGCGTGCAGATTTACTCGAGATCGTAAACGACCGTTATCAAAAGGTTAGTTACACGAATGATATTCAAAAGAACTTTATGGGGATGCAGGTAGCCCTATCTCTAGAGGATCCAAGGGAATCTTCAGAAGCTATTGGTGAAATCAATGATCAAATAAATCAGCATCATATTGTGATAGAGGATCGTTATGCTAAGCTTCAAGCTTTGAGTAACACTCAAAAGGGCGAAGAGCTGCTGGCTGAATTCAAGGCCTTATATGATGTTTATCTTCAGAATGAAAGTCGAGTTTTGGCAGAAGTTAACAACAATTCAACTGAAAATTTAGATGGGTTAATGGGGACTTTGTCTGAATCGGGCAATCAATTGCTTCCCGTCATAACAGAGTTTATTAGTTTCCAAGAAGACTTAATGAATGATGCGCTGCTTCGTGCACAAGAAAAGTATAATCAAATGGAGCTTGTTGTCATAATCTCCATTCTGCTGTCATTACTATTGACAAGCCTTATTGCTTATTGGGTTATTCGTTCAACAACAAGAGAGCTGAATGAGATTACTGATGTTATCAGCAAGGTAGATTTAAGTGATACAACGACTATGCCGAGACTGAATGTTAGAACAGAGGATGAAGTTGGCCGTATTGCCATGGCCTTTAACGATATGTCAGCATCCCTTGAGTCATACTCTCGCAATGAGAAGGAATTTAATAAGGAAATTACGGATCAGAATTGGATTCAGACCTGCTTGGCTGAGGTGGCAGAGATGAATCAGGGCATCTTCCAGGTCGATGAATTGGCTGACCGCCTGATTGCTAAGCTTACGCCAATGCTAGGCGCATCTATTGGAGCAATCTATTTACAGAGAAAAGATACTAGTGAGCCTGTTTTTTCCCGCGTTGCTTCTTATGGCAATGGGGGAAGGGAACAATTTAAAATCGGTGAAGGAATTATTGGACAAGCAACTATTGACCAAGAGGTTGTCCTTATGGATGATATACCAAAGAATTATCAGCTGATTAAGACAGGACTTGGAGATGTTCATCCAAAGGCCATTATGATTGCGCCTATTTTATATGAGAAAGAGACGATTGCTGTATTGGAATTTGCCAGTATGAGAGATTTCAATGAGCTTGAATACCGTGCATTGGTCAAAATAGTTGAAACATTGGGCATGGCAATTCATAGTGTACAAAGCCGTATGGAAATTGAGCGGTTATTAAGTGATTCCCAAGCTATGACGGAAGAACTTCAGGTACAAGCAGAGGAGCTGCAATCCCAGTCAGAGGAATTGCAGATGCAGTCAGAGGAATTGCGCATGATTAATGAGCAGCTTGAGGAACGCAGTCAAGAAGCTGAGCAAAAGTCAAGAGAGCTGGAATTTTCGAAAGAGGAACTGGAGGCGAAGAATGAGCAGCTGCTGCAAAGCTCTAAATATAAATCTGAGTTTCTTGCCAATATGTCTCATGAACTTCGTACACCGTTAAACAGCATCTTAATCCTATCTGAAATGCTCGCGGAGAAAGAAAATGGAGACTATACGGATGAGGAAAGAGAGTTTGCGAAGGTTATTTATACTTCCGGTAACGATTTGATGACACTGATCAATGACATTCTCGATTTATCAAAGATTGAGGCCGGCAAGCTTGAAGTATTCTTCAATGAAGCTAATATTCGCGAGATTGTTGAAACACTTGAACGATCATTTATGCCAATGGCTGAGCAAAAGGGTCTAACCTTGAATGTCGAGATTGAGGAGGATCTTCCTTCTATTTTCTATACAGATGAACAGCGAATGCAGCAAATCATCAAGAATTTGCTTTCTAATGCCGTGAAATTCACTGATAAGGGAACAGTTTCCCTAAAGCTTGAGAAGGTGAAGAATACGAAGGAAAAAGAAGCATTAGACCAAAACGTCCAGTCGGACTTCTGGATGAAGATTGTCGTCCAAGATACTGGTCTTGGCATAGCGACAGAAAAGCAAGAATTAATTTTTGAGGCATTCCAGCAGGCGGATGGAGCGACAGCGCGCAAATATGGCGGAACAGGCCTTGGATTATCGATATGCCGAGAGTTTGCCAAATTGCTAGGCGGATTTATTACGCTAGATAGCAAAGAAAATGAAGGAAGCGTATTTACCGTCTATCTTCCGAATCTTCCTGAAGGCTTGCAAAGTAAACAAATGAATGATTTCGTGCATTTGCCTATGTCAAATGAAGTATTAGAGCAAGTGGCGGTTCAAAGGGAAGAAACTGAGGAAGTAGCTGCTGCGATAGCTGATCCGGTGAACGAGCCGGTACAAGAAGAGCTGCTTGATGTTTTCAAGGGCAAGAGAGTGCTTATTACCGATGATGATCACCGTAATATTTTTGCGCTGAAGAACGCTTTGGAGAGCAAAGGCGTTGAAATTATCGTAGCTGAGAATGGAATTGAGTGCTTGAACTTGCTTCAAGTAGAGAAGGATCTTGACATGATCCTGATGGATATTATGATGCCGGAGCTCGATGGTTACGAAACGATGAGACATATTCGGGCTAACCCAGAATTTAAATCCATCCCGATTATTGCATTAACGGCCAAGGCGATGAAGGGTGACCGTGAGAAGTGCCTTGAAGCAGGAGCAACAGATTATATTAGCAAGCCGATTAATCTCGAACAATTATTTTCTGTAATGCGT
>JAEIGA010004722.1_pt1 | contig 21019 bp, 16 predicted proteins | sample 9270691 | NCBI WGS metagenome assembly JAEIGA01 (sample SAMN17057246, study PRJNA624740) | gut metagenome | biome: biome; isolation source: fecal sample | host: Bos grunniens | place: China: Xizang | collected 2019 | reverse complement strand
TGTGTGGGAGACCTGCGGAAAATATCCGGCGGTTTATGGAATGGATCTGGGCGGCATAGAAATGGGCTGGCCGGACAATCTGGATGATAATGATTTTGACAATATGCGTGCTTCAGCCGCTGTTCATTATGAGAGAGGTGGGGTCGTGACCATATCCTGGCATCCGCGCAATCCTCTGACCGGAGGTGACGCCTGGGATGTTTCTTCCGATCAGGTGGTAGCATCGATTCTGCCTGGAGGACAGAAGCACGAGCTCTTCATCAGCTGGCTTTCCAGAGCCTCTGATTTCATCGATTCCATCAGGACAGAAGACGGACAGCCTGTTCCGATTATATGGAGGCCATGGCACGAACATACCGGAAGCTGGTTCTGGTGGGGACAGAGCCTGTGTACTACAGATCAGTACAAGAGCCTATGGCAGATGACCTATGACTATATGGTGTCTGAACGCGGGCTTACTCAGCTCGTCTGGTCATATTCACCTGGTGCAGGAGGTCTTGACGCAGCTCTCTTTGCAGAAAGATACCCCGGTGACGGAATCATAGATATGGTAGGCTTTGACTGCTACCAGTATGGAACTGACGGACAATATATCGCCGATATGAAGAATGCTCTCGAGGTTACTTCAGCATTTGCAGCTGAGCACGGAAAACTTATGGCTGTCACAGAGACAGGATATGAAGGCATAAAGAACGAAAAATGGTGGACATCAGTACTTTATCCTACATTGAAAGACTACCCGGTGTCATACGTCCTGGTGTGGAGGAATGCATGCAACGAGAATATGCAGCACCATTTCTATGCACCGTTTCCTGAGCATGGGTCAGCTTCCGATTTCAAGGAATTTTCGGAGCTTGACGATATGATGCTCCTATAATCCTGATGATACTAAAACCGCATAATATGATATTTGAAGAAAGATTGGAGTGGCTGAAATCAAATCACGAAGCCCTTATAACCAGACCTAATGCTCCTATTGAGGGTAATGGCGTCTATGAGCGCTATGCCCATCCTATACTCACTGCCGACCATGCCCCTCTTTTCTGGCGTTATGACCTTGACAAAGAGACAAATCCATATCTTATGGAGCGATTTGCCATTCATGCTGCATTCAATTCCGGAGCCATAAGATGGAAGGATAAATATGTGATCGTGGCTCGCGTGGAAGGTGCCGACCGCAAATCCTTCTTTGCTGTGGCCGAGAGTCCCAACGGAGTGGATAACTTCCGTTTCTGGGATCGTCCGATCACAATGCCTGAGTATGGCGAGCCGGCTGTGAATGTATATGATATGCGTCTTACAGCCCACGAGGACGGATGGATATACGGCATATTCTGCGTAGAACGCAAGGATCCATCCGCTCCTGCAGGAGATCTTTCTTCCGCTGTAGCTGCAGCCGGAGTAGCCCGTACCAAGGATCTTGTGAACTGGGAAAGGCTTCCTGACATACAGTCGGCTTCGCAGCAGCGTAACGTGGTGCTTCATCCGGAGTTCGTTGACGGTAAATATGCCCTCTACACACGTCCGCAGGACGGATTCATCGATGCCGGAAGCGGCGGAGGAATCGGCTGGGCTCTCGTTGACACTATGGAGAATGCGGTCATCGGTGAAGAGAAGATCATAAATTACCGTTTCTATCACACCATCAAGGAATCCAAGAACGGCGAAGGCCCGCATCCTATAAGGACAGACCGCGGCTGGCTCCATCTTGCCCACGGAGTACGAGGCTGTGCTTCAGGACTTCGCTATGTCCTTTATATGTATATGACTTCCCTTGAAGACCCTTCCAAGGTGATTGCAGAACCGGCTGGCTTCTTTATGGCGCCTGAAGGAGAGGAATATATAGGAGATGTGATGAATGTGCTCTTTACCAACGGATGGATAGCAGACGAGGATGGAAAGGTATTCATCTACTATGCTTCGAGCGACACCCGTATGCACGTGGCCACTTCTACAATAGATCGTCTGGTCGATTATTGTATGAACACTGAGCCGGATGCATTCACGACAGGCGAATCTGTAAAGCGTCTCAACCGCCTGATAGACAAGAATCTGAATACCACAGAAAAATAAAACCGACAACCGATGAAACTAAGTGAAAAAATAGGCTATGGCTTCGGTGATATGTCATCATCGATGTTCTGGAAGCTCTTTTCATACTTCCTTCCATTCTTCTACTCCAATGTATTCGGTCTCAGCCTGGCCGATGCCGGAGTCCTTATGCTAGTGACCCGTATCTGGGACGCTGTTTCAGATCCTATGATGGGAATAATCGCTGACCGTACCAAGACCAGATGGGGCAAATACCGTCCGTATCTGCTCTTCTTCGCGCTTCCGTTTGCAGTCAGCGGAATCCTTCTTTTCACTACTCCGGAAAACGGAAAGACACTCTGGGCATACATTACCTATATCCTTATGATGACCGTATATACCGGCATCAATGTGCCTTACGGATCGCTTCTTAATGTGATGACTGCTGATTCAGACGAGAAATCGGTACTCTCATCATACAGGATGTTCTTTGCGTACGGAGGTAGTTTCATAGCTCTTTTCGCTTGGGAGCCTCTCTGTAATATGTTCGACAAGGCGAGGGTGGTTTCTGCTGATGCTGCCGGTGGCCTTGCTTCCATTTCTACAAGTCCGGAGGCTTGGCAGAAGACCATGATCATCATCGCTTCCTTCTGCTTCATCCTATTCATCCTCAGCTTCCTTCTCACAAAGGAGCACGTCAGGAGTGAATCGACAGTGTCCATTGGCCAGGACCTCAAGCTTCTTCTGAAGAACAAGCCTTGGTGGCTCCTCATAGGTGCTGCCCTTGCATCAAACCTCTTCAATACAGTCCGCGGCACAACTACGGCATATTTCTTCTCTGACTATATTCTCAAGACCGTCGAAATGGCTCCGCAGTGGGCGTTCCTTGTGTCTGCCGGCATCTTTCTCTCGATTGGAGAGATAGCCAACATGGCCGGAGTGGTCATTGCCGTACCAATGTCGAAGCATCTCGGAAAGAAGACGACCTATATCGTTTCTATGGCCGCTCTCATTTTCCTGAGCATCGCATTCTTCTTCCTTCCTGCCACTACAGGTGGATATTGGACAATGCTCTTCTTCCAGATCGTTATATCTACATTTACCGGAATCATCTCTCCTCTTGTGTGGAGTATGTATGCCGATGTTGCGGATTATTCGGAACTCAGGGACGGAACTGCATCCACCGGTCTTATCTTTTCGTCGGCATCTATGGCTCAGAAGTTCGGTGGTGCATTCGGCGGATCTGCAGTGATGTGGCTTCTTGCTGCCTTCGGATACAATACCGTGGCCGGTGCTGTTCAGACTGAGATTGCCATCCTCGGCCTGCGCATCCTGATGAGCTGGATACCTGCCCTTGTTGCAGCCCTTTCCATCATTGTCGTATGGTTCTATCCGCTGACCAAGAAGAAGATGGAAGGCGTCCAGGCGGAGCTTGCAGCAAAGCGTGGCGCGTAACCCTCTGGCCGCCAATTCCTTAAGAGTTATGCCTGCTGTCAGGATATATCAGGCATTTAGCGTAAAACTTTGATTTAGAGTGGCTTATGTGCCACGGTGCTTGAGAATATGAAAAGAACATTCGGATATTTTGACGACGCGTCTCGCGAATATGTCATTACGGATCCTAAGACCCCTTGGCCTTGGATTAATTATCTGGGTAATGAGGATTTCTTCTCGCTGATATCAAATACGGCCGGCGGATACTCGTTCTATAAGGACGCGAAGTTCCGCAGAATCACCCGTTACCGATACAATAATGTTCCGATGGACAATGGCGGAAGGTATTTCTACATAAATGACGGAGGTACCTTGTGGTCGCCGGGCTGGAAGCCTTGCAAGACTCCGCTGGATTTCTATGAATGCCGTCACGGAATGAGCTATACGCGCATTACCGGAGCAAAGAACGGATTGGAGGCAAGTGTGCTCTTCTTCGTTCCGCTCGGAGTGTGGGGAGAGGTGCAGAAGATGAGCCTTCGCAATACGTCGTCCGCAGCAAAGAAGTTCAAGATTTATTCATTTGCGGAATGGTGCCTCTGGAATGCTGCTACCGATATGGAGAATTTCCAGCGCAATTTCTCGACAGGAGAAGTGGAAATCGATGGCTCGGTCATATATCATAAGACCGAATATAAGGAGCGTCGCAACCATTATGCGTTCTATAGCGTGAATGCTCCTATCAATGGATTCGACACAGACAGGGAGACCTTCATAGGTCTTTACAATGAGTTCCGCGATCCGCAGAATCCGACTGCCGGAGTAAGCGGTAACAGCGTTGCACATGGATGGAGCCCGATTGCTTCACATTGTATTGAGGTGGAGCTTGCTCCGGGTGAAGTCAAGGATTATATCTTCCTTTTGGGCTATGTGGAAAATGCTCAGGATGAAAAGTTTGCGCCTGAGGCTGAGCCGGGACTTATCCATAGCGGAAGTTCTCCGATCATCAACAAGACCAAAGCTCGTGATATGATTTCGTCCCTTGACACGGTGGCCAAGGTGGATGCCGCTTTCGCCCAGCTCAAGGCATATTGGGACAGTCTGCTCGGCATATATTCGGTGAAGAGTCCTGAAGAGAAGCTTGACAGAATGGTCAATATATGGAATCAGTACCAGTGTATGGTTACATTCAATATGTCGCGCTCGGCTTCATTCTTCGAGAGCGGAATCGGACGTGGAATGGGCTTCCGTGACTCCAATCAGGATCTTGTGGGCTTTGTCCATCAGATTCCGGAAAGGGCACGCGAACGTATCATTGACATAGCTTCGACCCAATTCCCTGACGGCGGATGCTACCATCAGTACCAGCCGCTTACCAAGCGCGGCAACAATGACATCGGAGGCGGATTCAACGATGATCCTATGTGGCTCATCTTCGGAACAGTGGCATATATCAAGGAAACAGGAGATTTCTCTATTCTTGATGAGCCTGTTCCATTCGACAATGAGCCTGGTTCGGAGGTCAGCCTTATGGAGCATCTGCGTATATCTTTTGACCACGTGGTGAATAATCTCGGACCGCACCTTCTGCCGCTCATCGGCCGTGCGGACTGGAATGACTGTCTCAATCTCAACTGCTTCTCGTGGGATCCGAACGAGTCTTTCCAGACTACGGAGAATAAGACAGAAGGCTCTAAGGCTGAGTCACTTATGATTGCCGGACTCTTCGTTGTATGTGGCCGTGACTATGTTGAACTCTGCCGTGAAAGAGGCCTTTCTGCTGAGGCCGACAGGGCGGAAAAATGTGTCGAGGATATGGTCGAGGCCGTGAAGAAGCATGGTTGGGACGGCGACTGGTATCTCCGTGCATACGACTATTTCGGACGTAAGGTCGGATCTAAGGAGAATGAAGAAGGCCAGATTTTCATCGAGTCGCAGGGCTGGTGCTCAATGGCTGGAATCGGTCTTGAAGATGGAATGGTGCAGAAGGCTCTGGATTCAGTGAAGGAGCGTCTGGATTGCGAGCACGGAATCGTCCTGAACAATCCTGCCTTCACGAAATATTTTGTCGAGTATGGTGAAATATCGTCATATCCAGCCGGTTACAAGGAGAATGCCGGCATCTTCTGCCACAATAATCCTTGGGTCATCATCGGTGAGACAGTCCTCGGTCGCGGAGACTATGCCTGGGACTACTTCCGCAAGATATGCCCTTCATATACAGAACATGACAGCGCTCTTCACAAGGTGGAGCCATACGTATATTCGCAGATGATAGCCGGAAAGGATGCGGCAAGACCGGGTGAGGCCAAGAACAGCTGGCTTACAGGTACCGCAGCCTGGAACTGGTATGCGATCTCTCAGTTCATCCTTGGAGTCAAACCATCATACAAGGGTATCGAGATCGATCCTTGCATCAGTTCGCAGTGGAAGGAATATACCGTGAACCGTCGTTTCCGCGGCTCGGAATATGAAATCACCGTCATAAATCCTGACGGAGTCTGCAGGGGAGTCCGCGAGATCCTCCTCGATGGCCAGCCTCTCGAAGGAAACATCATCCCTTGCGCTCCTGGCAGCCATAAGGTTACAGTTACATTAGGTTAACCGGTTGCGATGAAACATCTGATCCATATACTTCTGGCAGTCTTGCTGCTGTCGGCCTGCTGTCCTCCTGAAACTGGTCAAGGCAATCCGCCTCCACAGACAGAGAAGGTGCCTGTGTTCGAGTCTTCCTTCGAGGCTGTGGCCAATATGGGAGTCGGATGGAATCTTGGCAATACGCTTGATTCCTGGTGGGTCGATGACACAGACGGCAGGGATTGGAAGAGATGGGAGACGGGATGGGGACAGCCTGTGACCGGGCCTGAGTTGATGACGATGATGAAGAATGCCGGATTCGGCGCCATCCGTGTACCTGTGACCTGGAGTCCGCATATGGACAAGGACGGAAATGTGTACAAGGAATGGATGGATCGTGTGAATGAGATAGTCGATTATGTTCTCGACGCCGGAATGTACTGCATCATCAATGTCCATCACGACACCGGTGCAGACGAAAAGGTCTGGCTGAAGGCTTCTGAAGAGAATTATGCCAAGGAGAAGGAGATGTATGAGGGACTCTGGAGACAGATCGCCATGCGTTTCAAGGATTATGATCATCGTCTCCTTTTCGAGTCCTATAATGAAATGCTCGATAAATACGGCTCCTGGTGCTATGCTTCATATAATCTGGGTTATGATCAGGCGGCTGCAGATGAAGCCTACGCGGCCATAAACAACTATGCACAGAGCTTCGTGGATGCCGTACGCTCGACCGGTGGCAATAATGCCGTACGAAATCTGGTAGTCAACACTTACGGCGCCTGCAATGGATCCGGAAACTGGAATCCTCATCTGAAGGATCCTCTGAGATATATGCTTCTGCCTTCGGACAAGGTTGAGGATCATCTTATATTCCAGGTGCACGCATATCCTCTTATTGACGACATTCCTGCTATGGAGGCCGAGATGGAGGATATGTTCCATTCCCTTGATGTCTATCTTGAGGCTCAGGGAGCACCTGTAATCATAGGTGAATGGGGTACATTCAGCGAGGATCCATCCCAGGAAAATCTGCTTTATTTTGCTGATTTCTTTGTACGCAGGACAAAGGAACACGGGTTCGGTACCTTCTATTGGATGACTCTGTCGGATGGATTTGCCCGTTCTATACCGGCTTTCAGTACTCCTGACCTTGCCCGGACGATAGTGCAGGCCTGGCACGGTGAGGGTGTGGGCGTTTTTCCGTCAATGGATGAGATGGATTTCAAATACAAGGTTACCTACAATTCGCTTTGGTCGGAGATGAATCTACATTCTGGTGAATTCTCTCTTGATAAATACGTAGGTGTCACCTTCCGTCTTGAAGAAAATCCGGCATCCGATGACTTGCATGTGAAGGTCTATGGTGATGCTGAAGGCAAGGAGCAGCACAGTACTGTAACCGGAAGGGAGGCTACTGTGATGTTCGACCCATCCATAGTCGGATCAGGGTGTACAAGAGTCACGCTCCAATATAAAAAATCCTCTCCAGATACCTTCACGGTCAGCGATATAGCTATGATTTGTCCGGACGGCAGTCTCGAGAAGTCGGTTCCGTCAGTCTTCTGGGGATGCTATGTGGATCCGATTGCATTGTGATATACTTTTGAAATGATATGATTATGAAAGAGGATATGATGTCTGCAGAAACTGCCGGATCGGGAAGAAGGGTCTTTGTAACCGGAGGAGGCCACGGCATAGGGCGTGCTATCGTGGAGGCTTTTGCTGCCGAGGGTGACCGTGTGGCATTCTGTGATATTGATGTTGAGCGCGGCAACGAGGTTTCGGCTGTAGCAGGAGCGCGTTTCATAGCCCTTGATGTGTGTGATAAAGAAGCGCTTGAAGCTGCAGTACAAGGGCTGCTGGACGAATGGGGAGATCTCGATGTCATAGTCAACAATGTTGGCGTAAGCAGCTTCGGATCCATTACCGAGACGACTGTGGAGCATTTCGATATGGTCATCAGGACCAATCTCCGCAGTGCATTCATAACTTCCCGTCTCCTGGCTCTACATCGTGAAAAGACAGGCTCTGCCAATCACTATGGACGTATCGTGAATCTGTGCTCGACCCGTTATCTGCAAAGTGAGCCGGGTTCTGAGGCGTATGCCGCATCCAAGGGAGGAATCTGGTCAATGACCCACGCTCTTGCCGTCTCCCTGGCCCCGTATCATATTACCGTCAATTGTATTGCTCCGGGCTGGATAAGCGTAAATGAAGACGAGGTCCTGCGTCCGGAAGATCATTCCTTCCATCTCTCCGGCAGGGTAGGCCGGGTGGAAGATATAGCCCGTACCTGTATCTTTCTCTGCGAGAGGGGCAGCGATTTCATAAACGGTCAGTGCATCACAGTCGATGGAGGTGTGACCAGAAAGATGATATATCCGGAATAAGTATAAACAAAAAAGCCGTCCCTTGTGCACAAGGACGACTGACATATGATTGAACCCCGTCGGGTGATGATTCTTCAAAATTTAAGGTCATCCGAAGATGACCTGTTTGGAGCGGAAAACGAGACTCGAACTCGCGACCCTAACCTTGGCAAGGTTATGCTCTACCAACTGAGCTATTTCCGCATTGAGACCCAATCTTTTCGTTTGGGATTGCAAAGGTACGAATAAAATCTAAACTTCCAAACTTTTTTCAAGAAATTTTCAAAAAATGTTCAAAAAAGTCCGGATTGACAGATTTTAGTATGGAAAACTTGTCTAAAATTCATTATATTTGTATGGATTGTTCATATCAGTCCGTTAGTTTCTAATAACCAATGCTATGAAAAAAAAGTTCACTTTAATGACATTGGTGGTGGCGGTGCTGTCGTCATTGTCTCTTTTTGCGCAGGATCAGCGCACTGTTTACGATCGTTACGATGGTCAGTGGCCGAAAGGTGAAGGAATTCTATACTCTTATAAGGACGGACTTATAATAGGCACCTTCAGCAATGGCAAAGCTGAAGGCAGATGCGTATGCTACATGCCTAACGGGGAAGTTTACTGGGGCGATTTCAAGAAAGGAAAACAGACAGGCTACGGCCGTATCTACAGGGATAACGGCATCGTGATGTCTGGAGAGTATAAGAATGGAAAATATCACGGCATCGATACTCTCTACAGATCGAACGGTACGGTGGTTATAGGAAAATTCAAGAAAGGCAAGCTGAGGAACAGGATTGCTGAAATATCTGACCCTGTGGCTCTGCAGGCAAATCCGAAGCCTGAGTATCCTCGCGTGGATCTGTTGAGGAAGCAGGAGGATTTCCTGAAGGAACTTGAGCTTTTATGGGAAGAGAGGAATATATATATGCGTGAGAAGGCCGGTATGGTCAATCCAAGGTTCCAGGGAGGAAACATCAATGATTTTGCTCTGTGGGTGAATTCGAAGGTGGAATATCCTGAATCGGTTTCATTGAGATACGGATCAAGAACAGTGATCGTTGAGTTTACGGTGCTTGCTGACGGAACGGTGTCGGATGTTCACGCTATCTTCGGTTCCGATACGCTCCTGAACGATGCAGCTGTAGCCGCAGTAGCCAAGTCACCGAAATGGGAACCTGCTGAATACAAGGGGGAGAAGAGAAGCGTAAGCATGACGGTGTCTGTGGTGTTCAACAATGAATGATGGCTCAGGGGAAAGCTTTTAAAAAGTCTTCCCCTTATATCGGTATATAACAAGAAACTGCTATCTTTGCATATTCAGGCAGATTGTGGCCTGAGCATTGCAGGATAGCGTTTTTTATTTTGTCATCCCGAGTGAAGTCGAGGGATCTGCGAGAGATTATGAGTAAGGATAAAGAAATATTGGACAATATAACGGAGAAGGAGTATGAGCACGGCTTTGTGACCGATGTCGAGCAGGAGTTCATACCCAAGGGCCTGAATGAGGATATCATACGTATGATTTCAGCGAAGAAGGATGAGCCGGAATGGATGCTGGAGTTCCGTCTGGATGCTTTCCGTCGCTGGCAGAAGATGACTCTTCCAAAGTGGGCTCACCTTGATATTCCAGAAATAGATTTCCAGGATATAATTTATTATGCGGCACCAAAGAAGGCCGAAGACCGTCCTAAGGAGATCGATCCCGAGCTGGAGAAGACATTCGACAAGCTTGGAATTCCTCTTCACGAGAGGGCTGCATTGGCTGGAGTGGCAGTGGATGCCGTATTTGATTCGGTGTCGGTGACTACAACATTCCGTTCGGCCTTGGCAGAGAAGGGAATAATTTTCTGTTCGTTCTCAGAAGCGGTGAAGGAACATCCTGACCTTGTCCGCAGATATCTGGCATCTGTAGTGCCTGTCGGCGACAATTTCTATGCGGCATTGAATTCGGCCGTATTCAGTGATGGTTCGTTTGTATATATCCCCAAGGGAGTGCGTTGCCCGATGGAACTTTCAAGCTATTTCCGTATCAATGCTGCCGGAACCGGTCAGTTCGAGAGGACTCTGATAGTGGCCGACGAGGGCTCGTACGTGAGCTATATGGAGGGTTGTACCGCTCCTATGCGCGACGAGAACCAGCTTCATGCGGCTGTGGTGGAGATCATCGTGGAGAAGGATGCGGAGGTGAAATATTCCACTGTGCAGAACTGGTATCCCGGTGACAAGGAAGGCCGCGGAGGTATATATAACTTCGTGACCAAGAGGGGAATATGCAAAGGTTCTGGAAGCCATCTTTCGTGGACGCAGGTCGAGACAGGATCCGCAATCACCTGGAAATATCCTTCGACAATCCTCAAAGGAGACAATTCATCTTCGGAGTTCTATTCTGTGGCTGTGACCAACAATTTCCAACAGGCGGATACCGGAACGAAGATGATACATATCGGACGCAATACCAGAAGCCGTATAGTAAGCAAGGGTATATCGGCCGGAAGAAGCCAGAACAGCTACCGCGGTCTGGTGAAGATGCTGCCTGGAGCGGATAATGCACGCAATTTCTCTCAGTGTGACAGCCTTCTGATCGGTGACAAGTGTGGAGCGCACACCTTCCCTTATATAGAGAATGCCAACAGGACTGCTGTGGTGGAGCACGAGGCTACTACTTCGAAGATCAGTGAGGATCAGCTTTTTTATTGCAACCAGAGGGGTATCGGTCCGGAGGAAGCTGTCGGACTTATTGTGAACGGATATGCACGTGAGGTGCTTTCCAAGCTTCCGATGGAGTTCGCCGTAGAGGCTCAGAAACTGCTGCAGGTATCGCTGGAAGGTTCTGTAGGATGATGTGTCATTTTGATCGTGAGTGAAAATAAATGGAGATTTTTGACATCATATTGTTCGAGGCGGGTGGAAGGCCTGTGCTGTTGATAGATCTTCTGTCGGCTCTCTTCGGTCTTACGACAGTCTTTCTGGCGGGCAGGAACAGGAAGAGCAATTTTTATGTCGGTTATATGTATACCGTATTGTTGTTCTTCATGTTCTGGCAGAAGAATCTGTATGCGAACCTGATACTTCAGCCGATCTCGCTTGGAATCAACATAATGGGCCAGTACCGATGGAGCCATCCTAAGAAATCGGAGGAGAGCTCTTCGGGAACGGGAGAGCTTAAGGTATCTATGCTGAACTGGCATCAGAGGGTGATGATCGTGGCAATGGTGCTTGTGTTGGCACTGGGATGGGGATGGCTTATGAGCATGATGGGTACGCGCTGGTTCGTCGGATATTTTCCGGCCAATCCGCTTCCGTATCTTGATTGTTGCGTGACGGTGCTTATCCTGACGGCACAGACACTCTCGGCGTTGAAGAAATGGGACTGCTGGATAGCCTGGCTGCTTGTAAACATAGCGAATCTTACGCTATACCTTAAGGCCGGACTGGTGTTTATGCCGATTGTCAGCGGCCTGTATCTGGTGAATGGAATATGGTCACTCTTCACTTGGTATAAGCTTTACAGGAGGGACGCTTAGATCGTCAGTCTCGGAGTTGATTGTTCCGGCTGATGTCATCCTGGACATATTGAGGAAAAAGATTTTGAAATTAAAGAAAATATAAAGCATTATGGCAAACGATATATTATTGAAGATTGAAGGCCTCAGAGCCTCTGTTGAGGATAAGGAGATCCTGAAGGGTGTGGATCTGACCATCCGTAAGGGAGAGATCCATGCAGTGATGGGACCGAACGGTGCCGGAAAGAGTACTCTTTCGGCTGTTCTGGCAGGAAAGCCTCAGTTCACTGTCACCGCAGGAAGCATCGAATTCCTCGGTCAGGATCTGCTGGCTATGTCTCCGGAAGAGCGTGCCTGGGCTGGAATATTCCTTTCGTTCCAGTATCCGGTAGAGATTCCGGGCGTGACTATCACTAACTTTATGAAGACTGCCGTAAATGCTCATAGGACAGGCAAGGGACTTGAGCCGCTCAAGGCCGGAGATTTCCTGAAGCTTCTCCGTGAGAAGATGGCTTTCGTGCAGATGAAGCCCGAGTTTGCCAAGAGAGAAGTGAATGTGGGATTCTCAGGAGGCGAGAAAAAGCGTAACGAGATATTCCAGATGGCTATGCTGGATCCGACCCTCGCCATTCTCGACGAGACTGACAGCGGACTTGATGTGGATGCCCTTCGCATCGTGGCAAATGGTGTCAATGCTCTCCATACTCCAGAGAAGGCAGCCATAGTGATCACTCATTACCAGCGACTTCTTGACTATATCGTTCCGGATGTCGTGCATGTGCTCAAGGATGGAAAGATCGTAAAGACTGCCGGAAAGGAACTGGTGGCAGAGATTGAGGAGAAGGGTTACGATAATCTTTAGAATTATGGGAGATCTGTTGATAAGAAAAGGGGAGGTCGTGAATAAGCTTTATGTTTATGACGGCCGTCTGACCTGTTGTTCCGACGCTTCTCTCACGGATGCGATGTCTCAGAATGTCGTAGTGGAAAGAGATGCGAAGGTGGATATGGTTGTGCTGATCATGCCGGGTGTGAGCTGCGATCTGAAGCTGGATGTAAGCCTCGTCGGTGAGGGTGCCGAAGCCAATATTTATGGAGCATACGTCTGTGGCGGTGACGAGAAGGTGAAGATAGCCGTGGATATGCATCACGATCTGCCTCACTGCAATTCGCGTCAGCTTTTCAAGGGAATAGCAGGAGGAAAGTCCAGGGTGGATTTCTATGGTAAGATCATCGTGGCTCAGGATGCTCAGAGGACGGAGGCATATCAGGAAAATCATAACATCCTGCTGTCGGATGAGGCCAAGGTCGATACCAAGCCTCAGCTTGAGATCTATGCCGATGATGTGAAGTGTTCGCACGGAGCTACAATCGGACGACTCAATGAAGAAGAACAGTTCTATATGCGTTCACGAGGCATCACGCTCGAAGATGCCAAGGTGCTTCAGATGATTTCGTTCATCGCCCCGGTGCTGGAGAATATCCCGGATCAGGAACAGCGTGACGCTCTTGCATCGGAATTCGAATCCAGCATCCGAGCGATAGTATATAGTATATAATTCTGAACAAAGGAAATGATAACCAATCCGAACGTCAAGATAAACCTGGGACTGAATGTCCTCAGAAAGAGGGAGGACGGCTTCCACGATCTCGAGACCTTGTTCATTCCATATTTCGGAATCAGCGACACTCTCGAAATCGTAGTCGGAGATGATTACAGCCGTACTTCGGCGTCTCTTTTCGGCAGATATGGAGGTAGTGATCCGATGGTCGTGCAGGCTATGTCGGAAGACGGCAAGCTGATGATCACCATCGCCCGTGCCGAAGGCGTCGATTGGAATCCTCTGGATGATCTTACAGCCAAGTCCTACCAGATTCTGGCTGAGGATTTCGAGCTTCCCCCGGTGAAGATTTTCCTTGAAAAGACCTCTCCTGTAGGAGCCGGGCTTGGGGGAGGGTCTGCAGATGCGGCCTTTGCCCTGAAGATGCTCAACGAGCTGTGCGGGCTCGGACTTTCTGAAGAAAAGCTTGCCGGCTATGCTTCCCGTCTTGGAAGCGACTGTGCCTTCTTCATATACAACCGTCCTATGATAGGCGAGGGAAGGGGTGAAATCCTTACGGAATATCAGATGGATCTGTCGCAGTATGATCTTCAGGTGCTGACTCCCGAGGGAGTTGCCGTATCGACCAAGGATGCCTATGGAGGCATAAAGCCGCATCTTCCGGAAATTCCGCTGAGGGATGTCCTTGCAAGACCTGTAGAGGAGTGGAATGGCCTTCTGGTCAATGATTTCGAGGATACGGTATTTGCCAGATATCCCGAACTGGCAGCCATCAAGCGTTCGCTCTACGATAGCGGTGCGGTATATGCCTCGATGTCAGGATCGGGCTCGGCTCTTTTCGCTCTTTACAGAAAATAAAATCATTCGTCGAATAAAATCGGGTGTCTGTCGAAAACTGATGACAGGTGCCCGTCTTTCGTTTTATTTTTGCGATGGAACTCAAAAACAGCAGATATGAAACGATTATTCTCCCTTTTCATCATCATTCTGGCGGCAGGATCACTCTCCGCGCAGACACTTTCCGACACCCTGGTTCTGGACGGCAGTGCGGTCGTTGCGCAGAAGAACCTGGTGAAGATGGATGTGGACAAGATCACATATAAGGTCGAGGACGATGTGGATTCCAAGACGAGCACTGTCCTGGATATGCTCAGGAAGGTACCCATGGTCTCAGTAGACGGCCAGGACAATATCACTGTCAACGGAAGCTCAAGCTTTCAGATCTATGTGGATGGCAAGCCTAATCCGATGCTCTCGTCCAATCCTTCGCAGATACTGAAGTTTATGCCGGCCAGTGCGGTGAAGAACATAGAGGTGGTGACAAACCCGGGAGCGAAATATGATGCCGAGGGAGTGGGAGGTGTGCTGAACATCAATACCGCTATGTCGCAGTCCGGAAGTTCTGCAATTACGGAAGGCCAGTATGGAAATGTTACCATGCAGGGCACTACGCGAGGATTCGGCGGCAGTGCGTATTATAGTATGCAGAAAGGCAAATGGGCCTTCAGCGTCAATCTGAACGCTTCCAAGACAAATAATGTCGGAGCCTTGTCTGAAATGGAACGCATCCAGAAGATGGAGGGAGGAGATTATATTACAAGGACGTCTGGAGAGGCTGATGTCAGGACACCGTTCTATATGGGAAACATTAATCTGAGCTATGAGATAGATTCCTTGAATCTGATTTCCATCAGCGCGGGATATCTCGGCAGGCATCCTTCATCTGAAAGTCTTTTTGACACGGAGATCGTCACTCCGTTTATGGAATCCGCTTACGGAGGATCCATTTTTACAGCCACATCCTCTCACAGCATCACCGCCAATATGGATTATCAGCATATCTGGACTGGGCGTCCGGAGAAATCACTGGTGCTTTCATATCAGTTCTCCGGAACTCCTTCCTACAGCGACATCACCAACCGCATCGGCGGTGCAGCATCAATGGCCGACCGCAGGACTGACGGTTTCACCAACTCCCTCAGCCACGCAATGCAGGCGGATTTCTCGACCCCTCTTGGATCTCAGACCGGACAAAAACTGAATGCAGGAGTCAAATTCATCTCCCGTCATAACCTCTCCGACCAGAAGAATATGATCTTTGACGGCAGTGATTTCGAATATATACCGGATGGAAGCGTGATGTACGACTTCTTTAACAATATAGGTGCAGTATATGCCGAATATGATGGAAAATGCGGCCCGCTGGGCTTTAAGGCGGGCTTGAGGTACGAACATACCTGGCAGAAGGTCGAATATGTCCAAGGTCGTGATTTCAGCCTCGATTACGGCAGTGTCGTGCCGGCAGCGAGCATCCAGTACAATGTCGGTATGCAACAGAATATAGGACTCTCGTACAATATGCGTATCAGCCGTCCCGGCATCACCTATCTGAATCCTTATGTTGACAATATCTCTGATCCTACCCAGCGCACATACGGTAATCCGGACCTGGAAGCAGAGACCGGGCATACACTTAGCGCAGTCTATAACTGGTTCAGTCCGAAATGGATAGTGAGTCTTACCCTGAGGCAGAACTTTACGGACAATGGAATATCTCCATACAGCTTCTATGATGATGACCATATCCTCAATACCACTTATGCCAATATAATTTCCACTTCCGTGTCGGGTCTCAATGCCTTCCTGACCTGGATACCTGGCCAGAAGACAAGGGTGATGTTCAATGGAGGATGCAGCTATAACTCAATCTGGAGCGATGAACTCGGGCAGAGCAATTCCGGATGGACATACAATGCACTTCTGGGCTTTCAGCAGACCCTTCCGTGGGATCTCCGCTTTAGCATGAATGCGATTGCATCCGGACGGACTTATACCCTTCAGGGATGGTCATCCGGAGTGGTGGCAGGAACTTTCGGACTGACGAAAAGCATCCTTGAAGACAGGCTCATCTTCAGCTTGAGCGGAGTCACTCATCTGACGGGAGGACACACGATAAAGATTGAGTCTATGTCTGAGACCAATGAATTCATAAGCAGGGCCTCCACTTACATACCCCTGAGAATGATAGCATTCAATATCAGCTTCTCGTTCGGAAAGCAGGATAAGGTCAATGTGAAGAAGTCCCGTAAGAGCCTGGAGGCGGACAGCCAGCTCAATACACAGTCGATGTCCCAGAGTCTTGGAACTATGATTCAGATGTAATATATTTGCATTATGACGGAAAAGAAAATGAATCTGTATCTCAGTCTGATTCAGGTGCTTATCGGATTGCTGGTGTTTCTTCTCTCCTGTTTTGCCTTCTTTATGATAGGCGGACAGGTGGCGGGATCGATATGGCCGATCGTCAAGATGACGGCGAATGCTGCAGTGCTGCCGGTGGCAGTGTATCTGCTCAATTATGCCTTGCTCGTTCCCCGTATGTTCTTCCGTGACCGCAAGTTAAGATTCTTCCTCTCCAACATCGTCATTGTCCTGGTTGCTTTATTCATTCCGGTCTTGTTTATGGACTTTCCCGAAGATGTGGATATCGAGCAGCTGGAGCAGCAGCTTAATGGCATCAAGGTGGCGAAGTTGCTTGTCGGAACGGTGATATTGAGGATAATGCTTTATGTCTGTATGATAACCCTTTCCGTAGGAATGCGTTATGTCACAAGATGGTATGAAGACAGGAAGAAGCTGGAGGAAGAGCGTCGGCGCAATACCGAGGCTGAGCTTGTATGGCTGAAAAACCAGCTCAATCCACACTTCCTCTTCAATACCTTGAACAATATCTCTTCCCTTGTGACGGTGGATGCGGAGAAGGCGCAGGAAAGCATCTGCCAGCTGAGCGACCTGTTGAGGTATGCTCTATATGAAAGCAATGCCGCCAAGGTCAAGGTAAGGGATGAGGTCGTATTTATGCGCAATTATATTGACCTGATGTCTATAAGGTGTAATGCCAAGACCAGGATAGAGGTACGTTTTGATGAATTCGAAGATTCGGCTCAGATATCTCCTCTGCTTTTCATCTCTCTGGTGGAGAATGCCTTCAAGCACGGGACTTCGGCTCATCTGGATTCGTTTGTGAAGATAGATATGGGCATGGACGGACGTGATCTTGTCTTTTCCTGCGAGAATTCCATAACTGAAAGACATGCAGAGAATTACAGCGGGTCTGGCGTCGGCCTGGAGAATATACGCAGGAGGCTTGAACTCCTTTATCCTTCTTCGCATTCATACTTGCAGTATACAGAAGACGGAATCTATATCGTAATCGTTAGAATCAAGAATGTGAAAGCAAATGCGTAAGATCAGTTGCATAGTAGTTGATGACGAGCCTCTGGCTGTGGAAATGCTGGCCGGATATGTTTGCAGGACCCCTTCTCTGGAGCTTGCAGGCTCATATACAGACCCGGTGCAGGCCTTGTCTGAGATAAGGGCATCAAAGCCCGATGTGGTCTTTATGGATATCCAGATGCCTGACATCAGCGGCCTGGAACTCTCCCGTATGCTGCCTCAGAAGACACGCGTCATTTTTACGACTGCTTTCCGTCAGTATGCCCTTGACAGTTATGAGGTGGGAGCTATCGATTATCTCCTCAAACCTATCAGATACCAGAAGTTCCTGGAGGCAGTGGCCAAGGCGGAAAAGTGGGTGCAGATGCGAGATTCCTTGGCTCTGCGAGAGTCCGGCCAGATGTACGATGAGCGCGGTTCGGCATTCTTCAAGGTGGAAGGACAGTTCCGCAACATCGATTACTCCGACATCCTATATGTCTCGGCGATGAAGGATTATGTTGTGCTGAAGCTTCAGAGCGATCCGGCTCCGATAGTCGTACACATAACGATGAAATCCATTGAGGAACTCCTGCCTTCATCCCGCTTTATGCGTGTGCATCGTTCCTATATCGTGGCGATGGACAAGATATCCTCCATTGACGGAGACGGGGACATAATGTTGGCTGATGAACTGATACCTGTGTCTGAGTCCTACAGGAAGAATGTCGATGATTTCCTGGCAGACCGTCTTTTCGTTGCTAAGGAGCGCCAAAGCAGAATATAAAAAAAGTTGAAAAAGGATAAGAAAAAGAAAATCGTGACGAAACGCCCGGATATGTGGTGAAGCGGATGATGGATCTCAGGAATAATCCCGTCCTTTGGAGCAAAAAGGACTATGAAGAAGATGTGGGTAGCAGCGGTTGCGGCTGCAGTGGTTTCGTGCGGAATAGAGGAGGTGAGTCAGCGTCCTGGCGTCAATCGTGATGATGTATGGACAGGGCCTGGTATGAATGCTGGAGATTCCGGCAGGGAAGTGTGTTATGTCACGGCATTTGATTATCCTGATGATTATGATTGGAGGGCAGATCGCGAAAAGGGAAGCGTGAAATGCTCTCTCGTGGTCTTTGCAGACGGTATTCCGATGATGAAGGTGCCGGTAGGGGATGTCTTTGAAGTGAGTTCGGATCCGGATATGCACAGAATGATCGAAGGCCATCTCTATACTGATTATTCCACCGGCAGCGAGACAGTCATCAAAAGGAACGGCAAGACGTTACTCCGTTATCCCGGACGAGAGGTGATATGCGGAATCATCGCTGATGGGGATACTCTATATACATTGGGACATTCCCGCCATGGTGAGGGCTTCACCTTCAGGAAGAATGGCGAGGTCATCCTGGAGCGTACTGCAGGAAGGACATTCGGACGTCTTCATCGGGACGAAGGGAAAATCTGTTTTGCCTTTACTGAACCTGTGGCTTCCGTGGGCGGTAATATAGAAAGATATTACCATTTTACCGATGGGGTGATTGTCCAGACAGCCGTACGTGATGATGTCCGGAAGGTCTGGGACATATTTTCTCATAAAGGTGAAATCTGTTGGGTGGCATCAGTCACCGGAATAGAAGAACCGGTGCTTTTCAAGGATGGATGTCTGAATGCGATGGTGCTTTTCGAGGGATACACTCCCTTGACATTAAGTATTGTGGAAGGGGATGGCTCCCTGTATGTGGAAGGAATACTGACTTCTGAAGATCTTTCCCTGGTATCGGCATTCTGGTCACGGCCGGGACATAGCCTTTCATTTGACGACGGCTTTGTGGCCTCGTCTTCCTGCCTGTCCGGAGATGGAATCAACTTCACCTTCAATCCTGTTGACTTGTCAGGGTACGGAATGATTTACCGCAACGGCGATGAATTACCGATGCCGGCAGGATATTCTGTGATGGGGCCCCGTTGTGCAGCTGTAGCGGGAGGGATACTGCATATAGGACTTTCGTTCCTTGAAGGAGGACGTCCTATGATATGGAAAGACGGTCAGACGGAATTGCTTGATATCTCCGGTTATATCGCCTCCGTGAGCGTCCGCTGATCCTTATGCTTCCCAGGATACGCTCCTGGACATATCGGGATTGACCTTGATGGATACTTTCAGAGTCTCTTCCGGAAGCAGCTCTTCGATGTTTTCCGGCCATTCCATAATGCAGAGACATCCGCTGTCGAGATAGTCGTAAAGGCCTATCTCGATGGCTTCCGAAAGTTTGTTGATCCTGTAGAAATCAAAGTGATACATCGGATCTCCATCGGCTCTTACATATTCGTTTACGATAGCGAATGTAGGGGAGCCTACGGGATCTGTCACGCCCAGAACCTTGCAGATGGCAGTTGTGAAAGTCGTCTTTCCCGAACCCATAGGTGCGAAGAAGGCAACGAGCGTATTGTCTCCGATCTTTTCAATGAACTCGGCCGCAGCCCTTTCGAGATCCTCTATTCCTTTGATTGTGATTTCCTGTTTCATACGGCAAAGATATGCAAAATCTCTTCCCCGACCAAACCGGTTTCAATCCAGAATATTCCGTTTGTCAAGAAATCTGTAACCAGCAGCCTCACTCAGATGCTCAGCCCTTATAGTATCCGCTCCTTCCAGATCCGCTATCGTGCGTGCAAGTTTTATTATTCTGGAGCAGGCTCTGGCCGACAGTCCCATCCGTTCTATGATCTTTTCCATAAGACTCCTGCATACGGCATCCAGCGGACAGTACTTTTCTATAAGCCTGTTGTTCATAGATGCATTGCAGAATATACCCTCTTCTTCAAACCTGTTCTTCTGTATTTCCCTTGCCTTCATCACTCTTGCCGCAATCGTCGCGCTTGATTCAGCCGGCCTTCTTTCCACCAGCTTCCTCGCATCGATTGGATGCATCCACAGCTGTATGTCTATACGGTCCATAATGGGGCCGGAAAGTTTGGAAATGTAAGCTATGCGCCTTGAAGGGGTGCAGGTGCATCTGTCTCCCTCCCCATAATATCCGCAAGGACAGGGGTTAGTTGCGGCCACAAGCATGAAGTCAGCCGGATATTCCACCTTCGATTTAAGGCGAGATATGGTTACCTTTCTGTCCTCCATCGGAGCTCTGAGCACTTCCATCACCTTTTTCGGTGCTTCGCAGAACTCGTCTATGAAAAGGATTCCGTTATGTGCGAGCGATATTTCCCCAGGCATTATATTGTCTGAGCCCCCTCCTAAAAGCGCGGCTACCGAGGCGCTGTAATGCGGTGACCTGAAGGGTCTCTGCTTCATAAGTCCCCCGAGAGGATT
>JAEIGA010004721.1_pt1 | contig 21021 bp, 14 predicted proteins | sample 9270691 | NCBI WGS metagenome assembly JAEIGA01 (sample SAMN17057246, study PRJNA624740) | gut metagenome | biome: biome; isolation source: fecal sample | host: Bos grunniens | place: China: Xizang | collected 2019 | reverse complement strand
CATGGTGAAGAAGCGGTCAGCTATTTACACCAAGATTTAAAGGAGATTTTGGAAAGCACGTACGGGATTATTGTATATCAAGAGCAAATCATTCAAATTGCCTCTAAATTTGCTGGCTTTTCATTGGGGCAAGCCGATTTACTACGTCGTGCCGTTTCAAAAAAGAAAGCGGATGTCTTAGAGGAGCAAAGGATTTATTTCGTAGAGGGCTGTTTAAAGCAGGGATATGAAAAACAAGTAGCGAATAGCATATACGATTATATTGTGAAGTTTGCTAACTATGGATTCAATTTGAGTCACGCAGTTGCTTACAGTATGATTGCTTATCAGTTGGCATATCTTAAAGCACATTATCCTCAATTTTTCATGGCTTCATTAATGAGTAGTGTCATTGGAAACGATGTAAAGGTTTCACAATACGTGCGTGATTTGAAGCGAATGAATATACCTCTCCTTGCACCATCTATCAATAAGAGTGGGATGGCTTTTCACTATGAAAAGTCTGGTATACGATACAGTTTAGCTGCGATAAAAGGTGTTGGAGGAGTATCGGTAAGAGAGATTATGCAAGCTCGCAATGACGGGTATTTTAAAGATTTATTTGATTTTTGTTTGCGTGTATCTTCTAAAGCAATAAACCGTAAAACGTTAGAAGCTCTCGTTCACTCTGGTGCTTTTGATGAGTGGGGAGAAGATCGTGCTACATTGCTGGCCAGTCTTGACGTAGCAATTGATTTTGCTGACATAGCTTCTGCAGATGCTGACCTTTTTCATAATAGCGAGTTTAATTTAACGCCTAAATATGTCGAAACAGAACCGATACCGCTTGAGATGAAATTGCAGTTTGAAAAAGAAGTATTGGGATTATATTTATCTAGCCATCCGATTTCTTCATATAAGCAATTATTTGCTGACTTTGCGGCACACCATCTTTATCAAGCGCTGGAAGAGAAAGACTCTAAATTCGCCTTCGGGATTTATGTTTCAGATTTGAAAACAATTCGAACGAAAAAAGGTGAAGTGATGGCTTTTGTTAAAATTGCCGATGAAAGCGATGAAATGGAAGCGGTAGCTTTTCCGAATGTTTACAGGCAGCATGGTGTCAATCTCCAAAAAGGAAATATCCTTTTTGTTCAAGGTTATTCGGAAACGAGAAATAATAAAAAGCAATTTGTGATTCAAGAAGTATATCCAATAACACATTTGCAATTATTAAAGGAAGAATGGCAACAGACGATTTTTATTAGAGTTACAAAAGAAATGCATACAAAGGAGCATTATTTGCAAATTAAAAATTTGCTGCAAAAATATCCTGGCGCTACAAGGGTCAAAATCTTTTTTGAGCAAAATAATAAAACTGTACTAGTGCCAATGTGGAATTGGGTTAATCCCTCTCCTGCTTTTTTACAGTTGATGAAGAATTTGGTCGGTGAAACAAATGTAATTATTAGGGAAAATTAGTCTTTACTTCAAAAATAGATGTGTTATAGTGTTATATAACTGAGTATGGACAGAACACTTAGACAGATTGGTTTCAGGTGATTTGTTTCCTTCTAATTTATTTTGGAGAGTGAAGATTAGTGACATTGAGAGAAGAAGCTTTACACATGCATCGGGTTAATAAAGGGAAATTAGAAACAGTTTCAAAAGTGGAGGTTAAGACAGCAAAGGATTTGAGTTTAGCTTATTCTCCAGGCGTAGCGGAGCCATGTAAGGAAATTTTTGAAGCACCTGAGATGGTATATGAATATACGATGAAAGGTAACACAGTAGCGGTTGTTTCCGACGGTACGGCTGTTCTTGGATTAGGGAATATTGGTCCAGAGGCGGCGATGCCTGTTATGGAGGGGAAAGCAGTACTTTTTAAGAGTTTCGCGGGAGTGGATGCCTTTCCAATCTGTTTAAATACAACAGATGTAGACAAAATTGTTGAGACAGTCAAACTGATGGAACCTACTTTTGGAGGAGTCAATTTAGAGGATATAGCTGCTCCTAACTGCTTTGAAATCGAAGAAAGATTAAAAAGAGAAATGAATATTCCTATTTTTCATGATGATCAACATGGAACTGCCATTGTTACAGTAGCTGGATTGATTAATGCACTTAAATTAGCCGGCAAATCACTCTCCAAGATTAAGGTAGTCACTAATGGTGCTGGTGCGGCTGGAATAGCCATTGTGAAGCTGTTAATTGAATACGGTGTCCGTGAAATTATCATGTGTGATTCCAAAGGGGCGATTTATGAAGGTCGCCCAATGGGCATGAACGCTATTAAAGATCAAATTGCACAGGTAACGAATCGTAATAAAGTTACCGGCAATTTAAATGAAATTATCGGAGGAGCAGATGTCTTTATAGGTGTATCCGTTGCAGGAGGACTAACAGCTGAAAATGTGAAGCGAATGAATCCAGACCCGATTATTTTTGCTATGGCGAATCCTATGCCGGAAATCATGCCTGATGAGGCGAAAAATGCAGGAGCATTGGTAATAGGAACAGGAAGATCGGATTTTCCAAATCAAGTGAATAATGTACTGGCATTTCCGGGAATCTTTAGAGGTGCGCTTGATGTAAGAGCGACTCAAATTAATGAAGAAATGAAGATGGCTGCAGTTGAAGCTATTGTCAGTCTAGTGAGGCCGGAAGAACTAAATCCGGATTATGTTATTCCAGGTCCGTTTGATCCGCGTGTTGCGCCGGCAGTGGCGGCAGCTGTTGCAAAAGCTGCAATGGAGAGTGGTGTGGCCAGAATTAACGTAGATCCTGAATTAGTAAAAAATAAAACGATACAGCTTGCATTAGTTGGCAAGTAAAAAAATATGTAGTGAAAAAATAAAAGCGTAGTTTTTCAATGAATGATCGAATAGATTGTCATTGGTGACTATGCTTTTTTTTTACTTAGAAAAGCAACGATTAGAAAACTCGACGTTGTCGACAATTTCAGGTCTATAGCATAAGTGCAAGAGACCTTTTGCTAAGCCTACATATTTTATTAGCTGCCCGAAAGAGGATGTATAAGACTCGAGAGAAAGTGATTAATAAGTATGAATCAATGATTTTAGAATATAATGGAAGATGATATACTTAAAAATCATAGACTATTTCTAGCATATATAGAAATGAATGTATTTTTAAAAAAGGATATTTAATACCAATGGCAGAAATAAATACTAAATCTTTTCTTCATTCGCAGTATTTTTTCGTAAAGAGAGATTAGGGAAAAAAGCAAAGGTAAAGGGGGATTCCTCTTGATAAAAGAGCTGTTTCAAAAATCGAAAAAGAAAAAGTATGCAACGGTGCCTTCCGAGCGAGAACGTCAAAACGTTCCTGAAGGTATTATGACAAAGTGTCCGCAATGCAAAAAAATCGTATATACAAAAGATTTGTATAAAAACGAGAAGGTTTGTATATTTTGTTCCTATCATCATAAAATGACGGCCCATGAACGAATAAATAGTGTATTAGATCAAGATTCATTCCATGAATATGATAAAGATATGATTTCGTTGAATCCCTTGAATTTCCCGGACTACCAATTAAAAGTAGAAGCTGATATGCAAAAGACGAAACTAAATGAGGCAATCGTGACAGGAAAAGGCAAGATTGGCGGAATGGAAGTAGTCATAGGTATAATGGATTCGAATTTTAGAATGGCCAGCATGGGTTCTGTAGTCGGAGAGAAAATAGCCAGGGCTGTCGAGCGTGCTCGTGAAAATAAAGTCCCTTTTATTATTTTTACGGCCTCTGGAGGAGCGCGAATGCAGGAAGGAATTTTAAGTCTAATGCAGATGGCTAAAACGAGTGTTGCTCTTCAGCAGTTCAGCGAAGAAGGCGGCTTATTTATATCTATTATGACACATCCAACGACAGGGGGGGTTTCTGCCAGCTTCGCATCTTTAGGTGATTATAATTTGGCCGAGCCAGGTGCACTGATAGGTTTTGCTGGACGTAGTGTAATTGAACAAACAATACGTCAGGAGCTGCCAGAAGACTTTCAAACGGCAGAGTTTTTATTGAAACATGGGCAATTGGATGCGGTAGTTTCGAGAGTGGACATGAAGGAAAAATTGATAACAATCTTAAAAATACATCAACAAGGTGGTGATTTGGAATGGTTGGAGGTTTAGAATTTGAACGACCTGTTGTAGAGCTCAGGAGAAAGTTAGATGAGTTAATAACGTTAACAGCTGATGCGAATGTAGATTTAACGTTTGAAATTGAAAACTTGGAAATGAGGCTTCAAAAGCTGGAAACAGAGATATATGAGAATTTGAAGCCTTGGGATCGTGTTCAAATTGCTCGTCACCCATCGAGGCCGACAACATTGGATTATATTTCGTATCTGTTTACGGATTTCTTTGAATGTCATGGAGACCGTTGTTATGGAGATGATGAGGCTATCGTTGGAGGTATTGCTACATATAAAGGATTGCCGGTAACAGTCATTGGGCATCAAAGAGGAAAAGACACAAAGGAAAATATACGACGTAACTTCGGTATGCCTCATCCAGAAGGTTATCGTAAAGCATTACGGTTGATGAAACAGGCTGAAAAATTTAAAAGGCCGATTATTTGCTTTATCGATACAAAAGGAGCATATCCTGGTAAGACTGCGGAAGAAAGAGGACAAAGCGAAGCCATTGCGAGAAACCTTTTTGAAATGTCGGGGTTAAAGGTGCCAATCATCTGTATTGTCATTGGTGAAGGAGGCAGTGGAGGAGCGTTAGGACTAGGTGTGGGTGATAAGTTACTCATGCTGGAAAACTCCACATACTCTGTTATTTCACCTGAAGGATGTGCAACTATTCTTTGGAAGGATGCAACCAAGGCTAAGCAAGCAGCTGAAAGTATGAGAATAACCGCACAAGATTTGAAGGAATTAAGCGTTATCGATGATGTCATAGAGGAAGTGAGAGGCGGAGCTCATCGAAATGCCAAGGAGCAGGCTGATATAATTGATCAGCATTTAAAAACCTCCCTTGCAGAATTAATGAATAAAGAGATTCCGAACTTACTTGCAAGTAGATACAATAAATATAGAATGATTGGAGAATTCTCGTTTACACAGACTGAAGTTAAGATGAGATAATAGATCAGGAGGTCATCTTGAAAGTGATGGATATTACTTTTAAGATGATCTCCTCATTCATTTGTCATGAGTGTATAATTATCAGAATAGTGTAAATTCATTTATTGAAAATGGCAAATTATTCATAAATGTTGATAGATGTGTTGAAAATTTCACAAACTATATATAAAACTTGTTAAAGTTTTCACATATAGTCTTTACGAAACGTTTAAAGTCATTTAGAATGTTATAGTCGAAAGAGAAGAGCTATTTACAAATATTCTTCTTATAAAATAACTTATAAAGTGTAAACTACTTTTATAAATTTATTTGACGCTGTTAAAAAGGATAAGCTTAATCGAACTATTAGTTACCGTTAACTCACTTGGGATGATTGGAACTGTTTCGAGCTATACCTAGATAATCAATAGATGAAATTTATCGACTTGTTCCTACAAAAGAATTTGTATAGAGGTGAATGTGATGAAGAGAATTGGTGTTTTAACTAGTGGTGGAGATGCACCAGGAATGAATGCTGCAGTCCGTGCAGTCACTCGTAAAGCAATTTATCACGGTTTAGAAGTTTATGGTATCTATCACGGCTATCAAGGTTTAATCGAAGGCGATATTAGAAGACTTGAACTAGGTTCTGTGGGGGATATTATTCAACGTGGAGGAACAACTTTATTCTCTGCTCGTTGCCCAGAGTTCAAAACGAGAGAAGGTCAGCTTAAAGGAATTGAACAGCTGAAGAAACATGGAATTGATGCTTTAGTCGTTATTGGTGGAGATGGTTCTTACATGGGGGCGAAAGCACTTACTGAACACGGATTCCCTTGTATAGGAGTTCCAGGAACAATTGATAATGATATTCCAGGTACGGAGTTCACTATTGGTTTTGATACAGCTTTAAATACAGTTATTGATGCAATAGATAAAATTCGCGATACAGCTACATCTCATGAAAGAACATATGTAATCGAGGTTATGGGACGTAATGCCGGAGACATCGCTCTTTGGGCCGGTCTTTCTGGCGGGGCTGAAACTATCATGATTCCAGAAGAAGATCATGATATCGAGGATGTTGTTGCTAAACTTAAACGTGGACATGAGCGCGGTAAAAAACACAGTATCATCATTGTTGCCGAAGGAGCTGGCAGTGGTGTTGAAATAGGTAAAAAGATTGAAGAAATGACCTCATTTGATACACGTGTTACAGTTCTTGGACATGTTCAACGTGGAGGGTCTCCATCAGCATTTGATCGTGTATTGGCAAGTCGTCTTGGAGCAAAAGCAATAGAGCTTTTACTTGAAGGAAAAGGTGGAAGAGCAGTTGGTATTGAAAAGAACGAGTTAGTCGATTACGATATCATTGAGGCTCTTGGAAGGCCACATAAAATTGATAAAAAGATGTATCAATTATCTCAGGAATTATCTATTTAATTATTAGTTATATTTTTAAACAAAAAAAGGAGGCTATTTAGCCAAATGCGTAAAACGAAGATTGTATGTACGATTGGTCCTGCAAGTGAATCTTTAGAAAAACTTACTAGCTTAATGGAAGCTGGTATGAATGTATGCCGTTTAAACTTCTCTCATGGTAGTCATGAAGAGCATGCGGCTCGAATTAAAACAATTCGTGAGGCTTCAGAAAAAACAGGTAAAAAAGTTGCCATTCTTTTAGATACAAAAGGTCCTGAAATCCGTACTAATGATATGGAAAATGGAGCAGTTGAATTAAAAACTGGTGCAAACATCATTATTTCAACGACTGAAGTATTAGGAACTGCTGAAAAGTTCTCAATTACATACGGCGAGTTAATCAATGACGTTGAAGTTGGTTCTCGTATTCTTTTAGACGACGGTTTAGTTGGTCTTGAAGTTACGAAGCTTGATAAAGAAAATGGCGAAATTCATACAGTTATTCTGAATGACGGTATTTTGAAAAACAAAAAAGGTGTTAACGTTCCTGGTGTTTCTGTAAACCTTCCTGGTATTACTGAAAAAGATCGTCAAGATATCCTATTCGGTATCGAACAAAATGTTGACTTTGTTGCTGCTTCTTTCGTTCGTCGTGCTTCCGATGTCTTAGAAATTCGCGAACTATTGGATAATAATGGCGGTAAACACATCAACATTATCCCTAAAATTGAAAACCAAGAAGGCGTTGACAACATCGACGATATTCTTGAAGTTTCTGAAGGCTTAATGGTTGCTCGTGGAGACCTTGGGGTAGAGATTCCAGCAGAAGAAGTACCATTAGTACAAAAACAATTAATTAAAAAATGTAATGCATTAGGTAAGCCTGTTATTACAGCTACTCAAATGCTTGATTCAATGCAACGTAACCCACGTCCAACTCGTGCGGAAGCTTCTGACGTTGCGAATGCAATCTTTGATGGTACAGATGCAATCATGCTTTCTGGTGAAACAGCTGCTGGTACTTACCCAGTTGAAGCTGTTCAAACAATGCACAATATTGCTTCTCGTACTGAATCAGCATTAAATCATAAAGAAATCATTTCAAAACGCAGCAAAGATAGCGAGCATACAATTACAGATGCAATTGGACAATCTGTTGCTTATACTACTTTAAACTTAAGTGCGAACGCAATCATCACACCAACTGAAAGTGGTTATACTGCACGTATGATTTCTAAATATCGTCCACAAGCACCAGTTGTTGCAATCGCTTCAGATGAGCGAATCGCACGTCGTCTTGCACTAGTATGGGGCGTTACAGCTCTAGTTGGTCCTAAAACAAACTCTACAGATGATATGCTAGATAACGCTGTACAGCAAAGCATCAACTCGGGTATTGTTAACTACGGTGATACTGTAGTAATTACTGCTGGTGTTCCAGTTTCTGAAGTAGGAACAACTAACATGATGAAAATTCAAGTGTTAGGAAACACTATTTTAAAAGCTCAAGGTATTGGCCGCAAAAAAACAATCGGTAAAGTTGTCATTGCAAAAGATGCTAGTGAAGCTAATGAAAAAGTACAACAAGGTGATATTCTTGTAACGTTAGGATCAGACAAAGATATGATGCCTGCAATCGAGAAATGTGCTGCACTTATAACAGTAGAAGGCGGCTTAACTAGTCACGCTGCTGTTGTAGGCGTAAACCTTGGTATTCCAGTAATTGTAGGTGCGCATGAAGCGATGACTGCACTAAAAGATGGTCAAACTGTAAGTGTTGATGCTCAACGCGGTATCATCACTGATGGCAAATCAAACGTGCTATAAGAAAAGCGCAAGCACTCTGTATAGCGCTGTATGAACTGAGGCCCTTACGGAGAGGCACAACAACGAAGACATGCAACCGTGGCGGGTTTAGTTGTTGTTCTTGATTCTCCGCGTGAGATAAAGGAGGCACGAAGAGCGAAGCGATTTGATGATGACTTATCTCTAGAAGGAGCACGAAGTTCACTAGGCACTCGGGTAATGGAGCTAGATAGCTATCTAAGTTTGAAGTTAGTGGTTCTTCATTTGGGAAAATCGTCACCCATATGTGAAAAAGAAGGCAAATATGCCTTCTTTTTTCATTAGGAGAAAATATAAATATATGTATAATATAGTTAGACAAGTGGAGGTGAGTGTTTTGAGATATTTCCTATGGCTTTTTATTGTTTTACCTGCCTGTGAGCTTGGATTGCTTTTATGGTCCGGTAAAACGTTTGGTGTATTGGCTACGGTGGCGATGATTATCATTACTGGAGTTGGAGGAGCTTATTTAGCGAAGTATCAAGGGATGTTGACGATAAGAAAAGTTCAAGAACAAATTAATAGGGGCATCATGCCTGGAGAAGAGATGGTCAATGGTATGTGCGTATTATTGGGTGGCATACTACTGATTTCTCCTGGTTTTATTACAGATATTTTGGGTCTTGTATTATTGCTTCCACTAACTAGAAATTTAATAAAGCCGTTAATCAAAAAGGTACTATACAAAAAGGCTGAGCGAAATACAATTACCATTATCGGTTAATGCTTAATATAATATATTTTTTTACAAACAATTTACTGAATTAAAGATAGAACTGTTCGGAGCTGAATTTGCTTCTTCATGAAGAGGAATTCTGACGAACAGTTCATTTATTTTTATATACTGCTTACTGATAAGCGGAAATAGAAGAAATTAGGTCTCCTTTCCTTTAATAAATATCCATATATCGCGGAAGACATTGCTATTATGTAAGGCAGTTAAAATAACCAGAATAATTGGACCAATAATCAATCCTAAAAAACCGATTAATTTATAACCGACAAATAGCGATATTAGTGTAGCTAGAGGGTCAATACCAATGCTTGATGATAGTACTTTTGGCTCCATTAATTGTCTTTGAACAATGACAATTATATAAAGAATAGATAGGGCAATTGCCTGACTAAGGTCGCCTGATGCAACTTCATAAATAATCCATGGCACAAAAACGGCTCCGCTGCCTAAGTAAGGAAGTAAATCAAGTAGACCTGTCATTAAGGCGATAGTGATTGCATATTCTACGCGTAGCACCAATAGACCGATTAAGACAAGTAAGGTTGTGAACATTACTAAGGTGAATTGAGCTTTTAGGAATCCGAAGAAGGCTTTTTTTAAATCCAGTAATACATTGCCGATACTGGCCTTCACTTTTGGCGGAATTATTTTGCTGAAAAACAATCGTATTCTGTTCCAATCATTGCTTATGAAGAAAGTAGCTAGAATGGAAAACATAATGACAGTAGCGGCATTCGGGAACCACCCGATAAAACTAGGTATTTTTTGAAAAAAATCTTGAATGAAACTTCCGAGGGACGTGGTTAATGCTGTTCCGATGTTTTGGACGTTTTCAAGAATAGTTGTTTGTTGCTCGTTATCAAGTGAGCTAAATAGAATAGAGATTCGTTCGATAAAAGGCATAATTGTAAATGCAAAAAAGTTCTCTCCGATTTGAATGAGTGTATTCAATTGTATAGGAAGGTGGGTGCTCAAATAGTTGGCACCTGCAACAATTTCCGTTATTAAAAGGGTTATTAAACCAGCGAAAGCAGAAAATATACTGAACAAAGTTACAATTACAGCCAAGGATCGCGGTAGCTTTGCTTTTCTCTGTAGTAAATTGACTAGCGGATTGATTAAATAGGCTAGTCCAAAAGCGATTAGGAAAGGATAGGTGATTTTTGCTATATAAGCAAGAGCCACTGTTATGACAATGACAATGCCAATTACATAGCAAGCTCTTATTAATCGGTGAGTATAGGTTAGGTTCAAATGAGTACCTCCTTTATATAATAAAGTGAAAACATTACTTGGTGAGCTTCCGTGTCATTCTTCTAATAGATTGCTTTGTATTTTTATATGATTATAAGTTCATAAATAGAGCGGAAAAGAGGAAGTGTTATGTTTTTTTTGCTATTACTACTGTCCATCGCAATGATTGCGAAGAATAATTCATTACTGGTGGCAGTCGTATTTTTGTTAATTATTAAGGTGATTGGCCTTGGGGATAAAGTATTTCCTTTTCTTCAAGGCAAAGGAATTAATATCGGAGTGACAATCATTACGATTGCGGTATTAGTTCCGATTGCTACAGGAGCCATTGGATTTAAAGATTTACTAGAGGCACTTAAGTCGCCGTATGCATGGATTGCATTGGCTTCCGGAATAGCTGTTGCTTTGATTGCAAAGAACGGTGTTACATTATTGGCAAATGATCCTCACATTACTGTAGCGCTAGTGGTCGGAACGGTGATGGCTGTGGCTTTGTTTAAAGGAATTGCGGTAGGTCCGTTAATTGGTGCAGGCATAGCGTATATGGCGATGAAACTTTTTGAGCTGTTTTAACTTCTTGGAATCTGATGAAAACGCCACTTTGAGTGGTAACGACGATGTGACCTGCGTCCTATAGCCCCCGCACAGGCAGGTATAAGATGAAACAGTTTCAAAAAAATCATCTTTTGACAAGGTGAGCTCATCTTTTTTTAAATAAAGAGAGCAGGAGATGAAATCGAACCCCAGCCTTACGGTAATGGGGGTTTTGCCATTGGTCGAAAGGTCTAAATTTTGTAAATAATATTATTTTTCGATAAATTTAGTAGCTTTTGATTTTCAAAAATATATTTTTTGTTTATAATAAGCTTTGAAAGCGTGGATCTTTTATTATATTAAAAATTTTAAGAATAGTAGGTCTTGTTGACAATAATGTGAAGGTTAAACGAGTTTTTTCTTTTTTAAGCTTTGCATGAATGTCATAACACTATATCAAACTTGTTTTGACTAATGGGATATATGTCGAGGTTAAGTATAGCGCTTTCAAGAGCGGAGACTTCTTCGCAAAAAAAATGGATACATTATCCGTTATACTCAAAAACGTTCTTTGATCAAAAGGTCATATGGGTAAGGGGAAATTATTAGTTAAAGGAGAGATTCTAAATGACAGTAACAAAAGGTCTCGAGGGAATTGTAGCTACAACTTCATCAATCAGTTCAATTATTGATGATACACTAACATATGTGGGCTATGACATTGATGATTTAGCCGTAAATGCAACTTTTGAAGAAGTAATCTATTTATTATGGCATCGCAGATTGCCAAATAAGGTGGAATTAGAGGACTTAACTTCTCAAATTGCTAACAATATGGAGATTCCTCAAGCAATTATCGATCACTTTAAAATGTATGATATAAAAACTGTGCATCCAATGACTGCACTACGTACAGCTATTTCTTTCTTAGGTTTGTACGATGAAGAAGCTGAAGTAATGGAAAGCGATGCAAACTACCGCAAAGCAATCCGTATCCAAGCTAAAATCCCTACAATTGTAACGGCATTCTCAAGAATCCGTAAAGGTTTAGCTCCAGTAGCTCCACGTAAAGATTTAAGCTTTGCTGCTAACTTCTTATATATGCTAAGCGGTGAAGAGCCATCTGAAATCGCAATCGAAGCATTCAACAAAGCGTTAGTTCTTCATGCTGATCATGAATTAAATGCATCTACATTTACTGCACGTGTATGTGTAGCGACACTTTCTGATGTATATTCAGGTATTACATCTGCAATTGGTGCTTTGAAAGGTCCTTTACATGGAGGAGCAAACGAAGCGGTAATGAAAATGCTATCTGAAATTGGTTCATTAGATAAAGTAGAATCTTATATCAATGAAAAACTAGCAAATAAAGAAAAAATCATGGGCTTCGGACACCGTGTATACCGTAATGGAGATCCACGTGCGAAACACTTGAAAGAAATGTCTAAAAAATTGACTACTTTAACTGGTCAACCTGAGTACTATGAAATGTCTGTGAAAATTGAAGAACTAGTAACTTCTAAGAAACCACTACCGCCAAACGTAGATTTCTATTCTGCGTCTGTATACCACAGCTTAAATATTGATCATGATTTATTCACGCCTATTTTTGCTGTGAGCCGTGCTTCTGGTTGGTTGGCACACATTTTAGAGCAGTACGATAACAATCGTTTGATCCGTCCACGTGCTGAATATACAGGGCCTGGAATGCAAACGTACGTACCAGTTGAAGAAAGATAAGAGAAATATTTTTTCAAAATAGATAATTTGTAGTAAATTATAAATATATAGAAAGGGGTTAGGGGTTTATTTTTATAACAACCTACTAACCTTTGATATGAATTTGGAGGGAATTAGTATGAGTCAGGGAGAAAAAATCACAGTTCAAAATGGAGTTCTTCAAGTACCAAACAATCCTGTAGTTCCATTTATTGAAGGAGACGGAATTGGTCCGGATATTTGGGCATCAGCTGTACGCGTATTAGACGCAGCAGTAGAGAAAGCTTACAATGGCGAAAAGAAAATCGAGTGGAGAGAAGTACTAGCTGGGGAAAAAGCTTTCAACCAAACTGGCGAATGGCTTCCACAAGAAACTCTTGATGTAATTAACGAATACTTAATCGCTATTAAAGGTCCTCTTACTACACCAATCGGTGGAGGAATTCGTTCACTGAACGTTGCTCTTCGTCAACAATTAGATTTATTTGTATGCTTACGTCCAGTACGTTATTTCGACGGCGTGCCTTCACCAGTTAAACGCCCAGAAGATACTGACATGGTAATCTTCCGTGAAAATACAGAAGATATTTATGCTGGTATTGAATATGCAAAAGGATCTGACGAAGCTAAAAAGCTTATCGATTTCCTTCAAACTGAATTCGGTGTGAACAAAATCCGTTTCCCAGAAACTTCTGGTATTGGTATTAAACCAATTTCAGAAGAAGGTACAAAACGTCTTGTGCGTGCTGCAATCAACTATGCAATTAAAGAAGGACGTAAATCTTTAACTTTAGTTCATAAAGGTAACATCATGAAGTTCACTGAAGGAGCATTCAAAAACTGGGGCTATGAAGTTGCAGAACAAGAATTTGCTGATAAAGTGTTCACTTGGAACCAATATGATCAAATTAAAGAAGCTGAAGGCACAGAAGCTGCTAACAAAGCACAAGCTGCTGCTGAAGCAGAAGGAAAAATCATTGTAAAAGATTCAATCGCTGATATCTTCTTACAACAAATCTTAACTCGTCCAAAAGAGTTTGATGTAGTAGCAACAATGAACCTTAACGGTGATTACATCTCTGATGCACTTGCTGCACAAGTTGGTGGTATCGGAATTGCTCCTGGGGCAAATATTAACTACGAAACTGGACATGCAATTTTCGAAGCTACTCATGGTACAGCGCCTAAATATGCAGGTTTAGATAAAGTTAACCCATCATCAGTATTGCTTTCAGGTGTACTATTACTTGAACACCTTGGCTGGAATGAAGCAGCTGATTTAATCACAAATTCAGTTGAAAAAACAATCGCTTCTAAAGTTGTAACTTATGACTTCGCTCGTCTAATGGATGGCGCTACAGAAGTGAAATGTTCTGAATTCGGTGATGAATTAATCAAGAATTTAGGCTAATATTAATGCAGAAGAGGTTGTGAATAACAACCTCTTTTTGTACTTTTCTATAGAATGAAAAAAATCCAATCTGTATAAAATTGGTTTTAATTTCCTGAAAGAGAGAGCTTATGACCTCGAGCTCCTCGTCGTTGTGACTCTTATCCGCTAGAGCTTCAGTTCATACGGGGCTAAACGGGCCGCTTTCGCTTTTTGAAATTTGCCGCATGGCTCCTTTTTCATTGAAGTGAATGTAAGGTGTGGATTCAAAAATGAAAAAGGACCGGTAACGGTTTTTCTTATTTGAATTAAAGAGAGGATGACTCAAATGGCACGTAAAAAAGTATCTGTCATCGGTGGAGGATTCACTGGTGCAACAACCGCATTTTTATTGGCACAAAAAGAACTAAGTGATGTAGTATTAGTCGATATACAGCCAATGGAAAACCCAACTAAGGGTAAAGCACTTGATATGTTAGAGGCTAGTCCGGTTCTAGGATTTGATGCGAAAATTACTGGTACTTCAAACTATGAGGATACTAGGGATTCCGACATTGTTATTATTACTGCTGGAATCGCACGTAAGCCAGGTATGAGCCGTGACGATTTAGTTCAAACAAACCAAAAGATTATCAAATCAGTTACGCAAGAAATTGTGAAGTATTCCCCGAACTGTATAATTATTATTTTAACTAATCCGGTTGATGCCATGACTTATACAGTATTTAAAGAATCCGGCTTCCCTAAAGAACGTGTAATCGGTCAATCTGGTGTACTTGATACAGCGCGATTCCGTACGTTCATTGCAGAGGAATTAAATGTATCTGTCAAAGATATTACAGGTTTTGTATTGGGCGGGCATGGCGATGATATGGTTCCTTTAGTGAGGTATTCCTATGCTGGTGGAATTCCTTTAGAAACACTTCTCACTGCTGAACGTTTAGATGCGATTGTAGAACGAACTCGTAAAGGTGGAGCAGAAATCGTTAATCTATTAGGAAGCGGAAGTGCTTATTATGCACCTGCTGCTTCGCTTGTAGAGATGACTGAAGCGATTCTAAAAGATCAACGTCGTATACTTCCGTCCATTGCCTACCTAGAGGGCGAATATGGATTTAACGATTTATACTTAGGTGTACCGACAATCCTTGGTGCTGGTGGAATTGAAAAAATCATTGAATTGGATTTAACTGACGATGAAAAAGCAGCCTTGTCTAAATCTGCTGAATCTGTTCGTAATGTAATAAATATTTTAACTTGAATACTGTATGTAATAAGTTCAATTTGCTTAAATTTATTGATGAAAAACCGGGGATAGCTTTTCCTCGGTTTTTTTACACTATGGGAAAGTATATAAATTGGCACAAGGTAGAAGTCGCTTTATTATGTTTAATAGGTACCGTGACTTCCGTTTAAGGATAGTAGTAATGTTTAAGTAGAAACTCTTTTAAGAAAATGTCAATTTCCCTTTATTAAAGGCTTCAATTTATAATCGAGGTTGTGGAATTGTACTATTTCTATTACGATAAAGGTAGCAAAGTAAAGGTGAAGCTGAATGTTACTGCTTTTCAGGCTCTTGCGGTTTTTTGGGAATAAGATTTTCAGGAGGACAAAATGTTGAAAAAAGTACTGGTAGTAGATGATGAGCAATCCATTCTCACGTTGCTTCAATACAATCTTGAACAAGCGGGCTATGAAGTTATTACTGCTGTAGATGGTGAAGAAGCGTTAAATCTTGCTGAAAAGGAAGAGCCGCATCTTATTGTTTTGGATTTAATGCTTCCTAAATTAGATGGGGTAGAAGTATGCAAATTAATAAGACAAAGAAAAATGGATATTCCTATTATTATGCTAACTGCAAAAGATGATGAGCTTGATAAAATTTTAGGGCTAGAATTGGGAGCAGATGATTACATGACAAAGCCTTTCAGTCCAAGAGAATTGTTGGCTCGTGTAAAAGCTATATTAAGGCGTTCAAACATCAAGCAAAGTAATGATCAGACAGAAGATGATAGTGAAGAAGTGATTACGTTAGCGGAATTGGTCATTTATCCTCAGAAGTATGAAGTCTTTTTTCAAAAAGAGAAATTAGAACTAACGCCTAAAGAATTCGAGTTATTATTATATTTGGCTAGATATAAAGGAAGAGTACATACTCGGGATCAACTATTAAGCTCAGTCTGGAATTATGATTTTGCAGGTGATACAAGAATTGTTGATGTCCATATAAGCCATTTAAGAGACAAAATTGAGCAGGATACGAGAAAACCAAAATATATAAAAACAATTCGAGGGCTTGGCTATAAACTAGAGGAGCCAAAAGATGCATGATAAAGTTTCGTTCTAAGCTGTTGCTGGCAATTGTTTCGCTCATCGCTTTTGTGGTGGCTTTATTAGGAATATTGCTAGTGACGCTGTTTGAAAGGCATAATTATACAAATTTTAAAAATGAAAAGGAAAAGCAGGTTGCTACAATTGCTTCCTATATTGAAAAAAACGGTGGAATTGATCTTTTTTTGGACAGTGGGAAGGAATCAGATTTAGAGCTAATCGATTCTAGTGTGGCAATTGTTTCTCAAAATGGCGAAATATTATTTATGAATAATTCTCCACAAGTGCTATCGGCAGACAAACATGCGGCTAATTTAAGAGAGCTCGCGGAAACAAAAACAGAGGATATAAAAAAGGTAAATGGTGGTTTAAATCTTTATTATTTCTCTGTCTCTTTAATCGGAAGCGATGGTGAAGTGGAGGGAAGCGTAATAATGACAAGCAAACTCCAAGATATAAAGCAATTAAATGACAATGCTTGGTACGCTATCTTAGCCACGATTGCTTTGTCCCTAATCATTATTGTTGTTATTACAAGCAAAATAGCTACCCGCTTTACTAAGCCAATTGAAGCAGCTACTAATACAGCAATTGAATTGGCAAAAGGGAACTTCAGGGCTAGAACGTATGAAGATCCATCTGAGGAAACGAGGATATTAAGCTCTTCTATCAATGTCCTTGCACGCAACTTGCAGGAAATGGAGATTTATCAGGAAACACAACAGCATAGATTGCTAACACTGATCGAGAATATCGGAAGCGGTGTACTGCTTATTGATAGCAAAGGTTACATTACGTTAATGAACAAAACATATAAGCAGCTGTTTGATGTATCTTCAAACGATTATTTATATCATCTGTATTATGAAGTTTTACAGTATGAAGATGTTTCCCATTTAATAGAGGAAATTTTTATTACAGAAAAAAGTGTCAAGAAACAAATGGTGCTTTCTCTGCAAATAGAAAGAAAGCATTTCGAGGTGTATGGTGCGCCGATTATAGGTAATGTTGATGAATGGAAGGGGATTGTACTTGTTTTTCATGATATTACGGAATTGAAAAGGCTAGAGCAAATGCGACAAGATTTCGTTGCGAATGTTTCTCATGAATTACGTACTCCAATAACATCTATAAGAGGATTCTCAGAAACATTGCTTGATGGCGATTTGAAAAATGAAAAGATTATTAGAGATTTCTTATCGATAATTTTGACGGAGAGCGAAAGAATGCAGGCTTTAATTCAGGAGCTTCTGGAGCTTTCAAAAATTGAAAATCAAGAGTTTAAGCTGTCGTTAACAAAGGTCGATTTAAATAGTATTTTAAGTGAAACAAGTACGATGTTTAGTAGAAAGGCAGAAATGAAGGGAATTAACTTAGAGGTAGAGTTAGCTCAAATTCCTATCATTATTGATGCCGACCCGTACCGCTTGAAGCAAGTGTTTATTAATTTGATTAGTAATGCCATTAACTATACACCGGCGAACGGTAAAGTAAAGGTTATAGTTTCACAAAATGAAAAATATGCTTTTGTTGAAGTGAAGGACACGGGGATTGGAATTGAGAAGAACGAAATTCCTCGTATTTTTGAAAGGTTTTACCGTGTGGATCGTGCGAGAAGCCGAAATTCGGGGGGGACAGGCCTAGGTCTGGCCATTGTTAAGCACTTGGTAGAAGCTCATAAAGGCTATATTACGGTTGAAAGCGAGAGAGGCAAAGGAACGTCGTTTATCGTTAAACTAAGAAAAAAGAGGAAATAGACAAATTTACACAAATATCAAATAGAGTTAAGTTAATGGTAGCTTTACATTCAATGTTTATACTGTACATTGAAAACCGTTTAACCAAGAGCTAAGAAAAAGCAAGGACTACCCCGTCCTTGCTTTTTCGCATTTATAACACACTTATTTAGCCCTTATTTTTGCTTAGGGTAAGGAACATGATAAAATAGAATAGATTATGTAATCTGTTTAGTGAATAATAATTAGCAGATGTTGTATATGAAATAATCGCATTCAAATGAAACTGTTAGTACAACTGGATTAAATACATATAAAACCTTTTACGAGGAGGAAAATAATTGAAAAAGAAATTAATGTTGATAGACGGTAACAGTATCGCCTATCGAGCTTTTTTTGCCTTGCCGTTATTGAATAATGACAAAGGGATTCACACAAATGCTATTTACGGCTTTACGATGATGCTTTCTAAAATGATTGAAGAGGAAAAACCAACTCATATTTTAGTGGCATTCGATGCCGGAAAAACGACTTTTAGACATGAGACATTTAAAGAATATAAGGGAGGTCGTCAAAAGACACCGCCGGAGCTGTCGGAGCAGTTTCCTATTATTCGCGAGCTTATAGATGCATATGGCATTCAACGTTACGAGCTTCCTAATTATGAAGCGGATGATATTATCGGTACTCTATCTCTGCAAGCTGAACAAAACGGCTTTGAAGTGAAAATTATTTCCGGAGATAAAGATTTGACTCAACTGGCATCAGAGCACGTCACTGTCGGAATTACACGCAAGGGCATTACCGATATTGAAAACTACACGCCGGAGCATATTCAGGAGAAGTATGGTTTAACACCGTTGCAAATTATTGATATGAAAGGGTTAATGGGAGATACATCCGATAATATTCCAGGTATTCCAGGTGTAGGAGAGAAAACAGCGCTAAAGCTGCTTCATGAATTCCATTCCGTTGAAAAGGTATTGGATTCTGTTGACGCAGTGAGCGGCAAGAAGCTGAAGGAAAAACTGATTGAGCATAAAGATTTGGCACTGATTTCTAAGCGACTAGCGACGATTACGAGAGAAGCACCTGTTGATATTAATATTGATGATATTGCTTTTGAAGGTGCTGACCAAAATAAGCTGATTAGCTTGTATAAGGAATTGGGCTTCCAATCTTTGTTGGATAAAATGGATGCTGTGAGCACTAATGAGGAAGATGTGTCTTTTGATGAAGTGACCTTTGAAACGGTGAATAATATTACGGAAGATTTATTTACTGATCATAATAGTTTCTATGTAGAAATAATTGAAGACAACTATCAGCATGCCGACATTCTTGGATTTGCTGTAAGCAATGATAAGGGCACCTACTATTTTCCTTATGAAACAGCTATTGTATCGGATGTGTTTAAGAAATGGGTAGAAGATGAATCAAGCAAGAAGTCAGTGTTTGATGCGAAAAAATCAATTGTTGCTCTGCACAAAAGAGGCATAAATCTGAAGGGTATTGATTTTGACCTCTTCATTTCGTCTTATGTATTGAATCCGGCTGATTCCGGTGAAGATTTAGCGGCTATCGTGAATAAGGTGCTCGGAACGTCTGTACAATCAGATGAGGCCTTTTACGGTAAAGGAGCAAAACGAGCTGTTCCTGGTGTAGAGGCTTTATCTCAGCATCTTGCGAACAAGGCGCTTGCGCTCTATGAAATAAAAGATCGAATGGTGAAAAATCTTGAGGAAAATGAGCAATTAAAGCTTGTTGAGGAGTTGGAGCTGCCTTTATCTCTTATATTAGCTGAAATGGAAATTGAAGGGATTAAGGTTGATCGTGAAACTTTGCAAAGAATGCAAGAAGAGATGGCAATCAAACTGACGCAAATTGAAAAAGAAATATATGAACTTGCTGGAGAGACGTTTAATATTAATTCTCCTAAGCAGCTAGGTGTTATTTTATTTGAAAAGCTGAATTTGCCGGTTATTAAGAAAACGAAAACGGGTTACTCCACTTCCGCTGATATTCTTGAAAAGCTAGAAAGTCAGCATGAAATTATTGCAAAAATATTAGAATACCGTCAGTTGGGCAAGTTGCAGTCTACATATATTGAAGGTTTGTTGAAAGTAATCCAACCGGAAACTGGGAAAATTCATACGCGCTTTAACCAAGCATTGACGCAAACGGGCAGATTAAGTTCGACGGATCCTAACTTGCAAAATATTCCGATCCGCTTAGAAGAAGGGAGAAAAATCAGACAGGCGTTTGTTCCATCGCAGCCAGGCTGGACGATTTTTGCAGCTGACTATTCGCAAATTGAATTGCGTGTACTGGCACATATTGCCCAGGATGCAGGGTTAATGGAAGCTTTCCATGAAGACATGGATATTCATACGAAAACAGCAAGCGATGTGTTTGGTGTGCCTCCGGAGGAAGTAACTACCTTGATGAGAAGGCATGCAAAGGCAGTTAATTTTGGAATCGTATACGGCATAAGTGACTACGGTTTATCTCAAAGTCTTGGTATTACGCGGAAAGAGGCTGCTCAATTTATTGATCGTTATTTAGCGAGCTTCCCGGGTGTAAAAGAGTATATGTCTGACGTCGTGAGAGAGGCAAAGGAAAAGGGCTATGTAACCACTTTATTACAACGTCGCCGTTACTTACCGGACATCACAAGCCGCAATTTTAACCTACGTAGCTTTGCCGAGCGTACGGCTATGAACACGCCTATTCAAGGAAGTGCGGCTGATATTATTAAATTGGCGATGATTAATATGAGCGAACGACTTAAGAAAGAAAAGCTTCAAGCGAAGCTACTGCTTCAAGTACACGATGAACTAATCTTCGAAGTTCCTCCGGAAGAGATTGCTATTTTGGAGAAAATCGTACCGGAAGAAATGGAGAATGCCATCTCTTTAGATGTACCGCTTAAGGTTGACTATTCATACGGTCCGACATGGTATGACGCAAAGTAAATAAGAAT
>JAEIGA010004720.1_pt1 | contig 21023 bp, 16 predicted proteins | sample 9270691 | NCBI WGS metagenome assembly JAEIGA01 (sample SAMN17057246, study PRJNA624740) | gut metagenome | biome: biome; isolation source: fecal sample | host: Bos grunniens | place: China: Xizang | collected 2019 | reverse complement strand
CAAACTCGATACCCTTGAACAGGCTGAGGCTATGCTTGAAAGATTATGAGTAAAGGAAATTATAAGATTATTGTGGAATCCGGTGCCACCAAGAGCGCATGGCGGATTCTGGATGCTGAAGGAAATATTGTACGCGAGTTCTTCCGAATGGGGATGAATGTCTCCACAATGCGGATGGAAGATGTGATTGGCGTTATTTCAGAGGCGTTCCTGTCAGAGGAATTATACGGCTGCACTGAGTTTTATCTATATACTGCGGGTGTGGTTACGGAGTCTGTACGAAAAATAATATCAGAGCATATCCGTTCCATATCAGGTATCGGATCAATTGATGTGCAGGATGACCTTGTCGGTGCGGCGCGTGCTGTATGCGGGCGTCAGTCTGGAATTGTGGCTATACTCGGAACCGGGTCCAATGCATGCTTCTATGACGGAGAGTCTGTAATCCGCAAAGTATATTCCGGCGGATTCATCATCGGTGATGAAGGAAGTGCCGCCACTCTTGGAAAGCTTTTCCTGGCGGATTTTATCAAGGAACTTGTCCCGGCTGAAGTAGCTGAAGATTTTGCCAAGGAGTTCAAGGCAGATTACGCATCCATTGTGGAAGGCGTCTACAGGTCCGAGTCTCCGTCGGGCTATCTTGGAAGCCTCGCTCCTTTCATTGTCCGTCATAAGGATAATCCATATATAAGCGGCCTTATATATAGTAATTTTGAAGCCTTTGCCGATCGCATTCTTCTGAAGTATGACGTGGAGAACTATCCTGTGGGAGTCGTGGGCGGCTTCGGATATGCCTGCAGGGATATTGTGGAGTCCGTCATGTCGCAAAAAGGTGTCCGTTTATCATGCATCTTGAAAGCTCCTATCGAGGGGCTCTGCAATTATCATATGAAATAAGGGGCTGACTGAGTCGTCAACCCCTTGTGGTTTATTTGGTTATAAACTTTCTATCTTGTCGCAGCCGCCCAGGTTCCCTTCCTTGAGAGGGACCGCTCGGAAAATCACGAGAGCGCTGGCAAGGATAAGGATGAAGGCGACGTACGCTCCTGCATATGCCCATGGATTCATTATGTCCATGAAGGTTTCTGCATCCTTGAAGGCCGGAATCTGGCTGATAAGGGCAGCAAAGGTATTATTGACGCAGTGCATGAGCATTGTAAGCTTGAGAGATCCTGTCCTGTAATACACATATCCGAAGAGGATGCCGAGGCAGAAGGCCGGAATTGCCTGCCATGGATTCATATGCAGGATGGCGAAGAATGCTGCGGAAATGCTGATGGCTGCAGCAGGGCTCATTTTTCTAAGCAGTCCCCTGAGCACTATGCCTCTACAAAGCCATTCTTCGAAAAGAGGAGCGAATACAGACACTGATAGCAGAGTCGCCCATAGGGGTGAGCCTTCAAGCAGTTGGTTCATCACATCTTCAAGCCACTGTGGCATCGGAGGCAGCAGTGCTGTCAGAGGTTCCACCACGAATGCTGCGGCAAGAGTCGCTGCTGACGCAATCAGTGCCATCCTGAATCCTCCGAGATTGCCGAAGTTGTTGCTGTCCAGGGCATATCCTGTCTCGAACATGTCATTCCTGCGGCTGTTTACGGATGCGTAAAGCATAGGTGGAATGAACATTATCGGGTATGAGATGATGGTGCCGTATGCCGAGACGAAATCTTTGGATATCAGCATCCCGATAAGTCCCGTGGTGAGGCTTCCAAGGAGAGAACCCAGAAGAAAGAGCACCAGAAGCAGGAACATGCCTCCCATTCCGGGGAGGCAATGCGAATATCCTGTAAAAAGGTTATATGATCCTCTAGAAGAGTGTCTTCTGAATTTTTTCATTCTTATTTATATAAAGGTGATGGGTAGATGCCCTTGTCGGCAAACTCCTGGAACTTTGCCACAACGCCCGGTCTGTCTTCCTTGAAGGTCACTCCGAACCAACGTGACGGAGTGGCGAGGAGCTCTGTCTTTCCTGTACCTTCCTTGATCATGCAGTCCACCACGTAAGGGATGTAGAACTCTGCCTTAAGCTCTCCTATGTTCTTTTCGAGGAACTTGGTGAAGATTGCTTCGCTCTTCGCAAAGTAGTCAGGAGTGAAGCCCCACATATTCATCGAACAGAGGGACTTTGGCTTGAGTCTGACGGTCTCGCCGGTCTCATTGTTGTCACCGTAAATGATTCCGTCCTCTGCCTTGGCAATCTTATGGTGCTCCACCACGCTTGTAAGAAAACCGGTCTGGTCTGCTGCGCCGATTCCGCGTGATACGCTTCCTGATTCAGAAAGAGTATTGTCGAGTTCGAAGCCTACGAGAGCGTATTCCCCTGTCTTGCCCTCATGAGCTCTAAGCCAGTCGCCGAGTATCTTGAATGACTCCTTGCCGTAGTAGTCGTCACCGTTGATTACAGCGAATGGTTCGTTGATGGCATCCTTGCCCATAAGAACTGCATGAGCTGTTCCCCAAGGCTTCTCGCGTTCAGGATTGAGGGTGAACTGCGAAGGTATCTTGTTAAGTTCCTGGGTCACGAACTGGAACTCGAGAGGCTCCCCGTCGATGCATTTTACGTTGCCGTATTTTGCCTTGACGGCCTGTTCCATCTGTTCGCGGAAGTACTCACGTACTATGTATACGACCTTGCCGAATCCTGCTTCCACTGCGTCGTAGATAGAGTAGTCGATGATTGTTTCTCCGTTAGGACCAAGTCCGTCCATCTGCTTGAGTCCGCCGTAACGGCTGCCCATTCCGGCTGCAAGTACTAAAAGTGTAGGTTTCATGATGATTTATGTTTTGAATTAATATTTCTCAGTGGGTATGAAAATCTGTCAAAATTAATTATTTTTGTCGAAAGATACAATGCTAAAAGTTATGTTGAAGAATATCTGGAATAAGATAAAGTCGGTTTTCAAAGGCGAACACAGGAGGTTCGCCTGGTTTGTCGTTATTGTGACAGGGATCTTCCTCCTCTCATGGATAGTTGGTCCTGGCAATACGTTTATCCACTGGGCAAAGGCTTCCATTGAGATTTCCCGCCAGGAGAAGATCATAGAGGACTACACCAGCAGGAATGCCGAGCTGGACAACCGGATCAATATGATCAGGACCGACAAGGACACATTAGAAAAATTCGCCAGAGAGCAATTCAAGTTTGCTGCCCCTGGCGAAGATGTATATCTGATTGAGGATTAGAATCCTGTATAAGTCCAAGGAGTGATGACTCTTAGCTCTTCCTTCACGGACTCAGACACATCGAGTGTCTCTATGAAGTCAGCTATTACCTCATGATTAATGCCCGCACCTGTACGTGTAAGCGCCTTGAGCGTCTCGTAAGGGTTCGGGTAATTTTCTCTGCGGAGGATTGTCTGTATGGCCTCTGCTACCACTGCCCAGTTTTTCTCAAGGTCAGCACGGAGAGCGTCCTCGTTGAGGATGAGCTTGCCCAGACCCTTCTTCAATGAATTCAGTGAAATCATCGAGTGCGCAAGCGGCATACCGATGTTCCTCAGTACAGTAGAGTCCGTGAGGTCTCGCTGCAGACGGGAAATAGGAAGCTTCATCGAAAGGTGTGTGTAGAGTGCATTTGCCACACCGAAGTTACCCTCGGCATTTTCGAAGTCGATAGGGTTAACCTTGTGCGGCATAGCTGAAGATCCTACCTCTCCAGCCTTTACCTTCTGGCGGAAATACTCCATGGAGATGTATGTCCAGATGTCACGTGAGAAATCTATGAGGATGGTGTTGATTCGGCGCAGACAATCAAAGAGTGATGCAAGGTTGTCGTAGTGCTCTATCTGTGTAGTAGGGAAAGATCTTCTTAGGCCAAGCGAATCAACGAATTCATTGCCGAAAGTAATCCAGTCAATAGACGGATAGGCCACCTTATGGGCGTTCATGTTACCTGTAGCCCCACCGAACTTTGCCGGGTATGTGAGCTGCTCGAACTGACGTATCTGCTCTTCGAGACGGACCACAAATACGTTGAATTCCTTGCCCACGCGGGTAGGGGATGCAGGCTGGCCGTGGGTCTTTGCAAGCATAGGAATTTCTGCCCAGTCTTCAGCCATGCCCTTGATTAGGCCAAGAACTTCATTCAGAAGCGGCATGAAGCTCTCTTCAATGGCTTCCTTGAACGAAAGCGGAACAGATGTGTTGTTGATGTCCTGTGATGTGAGACCGAAATGAACGAACTCGCCCCACTTAATTATATCCATCTCCTTGAAGCGGTCCTTGATGAAATACTCTACGGCCTTTACATCATGGTTGGTCACTTTTTCGATTTCCTTCACCTTTGCGGCGTCCTCCGGAGTCATATTCCTGTAGATGTCTCTGAGAGCCTCGAACTTCGAAGAATCGAAATCCGCCAGCTGCGGAAGAGGAATCTGACAAAGAGCGATGAAATACTCGATCTCCACGCGAACGCGGTACTTGATGAGTGCATACTCGCTGAAATATTCTCTAAGAGGCTCAGTCTGACGCGAATAACGTCCGTCGATAGGCGATACTGCCAAAAGTGAATGATTGTCCATTACAGTCGTTTTAATTATTGTGCCGCAAAGATAGCAAAAAGATGTAAATAATGGTATAAGAGCTTGGGTTACATGAATAGTGATTGGAAAATACGGAAAAAAGTTTATCTTTGCCGCGATATTCCGGAAACTGTTGAAAATACATAATTAACTTAATATCAATCAATGAAAAGTAATTTCTTTAAATTCCTCTCACTCATGGCGCTTTCTGCTGCCGTGTTTGGATTGTTCAGCTGCGAGCAGTCGCAGCCGGATTCGGACCCTAAGCCAGAAGAAGAGGACGTTGCAAGCCTTGAAGTCAAGGTGAATTCGACAACTCAGACCACTGCCGAGATCGGCATCAAAGCTACTTTGCTTGATGAGATCGCATACGTGGTCAAGACCGAGCAGTTTGAGCAGATCTTGCCAGCTGTAGTTTTTGCAGAAGGTACAGCAGTCGAGCCTTCAGCACAGACCGTGTCTCTGAAGGAACTTGATGCGAACAAGTCATATTGGCTTTATTTTGCAGCAAAGACCAAGGGCAAGTTCTATGATGATGTTGTCGAGCTTGAAGTCAAGACCAAAGACTATGAATTCAACAAGATGCTTACCCTCGTTGACACAGAGTTTCAGGGCTATAAGGTCCGCATTACCGTTCCGGATGAGGTGAGAAATGAACCTGAGAAATATGGTATCCGCTACAACTTCGGATCTCTTCTCGATGTACTTATGGCTAAATACGAGATGGGAAGAACATGGGCGGTGAACCTTATGGAGAACAGTCATAATTGTATGGGTTGGCAGGAGACACAGAGAGATACTACTGTATATATCCACCCATACAACGAGAACCGTCTGAATGAAGATGGAACACCTTATATCGATCCTGATACAGGCGAGCCTATCATGCTCCACCTCCCTATAGCTCCTGCGGAGCCATATCTCTTCTTAGCTGGTCAGTACAGATATGGACATCTTGATGAGACTGGATGGGGTTGGTCTTACGGTTCTGAGGATAAGGACTGGGGATATTATATCCCTATGTGGGATGAAGCCGGCTGGGTGGCCGAGACTGGCGGATTCACGCAGAAATCAGCACTTGAGTTCGACCCTACCACAGGAATCCTCAACACAGGAGAGGAGAAGTATTGGGCAGATAACTCTTTCGGCAAGAACGGAGCTTTCCAGGCACTTTACTTCCAGACAAAGGCACCGGGGCTTCTCGATACAAATTTTGAGATCATCATTGATAACATCACTCCTATCGATGCAAGCGTTAGTTTCCTCGTAGACGATAACGTATATGTATACTCATATATGATCTGTAGTGATGCAACATATAGGACTCTCGTAAACGACCTTCTCCTTGGTCACGAGGAGTGGCTTCAGTGGCTCGTATGCTCATACTATGGTATGCAGCACCTCTATTTCCCTACACTCCAGGGCAATGTTACAGTGTCTGCAAGAGACTTCAACAGCGTGGCTCTTGATCCCGAGAACCTCTACCATGTGTTCGTTACTGTCATAGGTGACGAGGACGGTTCCAAGCAGAAGTTCTATCATAAGACATTCGAGACAACCCAGAAGGTTCAGAAGGCGCCTGTGATTGAGGTTACACCAGTGGAGAACAATAAGAACGAGTATTTTGCAAAGTTCAATGTCAAGGCTCCTAACAAGGATGTCGTAAGAGCATACTATGGCGCTGACTACAAGAGGGAGTTCATGTTCGAGGCGAACACTGATGTGAAGTATCCTGACCTCTGTCAGAATCCTTTCTCCGAGAATGAGATCCAGCAGATCAATTCTGACGCGGGACTCGAGGTGCAGATCAACTCTACTGACGGACAGATAGTACGTATGGCTGTCCTCGGATACAATGAAGAGGAGACTCCTAATGACCTCTATTCTCCAGAGAAGACAGGCAAGCCTTGTCCCGCTGTAGCTGACTGCCAGACCAAGCTTCTTGACATGGTTCCGCATGTAAACAGTCCTCTCTTCAATACTCTTGAGGGTGAGTGGACTGCGACTGCACAGCTTCTCATCAGAGAGTTTGACAAGAACAACAACATCCAGGAGTATAAGCTCAAGAAGACTGCGAACATCAAGATCCAGAACGCAATCCCTACTCCTGCCCTTACTCAGGATGTATATGACTTCTACAGCAGCTATGGCTATGACAAGACCGCAACTGATGCTCTGTATGAAGATTACAAGCGTGAGGCTGAGCTCTTCAATAACTATAGATTGAAGTACAGAAACAGAGTTCTTTGTCTCGGCTGGTTCGATGAGGACCCTATTTATCCTAATGAAAGCCGCCTTGCTCTCTGCTCTCCGTTCGACCTTTTCGTGCATACTCAGTACAGCTGTATCGACAATGCTCAGATCTTCTATGACTTCGGACCTAAGTGGTATCTCGAGATTGATGCAGACGGAAATGTAACGCTTCCATTCGACATGTGGGCAACCCCGCCGATGTCATCCTGGCAGAGAATACCATTCTTCATGGCAGCTTATAACCCGGAGCAGAACCATGGATATAAATCAGCAGTGGTAAGCGGCCGTGAGGGTGCTGAAGGTGAAGTCATTATGCCGGCAGAGTTCCCTGTTGAGATTGTAAATGACGACAAGTTCATCATCAAGCCGGTAATGGCTCCTCTCTTTGATGAGGCTGATGCCAAACTTTATGCACATTACCCTAACGCTATCGGTGGATGGGGTGAGTATGATGCGCAGATGCTCAGGCCTGTTGTATCAGAGATCACATTCACAAGAGAATGGAAGACCACTGCAAGCGCTTCGCCAAGCTCTGCAAGACAGGTTGAGTGCGTTAAGCCACGCGTTCCAGGCGCAACATGGACTCCGGCAGTGGTCAAGTCACTCACTCCTATTAAGAATGTAACAGTTCCAACCTTCGAGCAGAAGGAGATGTTCATTCTTACAGAGGATATGCTGAACTCATCGATCAATACATATTTGGACGAGAAATATAACAGATAATGAAGACTATTTTCAGATTTGCATCACTGCTGGCTGCAGCAGTGATGCTCTTCGCATCTTGCGGAGGAACAGAAACGGGAACTGGAACTGGAACCGGAACTGGTGGGGATGACATAACTCCAGGCGGTTCTACAACTAAAAGCAAACTTACCCTTGACGTAGATAACCTTATCATCCAGGCAGGCGTAGACCAGGCTAAGTTGACAGTGAAGCTGGATGGAAATGTGATCTCTGACGGAGTCATCATCTTCGGAAACGACAACAAGATCGTTGATCTAGGTGCAGACTTCATCTTCACTTCAGCGACTCCAGGAACATATACTTTTTGGGCTAACTATCAGACATTCAACTCTAATCGAGTGACTGTCAAGGTGGTAAATACTTCGGTTCCTGCTACTCCTGAGGATCCTCAGCCGTCTAACACATCTTTTGTGAGAAGGTTGCTGTTGACTAAGTTTACAGGGCAGGAGTGCCAGTACTGTCCTAATGCTACACTTTCGATTCACAAGTTCTTTGAAGAGCACGAGCTTGCTCCTTATGTTGTAAAGGCTGAGGCACATACATTCAACGCCAATGACCCTGCATATTTCGCAGGACCTTTCTACTCCGTGAATAACTTCCCTACAGTGTGTGTGGACTGGGCAGTGATTACAACCAATGTGGATTATAACACTATTTCAAGAGTAATCGAAGACAGATACGAGGAAGAGGTTGCAAAGGCAGGTATTTCTGTGAACTCTGTATGCGAGAACGGCACAATCACCTTCAAGGTGTGTGTCAAGGCTGCTGAGGCGGGTCAGTATCGTGTGGGAGCCTGGCTGCTTGAGGACAATATTATGGGACAGCAGACAGGTGCCCCTATCGGCGATGAGAACAGCTGGTATCATGAGTTTGACGGCTGTATCCGTATTGCGGATTCAAAGTCAGGTACATCATATGCCGGACTGGCTCTTGGTGCAATCGAGGCCGGAAAGACAGCCGAGATGATGTTCACATGGAACCTCGAGGAGGATTATCCGACCTCTGCTGGTTGGAAGATGGAAGACCTCAAGCTCTGTGTGTTTGTATCTGTCCCTGACAGTAAGGGATACTCTTACCTTGTAAACAATGTTGTGACAGCCCCAGTCAACGGCGTGACAAAGTTTGAGTACACTAAGTAATCAGACTGTCTACAACAAAAGCATTACAGCGAAAACATATAGAAGGAAGCCTTGGAAGACAAGGCTTCCTTTGTTTTCCTGGAATATAAGGATCTCGGTCGGATTAGATTCGTATTTTTCCTTGAGGATCTCTCCTGTCGGAACTCTTCTTCTTGACCATTTTTCAATGAGGATTCCGTCATTGAAATAGACCGATCCTCCGTTGGAACGGTTGAGGCTTACAAGTGTCTTGGAATCGCACAGATAGGGCTGCAGACCGTCAGGGACTCCCTCGGTTGTCGAAGTCAGAAGCATGGTGTGAAAACCTGTGCGGGAAGATTCCTCTATGAACCGGCGCACATTATTCCATTTCTTTTCAGACAATGCAGATGGGGAATAGACGGACACAATCATTACCTTTCCTTCAACAGCGAGCGAGTCCAGATACTCTCCGTTCTCGGAATTATAGAAAGAGAGTTCTACGGAAAGGTCGTCCGGCTGATTGATCTGACGTGTATGGGTGCTGACGAATGTCCATGTGGAGTCCGGCAGATGGCCGAGGGTGAAATCTTCTTTTACACCGTCCTTCTCATATGTGAAGACGGATTCATAAATGTCTTCGCTGAGCATATTGCCTGATGCTATGAGTTCTACTCCAGGCTGATATGCTGTAAACTCCACAAGTGGCTTGAACATCCATGAGAAAATTGTGAAAGCCAGAACGGATGTTGCCACGACTGAAAAGGATATGTATTTCTTCTGTGTGGTCTGTCCGAGCTGTTTGCGCGGGATGTAATACACAAGCAGCAGTGTAAGCAGGATTATGTTCTTGCCGAATGTCTCCATGTGGGTAAGGTGTATAGCCTCTCCGAAACATCCGCAGTCCATCTCCGGATTAAAGATCACAAGTGCAAGTGTCAGCAAGGTAAAGGCTGTCTGGATGCATATGGCTGTCAATGCTGTGGCCCTTCTCCAGACTCCCGTGATGAGCCCTGTTCCTATTATCGCTTCAGCGAATGCGAAGACCGTTCCCATCAGCTTTGAAGAGAAGTCCATGAAGCCGATGTGCATGAATCGGTAGTACTCTTCTACAACAAGCCCGGCACCCACAGGGTCCATCAGCTTGAGAATTCCGGAAATGAAGAAAACAAATCCGACAATATAACCGCAGAAGCGCTTAAGGCGCAGAAGAAGATATCTCATGACTTATCCTATCACATTGTCTACTACTTCCTGGACCTTGGCAAAGATTGCACCCGGCGAAAGCATCTCGCCATACTCGTCAGAACAGTCGATCCTTATGAATTTCGGATCTGATTCGCACTGCTTCCTGTATATTGCCCTTACCCTCTTCTGGAACTCGATGTCAGCTTCGTGGATGTCCTGTGCGCCTTCGAGATAGTCCCTGTCTTCTCCACCGCGCTGGCTTTTGAGTTTTGACTCCACGAATCCGATAGGTACGTCCAGGAAGATGTTGAGGTCTGGGACAGGGAGCTGGAAACTGCCGTACTCGGTATTGAATATCCAGTCGCGCAACCTTTCGGCTTCTTCGGAATCCTGGATCTTGGCGCACTGGTATGCAATATTGGAATATACGTATCTGTCCAGAAGGACATGGCCTCCGTTCTGGAGAGTCTGCTTCATTCCGGGAGCTGCGCCATGGCGGTCTTCAGCGAAGAGAAGGGCTACGAGCTGAGGATGTACGACTTCGTTGGAGCCGAAGTCTCCCCGTAGAAAACGACTGATCAGGTCTCCATAGACAGGAGCATCATAACGTGGGAAATGTATGTATTCGAGACTGCCGAGGCGGCTTTCAAGATATGCCTTCAGTTTCTTTACCTGGGTGGATTTTCCTGCACCGTCAAGGCCTTCAAGTACGACTAACATAGCTATTTGTTTTTAGAAGAAACCACAAATATAGAGAAATGTTTTCACTATATTTGCACCCGCTATGAAAAAAGACCGCCGGATAGACATAATGGGCATCTTGAACTTGACAGGGGACTCTTACTTTGCTGAGAGTCGTTGCCCTGATGTGCGGTCTGCTCTTGTACGTACCGAGCGGTTGCTTTCCGAAGGTGCGGACATTATAGACCTTGGCGCTTGCTCAACCCGTCCTGGCTCCCTGCCTGTGGGTGCCTCCGAGGAGTGGAGACGGCTTGAGCCTGTCCTTGTTGCCATCAGGAGAGAATTCCCTGATGCGTATCTGTCAATTGATACTTATTGGTCTCAGGTCGTCCGTAATGCCTATGACCTTATCGGAAATTTTATAGTGAATGATATCTCTTCCGGTGCTCAGGATCCGGGAATGCTTTCCGTTGTAGGCGAACTCGGCCTTCCGTATGTGGCGATGCACAGCAGCGGAATTCATGATGGTATTCACTCTCAGTCTGTTTCCGGAAATATAGTAACGGCTGTCATTTCCTTTTTTGATGAATTTTCCCGCAAGGCGTCGGAGGCTGGCATCAAGGAATGGGTTCTCGATCCCGGTTTCGGATTCTCGAAGACTCTAGACCAGAACTGGGAACTTTTTGCTTCATTGGACAAAGTTGCCCGTGTTTTCCATGATCGCCGCATTCTTGTCGGGGTGTCTCGTAAAAGCATGATATACAAGCCTCTTGGTATTTCTCCAGAGGAGTCCCTTCCTGCCACTCAGGCTGTTCATTTTGCAGCTTTGCAGCGTGGGGCCGACATACTTCGCGTTCATGATGTTGCCGAAGCGGTGCAGACTGTGTCTATCTACAGGAAATCAACGTAATAAGTCTAAAAAAAATTGATTTTTTTTGATTATTTGCGTAATTTTGCCAAGTTATGCGCCTTATGGGTGCTTTTGTTTTATTGGCAAATATTAACAGCCTAACTTTATCGTTTATGAAAAGATTTATTCTGAGCTTGGTTATCTTTATTTCTGCTGTTGCTGCTGCACAGGTTCCGTCTGTAACAGTTGAGAATGCTAAGGGCGAACCGTTCGACACAAAGGCTCTTTTTGAAGAAGAGGTCCCTATGATTATCTCTTTCTGGTCCACTTCATGCAAACCTTGCATCCGTGAACTTGACGCTGTTTATGATGCAATGCCTGATTGGGCTGAAGAGGCTAAGTTCCGCGTAGTGGCTGTATCTGTGGATGATAGCCGCCGTCTCGCTCAGGCCAGATCATTTGCAGAAGGCCATGGCTGGGGAGAGGAATTCATCCTTCTTTTTGATAAGAATCAGGATTTTATGAGGGCTATGAATGTATCTCTTGTGCCTCATGTGTTTGTTGTGGACGGAAAAGGAAATATCGTTTATTCCCACACTTCCTATGTGCCTGGAAACGAAACTGACCTTTTCAATGCTGTAAAGAAGTGCAGATAATATCATTTATATCGTAACTTGCCTGAAATGAGAAAGATATTCACTATGGCGGCACTTGCATTTGTGTGTGCAGGTGTTTATGCGCAGAATAAGGGTTATGTGACCGGAAGCCTTGAGTCCAACGACCATTATTATGTGGAAGACAAGGCTACTGACAGCTTTGTCCGTGATGATGCGTTCGGTATGAATAATTACCTTAAGTTGGACTACTATAACGGCAATTTTTCTGCGGGAATGCAGATTGAAGGTTATTTTCCTGCCACTGTCGGTTATCCACGGGAGCTCTCAGGAGTTAATCTTAGTAATTTGTATGCGACATGGAGAGATGAGGATTTTTCTGTGACAGCAGGAACGTTCTATGACCAGTTCGGAAGCGGATTGCTTTTCCGTAGTTGGGAAGACAGGGCGTTGGGACTTAATAACGCTGTCATGGGAGCACGATTCACCTACAGCTATAAGGACTTGGTTTCCTTCAAAGCTATATGGGGACTTCCACGTTTCGGCATGGGAATATTTACCAATAATACCTACAGGGAAGATACGCCTACAAATACTTCTACACAGGTGCGTGGCGCAGACCTGAGTTTCTCGCTTTCAAATCTTCTCGGATGGAATTCCACTTATCTCGCTTTAGAGGGATCTGTTCTGAATCGCTACGAGCCGATAAGTGCAGACCTTATCGAAGAGGGTGGAAAGGCTTCTTCAACCGGATGGTCGGGAAGAATCAATTTTGAAAAGGACGGATTCTTTGCCAAAGGTGAATATGTTGATGCCGGAATGAAGTATTACATTAATCCTAATGCTTATACCGACGGCCAGGAGTACTTGCAGAAGAGGGGCAATGCCCAGCTTGTGGAGTTCGGTTACAATGGTCGCGGTCTGGGTCTTACAATGACTGCACGTCGTCTGGAGTGGATGAATACTACAATTCTTTCGGACCAGAATTCGGATGCTAACCTCATCAATTATGTCCCTTCCATGTGTACTCAGTACACTTATATGCTTACCACAATGCATCCTTATAACGCTCAGTTATATTATGTTACAGGTAGTTTTGTGAATAGCGGCGAGATGGGAGCCCAAATCGATGCATTCTATAATTTCCGTCGTGGAACCCTGCTCGGAGGCAAGAGGGGAATGAAGATCCATGCTAATTTCTCGACATATTACACCATCGCCCAGGAAGGCACCTTCAAGCCTGGCAATCTCCTTTTCAGGGATTTCAGCATAGATGTGGAGAAACAGTGGACCAAGAAGTTCAAGATGGCTCTCATGTATTCGATGCAGCATTATAATGACTCATATGGAGAGGATCCGGAGGATATGTTCTATCAGAATATATTTGTCGCAGACCTTCTTTACAAATATACCGACACATTCTCCACAAGACTCGAGCTCCAATATCTCCAGACTATGCAGGATAAGAAAGACTGGATGGCTGCATTGCTCGAAGTAAACTTCGCTCCAAGCTGGAGCATCTTCGCAAGCGACATGTATAATCATGGAAGCACCAATATACATTATTATAATGCAGGAGTAAGCTACTCGAAGTCCCGTACCCGCGTTGCTGTCGGATACGGCCGCTATAAGGAAGGAAAGATATGTTCCGGCGGAGTATGCAGGACAATTCCGGCATACACAGGAGCAAACTTCTCCATAACCACTTCATTCTGATGTAATTAAAGTTATATCTATGAGGACTTCATTAAAATACATCCTTCTCGCTTTTCTCCCGCTGTTCAGTTCATGTACAGGTGCGGGTCTACAGTCCGGCGAGAAGCATGAAGAGGAAAGTCTGGATCCGTCTTCGTACTATATCTATGCGGATAAGACATCCATTGAGTCTGACGGAATGGATGAGGCCGTGTTTGTCATAAAAAATGGAAAAGGAGATGTTGTGTCCACTTATGAGAACATGGGTTCTGTATTTTACAAGAATGTGGAGACTGGAATACGTCTGCCGAGGTATTCGGAATCTTTCACATCCATAAGGGATGGAGAGTATGAATTTGTGGGCATTTACAAAGGTAATGAGACTGTAAATTCTGTAAAGGTAATTTCCTCAAACAGAACTTCCTATGAAAAGTATCATAAGAACGTAGCTGTATTCAAGCTTACTGCTACCACATGCCCGAATTGTCCGGGAATGACTGAGTCCCTTAAAATGCTCGACGATGACGCAAAGGAACATTCTATTGTGATAGCCTGCCATAATGCAGATAAATTCAGTGTTCAGTGCGGAAAGAATGACTTGGCGGCAGCCGCTGCCTTGAAGGTGGATCCGAATCTTACATATCTTGGCCTTCCGTCTCTTATCTTTGATATGTCGTTTATGGGGACAAGCGTTGCTACATCTGCAATCTCATCATCAATTATGGAGCGTCGTGTGGCAGCTCCTGCCGAAGTGGGAATCAGAATATCATCATTCATCCTTGATGGAAACGTTCTGAAACTGAAGGCCTCCATGAAAGCGGACAGGTCAGGTAGATACGATATGACAGCAGCCGTACTTGCTGACGGATTATACGAACCGACCGGATATTCTGTCGATGGGTATTACAATGATGTTGCTGTCGCAATTAATGAAGCGAACTTCATAGCTTACGATAATTCGACGGGAGTTGCCATGAATAAGGATGAGGAATCGGAAAGAGTCTTTACGTTTACTTTCGATGGTCAGGCCCCTTCAGCAGATGTGCTGGCCAGATTCCGTGGTGTTGTCCTTGTGCATAAGAAATATGACGACGGTCATTCCGAAATCAATAATTCTGCTGTAGCACCTTATGGGGGCTCGGTAGACTATATCTTAAATTAGTACAGATGAGTGGTATATTCAAAAATCTGATGCTTATCCTTACTGTCTGTCCGATACTCCTTATTTCCTGTGATGGCGTCGGGTCGGATCAGGAGGGTAACGGCCAGCCAGAAAGCACTCAGGTGCCGGATGGTGTCCTGAGAGTGTTCGTGGATAAGACTGGCATCAAGGCTGATGGCTCAGATGCCGTGACCTTCCGTGTTATGTATGGCTCAGATGATGTGAGCACTGCCAATACAATGCATCTGATACGTTCCAATGGCGACCAGACCCTGGATATGGCTGCCGGAGCTAATTCCTTTTCAACAACAGTTCCGGGCACTTACGTCTTCAAGGCATATTTATATCGTTCCGGTGATATATATTCGGATAATGAGGTGGTGGTGACCGCTACTCCTGTGGAAACTCAAATGAAATGGCGCCAGAAGACGGTTGCATTGCAATTTACCGCTGTGGGATGTACCAATTGTCCGTCAATGAGCAGACTTATCAAAACATATCAGCAGGAACATCCTGGCGAAATTATACCTCTGGCCTTCCATACAAATTATGAGATACCGGACCCTATGGCAATAGCAGTTTCGGACACATATCATAGCTATTTCAAGCTTTCAGGATATCCAAGCGGTGTGCTGAACTTCAGATATCATTCTTCCTTTGGAGCTGCAAGTAATCTGGAGACTATGATTCTTGAAGAGAAGACGGACTATCCGTCTACCTGTGGAGTCGCTTTAGATACGTATTATGATTCAGAAGCCCGCAAAGCTGAGGTCGTCATGAAGGTTACCTCATCAACCCCATCCAAATACAAGTACCATATCTATCTTGTGGAGGATGGCATTGAATATATGCAGGCGGGTGTCACAGGGCAGTATGTCCATGATAATGTTGTACGATATGCTTCCGCCCCTGATGTAAAGGGTACAAACATGAACGATCAGAAGCCGTTCGTACCTGGTGCAGAGGTCCAGACGTTGAAACGTGTTATAGAGATTCAACAAGGTTGGAAGCCGGAAAATATCCGTGTGGTAGGTGTGGCGATGTCTTCTTCGGACAATGGTACTTCGTGGGAATGCAATAATGCGGCGGAGTGTCGTCTCGGAACATCATGTGATTATGAATTTTAAGTGTGCAATGCCGATGAGATTAATAACAAATACGATCCTGGTACTGTCGCTGGCGCTTTTTATGGCCTGCGGCCCGGAAGGGGAGGTTGTCTCTTCCGGGAAGGATCTGGCATTGTCTGTTGACAGGCAGGTGCTTTTCCTGAACAGAGAAGAGGAGCTTACATTCACTGTCAGTTCGGAAGGTCGCGATGTCACGGGTGATGCCGTCATTTATTACGCTTCCGGAAATACCATTGACACTGGCGTAGCCCCGAAGCTTAAAGGATGCAGATTTTCCTGTGAGACGGCAGGTACATGGACATTTGTAGCGTCAAGAAAGGGAGTTGAGTCGACGCCATTGCAGATTGAGGTGATTGATCCGCACAGCTACTCTGGAGCGTATGATAGGCATGTTGCAGCTTTCGAGTTTACCGGAGCCTGGTGCACATGGTGTCCTAAAGGACTTACCATAATGAATAATGTAATAGATCTGGATGACAGATATAAAGATAATGTTCATCTGATGGCCTTTCATTCAGACAGCGGCGGGGAAGATGCTCTGGCAATAGACCAGACCGATATGCTTTACGAACACTTCCGTCTTACGGCATATCCATCTTTCCTGACTGATCTTCGTACCGGTGGAGGACTCGATGACGGATATGCTTTTCTCGACAGCATAGATGAGAGTCTTGAGGAATTCCCCGCCCATTGCGGTGTGTCAGTTACATCAGAAATCTCAGACGGGAAGGCTGATATCACAGTCAAGGTCAGAACTGAACTTCCGTTGGAATACAGAGTTGCGGTATTCCTGGTGGAGGATGGTGTGAGATATAAGCAGGCAGGTGTGTCCAACAGCGACACATATGTCCATTTTCACGTTGTACGAAAAATGGTCTCTTCCATATGGCAGGGTGACAGGATATCCCGGTCGGCTCTTGTTCCAGGAGAAGAATATATAAAGGAATATAAGGGTGTCCGGCTGGATGAAACATGGAATGCTGCGAAGACAAGTGTATATGTACTTGTTCTTGATTATGCATCCCGTGTAAATAATATGAACATATGTGCTGTTGAGGGTGGAGAGTCCGGATATCCTGAGAAAAACCTTAATTGATATGAAAACACTTTTATATATGAAACATTTTTCAATCATTGCCCTTATGGCACTATTTACACTTGTTGTACCGATCTCAGTCTCATGTGACGAGCTTCCGGTGGAACAGGAGGAAAACAAAGGAGATAGTAACGAAGATAACAACGAAGTCGTGAATCCGGGAGATAATAATGAACCGGTTTATTCTTCTCCTGTTGTGATTGAGATTGAGGGTGATGAATATCCTGTTCCTAATCCACGTTTCCCATTCGATATATATAATGGAATGAATGCACCTGTCGTCCTTGACGATGATGCGGTTTCTGTTGAAGTCACTGAAGTGGGAACTTCTACAATCAAGTTTGTTTGTCGTCCGGGAGCTAATGTCGCTTCATATGTCATTGATATCTGGCCATTGGCTTATTTGTATAATACACTTCTTGATTCCGGTGCAATCGATAAGAACAGCCGTGAGCTTGAGTCCCGCATTCTTGATATTCTATTTACTCCAGGAAGTGGCGGCTACTCTATAGATAATTCCATTCTTGGAGAAGATTATAGTGAGTATGAGTATGATTGGGCCAATACTTCATATGCCCAGTATAACTTTGTCCCTGATGCTCAGTATGTAATAGGAATTGCGGCATGCTACGAAAAGAATAGTGCATTGTCAAATGTAACGGCACTTACTCTTGTATATGTTGAGACCGATGATGTCTCCACTGCAGCAAATCCAGCTTTAACCCTTAACGTGAAGACTGGTTTCACCGCATATCTTGCTGAGATTATTCCTAATAGTGACTGCAACGGTTATTATTACATCGACACACAGGCCGATATGGTTGATGATTTTGTCAATGTGCTGGGACACAGGGCTTTGAGAGACCTCATGCGTCACTGGTGGTATCCTAATCTGCCTAAGGGCGTACAGACGGAGCAGGATAGGGTAGTCCGCCATACATTCACTAATCCTAACCCGGATGTGACTCATACGATCGTTGCTCTTGCTGTTGATAAAGATGGTAAGCCGGCCGATAATTATGTCCGTCAGGACTTCAATCTAAAACCGGTGGATGAAGATGTGGCCGAGGCTGAGATATCAGTAACAATTGACCCTGCAACAATAGGTGCTTCATATGTTGAGTATGATGTGACCCTTGAAGCAAATACTCCTACGGCCTATCATGTGATCATCCCTAAGGCCGAGGCTGATGCATTGATCGAGGCGGGAGAGGAAGCAATGGCTGCAAAGGCTCAGGAACTTAAGGCTGGCGCCTATGGAATAAACAACTATAATTTCAAGTATAGTGACAATTTCGGCATTGCTGAAAGCAAGTCTTATAGTGAGCGTCAGGTCAATTTCCTTCTGAAGCCGGATACTGAGTATGTTGTTGCATACTGCGGTCTGAATTATGCTTATCGCCTGTCAACCATCAGATTTTCGGATCCTTTCACTACACGTCCACGTGATTTCAGCCGTCCGCAGGATTGTAAGGCTGATCTGGAACTTACATTTACTGATGTAGATATCGCATCCGTAAAGTTCAACTTCAGATATAATCCGGAATATACTGCATCATACCGATTCATGTGTATCGAATTCCACAATGAGGATGGAACTGGACTTGAATATGCTGTGCCGGCAGATGACGCACCAAGGGAAGAATGGATAGAACTGTTCTATGAAAGAGCGTCGGTGGACCAGTCTCCAGAGTACTTTGGAATGAATATCTGGGAACGTGATCCTAGTGGATACGACTGGTACGTACTTCCAGACCTCCCTATAGGTAAGAAGACAAGATATGCATATATGGCAGAGGATATCTATGGTGTGGTTTCAGATGTAATGTTTGCTGAGTTTACCACACTTTTGCCTCAGGGCGGTCCTGATCCTACCATGGAACTGAAACCTGTCTATAATACTGAAACCGGATTATGGACAATAACATATACGGCGGTCAAGGATGTCGTGAAGTTTACTTATGCACTTATCGATCAGGAAGACCCTCTGTTGTCCGGTAATGCCTCTATCCTTCAGGCACAGGGATATCCGATAGATTATTACAATGCGTGGAAGACCGGCATGACCGTAGGTAACCGTGGTCTGGAGACATACTATCGCTCTACAACCCAGACCACAGACGACCCTGAAAAGCTTTATCTTGCACTCTGTATTGCTTATGGTGTTGATGCTGATGGACAGGAATGCAGGAGTAAACTCTATTACTGGCTTCTTGCTCCGGATGGAAAGGCCCGTCTGTTGAGCGATATATGGCCGCAGTGGAAGGAAAAAGATTCACTATAATACTTATTTATTAACCCTAAAATTCAAAAGTTATGAAAATCGGAAATTTTTTCAGAACAGCTTGCAAGGCTATAGCTCTTGCGGTTGTTGCATTTCCAATGTTCGTCTCATGCTATGATGACAAGGCTCTCATAGAAGACATGGAGAACATGAAGTCCGATATCAGCGCTCTCGAAGAAAGAGTTGCCAAGATCGAGAAGGATCTCAAGGATCAGGTATCCGGCCTTCAGACTCTCATTGGAAATGTTGAGAAATCATTGAAGTTCTCTGTTGAGCAGCTTGGCGGAAAAGTTGACGGAAATTACGAGTCACTTTCTGACATGATCGCTGCCCTCGACAAGAAGTACGGAGATTTCGCTTCAACATTCCAGACCACTCTCCAGGGTCTTGTGACTGTTAATGATGTGAAGACTAATGCTGACGGCTCTGTAACAGTTACTTTGTCTGACATGACTCAGTTCGTTGTTTATCCGAAGCATGTTGATCCTTACGAGAACGTAGTTACTACTATCGTTATCGACGGTGTGATTTATTGGGCACAGTATGTTGACGGCAATGTGGTTCCTTTCGTGGATGCAGATGGTAACAAAATTCCTGTAGTTCCTGAGGGTGACAACCTCGTTACTCCAGAGTTCAAGGTAGAGGAAGGCTACATCTGGATTTCATTTGACGGTGGCGCAAATTGGGATAAGACCGGTATCGCTAATTCGGATGCTACTATCTTCTCTGGTGCAGAAGAGATAATGACAGAGGTGTCGGAATATGGCTACACATATGAGGTACCTACAGGTCTGATGCTTTATTTGCCGGACGGATCGACAATTACATTAGAATATGATAATGTTTCATATTTTGAATTAGACTCGGAAGAAGAATTTGTGTATTATGGTAAGAGTGTGATGGTATCATATTACACTTCTGGAATTGAAAACTTTATCGTACAGGCGCCGAATGGATGGAGTGTTTCTGAGGTCGAAATGTCGTCATATATGGGCAAACAGACGATGTTAAAGATTTTCGCTCCAACTAAGGCTGCCGTTGAAATGGGAACTGCTGCTGCTGAAGGATATGTTAAGATCATCGGCGTTACTGCTGCTGGCAAGTCAGTATCTGCAAGTTTATTCGTTTCTACAAATCCATTCAAGACTTTCTCATATGCTGATAATGCATTTACTGTCCTTCCATATGGTGATTGGAGTACTTATTTCTATTATGGAATAAGCAAGGTTGCAGATTTTAATAAGGATGAAATTATCTCTCAGCTCACAGCTTATGTGAATGAGGAAGTATATACATATCCGGGATTAGGAGACTTTAGTCTTGAGGGTGAGTCTGCAGCAGACATTTTCAGCAATAAGAAATTTTATCCAGGAGAAGAATTACAGGCTGGTGAGACTTATATCTTCTGGGCTGTACCTCGCGTGGATGAAACAGTAATCATGGAGGATCCTAACTTTGGCACTCAGATGTGGGATCAATATTATATTTTTGAAGATACTTTTGTTACAAAAGAATTTAAACTTCAGAATATTAGTGTTGAAGTTACTAAGTGTGACTTCATTAATCTGGATATCTCTGTTCAGATTTCCGGTATAGACCACTATTTTGCTGACTTAGTCGATCTGGAATATTATTATGGGCCGGAAGAACTTCTTTATACTATTAATCAGCAGGCTCAGGTAGGTGCAGCAATACCTAACATGTACGAAGAT
>JAEIGA010004719.1_pt1 | contig 21025 bp, 35 predicted proteins | sample 9270691 | NCBI WGS metagenome assembly JAEIGA01 (sample SAMN17057246, study PRJNA624740) | gut metagenome | biome: biome; isolation source: fecal sample | host: Bos grunniens | place: China: Xizang | collected 2019 | reverse complement strand
TTCCTCGATATATGTACCGAAGTCTGACTCTGCAAAGTATTTGCCGTTGAAGTCAGTAAAGAATGTTTCCTCATAGGCTTTGACAATATCCGCAGATTTGATTATCAGAGCCTTTATGGAGTTGAAGGTGGACTCTGCATCTTGAGGTGCAATATCCTTGTTGATAACAACAGAGGGAGATACAGCACCACTTTGAGCAGATTCTACCGTGTTTAATGCCCAGTTAAGCTGTTCCGCAAGCTGAATCAGATAGCTCTTAACCTGAATGAGCTGCCCGGCCTCATCCTTTGCGGTGATATTCGGGAATCGGATATCTATACTCATTACAGCTCACTTCCTTGTTCTATGGTTTTGGTGATAGAGTAGATTTTGCACACGCCCTCACCCTCAAACCGGAGTTTCATATAGTCGCACCGCCTGGGTCTGATGGGAATGGAGAAGCTGCGAAGGTTATAGCCTCTCAGGTCACACAGATGCTCCCACTCATCGTTAAAGTCATACTGTGCATAAATTCTCACCTCAGCTCCAATATCCATGGACATACGGATGGTCAACCGGGAGACATACTTCATATCAGGAGACCAAATACCAATCTCACCGGTCTCTGCCATCCATTCCACCGGTTCTGTGTCCTGTGTGCCAGAGCCAAGCATAGTGATGATCTCGCCACCAGAAATGGCATACATCTCACCACGACAGGAACAGAAACAAGCTGCCTGCAGGTTATCTTCCTTATGCCACATACCTTTAGCTGTGTCATAGACAAACAGGTGGTATTCGCCGCTGGCATCCTTCATGGAAATATAGTATTTGTTTCCGTGTGCTCCACCTACTGCATCTCTGTACGCCTCGTTGCCCAATGCATAGGACATCTCGGTAGGGAGAGCCCCATCGTAGGCACAGACGGCATTCCTCGCCTTGTAAAACAATGTAGTGTTAACAATGGCAAGGCTCTTATGGCATCCCTTTTGCACACCATTACAGGCTGTGTCCTGTATCTTGAAGTTCGCAGGGTAGCTTCCGTATACCTTGTGAACACAATTTTCTTTAAAGAATAGCGGATGACCCATATGGGTAATCGCTCCTGTGAACTGCCCATCTGTACCGCAGGAAACTACCCAACTGTCTGTGGATATCTGCATAAAGCAGTTCCAGTTCTTGAAGTCACCCAGCTTAGAAGCGTAGATCTCATTGACCACTTCGCCATTGGCAGCAGGACCATATCTGCATCCAAACAACCGGTTGCCAGATTCAATAACGAAATCCATGATGGGCATTGTTCTTTCCAGTCTAAGCTCTGATTCGTAGGTGGCAGCCTCATCCAGAATGCCAACAATGACGATGTAGTCTCTGGTGCCTTCTGCTACGGGATCATCTCCGCTTGCTTCGCCGTTTTCATTGCCAGGGTCATGATATACCGCCCACAAGGGACACACCTGACCTTCGTAGTCCTGGAGCTGTGTAAGCTGTTCCGGGAGGCCGGATATCTTTACTGCATCATATTGGCTGAAAGCAGCAGCAATATTGGGTGCAGAGATCTTAATATAAGTGGTTGCTATCTGAACCCACACAGCGGATGTTTCAGAGAATTGCTTCAGTACATGGGGAGTAGATGATGTATCTATCCACAGTTGCATATTGGCAGGTTCTTCCGGGGCACTGGGAGCCTTAATGACATCTGTATATGCACTACCGTCTACCTTGCACATTTCATAGGAAGCTGTGACTGTCTGGCCTTCTACTCCGGGGAAAAATGCCTCTATATTGCCAAAGTCAGTCAGATCCAAAGTGTTGATATACTTCTTATCCGGCATGATGATGACATACGCACCCATAGAAATAAGTTGCTTCGGTTCATCATTCAGCCCCATATCAATGCTGTACTCGTTAATAACGAAGTTCCTGCCATCCACATAGCAAAGACTGTCCTTGGCGATCAATCCATTAGGGTTTGCAGGAGATGCATACACGCCTCTGTTTCCTCTGGGGGAAAGAACTGGGTAGTGGTCGGAGGTCATATTCTTCATATCAAAGAATTCACCGTCAGAGATTCGCAGATTGTGGTTATAGCCTTTGAAGGTATCAACCATTTGGCGGCTGCTCTCCTTGGAATATAGTGTAGGATATTTCATCCTGAATACCTCCCATCAGAATAGGAATCGCTTGCCACGGCTTACTGGCCTGTGATTTTGGTTATAGTAGGCTGCATAGGCTCCAAGAGCCGTATTGAACATAATAATTGCATTGTTGTACTTATCGTATTCGCCGTTGTGATAGTGGATCTGTGCTTCTATCCACCGCAGATAAACCTCATCATAGGGAGCCGGTACCAGCAGAACGGTGTCCATAGGCGTTTCAGTGGTGTAACCATTAAAGATTACATTTTCGCTCCCTTCATGGTTATCGATGATCTGCTGTTTCACCATACTGTCCAGTCTGGACAACCACTCAACCTTATCAGGGTGATTGTAGGTGTTATGCATCAGAGCATTTGCTCTGTTAATTGCCTCAATAATTGTCATTGGTAATCCCTCCTATCCAAAAAAGGGAGGCTATGAAGCCCCCCTTGTTAATTGATTCCAGCTGCTGCCGCCTGCTGTCTGGCTTGCTCAACCATTTCAAAGATGGCATTGTCTACCTTGTATTGAGCTCTTTTCGATCTCTCATATTCATCGGCAACAAACTTAGGCACAAGACTCTTCTGGCCTCTGGGCATAACATAGTTCTTGCCGTTGATAACGATAACAAAATTAGGATCTGTGTTGCCTGAAATTCTGGGAATGAAGATCTCCACACGCTCATCCGGCGCAGTATGTTCTTCTTCGGCGGCCGTATCATTGGTTGCAACTACACTTCTGAGAGCTTCCAATTCAGCCTTTGCATCAGCTGCATCCTTTTCGGCTTGTGCCTTCATAGCTTCCAATTCAGCCTTTGCAGCCTTGAGTTCATCGATTTCAGCTTTCATGGCATCCTTTGTGCCGGGATTGGGGACCTTGGTTTCGGGATTGTTGTTATTACTCATATTAAATCCTCCTAATAATTGAGAGGGGGCAGGGCTTACGCCTTGCCCCCAATAGTGTATTACTTCTCGCCGTATTCGTTGTCGGAAGCGTCATCTGTTGCGCTGTAGGAGCTGCAACTCATCAGACGAATCATACGCTCGGTATACAGCATCTTGGCACCGTTTGTTTCCAGCTTGTAGCCAACAGTGCTGAACTGTTCCAAGGGACCGCCAACTTCAGCGGCACTCTTAACGATCATACGAGCAGCACCACCCTCGGGATCAATGATGCCGAAAGCATCCTTACCAAAACAGTATGTGGCATAGGTCTTGGTGCCAGCCTTGTTGACATATTCACCATCCAAAATAGGTGCAAAGGGATTCTCGATGAAGCACATACCGTGCAGCTCACCAATTTCTCCGTTAAAGATTTCTCTGGTAGCGGCATATTTATGTACTTCAATCCATCCGTCGCTGTTACGCAAATCCTCTGCTACAGAAGGGTGAATGACAGCGTAATACTTTCCGTTGATGCGAGGCACACGGTTCTTCTTAAAGTATGTCACAGCCTTGTTAACCATCTTGGGTGTCATAATGGACATGATGGTGGCAGTCGCTTCCATCTCATTGGGATTTTTAGGAGTGCTGACAACAGTACCGTCTGCCAGATTGATGTTGTCGCAGTACATAACATTGGTGCCGGTCAGCAAAGCGTTACGAATCAGAGTCTCCTCTGTTTCAGCCATAGAAGCACCCATCTCCTCAGTTGCGCCCAGAATTACAGGATCATAGGCGTGAAGATCCAGCTGATCGGAAATGGTTGCGTAAGTGCCGTACTGCTCAATGGTATCGGAGATGGAGCTCTGGCCGAAAGTCTGTCCGTTGGGAATCACACCTTCGGTCAGCTTGGTAGCCTTCGCAAAGGTGTTCCACTTACGCCATTCCACGCTCTTGCCACGGCCGGCAGGAAGGGGCTGTTTCTTTGCAAACTGTGCATAGTACAGTTCGATACGAGCATTCTCCAGAAGCTCTGTGTCATAGAAGTCCTTCAGCGTAGAAGACATTGCGCTGGTAGTGGTCACTTCGCCGGTGTATGCATTGGCAGTGCCGGTAGTGGTCATGACCGTAGTACCTGCATCAGCGAACAACTGAAGGTTAATCTTTTTGATAATTTCGTTAAACATAATTGTTTTCTCCTTTTCCGTAAATGTGGTTGAGGAGAAATGTAAGCCTTATCTACCGGGATACAGTTTCTCCCCACGAGCCCAAGCAGCGTTAAGCTCTCTTTTAAAAGCTTCTCTCTGCTCTTTGCTGGCTTTTGAGTAATCAAATGTAGTCACGGAAGGGGCTTGACCGGATGTACCGTTTTCGTTGGGGCGGCGATTACCTGCCTGAATGTCGTTGGCGATCTTCTGCGCCGTCTTTTGCGCTGTCACTTGCATGGCGGCGGCCTGAAGCTCTTTGTAGTGCACAGCATTGTACGCCTGCTCTACAGTAATAGGCATATCAGGAGCTAACATTCTGGCAAACGCAGGATTTTGCATCTCCTTGCGAAGATCGAAGTTGGGAAATAATTTCTTCATTTCCTCGCCCTGCTGTTCCAGTTTCACAATGTGCTGTCGGATTTTCTGCTGTTCAAGAGTGATGGCTTTTTCTCTTTCCTGTCTGGCTGTATCACGCTCTTGCTGATCGATTTTCTTGGCGGTCTCAACAGAAACACCCATTTCCAGAGCTTTCTGTTCATAGTAGGACTCATCATCAGTAATAGCTTTTGCCAGGGCATCATAGTCGATGTTTGCAGGATCAAGGCCTTTTGCTCTTGCAATCAGCTCCAAAGCAGGAGTAAGCTTGCCCAGTTTGTCCTCAGCATCCTTGGCAGTTCTCAGACGAGACTGAACAACAGCCTGCATCTGCCTGTTGTATTCAGGATCTGCCATAATCTCATCCCAGCTCATACGAGTAGGGGAATCGGTCTTGGTTTCTTCCGTGGGGTTATCAGCAGCGGCGGCCTGCTCTGGCTTCTGCTCCTGTGCTACGCTCTGCTCAGCTGCAGCAGGCTTTGCGGTAGGAGTGTTCAGCTTATACGCCCTGTTTTTTCTGATCTTGTCTGCCGGAACACCCAATTCCAACAGCCTTTGCTGTCCGGGATCAACAGCACTTTCACCAGTTGCGGCTCCTTCTCCACCGCCATCCCCGGCACCTTCACCGGCGAACAGCTGCAGGTTTAGCCATTTCTTTTTAAACATGAGTAAATCCTCCGATATAATCTGCCGCTATCGGGGCGGCGAGTCCCTATATACCAATTCCGCTATATGCGGAAATGATTTCTTTGTCTGTCCGGGGTATTAAGGCCGCCCCCCGGTAGGCGGCTTAAAAGAAAGGAGTGGGATCAATGAACCTAATTAAACTATAATGTTTTTATAGGCGTTTTCTCTATCCCTGCACTATTGCCTAATTTCGTATGTAATATATTCAGGATAGTCGTGTGCAAGCAGCTTAAAGCCAACGCAGATGGAATCAAAAACCAGGGTAACAGTATTCTTAAGATTATGGCGAGGACTGCAGCTGATCTCTGTATTACCCTCATGGTTTTCAATGATAGGCTGTCTGACCTGGCCATTGTCTGCCATATTGGCCACATTGGCAGCTAATGTATATGCCAGCATAGAAGCAGAGGCACATACAAGGTCATGCCCAGGCTCTGCACTGTTTGCGTGTCCGGTCACAGTAAGCCGGTTAAATTTGCGGTAGTAAATTGCTTGAATCATTTCTTATCCTCCTTCTTTGCCATCACCTTGCCGCCATCAGGCTGTGAGGCCTCATTGGATCTGCTTCTTGCATTTGCCACAATACCAGGTTCCTTTTTGCCAATCCCGGCAATATGGTCACTCTGGAACATCTGTGCTTTGCCTCCACCCATAGGAGCAGCACTGCCGCCCATAGTCTGCACAATATCCTGGGCAATCATTTCAACAGATTCCGGCTTTGCGACCTGTGCCAGTATAAGTGCCAGCTGCATATACTGAATGAGCTTTTGGAACATAGTGCCGTTCTGGGCCACCTTCTGCATAATGCCGTCTTTACCGTCAAAATCCATTATTTCAAGGCACATCAGCGCCTGATCTGTCATTTGAGGGTTAAAGAAGCCACGCTGGAAGAACTCCAGAGCCAGCTCATTCTGTGATACTTTGGTATACACATTCTTTTTCTGAGCAGATACCTTGATGTCAAATACAGGCAGACGGTAGCCCATATCCTGTCCAAAGTCATTGCCCTGGTGCTTCGGTACAATACCGGCATTGGTATAACTGATGAACTTCTGCATACCATACTCGCCCACAATACGGAACTGCCGGGGAAGGTTATAGAACTGACGGATCAGTTCAATACAGAGGTCTACAATATCTGTGTAGGCTCTGTACGAAGTCTGTGTGCTGTCCTTGCTGCCCTTGCCGCTGGCTTCCTGCAGGGCTGCAATGGCAGAAGCAGCAGTTACACCGGAGCTAATATTGCCGGTGCTGGTCTCCGTGTTGCCACTGGTCTCTCTCAACTCCTGAATGGTTCTGTCCAGAACTTGAATGTAGTTTGAATCCAGGGGAGTATGCTCAATCCTGCGTAGTGCATTTTCATCTATATTGCCGGTCACATCCACAAGAGGATTGCTCAAATCCAGAAACTGATCAACATTCACGCCACTATCTTGCCGTCTCCAGTATCTGGGAACTGATCCAGCCGCAGCGTTTTTTACAAAACAGGTATTCAGAATGTCAATTACCAGTTGCGGATTGCGGCAAATATCAACATAGCCATAACCACAGGGGCTGCCCTCAATGGGATAAAGTGCATCGAATACATACGGATACTTACCGTGGTCATAAAGGCCGGTAATCGCCATAGGAGGATTCGGCTGCCTGGTGATTTCATCCATAACAGGCTGCGTATCGTTTTCTGTGGCATACAGCACCTGGTCTTCCACATATTTGCAGTATTGCAGCGTCTTCCTGTTATTCACAAACTTGTGGTAATAGACTTCAATAACTGTGTGTTTGTTCTCTGTATCTACATGATCGTCATACAGGAACTTGGCACTCATAAAGGATTTACCCTTGAGCTTGCCCACCAGCTGAGGATATTGCTGTTCCAGTACATCCTTGTCGCACAGCTCTGTATGGAAGAAGTACCGACTTTTCTGAATATCTGTAACACCAGGTTCCCAGTAGATGTTCAGCAGGTTCACACGATCTAAGGAGATATCACCCAGGCCATTGAGCTTGCCGGAATCCCACACGACCTTATAAACGCCTGTGCCAGTCTTCAGCTTCTGCCACATATTATCGGAGTATGTAGATTCAAACTTGTTCTGCTCCAGGACACAGGGTACAATAGCAGACAGCTTTTGTGCTTCTCCCTTGTCTGCTTCCTCTCTGGGGAGGATGTTCGGCTCCGGGTAAGCCTCCATAGCATCAGCGTGTTTACTGACAATGACATTGTGCAGCCAGCCGGAAGTAGCAGTAAAGCCACCGTCAGCACCAATGTTGGTGATCTTCTTTTCCTCAACGGTATTACGCAGCTTCCACCAGTTTTCAGATGCAAGAATACGGTTTTCCGTCTGCGTCTTACCTGCCTTATACTTCTGAAGCACCTGAGTAAACTTCTTCAACTGCTCTGCACCAACAGGCTGAATCACTGATGTATTCATAGCCTCCGGTACTGCAGGTTCCTTGGTCTTGATCTCCATAGGTTTGCTTTCCATGTATGTTCCTCCTATCAAATGTAGCCATTACGGCGTTGTTTATCTGTAAACTGATCCAGCGGATCAGATATAATGGTCTTACGCTCCACGGGGATAATGGGCGATATAGGTCTCGACATACACATATACCGCACTTCATCCGGGCAGTGATCCTCAAGCTTCGTGTCCAGGTCTTCCGGGTGGGTCTCTGAGTACATCATCAGCGGCATAGTACGGATAAATGCCTTGCAGTTATTGAAGACATACATCCGGGAATAGCCGTTCTCATCAAATTGCAGCCGGTAATGTACCTGCATCCAGCCTGGAATACGCTGGTTATCGCCGGGGGTAAAGTAAATGCCATACTTTGCAGCAGTTTCAGCAATGCTCTCGCCTCTGCTGCTGTCCCATATAGCCGGGTCTGCCACGCTGTCCACGATCTTCCTGCCCTTTAACCAGGGATGTTCTCTCTCAAACTCGCTGATACGCTTGAACTGCTCATCAGGAGACCACTTCACGCCCTCATCCGGTGTCTGTGTGCAGCCATACATCTCCATAATGCGGTAGAGCACACCATCATAGTCCATAGCCCAATAGCCCAGGGAAAAAGGCTTGTTGTAGCCAAAGTCATAGCTACGCATAATGTGCCAGCCTCGCTTTTCGCCAACACTAATGTCAAATGGCTCAATAACATGTGTCCAACGATGCTGCTGTACTGCTTCCTCCGGTGTTATGCCGGCGGCCGTACACTTTTCAATATCCGGTGTAGTACGGAAGTCCTCAAAGAACTGGCCCTCAAAGATATCCCACCGGCCATATAGCCACGCTTCACGCAGTTTAGGCGGTAATGCCTCCAGCTGCTTGATGTAGTCCGGCTGGCTGGCCATAAGTGCTCTATTATCTGTCACAAGGGATTGGATGAAGGTGTAATCCTCCGGGTGTTCTCCGGCCTCATACTGCTTGTCAATGAATAGCCGCTTGAAATAGCCGTGACTGGCACCACCAGGGTTACAGGTGTAATAAACTCTCTTAGGAAAGCTATTTACACCACGGACACAGGCAGTTATCTTCTTGATCCACATTTCCTGCAGCTGAGTAGCCTCATCCAAAAAGATCACATCATATTCAGCACCCTGGTACTGATCCAGGTCTTTATCATTGTTGCAGTAGCCAAATTTGATAGTGCTGCCATTGGGAAAGGTGAATACTTTCTCTGTTTTGTTGTACCCGGCAATGCCATAAAGCTCTGTCCGCAGGAAATTGATGTGGTTATTCACCAATTCCGGGAAGGTCCTACGCACGATCAGTATCTTTATGCCGTCATAATTAAGGGCAAGCAGCTTGGCCTTGGTTCTCACACTCCAGCTCTTGCCGCCGCCTCTGGCTCCACCAAAGCCAATATGCATAGTGGCAGCAGTCAGAAACAGCTTTTGCTTATCACTGGGGGGATCAATTCTAAGGGTAGGCATCTATATCCCCTCCTATTTGCTGTATTCAGAAAGGTCATCACCAATAATGACCCTAATAGGCTCTTTGTTATCGTCTGTCTTATCAGCTTGCTTTTGCAGATTGGCAATGCGTGCCCTCTGCTCCTGCTCATCCAGATCAGACTTAATGCTCTGGATCTCCTTCAGATCCTTAACTGCAGCAGTCAGAGCCCTAATAGCTTTTGTGTCCAGGGGATTCCCAGCATCCACCATAGCTTCTATTTTGTTCAGCAGTTTATCAGCCACGGTCTGCATTTTCTTGGCCCTGTTGACCTGTGCACTCTCCACAGCAGCCACAGTCTTTGTCACAGTCCTGTCCAAATGCTGTCTGCGTAGTTCTACCCAGTTTTCGTCTTTGCCTACATTGCCGATCTGCACCCGGGAAACACCATATTTTTCTGCAAGCTTACGGTAGCTGGTATCGGTGGTGATGTATTCTGTTTTAATAGCCTGCCAGTCTGCCATAAGCCTCCCTCCTTATTCTTTGGCTGGGTTTATCGTATCAAAGTCAACCGCCGTTTCTCTATCCCGCAGCCCCATGGCACAAAAAGAGGAGGCCGAAGCCTCCATAAAAATTGTGCCTTTCCTGTTGTGTTCATATAACCCGTGTGTTATAATAAAGACAGTAAATGAAAACGACTACCACCACAAAGAAAGGAGAACACCATGATCAAGGCTAAGTACATCGCTATCACCGACACCGGCGAATACCACTCCATTTACGCCATCGACCTGGAAGATGCAATTAAAATCTTCCGTTACCGCAACATCCACGGTAAATGCAAGCAGATCGGAACTGATCTCTGGAACGAAATCTGAAAGGAAGCTAAAACAATGACAGAAAACAAGACCAGCGAATCGCAGCTTCGTGCAGTGCGAAAGTACAAAGAGAAAGTAAACCGCATCACCATCGATTTCCACCCATCCGAAGCAGAAATGTGGGAACACCTACAATCGCAACCCAAGAAAGCAACATACATCAAGAATCTGATCCGAAAGAATATGAAAGGAGAATAATATAACTGTTCAGGAGTTAATCGAGGCATTGCTACAATATCCCAGGGATTATGATATCTTCCTATTCGGTGATGAATTCCGAGGTATAGAACTCAGTTCCATCGAAGTCAACCATGTATCAGGGACCGTGGACCTTTATGCTGAATAAAACAAAGGAGGGAGCACTAAGCCCCCTCTTTTTTGTTGTCAGCAGACAGATATGCACTCGTTCTCCCACTTCTTGTAGGCATCCAGGTACAGGTCCTTCTTATCGCAGTAGTAAGTATTTGATCCAAATAGGAATATCTGCTGCCATCACAGCATTGTAAATCAAGTAGGTAGCAAGTACCGCAATGACAGCAACCACTATATAGATCAAGCAACCGCAGCCAATATTATCGTCCATCGTTTACATCTCCTTCCGCAGGCTGTTTGAGCCATTCCACATTCTTTTCGTAGTACATTTTTCTGCCGATTTCCGTACACCATCCTTTTTCTTTTTCGGTAATGAAATCAGCCAATTCCTCATCGCTCATAGCCCGGATGCAGTCTGCGTTGGTCATTGGAACAATGGTTTCACAAGGCTGTTTGCACTCGATCATATATTGCGTTGCTCCGCAGTTGCAACAATGTCCATCGTGTTCAAATTTGCATTTAATCATAATCATTCTCCTTCCGCTGGCTGTTTGGTGCTTTTTCTTTTCCTTGCGGATTTGGTTAAGGCAACAGGTGCAACGGAATCAACAATAGCTGCTTCTACATCTTCCTTTGTTGCAGCATTTTCTACCGCCTTTGTAACTGCTGCAACCTCTTGCTTAACCTCTAAAAGCAGCTTTGTGTTATCCTCCAAAACAGACCCAAAACATTCGCTCAAATTCAGTTCTGCAAAAACACTCTGTAACTGTTTCAGTTCCAAAATTCTGCGTTTTATATCCGCTTGTAATTCCGTGATAAAGATTTCCTTTGCAAGCTGATGGCTTTCATTTGTAAAATCAAATTCGTGCCGATCCATCCACCCATCCGCAAATTCAACTTTGCCGTTTTGAGTGTAAATATAGGCTGTGTTTTCTCTGCCTGCTCCGCTTGACTTATCGCCAAGAGATATGGCGTAGATCAACTTTCCTTGTCGAATAATCATTTTTTCATTGTACTTCATAATCATTCTCCTTTCGGCGGCTGGGGCAGGGGCATCCAGTGGGTGACTTTTACGCTTCTAAATTCTTCAAGCGGTAAATCATCTTCGTCATACCACACACCATTTCGCAGTTCTGCAATATGTGGAACACCATAGTAATCTTCCGGGTTCATCTTCACTTGAACAAGCACCCAATCATATTCCGGGTGTTCCGGCAACCTCTCTGTGACCGGAATCCACTGCTGCATAGTGGTAGTTTCCGAATTGGAAATAACCACGCCGTTGGCAATAAGGTAGTCGGCTCTTGCTGCATATTTGCAATCTAATGCGTATTTTTCATATTTGCATTTCTTGCAGATTGTTTCACCGCAGAAATAACAGGCTTCTTTTACCGCACCACGAAGCACCTTAATCAGCTTTTCTCTGTCAGTCATTGTCAATCCTCCTTATTAAATTGTCTTGCCAGTTACCGCAATTTGTTTATCGCACTCATCGCAAGTTATAAGTACTGTTTCTTCTAAACCTATCTCCCAAACATAGACCGTATTTCCGCAGAAGGGACAATCGAAAGATGTATTAAATGTGCAAACCGGTTCAAGTTCATAATCGCCTTCGGCTTCACTTAAATGCGGTATAAAACATTCGCAATCGCATTCTTCTTCCCATTCCTTCCTTGATACCCACTGCCGTTCTTTTTTAAATAAAGGGTCATACTTGACAATGGTTTGCCCTGTCATATTTTCACAATCGCAAGAAGCCAACTGCTCGCTGGGGCTGTACACTCCACCATAAAAACATCTTTGGCAATTCGGCTTAATTTTCATTCTCCCTCTCTCCTTTCTCCGTAGGAACAGAAATCGTCTGGTTTTGTATCGTGCATCCACCAATAACACCGCCCCTGCTTTTCCAAACCGTACTCTGTGCAATCCTTACACCGAACCACTTCCATCATTGGCAATCTATTGATTTTGTCGATACACTTCTCGACAATGTAACTTTCGTCTGGTGTCGGTGCTGATACTTGGCATAGAGCCTTTAATGCAGCCTCACGCTTGATATATTCAGCCATCCTCATTCCCTCCATCCATCTTTGCACCGCAGTTGGGGCAGTAGTTCGATGTTTGCCCGGTATGCAAATTGCACTTGGAGCATACGATGCGAATAAAATACTTTTTAGGGTCTGTTATTGGATTGTGTTTGAATATCCATCGCCCGTGAACCACTTCCACGGCATCCACGGTGGGTGCTTTGTATTGGGAACATTCTTCAGTTTCGTTATCTGCATATTTGCAAACCAAATAATGGTCGCATTTCTTGCAGAGCAGCCGCTTTTCATTTGCCATCTTACATACCCCTTCCCTTGATTGCCTTTTTGGCATCCTCTTTGGTGGGGAATACTGTCTTCCCCCACTCTCCACGAGCAATATGCCTGACCACGATACACAGCTTCATACCGTCACAAAAGAACATCTCGCTCACTATCCCCTTTTGTGGGATTTTTCTGCCGTTATAGGCTCTAATTGCCCAAACAGTATCACCTATCTTGCAGGGGAGAATAACTGCATTCTCATTTGCCATCTTCTTCCTCCACTTCATCCTCATAGATCAGATATTTCTTCGGGTACATCATTCCTTTTTTGAACCGGGAGAGGTAAGTAAAGAATGTATCCCTGCTACAACCCATAGCTTCTGCACATTCCTCCGCAGTTGCATACAGGATCACCGGCATTTCATCTTCACGGCGATATACCGAAAACCGTTTATATGGAATACGAGGCATATGCTCACCTTCCTTTGGTAGCTCTCTCAACAGACTTGGCTCTCTGGCTGTAAACGCCGTCCTTGATTGCTTTCTGTTTGTCAATCTTGGCCTTATGCTCATCGTAAACGGCCTTTTCCTTCTTGTAGGTCTCGCAGGAACCATGGCAGCCCGGAGACCGATTCTGGCATCCGTGGCAGCTAAATTCAAATAGCATAGCTGTGTCCTCCTTATTCCTTCACCGCCTTATTCCAGTTGACCTGTGCATCGTGCCTGACCGTGTTACCCTTGTCCACGGTATGACCGCAGTCGAAGCACTCTACACGCCACTTGGCACCGCCCCTGCCGTTGTAATGTACATAGGCCACATTATTGGATTTACACTTGCAGGGCAGCAATTTGAAATGGCTATCCGGATCTGCCTTTTTGATTTCAATAACATCGTCAAGCATCATTCTGCCACCGCCTTTCCTGCCCATTGTTCTGCCATGGCCTTTGCGATACCGGGGTATGTTTTGCTTCTAATTCGTGCGGTCCTGGGGTCATTCCAGGCAAGCACTTTTCCTCTTTCATCGTAGTTGACGAAAGAAGAATATCTGCCGTTTGTAAAGTGTTGATTCTTCCAGCCGCTCTCCGGCTTCTCCAGAATGTCAGTAGGCACCAACGCCGGAAGGTTCTTCAGCCATAGGCAAGTGTTTTTTGATTCTGGGTGTCCAAACTGCCATGGGTGCACTTTGCAATCTGGCTTTCTGTATCTTGTTGACATAATTCCAACAGGGTTTTCAATAGCAATTCTGTCGCAATCTGCATTTACGAAAGCCATAAAGAATTCAACAGCTTCTTCACGCAAGCGAGGGTCTTTTAGCCCTTTTGTAAACCAATGCTGGCCAGCAGAGCAAAGATGTGTGCAAGGTGGGAAGGCGATAATCATGTCCCATCGCTTCGGAGTAATATGCCCGACACCATCACAAGTCCAGAAAATAGCTTGGTCACCGTTTATGTACATAAGAACATCATCCTTTATATGCCACTCCGGATGACCACCGGAACATTCGATAATGTCGCAACTATATGCCTCGTGTCCCAGTTTTCTCAATTCAATGGTTACTGCCTGCGATTCTTCACAAGCAACTAATATCCTCATGATTCCACCGCCTCCTCCAAAGAATATTTTGCAAAGTGAGTAGTTTCCTCACGCCTGTTCTTGCCGGTTATGATCTCGCTCTTGATTGCCACACCCTGACGGCGAAGGTCATTGATTCTGGAAGCCAAACGAGCAATGCCATACTCATTTTCTGCCTCCATGTGGGTAATAGAGCCGTATTTCTTCATGTGCATAAGAATCAAGTCTGTTTGTTTTGCCATTTAACATTCCTCCTCGTCATATTTTTCCATTAGCACCCGATATATCTCACATTTCTTGTAATGCTCACAGCAGAATGTAAGTATCTGCTTTTCATAATCGTTCCTGGTGAGGTAGATCAGGGCAATACTGCTTTTGTCGATAAGTCCTTCACAGGTGATGCGACGCCTCCCATCATCGTATTTGTAGAAGGGGCATTGCACATCAGCCTGTTTGTATGAGCCACTTGGCATATGTGCCACCTTCTTTCTTAGCCTTTAATGGCTGCGTCTTCCTGCCACCATTTCAAGATGGTTTCATAGTGGTTCTTCACCTTGGCATCATTCTTGATAATGAAACAGGAGAGCTTGTCCACATAGTAGTCAAAGGTTTCAATGCCCATCTTTTCCAGTAGGTCCGATAGCTGATCATCTGAGAGGAACACCACACCCTTGCCTAACTCCCCACCAATAACTTTTACATTTCTATCTGCTGTCGCCGCCGCAGATTCTTCCGGTTCAGTTGTGGTTGCAGCTGCAGCTGTAGATATAGTTGTAGATGTATTTGTAGGTGTGGTTGGGGTTGTAGATGTAGTTGGATACCATTTGGTATCACTTGATACCATTTGATAACTGTGATCATCAATGGTTATCAACCATTCCTCAAAAGTGATATCTGGTTCGCCCTTCCGTTTGCGATCACGGCAGAAAGTGGCATATTGCCGTTTCAGGATGGTTTTGTTGTATTCCTCAGAATCCTTGTCAATCTTTGGTTTCACAAATCCCCAGGCCAGAGCCAACATCCCATCGAACACCGGCACGATTCCGCTTTGCCCATATTCAAGCATTGCCACCAGTAGCCTTCCTTTATCGGCATCAGGCAACACCTTTATAGGCTCAAGGATGTCAAAATAGAGCATTATTCCAGGTCTTGCCATACCGTCAACCTCCTCACTTCCTGCAGGCAGTAACCTCAACACCCGGAGGAACCGCCCTTTTTACTTTATTGATAAAATGACCTTCGTGGCTCGTAGCATCCGAAAGGTGCAGCAGATGGATCTCCCGGCACTGGCTCAGATCCAGGGAGCGAAGATAATCGCACAGGGTATCTATCTCCATGTGGGAATTGGTAATACGGTATCGCACCTTCTCCGGCATCTTCTCACAGCGTTCCAGGATGGCCTTGTCATAGTTGGCTTCGATGGCCAGGATGTTCAGACCGGGGAATTTATAACGAAGATTCACCGTGTCCGTAGCAAATGCCAGCACATCACCATCCACCCTGCTCTTGATTAGGAAGCCAAGTGGTTCCCTGGAATCATGGAAAGTGTCAAAAGGAACAATGTCAAAGCTGCCTATGTTGAATTGCCCAAAATGTCCAATCAGCTGAATCGCATCCATACACGCCGTTTCGCCCTCGCCGCTCCACAATGCCTCCGCTGTTCCCAGACTCATATAGACCGGCATACCACGGCTTATCAGTTCAACCACACTCTTTGCGTGGTCTTTGTGTTCATGCGTTACAAGGCAAGCCTGGAACTCACTCAGAGCAAAACCGGATAGCTTTCGCAGCTTATTGTGTGATACGCCGCACTCAATAAGAATGCGGGTATCATTATCACTTACAATGTAGGCATTTCCACTGCTGGAAGATGCCAAAGATTCAAATTTCATATCGGACACTCCGTTTCCGGAGCCTTTACCTCGATGGTGGTGTCCGGGGCGTGCTCCTTTTGATATTGAGTAGATTTCTTGATCTTCTCCTGCACCCACTCCGGCAGCTTTGTGAACAGATCATCGTTCCACTTGTCCATATCCCACATAATAGGAGCAGTGCTGCTCACCGGGGCAGGGAAGCCTTTAGGCAGTGGCATGAGGTTGTCCACATTGGAATATTCACCGGTACTGTTCAGCATCACATTGATCTGGCAGGGTTTTCCGATCTGGTCGAACAGATCTACCTCAAGGAATTCTTCGTCTGAATACTGCTTGCTGTTCCAAGAGGATATAAAGCCTCGCAAATTGCCCTTGTTGCTTGCACTGATGGTGAAGTCCTTGGAAAGCTGACGAGGCTCCTGCTTGCCGTCTACTTCAATGGTTTCGCTGGGGATTTCCCAAACAAATTGCACCTTGTTGGAATAATTCTTGAACTTCTCGGAATACTGTTCTCCAAGATCAATCACGCCAATACATACCGCAATGTACACTCCCGGCTCTACCGGGGGAATCTTCGGCTTTGCTCTATCCTTAATTTTCATAGTTAACTCTCAGCTCCTTATCATTTTCGGATACAACCAGTCTGATGATCTGGCTGCCGCACTTCTCCAACTGGGTAACACTCTCCGCATTGTCAACAAACAGCGGCACACGCACACCGTAGGCGGTAGAGAGGGTATTGATAATGTCAATGCCCAGGTTGATCTTCATACCATTGTTCACACTGATATAGGGAACACCGTCGTAAACCACATCACACCGGTCTTCCACGCCGCCGTTGGCCTGCTCACGGAACAGACGGAAACGAGCAATGCGGAACATACCGTTGATACTGTCCTCCACAAACCGGGTCTTATAACGGCTGTATTCATCCATAAGGAACAGCATATTTTCAATGGCATCCAGGCATTCAGCAGCATTCTTGGCATCCTGCCGCAGCTCATCTACACGCTGCCGGGAATAGTCAAGCAGGGATTCTTTACTGATAATGGCCATATGCTCACTGATCTGTCCGGTAATTTCAGACATTTCCATGCGAAGCTTACCAACCACATCCGCACTGGCCTGCATCATTTCATACAGATCCTCGTTCAGCTTGTCGATACGCACCTGGATAGACTGCTTCTTGTCTGCATAGCCATCCATATCCACGATTGCCACAGCAGAAGCTTCCGCAGCTGCAATATCCTGTTCTTTCTTCTGGATATCTGCTTCAATCTGCTGAATTTCTTCATGGTGTTTATCTAACCGGGACTCTGCCTGAGCCTTGGATTCCTTATAGGAATTGGCAGCCTGCAGAATATCGTCCAGTCGCTTCTGCTTATTCGCCTCAAACTGATCTCTCGCCGTTTGAAGCTGTGCAGTCGGTAGATTCTGACCGCAGGTGGGGCAACTACCACCAGAAAACACTTCGTTATTCACACTGAACCAGCGATTCCGGAACTCCGCAACTTTCTCTTCCAGGTTGGTTATGTATGCCTTTTCGTTTGCAAGCTCATGTTGCTTTCTGTCCAGTCGCTTTCTCAGGTCACTCAGGTCCATTTTCAGATTCTGAATAGTTAAGAGGCCGCTGCTCTGACACGTGCGGTACGCCCTGTTCTCATTCTCCAAGGTGTAAAGCTCAAGTTTCGCTTCCTGGATCTCCATCCGCTTCTGATCTGCCGCACTGTCATGCTCAATGGCAACAATCTGAGCAGAAATACCATCCTTTCGGGTGTTCAAGGCTTCCACAGCTGCCTTGGCACCGGCAAAGTCCAGCTCCTTAATATCGGCAATGGTTTTCTCGCACTCGCTGATTCTTGCCGGGATCTCCGTCTTGGCTCCCACAAAGCCCTTCTTTTCAGAAAGAAGCTTTTTTTTGTAGTCCTCCAACCCAAGACGGCCCATACTTTCCACCAGGGGCTTGAACATATCATTGGTTGCCAGGATCTGTGCATCATCCATAACGCCGGCCACACGGAACAGTACCGCCCGACGATCCTGCCAACTGATACCGTTTGCAAAGTGGCTTACTGAGGTCAGTATACGGAAGGTTTCTTCATCCACCAGCTCGTTGACCTTCTCCTGGAAAGCATTTCTCTTACAGGGAACACCGGACACATAGTATTCCGAAGTGTTACCGTCATAGGTTGCCTGGGAGCTGCCACGCTTGGTAGTCCAGACTTCCTTATATGTGCGGCGGAGGGTTACTTCCTCACCATTGACCAGCAGCACAGCTTCCACAGCAGTTTCAGCTAAATGGTCTTTTACATCACCGTTGGCATCCAGGGGCTTGATCTCGATGTTCTTCTCGCCGTTGCCCTGGCTATCCTTGCCGAACAGCAGCCAGGTTAAGGCATCGTAAATACTGGTCTTACCGGAGGCATTATCTCCGTAGATAGAGGCGTTACCGCCCTCGAAGTCCATCCGCAGACTCTTGTGGCACTTGAAGTTTTCCAGCACCATCCGTTTGATTTTAATTTCAGTCATTGATTTTTCTCCTTTTCTGTGCTACAATAGCACCGCAATAATTTCCTTTGCCGTTTCGGAGGTTCCAGCTCCGGGGCGGCTTTCTTTTTTAGAACTTAATATCACGGCTGATCCACCCGGCCTTAAATGCTCCAATGCAGACAGCCAAGGATATCAGAATCACCATGAAAATCAGATTGATAAATCCGATATACTGCAGCCCTACAAAGAACAGAACAGCCAGTACAACCTTTGCCAGCAGTAGTGCAAGCATCTTAAATGCTTCCTTACGCCAACATTCCCGCTGGGTCTTAGATTTTGCATTGATCGTCTCAAACTCGCTCATAATAATTTTCCTTTCTTTTTATTGTTAGATTTGTTATTACCTTGCGTTTTCATGTCTACCCATTGGCAGTTTTCTGGAGAATACCCCTTATCGTTGTCAATACGGTCTATCGTGCATTGTCCCCTTGGAGCATTTTCGTCATAGCCGTTTGCCATAGCCCAATCATAAAAAGCCTGAAAGTTATGTAGCCATTCGTCACAAACTGTAATGCCTCGTCCTCCGTACCGCTTATAGTTGGTACTCGCCTGATTTAAGCACCGTTGTTTCATTGATTTCCATATTTCGTACAGGCGTGTTCCTTTTTTTCTGTGCTTTGCACATCGCTCGCTGGATAATTCATTACGCAAGCAGCCACAGCTTTTTGTGTGATTCTTCGTCAAGTCCGACCCAATAACCACAGTTTGTTTGCCACAATCACACTTACAAAGCCATGCAGTCAAGCCACATATAGTTCCATGCCTTTTAATGGCAACAAGTCTGTTAAACCGCTGTCCGGTCAAATCCTTAAACGGTGGCATTTATAATTGCTCCCCCCTCATGACCTTAAGAAACGGTTCCTTTGGAATTCTTACTCTTGTCCCCATCCGAATTACCGGGAAGGGGAATGGGTTCTTTCCGTCCCTGGTAGCTACATTGATGCTGTAGGCACAGCAGCCAAGGAATTTACATATGTCCGTAGGCACCAGCATATCCTTGTCCAATGCAGCTATGCGGTCCAGTTCGCTACTCCTGTCCATATTGTCCTCCTTCTTCTGTAACTTGTTAAGTTACTTCGTTAGCAAAAAAAATTTCCAAGGGGTTATTGATCTCAAGGTCTCTGACCATGGCCTCGATTTCGTCACTGTCAAAAACACCGGCCTTCATCTTGCTATAGAAGGTTTTTGGGGTTTTTCCAATTACCTTTGCCATATCTTGACCATTGCGACCTTTTTCAGCCATTCTGCCTCTCAACTTATTAACATCAATCATAGCAATTCTCCTTTCGTTAGTTTGTTATTTACGCAGTAACTTGGTGCGTTACCGACATATTACAACAATTTTTGTAGCTTGTCAAGTTATTTTTTTCTTGCAAAGTAACTTTTTTGTGTTATAATGAGGTCAGGAGGTGATAACAATGACAATCGGACAAAGAATCAAGGAAGCCAGAGAGAGCAAAAATATGACCCTTGACGAGGTGGCCAAGCGTTGTAATACAACAAAGCAAACTATTTTCAAATACGAAAATGAAATCGTGACCAATATTCCTTATGACAAGATCAATCTTCTGTCAAACGCCCTTGATGTAAGTCCTTCATATCTGTTTGGATGGGATGAAAAAGAAAACTCCCCCGGCGAGCTGCAACTCACCGAGGGAGAAAAGGTATTACTCGATCTGTTCAACCGAGTTCCTGAAGACCAACAGCAGATGGTTCTCCAGATGATTCGTGCTGCTTTAGGTAGCCGAGAATAATGGTGGCTGCCGCAATCAATGCCTGTCCCGGTTTATCGTTTTCACGGATTAGTTTAATTAGTTCCATTTCATTTTTGCTCATAATAAATACTCCTTTCGTCAACGATACCGGATCGGATGTTATAACAAAATCTTATCAAAATTTTCTCGCTGTGGCAATATTTCGACACAAATTTACATAGGGGTAAATATTGCCAAAATCGAACCTTTGTTCGAATAAGAGTATACCTACCTATATGTACAATAAAATGTACTAATCGAATGTGGGGGTGCTGGTCGCCAAACTGCTTACCCCCACACCCGGAAGTGATAGGCCATTGCTGACCTTGATGAAAGCCTATCATTTCACCAATGAATTTTCAATACACAGAAGTGATACTTTTTTATCACTTACGCACAATGATTTATCACTTCTGAAAAAAGTTTATCACAAGTGAATTATAGGAGAAAAATCGTGTTTGAAAAATGTATACCATGTAGAATAAGAGGCGAAAGATGTGTTCCTAATTTATGGCTGCTGCCGTTCCAGGATCTCATTCAATTGCTTATTAAATTTCAGAAACATCTTGGATGGTCAAACCAGACCTGGGCAGACAAAAGCAATGTGCCTGTGG
>JAEIGA010004718.1_pt1 | contig 21026 bp, 12 predicted proteins | sample 9270691 | NCBI WGS metagenome assembly JAEIGA01 (sample SAMN17057246, study PRJNA624740) | gut metagenome | biome: biome; isolation source: fecal sample | host: Bos grunniens | place: China: Xizang | collected 2019 | reverse complement strand
ATAGTCCCCTGGATATCCTATATTACATTCAAGCGCCCCACGGGGAAAACATTCTAAATATTCATTGATCCAGTATGATGCATCATCTTGAGCAGCGCTTAAAATTTCATTTTGTAATTTTTCATTATTATTGAATACTTTTTTTAATTCCTCAGTCGTTAAAATATCAAAATTTTTCATTGTTTTTATTCCTCCTAACCTAAAATACAAACGCCGTTTGACGCTTCGTAAATATCATAATCACAATCACGGTAAAAAGCTTCATAATCAAAATAACGTTCTAAAATTTCATTGCAGCCGCTAAAGTCAAGGGACTCAGCGCAACAATCGTGATATTGTTCTATATCACTATAAATTGAATAATAATCTTTTTTGTCAATTGCTTCTTGAACGTCGTTTGTACCTATATATTCCATTACTGCTGCAATTTCGTTGCGTTCCCATTCCTCCATATTATTAAGGGCTTCTATAGCGTCAATAATTTCGTTTACGTTGCAATAATCTAATGATCCAAAGTCAACGCCGGTATAATTATCTATATCAGCAATAAACCATTCCCCGCCGTCGCGTTCTGGATCGGCTTCTATAAATTCCCTTGCATCCTCAGGAGACATCCAGCCATAACCTATACAGCCTTCATTATATGCGCCCCACGTATTAAGATAAATTTCTGTTTTGTTCATTTTTAAAACCTCACTTTATTTTTTAATTATCAAGTAATTTCTTGATTGATTGTATTTTATCAAGTAATTTCTTGATTGTCAAGCGTTTTTTATGCATTTTATCAAGTTTTTTCTTGTTGTTATATGAATGTTACATAAAGTGTGCTTTTTGTTACATTTATATATAAAAATTTAGTTATATAATAAATATTTACATTATAAAGGAAGGAAAAACTCCATACCAGGCGCAACGGGGGCGGGGGTCCACCAGGGCAGCCCTACATATCACTAACTGCTTTCAATATCCGAAAAAATAAAAAAGTATCAAGAAAATGCTTGACAAGTAAAAACTTGTTAGTTATAATAGAGTCAATGAAAGAGAGGTAATTGAAATGAACGAAAAAGAGATAGTTGCAAAATTAATGGAAGAACAGAATAAAACTAATGCGCAAATGGCATCGATGTTAGGAATATCACCTGCTGCTATGTGGGATAGAGTGAATTCACAAAAGACTAATAGTTTAACTGTAAAAAAACTTAATGAAATGTTAAGAGTATTAGATTACGAAGTGGTAATTATGCCAAGAGCAAAAGCAGGAAGAATTGATGGGGCATATGTTGTTACTGACGAAGTTGGTGATAAATAATGATCTACGCATCTATTCGTGTATCATCAAAAGACCAAAACCTTGCAAGGCAGATAATCGCGGTTAAAGAATATCGCCCAGATTTATTAGACGAAAATATCTATGCTGATAAGCAATCCGGAAAGAACTTTGATAGAAAAGAATATTTGAAGTTAAAATCAGTATTAAAGCCTGGTGATGAGGTAATAATTAAAGAACTTGACCGTTTAGGCAGAAACAAGGAAGAAATAAAAGACGAACTGAAGTGGTTTAAGGAACACGGTGTAATAGTGCGTATTTTAAATGTTCCAACAACCTTGATAGAGTTCCAAGGTCAAGAGTGGATATTCGATATGATAAACAATATACTTATCGAAGTAATGGGTGCTGTTGCTGAAGAAGAACGCAAGAAAATACTTGAAAGACAAAAAGAAGGCATTGCAGCAATGCCGATAATTGACGGTAAGAAAGTGTCAACAAAAACGGGTAGGGCAGTAGGAAATCCAGGAAAAGATTTAAAGGACTTTCCGAAATTTTTCGAAAAAACAAAAAACGGCGAACTTTCCGTATCAGAAAGCTGCCGTCAGTTAGGTATAAGCAGAACACATTGGTATAGGTTAGCAAAAGAAATAGCTTAATATTTTATGAGAAAAGGAAATATATTTATATGAAAAAAGTAGCAAGTTTTGTTAGTTTTAGAGTTAAAGACAAGGGCTATGACAAAACAGAGATAATTAATAATTATTGTGAAGGAAAAGGATATACTGTATGTGAATCTGTTACTGTGGTTGGCGACAGAACAACAACAGCATCTGAACTTATAAAATTTCTGGAGTCAGTTAAGGAAAAAGGCATTGAAACCGTCATTATAACTTCGGCAAGAGAAAGAATTGCATTAGAACCTGATGAGTGGACGGAAATCAAAAGTATAATTGACGAATCCGGCATAACTATTGAAATGTTATGTTGCTATGGATTTTCTTGCCCCACAACGGAAAAGCAGAAATAACAAATAAATAAGACATCCTTTAAACACAAAAGCACTCGATTAAATCGGGTGCTTTTTGCAATTTGCTTATAATTTTCTTATTTAAAGTCCGTTTTATCGTACAAAGGATTTGTTACGATATATAACGGAAGGAGGTAAATAAAATGCTTGATATTATTCAGATTGTGTTGTCTGTTGCGTCTATTATCATAAATGCAGTTATTATTGCTGTGTTAGTAAAAAGGAATTAAAAGTATGAAGAAGCAGCAAGACATATACTACGACCCCATAATTATTAAGGGAGAAGGGTATATTGCAAGGGTTTATAAGCCCATTCTTACCGAAGAAGAACGCGCCAGGCGAAGGAAACAAATCGAAAAATCCGCAGCAGAACTGCTTCTTAGTGTAGAAAAAGCCAAACAAAAAGACCTCGGATAATTCCGGGGTCTTAGTTTTTTATTGGTTTATATAAATAATGGAAAATACTGATAATCCGCAAAGAACAGCATTATTCAGTTGTGAAAAGCTTTTTTAAGATTATTCCACCTCGCAAATTGTTTCGTCACCACAGATGTTGCGAATTTTTAGACGAAGTGGCTTCTTTTCGCTGCGGATGCGACCGTCCCAGAACTCCTTGGTTTTATTGCCATTGACGATAACAAAGCCATTTTTGTCAATTTTAATTTCGCTATCAGAATGCCATTCGCCTTCGGTTGCAGTGAAATCAACGCTCAGGAACTCAATCAGTTCCAAACCATCCTCGCTGATTTCAATAGGTTTATAAGGTTTCTTTTCTGAAGAATTAAGGAAGGCTTTTTGGTTAAATTCAGCTATCTTGGAAAGCACACGGTCACTGATGAATTTATCAATGGCAATTGTGTATTCTTCATTGGTTTCTTCTGTATGAAACTCTGCATAATCACCAATGATAACATCATCGAGAATAGTTTTGAGGTCACGAAGTTCAATTTCAACGTTAGTGCTATCATCTTCTTTAATGAACTTTAAAATTTCAGCCTCATCGGTAATGTCGATGTAATAAACAATTACTTTCTTAATGTTTGTATCTAAATCTGGGATTGCCTGATGGATGATGCGGTTCATCGTAACCTTATCAAGCAGTTTCGATGCGCTATCCATAAGGTTAGGTACATATACTGGAACTGTACCAAGCTTGCTATCGGAAACTGCACCTTCCCAGAAGGAATCAAGAGAATCCTCGTTTTTGAGCCCAGGAATCAGTGATTTGATTTTATCCATTGTCTGAACGGGGTTACGATAGAGCTGAACACCGTCTTTAATCTCAAGCACATCAAATTCCGCACCATCAGCAACAAGGCGATCACGGGTGGTTTGAATAGAGTTAATACCAATATCGCAATGAATAAACCTACGACCGAGTTTATTTGCAACAGCAGCAGTTACGCCACTACCACCGAAGAAATCTGCAATTAGCATTCCTTCATTAGACGATGCCTGCAAAATGTAGGTTAATAGTCTTTCTGGTTTTTGAGTTGCGTAAGAAAAAGCAGCATCCAATGACTGATCAGAACTTTTAGAAATGTTCCATACATCGTCAAGTTCTTTGCCTTCTTTCATATAGCTACGATTTTCTCTGCCTTCAAAGTAGGTGATTTTATATCTTCTACCTTCTTCATCCACCTTGTCATATCTTTTAATGGTTGTGTCAGAGTATTCTTCATAAACTGCGTTGTATATAAATTCATCAGAGTTTACATATCGATAAATAACATCGTGTTTTTTTGAAAAATCTCTTTTTGGAGCAACGCCCCCGGTGTATGACCAGACAATTTCATTACGAAAATTCTGTTCACCAAAAATCTCATCCAAAAGTATTTTTACATAATGACAGATGTGCCAGTCAAGATGCACATAAATAGACGCTGTTTCACTCATTACAGATTTAATCGCCATTAAGTTTTCGTACATCCAGTTGAGATACTTTTCTTTATCCCAAACATCACCGTACATTTTTTCCTCAAATGCTTTGAGTTCATCAACATCCAGTTCCTGTTCTGCTTGTGTAATTGCTTCTGCAACTTTGGGGTTGCGGCGAATATACACTTTTTTTGCATAATCAGCACCGCTTGCAAAAGGAGGGTCGATATACACAAGGTCAACTTGTATGCCTTGTTCTTTAAGGTAGGCGCAAGCAGACACACATTCACCACGGATAACCATATTACCGTCGGCATTTTTACCCACGGTTTCCTGCTTTTCCATTTCATATAAAGGCATACCACGCTGAATTGTCATTGATACATCGTCAGCGCCCTTGTATTTCAATATTCTGTTAAAGTTACCAAGTACAGCTTGTCCTTCAACAGGTTCCGGTATAAATGGTACATATTTAATAGGCATTATCCTTGACCTCCATTTTTGAGTATCGAATTTGCTACGCCTTCGGCAGTTGCTGTAATAAATGCAGTTGAGATAGTTTTTATCGTATCTAAAACAAGCGGCAAGCCTTTTTGGGTAATGACATCTTTTGTCTTTCTCCAAATGGTGTTGTCACGCACTTTATCTAAATAGTCATTGCCTTCCCAAGTAAGCGATCCGACACCGAAAGAATATAGGGTGTCATCTGCATATTGAGGCTTATAATCGGAAATAAGACCTGCATCGTGAAGAATTTTGCAATGGTAAGCGATAGTTTCAGTATCATAACCATTGATTTCCAGATTATAGATGGCAGTTGACACATACTGTTTTTCGATTTCAAGCATAATCTCTCTAACTAAATCCATATCTCGCTTCACCGTCAACCCTCCTTGAAAAACTCACGAATTTTATTATGAGTTAATGTAAGTCTGTCTTTTTCGGGTAGCGTATCTTCTAAATACAGATAATCAAAGCGTTCATATCCGTATGCGGCATTATTCTGCTTTGAAAACTCTGTTTCCATAAAGGTTTTCTTGTCCTTGAACGTAGAATCTTTGGCGTAAATTTCGCCCTTTGTTTCTACAACAATAATTTTATAAATTTTACCGTCTTTACGCTTAATGATAAGAAAGTCGGGTGTATAAATGCCAATATAACGCCATTTGCTTCCGTTCTTCTTATAACACTTGATCTTAAACTCTGTCATAGCACGGTCGCCGTTATAATAGACTTCCAAGCCGAGATTTTCAATCTCATCAAAAGATAATGCTTCTTTTAGAAATGTTTGCTCAAAACAGCTATCGGTACGGTAAGGCAGATAATGGAATGAGCGATCTTTATTTTTATGGGGAGTGTTTTGTGCACGGAGCGTAGCTGCCATAGCAGCATTGCCGGTTTCTTCTAAAAGGCGGATGGTTTCCTCTATCTTAGTATCAATCTTCAGTTTCCCTTTATCATCCTTAATGATGTTTTCTACTACGCTTTGAGAGGGATAATAATCCTGCGGTTTATCGGTATAAACTTGAGGAGCAAAATTTGCGATATTCAAAAGATTTGCTTCTTCCGGTATAAGTTCTTCGGTTGTGTTAAAATCCAATTTATCACAGAAAGCTTTTCGTATATTGGCTTCAACCAACTTGCGGTTAAATTTAGAGCTGTAATAGCGAGAGCCGTTTTTATCGTAAGTGATTTTTTGATATACCGTATTTAACGATTCTGTGTACTTTGTTAGTTCCTCAACTGTGGGTAAGCCGAAACCGCCCTTCATAATTCCATATATCCAGGAAGTAAAAGTGGCAGGTTCAGTACCATATTCAGTATCATCAATGGTAATACTGGTCTTACTTTCATCCATTGAAATGTCTGTAGTTTTAATAATATTGTCTGCAAGGCGTGCTAAATTAGCCGAAGCTGCAATCGCATTTGCGGGATCAGCTTTTTCCACAGTAAGAGTATCAAAATTTACTTTTAGTTGATAAAAATCAACCTTGGGTAATTTTAAATGTGCTGTGCGGTTATAACGTTTCAGCGGTATTTTGCTATTATCAGCAGAAGAAAACTCTTTGAGAGAGATATGGTGTTGCTGTTCAAGTTGCATATTTAACGTATCGGCATTACTTTCATTCAAATAAATGAGGGCGGTTTCAGGATTGCCTTTAATCACTTGGCGCAAGCAACGGCAAGAGGTTTGCAATACCATATTTGTGGGGCAGTCACCCTCTTGAGAAAGAATGATACCTGTAAGACTACGACAGTCCCAGCCTTCTTTACCAATCTGTACAAGAAGAATAATGCGAATCTTTGAAATAGACTTGTCCAAAATATCAAACTGCATTTGACTGTCAGCAGGCATTTTATACTGCGTATTACCTTTGTGGAACTTGAGTATTACGTCTGTTCTAAGCCCGTATTCTGCAACAATACGAGATACCAACGGATAAACAACTTCTTCCAACTTTTCAATGGTGCCACAATAGATGCCAAGTTTAGCAGTTAGACCGTCAGCATATATGGTATTCTTGTAGATGTCAAGGAACTCTCTAACACCTTTTTCAATAATCAAACTACTATCTGCGATGTCTGCAATCTTAACAACGGGGCGTTTTAAGAAATTACCTACACCATCAATAAGGGGATAATAGTAAACAATATTTGTAATCTCAGTGGTGCCTACAGAAAGGGCGTTCACAACTTTGAATTTTTCAGCTTTTTCAAGATAAGGTGTACCGGAAAAACCGATAACAGAGTTCACGGTGTTGTTGCGAGCCCATTTTGTTACAACGGCACGGAGCTTGATTTCGTCACTAACAGCGTGATGTACTTCGTCAATAAAGATGGAAAGCGAAGGTAATTTACCGATAAGGTTACGCAGTTCGTTAGCTTGTCTGTCTTTTTCATCATCGCTTTCCTCAAACCAGTTGATCTGACCATTCTTTTCTTGAATACGGTCAAGGATAACCTTTTCGGCATTTGTAACAGCAACTAATCCAAACAATTCAGATAACGGTTGATGATTTGCGATTTTTTGAACATTTGGGTTCTTGGTTTTATTAGACTTTTTTTCAGTCTTTCCTTGATCCAATACTTCAAAGGAAATCATACGTTTAATATCAGTTGCCGCAGGCTCAGGAATAATCCAAGCAGGATTAAAATTCTGAATAGTTTTCAGGCTGGGGACGACAGAAGATTTCAAACCAGATGGTGCAAAAATGATGAAATTATGAGCAAAGGCAGGGTTGGTTGGCTCGTTGAGTGCGTAGTATAAATCAAGATAAATAAATGCCGCCATTAAATATGTTTTACCAGCACCCATTGGAAGGCTGAATAAGTAATCGGTATAAGAAATGCCATAGAAGGCATCCCGAAAGAAACCGTCATAGTCAATGCTTGATGGATTTTTCTTTATTTGTTCTTCAAGCTTTTTGGAAACCTGTTCGCCTTTGTCGTTTGTTAGACGAGAATACTCAAATAATGCCGTAGCTGCTGGATTTTTCTCTAAGTATTCCCGTGTTGATGTAGATAATTCTACTTCGTTCAAATTGATAGAGTTAAAACAACCATATCTAAATAAAAACTCCAACGGCTTACATTCGCAACCAATTTTGAGGAACAGATAAACCTTGATAGCTTCAATTTGAGCATCTCTCATTTGTCCGGTTTTTTCTATATAATCAATTAAATTATGAACTGTGCATTGTCCTGAATTATACCACTCTTTGCACTTGTTCTCTATCATTTTATAGAACATACTGTTCCTCCAATAAATAATACTAATTTTCTTCAACCTTGAATTATATCATATTAACAATATAGTTGTCAAGAAACGGAAAGTTAAGCAGATAGCAGAAAATAGGAAATTGCGCTATTCATAAAAATACAGGGTAGTGTTGTGCACCACCCTGTATTTTTTATATTCGATTTCCGTTTTCTTTTGAAAATACTAATATTTTTTCTTTTTCAACCGTGCATTTTACTTTTTCACCAATGATAAAATCAATATCATCTAAAGCACATTGTTTGCAAATTGAGGGACAAAGGGACGGTTCTTTTGTCTCCTTTTATTAAATGTCGCTTTGCACTTTTTTAATATGATAAATCCCTGTGATGCACAAACACTTGGAAATTTTCCAGGTGTTTTTCATATTTAATATAGTATACAAAAACATTGACAAAAAATTAACAAAGTCTTATAATATTGTATCATAGCAAATATTAGCAATTTGAAACAATACTGGATTATATATCCATTTATATATGCAAATGCAATATACTGAGATTATGTTGTAAAAAATATTGGAGGTGTTTTATTATGAAAAAAATAAACTGGAAGGGAATAGTGTCGTTTGCACTCATATTAAGCGTTGTCTTGTGTATGTTAACAGCTTGTGTTGCGAAATTAAATGGTACCTATGTTAACGATGAAGGAATTATCAAACAAAGTTTTACTTTTGAAGATGATAATAAGGTTATTGTTTCTGCCTTTGGGATTGATGTTGAAGGTAAATATGAAATTAAAGACGGTACTATCACTATCACATATAGCTTGTTAAACTTCAGCTATAATATGGAAAAGAGCTTTGAGAAAAAAGGCGATTCTATTTTTATAGATGGAGTTGAATTTACTAAAGAAAAATAAAGACCCAACTAATTGGGGAAAAGGAGATGATACTTTTTGAAAAGATTTTTAAGCGTATTCCTTTTGGTTGCGCTTTTGTTTTCTTGTATGGTAGTAGGAATACCTACTGTAAATGCAGCAGAGAAAGTAGAAACACCAAGGGCAATAGCTATTGTCTTTGATAACTCTGGATCGATGTATGATGCCGGAGACCAGGCGTGGTGCAGGGCGACTTATGCAATGGAAGTTTTTGCCGCTATGCTTAATAAAGGTGACGTGTTGCAAATATATCCTATGCATCCAATTGCGGTAGGAAATAATGAATACACAATGCAATCTCCGTTTCAAATAACGGATGCATCACAAGCAGCCTCTATACGCGAGATTTTAACTAAAAATGCAGGCGGAACACCCATTGAAAGTATAGATTGCGCAGTTAACGGTTTGAAATCAATTCAAATGCAGAAAAAATATTTGATTGTTTTGACCGACGGCGGAACATTTTCAAAAAACGGATATGGTTTAAGTAAAGACAGAACAACGACTGAACTTGATAACCGCATACAAGCTAATGCAAATAAGGATATGACGGTTATGTATTTAGGTATCGGTTCTGATGCTTGTATACCTAATACGGCGCAGTCAGAGTATTTTATCAAAAAACAGGCTGTAAATACTGCTGATGTGTTAGCTACCTTAACGGAAATGTGCAATCTGATCTTTGGTAGAGACACTTTGCCTAAAAGTAACGTAACCAGCAAGAGCCTTAATTTTGATATTTCGATGAGCAAATTAATCGTTTTTGTTCAAGGTACTGATATTACGGGTTTGAAGCTTACATCTGCAAGCGGCGGTTCGGTAGGTACGTTAGTCAGCACAATGCAGACTAAATACTCAACAAAAGGTGCTGCTGATTATAAGAGTGTTGCAGATACCTCATTGCAAGGTATGATTGTTACATACGAAAATTGTGATGCAGGTACTTATAATATTGAGTATTCAGGTGCGGCAAACAGTGTTGAAGTTTATTATGAGCCTGATGCTGATTTGGATTTCGTTTTTACTGACTCTGAAGGAAACAATGTTGATATAAACGGTCTTTATGAGGGCGAATATAAAGTACGCTTCGGTATGAAAGATGCCAAAACCAAAAAACTTATAAGTTCATCGCTGTTAGGAAATCCTCAATATCAAGGTAATTGTATAGTAAATGGACAAAAGAAACCTATAACGTATAAAGGTTATAGCGGTGAAATTCCCGTTACATTAAAAGCAAATGATACCTTTGAGGCAGAATTAACAGTTACATATTTAAGTGGTTATACCATTTCTAAAAATTCTTCTGAGTTTGGATTTCCCAAAGGCGGAATTGTTATTTTAGCAACTCCCCTTGGTAAATTTGAAATGGATTTACAAGTTCCACAGAGTGATATAGTAATTGGCGAAGTAGGACAATCACAAGCAATTCGTGTTGATTTCAAATTTGACGGTAAGAAATTAACACCTGAAGAATTTAAAGCCATAACTTTACAGGTTGATACAAGCGGGATAGAACACACGATTACACCTCTTGAACAAGAATCTGCATATACGATTCAATTAGCAGAAACTGCAGGTATCGGTGAAGGCCAATATGATATTACCGTAAAGGCAGATTATTTAGATGCACAAAAGCGTGAAGCAAGTTGCACTAAGACATCAAGCGTTACGTTAAGTTATCCTCCTGCTGGTAATTTGCAAATGGATTTAGAAATGCCCACTGATTTTCTGGTAATCGGTGAATTAGCAGAATCTGAGGAAATGACAGTTAATTTAACCCTTGATGGTAGAAAATTAACTCCAGAAGAATTCAAGTCAGTAGTATTTCAAGCTGATTGTGGCGGAATAAAGCATACTGTAATACCTGACGAAAATAATTCGTTGTATAAAATTAAATTAGAATCAACTGAAGGTATTGAAGATGGTCGTTATAAAATAAACGCAGATGCTAAGTACTTAGACGAACACGGAAGAGAAACAACAGACAATACTTCATCAAATGTTACATTAAGTTATATGCAGCTTTGGCAAAAATGGTTACTTAATTTGTTACCATTTGTAATATTTTTTATTATCATATGGTGGATTACGCATATAAGAGTATTGCCTAAGAAAATGCACACAACAAGAAATTTAAGCAGTATGTATTATGATGGTGACAATGTGACTAATCACACTAACTTCTTGGCAGAAATCAAACAAAATAGTGCGAAAATTCAAGTAAAATATGGCGGTAAACAATTCGGGTTAATTATGGATGTAGTTCCGGGTAAAGATAGTTATCTATATAAACCCCATAAAGATAAGAGCGCTGAAGTTAAAGTTGATTCAGTCAGAAAATTTGGTCAAGCAAAAATTTTGGAAGCTACAATATGCAATGTTAAGTACATATTAGACGATAAAGGTAAATTCGTTCCGGCAACTAAACGAAAAACACCAATCATAATGAGAAATGGTAATAGAGTTAGATTTTCAGGAACAATAAAAGATGCAGGGGTAGATAAAACCTTTGAATCAAATTCAATACTAAAATTTAATTAGAAATAAACAGGAGGAAAAATTATGACAAACAAAAAAGAAAAATTAAAACCAAATGAGGTTGTAGCGCCAACTCTATTTGTCGGTGTGGGTGGCACTGGTTGTAAAATTGTAAAAAAGGTTGCCGATTTATGCGCGCCTGAAGAAAAGGAAAACATTAATTTCCTTTGTCTTGACACAAACGTAAACGATTTATTAGAGGTCGCAAATGCCAAATCACATATCTATTGCGTACAGACTTCCAATACACAAACGGTAGGCAGTTACCTTGATTATGACGAAGAAGCCAGTAAAAAATGGTTCCCCAAAAATAAAGTAATGTATGATAAGACTGTTTCAGAAGGTGCAGGTCAGGTTCGTGCTATTTCACGTCTGGCTTTAAACACTACAATTAAAACAGGTAAAATTGCTCCTTTATATAAATCAATTGATGACCTTTTCCGTAAGACCGGTAAAGAAATGAAGCAGGCAATGCGTGTTGTTATTGCATCAACGGCTTCAGGTGGTACAGGTTCAGGTATTATTCTTCCTTTAAGTATGTTTATTCGTGACTACGTAAAAGAAAAATATCCTAACACAAGCTTAATTGTTCGTTCACTTATTTTGCTTCCTGAAACACTTGATAGTGTTATTAAATCACAAACAGAACGTGATAGCCAGGCTCGTAACGCATATGCAACTGTCAAAGAGTTGAATGCATTTATGATGAAGGGTTCAGGCTTTATTGATTTAGATGATGACTTAAAGCAATTTAGTGACTTGCACGTTAATGTCTCAGTTGCAGGTTCGGATAGGCAAAAGGCATTATCCTTACTTCCTATGGATTTCTGTTTCTTAATGGATGGTCAGGATGCTGAAGATAGCACAATGATAAGCAAAGAACAGTATATGGATCAGGCTGCACAGGCTTTATATGAACAGAATATCGGTCCTATGCAGAGACACGCAGTCTCAGTAGAAGATAACATTATCAAGGAAATGACAAAGCCCGGTAACTATGGTCGTAACCGCTTTGGTGGCATTGGGGCTGGTGTTATTCGTTATCCTTATGAAAAAATTATAGACTATGTTTCATACGATTTAGCAATTGATAGTATCGGTGGCGAAGGCGATGCAACAAAGTGGACAAAGTACGATAATGAGATTAAAAAATATAAAGCTGAACAGAAGAAACGCGGTATTCCAATGTCTACGTGGGATTCTGACGGCAAAATATATCGTGATACATTGCGTCTTGCTCGTGATCCTTTCTCCGTTGATTTAAATAACACTTATGAATTAGAAAATCTTGATTCAAGAATTAAACGGTTCAAAACAATTTTTGAAGAAGAAGTATTCCGTGTTGTAAATGAAGATAAGCGTTTTAAAGATGTTTATAAAAATGCAAAAAATTGGGAAACTCTTCCGGCATTTGGTCAAAGCGATAATAAGATTTCTACCGCTATTGATGATTTAAAAAACTATCGCGAAATTCTTGAAACTCGTAGTAAAGATGGTAGTCCTATAATAGAGGGCATTGTAACTCGTTGGGTTGACGCTCTTTACACAAATGAACAAAAAACTGTCGCAAATGATAGCCCATACAGTATTGAAAGTCTAATTAAAACCGCTCAAAAAGATATATTCCATCCGTGTGCGGTTCGTTACGTTTTATATCGCTTAATGGAAGATTTTTCTGCAGAAGCTAAGTCGGAGGAACATAATGGCGCTGTGGACGCAATTAAAGCCTTTACAGATAATGAATACGTAGGCTTTAAATTTACTAAAGATAAGATTATTGGTATTGAAAGTCTTGCTGGACTTGAAAAGGAACCTAAATTATCAGATAAACTTAAGGGATATAACAAACTTAACAACGTAGCAAATGATGATATTCCTGCTTATTTTACAGCATTGGAAGATTATTGTAAAAAGGTAGCTGTTCACACTGCTTATGTTAAAGCAGCTGAATATGTAAAAGCATTTAGCGAACAATATGAAGAGTTCTTTAAGACCTTTGTATATAAGGTAAAAGATTTAAACCGTAAAAAAGTTGATTTGGTTGATGAGTTGCAGTACAGAAAAGGCGATTCTTTTGTGAATATTTGTGCAAATGAAAAAATATTGGAAGAATTAAGTACTTTCTCATTGCAAAAAGCACAAAAAGAAACCACTATGCTTAATTCAGAGATCAACGGTGCTATTTTTGATTCGATTAAGAATAATGCTATCTTTAAGAAGGAAGTTGATAACGCAGGTGGAGGATATATCGAAGAAGATCGTCGCATCAACATCTTTGATGATATTCTTATTGGATACTTCCGCAATAGTGTTGTAGAAAAGTGCGATGATATTGATAAGGATATTATTGGTGCTATTGAATTAGAACAGCGATTGAAAGAACGTATTCGTTTACGTAATGAAAACAATGGCGATACTCAAATTTTTGAACAGGTTTCTGTTGAAGATGCAAAGCGTCATATACGCGAAGTTGTTCAAATGGGCGAACGTATTGCAGCACCTTCAATACAGCGTGCAACTAATGAAGAACCCCGCGAAATTAATCTTTGTGCATACAATACAGTTCTTTTAGATAATCGTAAGTTCCGTGTAAAGGATTTAATACCTAATGGTGAGGCAGTTGAGACTATATCTAAGTATGAAATTCATTTCTACAATGCATTATATAACTTAACACCTAATAAAATTAAAAAGTTTGCGGCTCCTTATGAAACGGAAACCGGTAAAAAAGCTTCTGGTACATATCATAGAGCATACAGTGAATATGCAAAATTTATTGGACCTGATTCTACTAAGAATGTGGCTGTTTCAACACATATTGATAAGTCTTGGGATTCAATTAAGAGTATGCCTGAACTTGATTTTGATTATCAGCAGCAGGTTATTAAAAAGGTACATAAGGCTTTTGTTTATGGCTTAGTACATAATGCAATTCAGCAACGCTCACTTTCTGCCGTTGCTAACGGTAAAAAGGTTTACTTATATCGTGATTCTGATAACCGTGACTTAGAATTGCAAGTTCCTAACGGTACCTTATGTGATGAATTCTATGAGGTATTGGATGCTTTGTACGTTAACTCCAAGGTTGTTGAAGATATTAATCTCATCAAAAACCGTAAGAGAGCAATGAGCGAGGCTAAGAACTGCAATTACGAAAGCACAGAGTTCTTTAAGGATATGTCTCAGTTCAATCTTCTGAAATTATTAGGAATGGAAGACGCTAATACTCACGATTCTTGTGATGGCTCACAGAAGAGTTTAGAAGCATTAAAGGCAGAACTTCGTGTTAACAAAGCAGAACGCTACAAATTGCAGAATCATAATTGGGATGTAGTAGACCTTAAGGATGATGGTAAGAAGTATGTTGAAAACGCAACAAGCTTGTTTGCAATTCCGTTAATGTTCTATTGCACACTTCCCAACTCAAGCAGATATATCTCTGAAATCACCGCTATGGTTGATGCAGTTATTGATGTATTCCGTGAAGAATATTCTAAGTGGGAAAAAGAGGAAGATGCTAAGTTTGTGTTGTGCACACGTCTTACAGACGAATTAACGTTGTTAAAGCGTAATTACAAATTCTACGAAAAAGAATTACACGCACCTGCTGCACACGAAAATATCGTTATTGATATTATCCAAAGAAAGATTCGTGACGTAATTTTATCAGCTCCAGAACCTGAAGATTATGAAGCATTATTAGATAAGGTTGCTAAAGAATTTAAAGAAAGCGAACATTAATATTAAAAGAAACGGAGATGAGTGGTTTGTTCACAGTTTTAATAGCTGAAAAAGAACATATAGATGCCATATGCCAAAAAAACAAATTGTTTTTCGAACCGTTTCTGGATAGCAAAGAAATAGCATTTTGTTATTGGAATCCTATGGGACAGACTCTTCAGGAGTCTGTCCCAGGACTCTATGACGCTGTGGGAAGAAAAAAGGAATGGCGTGCAGTAATTATAAATAATTGCAACGTTGAATCTTCAAAAAAACAAAATCCATTTGATATTGTTGACTCTACAAATCTTAAAGCGTTGACTATGCCAAATTATCAATTAGATGATGATGTAAGATTAGAAGAATGGGTAGCTTCTTGGGAAGAATATTATAAAAAGTTGGCTCAAGAAAAAGAAACTATTTATAAAGATGCGTTAGAATATCCTTTGCAAAAATTATCTACGTGGCTCTGCTTTAGACCTGAAGATTACATTCATAATGATGTTAAGGAAAAACAAGATGCTCACGATTGGGCAATGGCAAAATTGGGGCGAGATGATTTAAAACCGAGCGTTAAATTAGAAGTGTTGGAACGTGAACAGTATAAGCGTGAATTACGTATGAAAGAAAGTTTGCGCAGAGCTTTCCTTAATGAAAATTACTTGAACGTTGCTTATCCAAGTGAAGTTTATTGCATTTCACAACGCTCAGCAGATAACAATTACTTTAATCCCGATGCATATTGGAATATTTATCAGGATAGCGAATATTCAGAATTTGCTGATAGAAATATGTATTTTGATAGAATGCGTTTTATGGTGTTTGATATGCTTTCGCAATCACACCGAAACTTCCGCACAGATTATATTCGTTTTCTTGCATCTATATTGATTTTTATTTCCAATCCAATCCCAGGTAGTGCAATGCAGGCACGTCATTTATATCAATTAGAAGTTGAAACAGATGATTCACCTTTATGCACTTTGGTAACTTCTTATGACAGAAAATTAGCAGCGACATATGAAGTTATCGACAATGAAATGGAAAAAATAAAAAGTGAAATTCCTGATGATTTAACAGATAAGGCTGCAGAAGAACTTTTTTGCAAATCTAGAGATGTTGTTGTGAATTTAGATGATTCTGGCGAAAAAGAAAACGTTACTGTAGAAAAGGATTATGGTTTGTTCTATGATAATCCTGAAAATGAGCATAATAAGTGGAATAGAGACCATAAAGCTTCGCAAAAAGCGCTTGCTTTTATTGCAAAACAACGTTATCGCGCAGTTAAGAAAAGCGTTGGACAAATGCAAAACTCTTGTGAGATTTCGGATGTCAATATTAGTCGATTAACTCCATTTCAAATTGATGTTATTAAGGAATATACTGATTCTGCGGAGGATACAATGATTGCATCTATTCCGCCGGATCTTACAGATATTTCTTTATATAATCAACGCTTATCAGAGAAATCGGAAGAGGTAAAAAAGGTAATAGATCGTCGTATGACTAAAAAGACTGTAGCAATATTAAGTGCTATATGCTTAGGATTATATTTAATATGTTTTTTACCGTTTCTTTTCGCTAATAACAATACGATTTCAACAGTAATAACCGCTATCGGAATAAGTGCTATTGCAATTGGCGCATTGGCAGTTATTTTATTTGTTTGTTTGTTCTTTTTACGTTCTTCTGTTTTGAATGTGGTTAGAGATTATAATAATACTGCACGTGAGGTTTTAGGGGATATCCATTCAGCATTAAGCCAATTCTCTACGTATTTAAGTGCATTATATAATGCGCGTAGAGGACACGCTGTTCAAAATTATTCACAGAAAAACTTGGACGAATATACTAAAAGTTTACGCGTTCGTAGAAAACACCAAGAAGATATTCGTAAAAGGCGTGCCTTGCTTTTAGAAGACTATGGGGACTACCTTGGAGACTATTCTTTCTGCGATGAAACTATGGCACGCCCATATGATTATGATTTTGATATACCGATGGAATATGCATATCCGGCACCTTTTCTTGCAGGCGATGAAAGACAAATTGAATTTATTAGCAATGGAAATTCTGTTATAGTTCCGTCAAGCTATATTACGAAAATTTTAGTAAGATTGGAGGGTATATATGAAACCTAATATTTTGTTTTTTTTAGTTTTAATTATATCCTTCCTTCCATTTGTGCTTTTCGCATTTTTTAACAGTAAGGCTAATACAAAAAAAGAAGACCGTAGTAAACAATATATTATGCCAATATTTGCGGTTGTTTATAGTGTAGTTCTTTTGATTTTCTTGAACAAGTTATCAGCAATTTGTACAAAATATTTCCTTATGCTTGTGCGACTGTTTGATAAAATAAACTTATCTTTTATTGGAGATTTTTTTGAAAATCTTTATACAAGGTTCGGCATATATTTTGAATTAGTTCTTTTTAATACAGCGGCACTTTTGCTTTACATAATTGTAAAAAGGATAATAACTGCGATTGCTGCTAAAATAAAAATTAACAGAAGTTCGTTTGTTGGCACTATTGTTGAATTGTTCTATAATTACGATGAACAAGATGAATGTTGGTACATTAAAGCCCATTTTGGACAGGCACGTACATTTATCAAAACAGCCTATTATGGTAGCTGTTTTGTTTCAGGACTTGTGATGCTTATTTCTTGTGGCTTGTGTATGAGCAACTTAGTAAGTGCACCATTTTATCCTGTTTTTGCAGTTATCATAATTGGTGAAATGGCTTTTTATATTGATGGTTTGGAGATAAGTGAACGTAAATCTTATCTTAAAATGCAGGCAGATAAGTCTCGCAGAATTGTTATGTATCCTTTGCTCAGGAAACCTTTAAAAGCTCTGTTTGGCGATAAACTTTCTGCAGAAGGCACAACCGTTAATAATGGCATTGTATCAGGTAATGCGATAGAAGATATTTTAGTTAATCTCGAACAAAATGGTGGCCATATTGGTAACAATTATTCTGCTTTTGTTAGGAGAAAAATGGTAACGGGTCTTAAACCTAACGTTGACTATGTTCGATGCGGTTATGACTTGGCAATAGGCAAAAGCCTTTTATTCAATACACCATTTTATGATAAACTTAATCCCTATGTGTTCTATGCAATGAACCGAGAAATGCTTACCGGAGGAAAGGTACTTATTGTACTTGGCAGGCACGGCACAGAAGAAGATTTGATACAGTGGGCTTCAAACGGTATGCAAGCCGTTTCTAATGTGCCTGATTTGTGGAAAATTGCAGTTCTTAACACTAAAAAGATGAATGAAGATGAATTGCCTGATATTGGGATTATTTCTCGCTCAGGTGTTCACGATTTGGAAATACACAAAAATAATTTGTTATTCCTTAAGAAAGTTTCATTTGTTGTTATAGTTGAACCATCGAAATTAGTTACTACGGCTCAAATTGGCTTGAATTTACTAATTAAATGTTGTGGAAAAGAAAAAGACATTACTTTCTGTTCTATAGACCGCAACTGCGATGGTTTAGTAGACGCGCTTTCTCATATTTTGATGACAAATATAACTGAGGTTTCTGCAACAGAATACCCGCACGGTATGAGTTCCTATATGTACTGGACGGCAGATGATGATTATTTGCAGCACCGTATTTTGCCAGGTGTTTCCAGATGTTTAGGTGTTGGTACAGAACTTTCAATGGTTGCATTAAAAAATCAAGTTAAAAAGACAGTTTGGTATGGTGGAGATGTTTTTCCTGTGTTAGACGCTCACTGGATTGCTAAACAGTATTACTATGATTTGCTTGCTTATACGCAACTTCCTACAACTCAAGAAACCTTTGATAATCGTTTCCAAACATCATTTAATATGTGTAACGAAAGGGTAAGTGATTATTCCTTTATTACTGTTGAAGATGATAGAAATAACTTGTTTGAAACAAGAAGAAATTTTGCAACTATTGCAGAAGAACAAGGCTTTGTAAATGTTATTTCTTCTGAATATATGTTGCGTGAATATATGGCTACTAATACAGAGTTATTTACAACTGATGCAAAAGCAATACCATATATTACCGCAGACTATGCTCGTACAAAAAGAAATACCATTTTGTCTTTGTGTTTATTGCTTTGTATTGATTCAGTACAAGAAGAAAACTTGCTTAGACAGTTAGTTTTGCTTAATCTTGACACAAAAGACCCTATAACAGAGATTTGGAGAGAACTTTGTTTAATATTTGGGCAAGCAGAAGATACAGATCAATACGGTACACCTATTCTTTCGGTTATCAATTATGATGGTAAAAGAGTAACTTTTGAAAAGAATTCAACAATACTTTTTAAGAGAGAATATAGCATTGAAACAGGCAGGTTTGAAAGTGTTTACAAAATAGAGGATGTTGATTTTTCACATATTATCTTAGATGATTTACAACACGCTAGTTATATTGCTGAACAAGAAAGTAAAGATGTTTACATTGGTACTGAATTAAAGGGACACGTACATCAAAAATATATGCCTGGTCAATTCTTTACGCTTAATGGTAAATATTATGAAATGATCTCTACCGCGACTGATAATCGTATATTGGTGCGCCGTGCATCTGAACATATCGGTGGTAGATTATCATATCGTCAGGTTCGCAATTATACAATTAACGGTATTGAAAATGCGACATCTATGGGGTCACTAAAGACAGTAAATAACATTGATATACATTATCAATTTGCAGATTTTAGCGTTGAAACACCTGGATATTGGAAGTTAGGTTCCTACAATGATTTTGATAATGGTGATTTAATTACTGTAAATGGTGTGCCTAAACGTGAATACCATCATAAGCAAATCTTAAAGTTTGATTTTTCAAAGTTTGGTGATGCTTTTACTGATTCAGTTCGTATGACCCTTACAAATCTTTTGAACGAGACTTTTGTAACTTTATTCGCTGATAACCAGCCATTTATTTCGGCGATTACTCCTGGAAAATACGATGCACCGTTAACCTATAGCCTTGAATTAAACGAAGGTATTGAGAACGCCGATAAATGTATTTTCATTGTTGAAGATAGCCAGTTAGATATCGGTTTATTGATTGCGGTTGAACGTAATATAAATCGTATTCTAAATATAATCGCTGACTACCTTGCTTGGAATGATGAAATGATTGCAAAAAGTCTCTCCCCCGATGAAGAGGTCAAAGAAACACCTGAGCCAGTGTATATGGTTGAAGAGGAACCCAAGAAAAAGAAGGGCTTTTTTAAGAAAATTGTTGATTGGTTTAAGGGATTGTTTAAGAAAAAGAAAAAAGAACCCGTTGAAATTGAGGTTCCTGAACAAGATTATATGATGATTTATGGCAAACCTCATAAATTCGTTAAAGGCAAATGGGTTCGTTGCTCACAAAAAGAATTCGATGAAAAAATGAAGAAACGTCATCAGGCTATCGAAGAAAAAGAGCTTGCTGAAAAGGAAGCTAAAGAAGCTGCTAAAAAAGCAGAAGAAACTGAAAACACAGAAAATACAGAAACCATAGAAGAGACAGAAGCGGAAACTAGGGAAATCGAAGAGACTGAGGAAGAAACTGCTGAGGAAGTAGTGGAAGAAGTTCCTGAAGAAGCAACGGAAGAAACTGTGGAAGAAACTGAAGATGTTAGTGAGCCAGCCGATGACCAAATTGAAGAAAAACCCAAAAAATTAGGCTTGTTTGAAAAATTACGTGCAGCAAGTGCTGAAAAGAAAGCAGCAAGGGAAGAAAAGAAAAAGGCTAAGAAAGAAGCCAAAGAAGCACGTAAAGCGGAAAAAGCAAAGGCAAAACTTGCCGCTAAAGAGGCTAAAGAAGAAAACATCACTGAAGAAATAAGTGTTGAGGAAGTTCCTGAAGAAGAACTTTCAACTGAAAAAGGCTTAAGTGAAAATGTTGAGGAAGCTCCTTTAGAAGAATCTGTTAGCGAAGAAGT
>JAEIGA010004717.1_pt1 | contig 21026 bp, 17 predicted proteins | sample 9270691 | NCBI WGS metagenome assembly JAEIGA01 (sample SAMN17057246, study PRJNA624740) | gut metagenome | biome: biome; isolation source: fecal sample | host: Bos grunniens | place: China: Xizang | collected 2019 | reverse complement strand
TGACGGTATCGTCTGTAAATTCACATTCCTTAGTAAAGAGTTCAAACTCCTTGCTCTTGTCACCCCTGTCAAATTCGAATCTGCTTCCAATAATGTCTCCAATAATTGCTCCGTACATAAATTGCCTCCTTATGAATAAGTTGATCACTTCCGAGTTGTTCTTTATACCTGAATTGTATCAGCCCGGAAGATACGTGTGGTCGCCTGAAAGGCGACATTTAGAGCGAACCGCAATTATGCGCTCTCTCCCGGCCACCAAACGGAGTATGTTCCGTCATTGTTTTCAAATAGTTCTGCCTCAGGCGGAACAAGTTCACCTCCGGCAACCTCATCGTACCCTGCCTTCCAAACGGTTTCTGAATGGTCTATCCTGGTCTCAATAGGGTAGTCAAAACGAAATATAAAGTTATCTCCGAACTCTTCTTCAAAACCCCAACTTCTTAAGGCTTCTCCGCACCTGTCGCAAATGCCAGAAAGGCTTTCATCTTCGTACATTCCTCTGAAGAGTTTACTTTCAAAAGACTCTCCAATCACCTTATATTCTTCATCGGTTACTTCAATATCGACATAGGCATAAATGTCGGTATAGAGCACATGCTTCTGGTCTGGTGTTGAAATGTCAAATGTTACTGTTACAAGCATTGTCATTACCTCCTAAAAGTTAATTAGATCGATCTGCTCAAATGATGAGAGCACAGGTAGAGGTAATGCGAACCATCATTCAAGCTTTAGCACCTTTCCCTATGGCAGGTTGCTGTGCGGTCACTGGGCTTGTCCCTCGCGCACTCTTTATGGTTGTCTTAATTGTATCATCAAAAAACCGACCCTGCATTCCATTAATGGGACTGTTTATGAGCGAGTATTTCTATAATTCTATAATTCTATAATAAGTTCTGAATTGTAAGGTGGATGGCTTTTCTTGATAATTTTATTATAGCTGCAAATAACTCTTGATTATCTTATACGTTATTGCTATTAAGAAATTGCTCCGTTCTGCTTTCAAATACAACATGAAAGAACCCGGATCAGCTCCGGGTTCTTCTTCATCATTTTGTGTTCGTCACGACTTGGTTTTTCAATACTCTGTAAAACTATCTGGTTTCATAAATGATAATGGATAATTAGGATCGGTTTCTCCGTCAACTTGAATACGAGCTAACCAGGCATTTGCAAGGTGAACGACATCCCATGTTGCTAATTCGAAGTCATACTCATCCACCGGGTAGTTGATAACCAAATGGATAACATAAGCATTGTTATTGGCAAACAAAATCGAAACGACTTTAATCCAAGCATCTCCATCATCACCAGTATAGATTTGCGAAATCGTAAATGCCTTATCTGAATTCTTGAACACCCAAAATGGCACATCTTCTTCAAAAGGCATTTCCAGACCGCAAAAGGATTCAAAATACTCATACATCAAGTCTGGATTTGTCGGAATGTCTTTCATGCCAACCGATTGAATAAAAAGAGCAACAGGTGCTTTCGTAGGATTGTCTGAGAGTGAATAGCTTTCCGGAACAACTACAAGTTTCCATAGTTCTCCAATAACATCTTGATTTGTTTCAGCATGAAATCCACGAGGAATACTGATTCTGATTCCCGGATCTATTGTAGCCATTGCCTTGCTATATTCCGTAGGAATCTTGCTCTTGGATTTTCCGGAATACGCTGTAAATGATAGCCTTTCGTCTTGTGTCAGCACATTGATAGTGTCGAGCCAATGCAAAACACTCTTTTTTCGCTCTGAAATCGTTTCGGTTCGAAGGTGGAACATGCCTTTAAATACTTGATTACACCCTCGAGTGATGAGTTTAAAACCATAAGCAGAAAATTCTTCAGATTCTTCTAAGACCGAATATAAAACAGCAAGGTCTCTCGAACTTCTGTAGAGCTGAAAGTCACCAAAGGAATCAGAAGATAATTCATCAAGCGCTTGAAGCAGGCCTTCATCACTCATGTCATCACAGTTTCGGTCTATAAGCTCTGTATCTTCATAAACAACAAAGTTGAAAACTGAAGAATATGAATCGTCAAAATTGCAATCTTTACTATTCTGAACATGTAGCTGGTACGTCCCCGATAAGCCACCTGCTTCTTCAGGATCGACGGTATAAGTAAAACCTATAGGAACTTCAATAGACCACAGATTTCCGACCCATACGCGTTCAGGAGCCTTTGTGACTTTGTGGATGCCTTTGAATTCAAAACTCATAATGAAATCCTCCCATTAATCATTTGGTCTTCTATATGCTTATATTATAAAACGTCAATAATATGCCATAGTCCTATTAATCTCCCACTTCAGTCGACAAACCATGTCAAATTGATAATGCTATAATCAGGCTAATAAGGGGCCATTCTTTTCGTTAATCGAATTATTTAAAATGTATTGACGAAGATCCGTTTGTCCTACAGATTGATCAACCATAGGAAGATATCCTCCAAAAAGAAAGAGTCGCCCACTTAGTAATGCAGACGACTCTTTTGTTCAATATGCCAATAAGTTTATCTTCGGTTCTTTTATATCACTTTCCTCCATCTTTCACAGAGAATACTGTTCCATATTTTGAAAGTGCGGAACGTGCGGAAAACTTTCCGGCACATATTAAATCACATACTTTTTTAAATTCAGTCGAACAATCCAACGTTGTGTAAGACGAATAGGATGATTTGAACTTCTTGGTCTCAAACAAAGGCTTTCCTGTCAGATGATCCACTACTCGGAAACGCCGAATACCTGTGCACTCAAATGCGTTTTCAGATATGTATTTAATGTTATCAGTAATTGTAACTGAACTCAGAATATCTCCAGGCTGACCAATGCAACATGCTGACATTGACCATACTTCGGGCGGAACTATAATATCATCATCATAAGGATCTGCGTCAAAGAAAATTCCATTCACAATCGTGTGTCCTTTTCCCGTCTCTGAGCAGCCTCCAAACGCTTGTTCACCAATTTGGCAAGTAGAAGGGACTTTGATTACTCTTAGCGATCGACAAGAATGAAATGCATATGGACCTATATTCTTAGTGTCATCCGGAAGAACAATCTCAGTTAATGATGTGCAATGTTCAAATGCCCAGCGTCCAATCTCCTCTAAAGATTTGGGGAAATGGATTGTACGTAGAGATTTGCATTCCTTGAATGCAAATCTTTCTATTCTTTTCAATCCTTCTGGGAGAAACAGCTCTTCAATGATTTCGTCTTGTTGGCCTTTATGACGATTATATTTATCTTTTTCATACCAATATAATACTGATTCCGCTATAGTATGAACTCCATCAGGAATTCTGATAATGGGAGTAATATTTTTAATTCTCACCAGACGTCCGTTGATAATCAAATTACCCAAATCATCATATAAGCCTTCGCACTTTAACAATGGGCTAACATCGTATTCGACGCTATCAGGAATTGAGATTTTTGTTATATCACTTCTTTCACCTAAAGAAAACTTCTCGACTTTTATCCCCCCGATAGTTTCCGGCACATCGACAGAACTAGATGTTCCTATGTAGGATGTTATTTCATATCTTCGAGGTTTACTATTTCGGAGTATATACTGGAAGTTCTCATCGGCATTTGAATTCTTGTCAGAACTTGATGAATCCTGTTTTGACTTCGTTGTTGACTTAGTTGATGTGGACATTGAAGATGAAGTCTTTGCAATCGGCAAGTCCTTAATCAGCTCTCTACAGAAAGACGATAGGTCAGGAACAAAACTACCTCTTCCAGAAGCGTCCTTAACAAATGATTGATCTTTACTTCCGGATAAGGTTTTAAAAGATGGCTTAACATTTATAATAATATAATCTATCCGATGTACTCCTTCGTCGTTCGCCAGCAGAATTACGCCGCACAAATCCGAATAATCATATTCTGAAACAGAGTCCCAATAGTCTTCCCACTCCTTTTCATAGCCATCATCACCTTCATCATCTTCAAACCCGTCATCAAATTTGTAATTGTCGCCAGATAACAAATTGCAACCGCAGATCAAAATTTTATTTTCAATCATCGCCCTTATAGATTCAAACGACTTGACATCAGATTCCTGAATCATTCGATCAGAAAAAACCACACTACCTTCATTATCGACTCCTGATTCCATAGGAACAATCTTCCCATTTGCAAAACACAAATTAATGCTAAAGCTATTACATATCATACCCATGTTGTTCTTGACCTCCGTTAAAATTTTGTTTTCTTTTGTCAACTCGATTTAGTTGTGATTGACATATATACATTAACTAATACTTTCAACCCATATTACAATTTTCGGGTTCTTTTTCATTATGTTGAATTCGTCATTACTTGGTTTTTACCGCATACCCATACTCAGTGCCAATACGGATACCATTATCCGTAGTATTAATTTTAAGTATTTCGCTGAATGTAGTACCATGACTTATATCAACAAAAAAATGAGCTGTAGATATAGGCAGTAATGCTTTTCTCCCGATTATTATTGAACCATCCTTTTTACGTGGTAACGATTCCAAAACCGAGGTAAAAAGCGAATGATCCATACTTGCAAATGAATTCCAGAAGCTTAGTGCCTGGCCAAAAGCATCTTCGAAAGAAAAACCGTCTTCGGTTATATGCTTTTCAATTTCTGTGAGTAGCTTTGCGGTTGGCTCACCATATTTTTTTGTATAGCCATTTTTATTCCTCAACTCATTAATATGAGCAGCACTTTCCTGCGTGATAAGCGCAATCTCATGCTTTGAGAGCAGCGACCATATCCTCTTTGTTTCATGAAGATAGGACTCCGCATCACCAAATTGCACTTCACCATTGTTGATGTTTTTAATCATATCCGGAATCAGTTTTTCTTCAACGATATTCCATGTACGAACTGCAGATTGTTTCAAAATAGGGCAAGAGGGAAGTGAGATTCCAGCAAGTACACGATCATCGCCTTTAACCTGGACTATTACTTGGATCTTAACACCATCATACGTTATCGTTACTTCTTCCGTATCAAGATCGGATTTGAGATTTATCCATAAAGCGGGGCGAACGCCAACTTCGCCGTTGACTCCGTTACCAGTAACACTTATCCAGCCATTATTTGAAACATATGCAGCGTAACTAGAATCTTTGCCAGGCGACCTAAGCCACCAACCATCACCATCGTTTTGGGTTCTTGCTTGCTGATCAGCAAATAAAGTTTCAGCCTCATCAATACTTAACAAGAATACCTTATCATTTGTAGGAGCACCACCCTGGGTCCCGTATTTAGGGTTATCATCATTGTTTAATGCACAGGGCAGAATTCTGGATCTTTCCTCTTGAGAAAAGTATCCGTTTATAAATTCATTATTAAGCCATTTGCGAAGTGTGCAATTACTCCATGTTATTTTGCCACCAGGTTTATGATATAGCGTTTTTTTGCGAACAATATCAGTGGTGATAATAAAGGCCTTGCCGTCTTGTATTTTGAGAACTTTCCATCTCAAGTTCTTTCCTTTATTGGTGCCAAAGCTGATTTCATCTCCAACTTTAGGATTCTTCAGTTTCGCTTCATTGTCTTCCTCAATTTCTCCAGAACATTTTGTGTTCTTCGGGTTGTTAATCTTAACTTTCATTGCACCATCTGACATAAAAACCCCTCCTTAAAGGTGTATATATGTTTAACTAACATCTTTAATTCTAATTTGAATATGTTAGTAAATCTGCAGGGCCTTTTTGACATCCTCAAGCAAAACAATCTTAATGTTATCTCGTTTCTGCTGTTGTTCAATTGCAGCTTCAATCATGCTCCTACTTGGTACCTCGGGATTAACAACCAAATAGTTGGTTTTGCCGGATACTCCTTTTCTGTATTGCCCGCCCTTATCAATCACTTTTTGAATAACAGGTGTATCCCGATCGCTCCTAAGTCCCGAAAATGCGAAGACCGTTCCATTGAAGTCTATGTCAGGGTCAACTTCAATGAATGGTTCAAATTCATTCCACCATTCTTCTCCTTGTGGGTCTTCAACCCAATCATCCGAAAACGAATCTTCATTTATAACGCTCTTGTATGGCCGGCGTTGTACGCTTCTTTTTGGCATTAGCTGATGTTCGGCTTTGTGTCTTTCCTTTTTTTCTTCTGCTTCCTTTATCTTTCTTTGGCCTTCCTCTTCCTCCTTAATGTGCCTGTCCTCAAGTTCTTCTGCCGGCAATATTGTCTTGCTCTCATCAAAGAGAGCATTCCATAACTGATATTCAGTAATAATCTGGAGGCCATAGCCAAGTCGTTGGAACTCTTGTGCACGATTCAAGATGTTAGAGCTGCACTCGCCTCTCAATTCAAGATCGACCACATAATAATCAGTTTTTCTAACAATACCGGAGGTATTGAACGAGCCGCCTCTGATTCTGATTTCCTCTTTCATTTCGGGCGTAAATGGGAACCCGGAATCAATAGCAAAGCGTTTCCCGTCAAATACAATATCTGCATCCAATGCGATGAAATCCGTCGTGTCTATTTTTGCCTTTTTCATTGATTTGCGAAGATAGTCATCAAAAGAAACAGTTGCCAACATCTGCGAGAAGCTGTCTTTGTATTTTTTATACTGCGACAATTGCACTTCGGATTGCAGTTGTATTTGTATTTTTGTTCCACGGTAATATCTGCCAAAGATTTCCTGGATGCAGCCATCTTTATTTGCATTTCTGCATTTTACAATATCGTATTTTTCATCGACTATACGTTTATCTAAGCTGTCATCTACATAAACTATCTCATTGTTGCGGATTCTCTGAGCAAGTTCATTCAACAGTTCGGTCAGTTCTTCATCGCCATCTTCTTTACTGACATTGATTAATGCTTGGACATATTCAATCGGCGGAGCTTCTAAGATAAAACGAGCCTTCCAATATTCATCTGATGGGGCTCCGCCATATTCGGTATATGAATCAAAGCCATAGCATGTCATATTATCAGGGTTATAAACCTCATCGTGATTTTCCCAGCAATCGCTGGTATTGTTGCCATTAGCCGCGTGTATATATATAAATGTTCCAGGGAAAAGCGCATTCAGCAAGTTTCTCAGGTCTTCGACACCATAACTATCAAGCAAGCGTGAGCAAGATTTAAAACCTTCAAATCCAGAGCGCAGACAGTAATACACTTTCGGTTCAATAAAACTGCATTCATCACCATCCGGCGCCCTCTTAGGAGCAGGACGATAACCCATATAGTTAAAGATCTTTTCCACATATTTTATGTTCGATTTAATAGTCGATGCTCCGATGTTTTCAAAATTCCATGAACCCATGTTTTCATTCTCCTTTCGGTCATTGTTGTTGCTACTATATAAAAACTTTTGCACACTAAGGCGAATCTGATATTCGTGTGGTTCTTAAAGATTAACCCTTACTCATCCATAATAAATTATTAATCTTTACTATCGTTGCACCATCAGCCATAAAAACACTTCCAAAAAAGAAGCAAAGAGTTTAACTAATACCTATAATTCTAATTTGAAAATGTTAATAAATCTTCAACCAGTTTTATTATTTCATAGACACAGTGACATAAAAGGGACTGATGAAGATGAAATTATGACGCTCTCTTGACAAAATAAATTAACAGATAGTTTTGTTGTTTCTCCTATTTCTATTTGATAATCTTCAACTATAAAAGCTTTTCTACTAGCAACAAGGAGGTATTCCGAATATGCATGATATGAATGTAAATTATTATCTTATAGATGGAGATGTTCGCGGAAGAATTAAATGTACTTACTTAAACTGGACAGGCGTGGCATACAGAATTCCTAGAACGGATATAGAAAAAAGCAATGACCTTGAAGAGCTAAATCAAAGCGGAGTTTATTTATTGTTTGGTGTTGATGATTTTACCGGAAAAGATGTTGTCTACATTGGACAAGCTGGAACTCGAGGTGTTCTTAACAGACTGCAGGATCATATAAAAGATATATCTAAAGATTATTGGAGTGAGGCAATTATATTCACCAGTTCAAATAATGTTTTAGGTCAGACTGATATCTGTTATCTGGAGAATAGGTTATTTAATCTTGCTGTAGCAGCAAAACGATATGAGGCAAAAAATGATAATGAGCCTCCAAAAGGCAACACTATAAAAGAGAAAGAATCCGATCTCAAGGTTTTTATCGAATATGTTAAAGTGATGGTTGGTATCTTAGGGCGTAATGTATTTGAGCCATATGCTGAAATATCAAGTAATGATATCAATTCTAATGAAACAACAGAGGAAATTTTATATTATACAACACGAGCAGGAACTTTTGAAGGCAAGGGTCAAAGAACAAGTGACGGTTTTGTTATATTTAGTGGAAGCAGAATAAACCCGGATGCAGCAGAAAGTTGTCCTCATAGCGCAATAACTGCAAGAGAACGTTTTTCTTCTCTAATTGATGACAACCATGTATTAACAGAAGATATCCTTTTGTCATCACCATCATGTGCTGCTAGTTTCCTTTGCGGATTTTCTGTAAACGGAAAGGATGTATGGGTAAATGAAAACGGGGAATCTTTAAATATCATCGAAGTGAAGTGGTAACGTAAAAGTAGACACGTTCTCAAAAAGGTAAACACTTATGTGCCATAAAGCCGGCTTTATGGCACATAAGTAGGCACCGCTATAAAATATCTAAACAGGAGGACGTATGTATTACTCAAAAGAACAACGTATAGAGATAGGCCGTAGAGTCTATACCAAAGAGATTTCGTTCGAGGAGGCTTCTGCTGAATACTCTGTACCTAAAAAAACACTCTACAATTATGTAGCAGAGTACAAAGATGAAATCGGGTTAAAGAAAACACCATCCAAAGTCAAAACAGACAATCCAGAACTTGATATGGAAGCCTATATGGCAATGTCCAAGGAAGAACTTATCCGTGAACTGATACTTGCCAAAGCAGACACATTGAGGGCAAAAAAAGGATACGAAGTGAAAGGAGATGGTGCAAACAAGGAGTTCGTTCCTTTAAACAACAAGAATTCGAAATCGTAATGGATCTATCCGGTGAATTCCCGGTAAAGATGCTTTGTGAGGTCTTATCCGTTAACAGAAGCGGGTTTTATAAGTGGAAGAAACGTCTGGAACACCCATCTCCACGATTGAGAAATCTCGTAACTAACATAATGTTGTTCAGAGAATACCATGAGAAGTATCCTTCACACGGCTACAGGTGGCTTAATGCAAAGATTCGTTTAGATACAGGCCTGGTAGTATCTGATCAGCACGCACACAAGTGCTGCAAGATTGCAGGCATAGTAAGCCAATCCAAGCACTACAGATACAAAAAGCCTGGCGATCCATACAAGGTTTACCCAAATCTTATGGCTACAGGAATAAACATAGATGGTCCCCTACAGTGTGTAGTTAGTGACATGACAGCGTTCTATCTGAGCGGTGTCTACTATGAGCTCACGCTCTATATGGACATCTGGAACAACGAGATATTAAGTTATTCCTTGTCTTCCAAGCGAGGTGACCGGATGACGTATATAAGCGGATTAAATGGTCTTATTGACATTAAAAAGAAGTTTCCGGACTTAGACATGATCTTACACACCGACCAGGGCAGTGTATACGCGTCTAAAAGTTTCAATGAGATCCTACCGCTCTATAACATCACTCATTCAATGTCCAGAGCAGGAACACCAACAGACAATGGAGCCATGGAAGCTATTAATGGCTGGATGAAGGCTGAAATGTTTACTGATTTGCATATAACAAGCAACGAGAACATAGATCAGGAAATAGCCGATTACATTGTGTTTTTTAACGAAGAACGGCCTGCATACTCTTTGAATTACCTGACGCCTAAACAATACAAAGAGTATTACTTGGCTGTATAACTGTGTAATTTTGAGAATTTGTGTCTACTTTTTGTTGACTAGTGCAAAGCGCGTCGTCAATAAGTTATATCCATTCTTGCATTTTCTTGAAGTAGTACAATTACATCAGTTTGATAAAGGCGCTTGTTTTAGGAGAAATATATTGAAAGAAAACATAGTTACTATCGTTAATGAATCCGATTTACATAGAGTAACAAACAAGAAATTTATCGTTCTAAACGATGACAAGGATAATTTGTCTATCAAGATAGCCGGAAGAACTTATGATTTATCAGTGCTCTATAACAAACTGAAGTTGCAAGACATTAGATTGTTTTTGCATTATGATTTGATAAATAACGATTCCGATATTAAGAGTTCATTGCCGCTAAGAAAAGAGATTATTCTTGAAAACTGTTCATTTGATGAAGAGTATATAGAAGAGCAGATTTCATTATCAGTTAAGGTTACAACACATAAAGACAGCGGGTCCATCAAATTAGGAGATTTTATTGTAAAAAACCATAACACGTTAATTCCACTAGGCGATGATACGCTGTTTGAAGTATATACTTCAAATTTGCAAGGATATCTTAAGAGAACTAGCGAACATTCCCAAAATCAGAAACACATAAAAGAAACGGAGGAAATTATTAGAGAAAAATACTTTCTGAATGGAATGTTAAAACTATATTCTGATGCGGTCTTTAATGAAATTAGATTAAACAGTGATGAAAAACTCTCAAGCAAAGCAAGTGCTATGTGTTCTTATATTGCAATACGAGACAATTTAAATAACTATTTTAAGAGGAACAATATTCCTTTTGCAGTTTCCAATCCGAACGTTTTTATTATAAACAGTGCAAATAGCGAAGTCGAACACGACGCGCTTGTAATTAACAAAAACTATTGTTCTAGTATTAATAGCCAATATTTCTTCGATAAAGAAGCCGTCGAGGCTGTAATCGAAATAAAAACTGGTGGTTTCTTTTCTTCTAAAGACAAAGATTTAAATAGCTACTTTAAAAAATACGTTAATCATGAAAAAGTAGAAGATATAAAGTATATTTATTTCTCTGTGTCTGAATCATTTTCAGTTAAGAAAAGCTCTAGGAATTACTATACAAGTCTATTTTCTACACTATCAAACATTGAGAATGCATATGGTATTTTTGCTGGGATAAATAAAGGAAGCAAAACTATGGTGATTCCATACGAATATGATCTTGAAGCATTATTAGCTGACATATTTCCTAAAGCAGGTTCTCAAGATAAATATTGAATCTCATTTATCAGGAGGTCTCTATGGTCTATTTATCTAAATCCAAGTACACCGGTTTATGGCAGTGCCCTAAAATCGCATGGCTAAGACAATATAAGCCTGAAGTTGCCACCATAGATGAGATGGTCCAAGCTCGATTCGAAGCCGGAAACACGGTTGGTGACTTGGCAATGGGTCTTTTTGGAGACTTTGTCGAAGTCACTGCTTATAAAGGAGAAAAACTTGATCTCCTCAAGATGATTGAAAAGACCGTCGTTGAGATGGAACGAGGCACAGAGAACATTTGCGAAGCTTCATTCTCTTATAACGGCCTTTATTGCGCCGTTGATATTCTAAAGAAAGATGGTGACGGTTGGGCTATCTATGAAGTTAAGAGCTCAACTAAACACAAGAATGACGATGGCACTTATACCGATGATAAGGAAGTATATATTGCTGATATCGCTTATCAGAAATACGTGCTTGAACATTGCGGTGTTAAAGTAACCGGAACGTATCTTGTATGTATTAACGGTGATTATGTGTTTGACGGGACACTTGATCTTCAGCAGTTCTTCTTCATCTCTGATGTTGCTGATGAAATCGGCCCTGAGCTTAGCATCATTGAGCACAACCTGGCTGTAGCCGAAGAAATTCTTACATCAGAGGAAGAACCCAATATTGATCTTGATGCCTGTTGCCTGAAACCATACAAATGCGCCTTTTGGCAATATTGTTCTCGACACATCCCTGAAGAATCAGTATTTAAGATTTATCGACTTAAAAACACCAAGAAGTTTGAGTATTACCATAATGGCTGGATCACTTATCGAGATTTGCTTGATAATGCCCCCATCAAGAACGAGAAACAACTTCGACAAATAGAATTCGGTCTAGAAAATAAAGGAACATATATCAACAAGGCAGAAATTGCTATATTCCTGCAATCCCTTTCTTATCCCTTATACTTCCTTGATTTTGAAACTATGCAACCTGTTATACCTGAATATATAGGAACAAAACCTTACGCTCAGATTCCCTTCCAATATTCCCTGCATTACATCGAAAAAGAAGGCGGTGAACTCAAGCACAAGGAATTCCTGGCAGAATCCGGTACAGATCCCAGAAGAGCATTGGCTGAACAACTCTGTACAGACATTCCTATGAATGTCTGTGTTACGGCTTATAACAAAGCCTTTGAATGTACACGAATAAAAGAACTTGCAGAATACTATCCGGATCTTGCAGAACACCTACTCAATATTAAGGAGAATATTGTAGATTTGCTCGTTCCATTTCAGTCTGGATGGTACTACAACCGTGCTATGGGCGGTTCATTCTCGATTAAGAGCGTTCTCCCAGCAATCTTCCCTGATGATCCAAATTTGAATTACCATAACCTTGAAGGTGTTCACAACGGAGGAGAAGCTATGACTATATTCCCTAGGATTAAGGATATGTCACCTGAAGACCAGAAGATAGCTAGACATAACCTGCTCAAGTATTGTGAACTTGATACTTATGCGATGGTAAAGGTATGGGAGGAGCTCGTAAATGCTATACAATGACTAGCGTTTATAGCTTATTTGTTAATGTCATCTTCCTCGCCCGTGAAAGCTCGCACTTGAAAGGACTTTGTAAATATCTACATCATCTTTTAATAATTGTTCTATTACTTCTCCAAACATGTATGCATTCGGATTGTTTGTTTTTTCCTGAGCAGCAAGCAATCTCATAAGAATAAAAAGGAACTCGACACTGTATTCTCCATAATGATCTAATTCACGATAATGTTCAATTTGAATGGCCTGCTCATCATTCTCTATCAGTTCTTTAAGTGTTTCGAAATCATTGTTCTCTAGCGGTTCGGTGCGCTTCCACATCGTGTCGGTTTCTTCCAACAATTTATGAGCCAACTTTTTGTTTCCTTGGATTTTCATAAGAAAATCAACTGCCCATTGAGTATGACTAGGTTGTCTCAATCTGCTGCCTGGTTCAAGGCGTTTGTACTTGACAATGTAGTCATGAGCTGAAATTGTTCCTTGAAATACTGTAATCAGATACCCGTCAAAAAAGAAATCAACAATTGAGGTTTCTGCTTCGCCATTAATACTGGCTTTAATGGTTCCATATCTAATTTCCATGAGTTTTCACCTCTTTAGATTATTATGGTATCTAGCATACTGTAGTTCGTTTCAATTGTCAAAAAGACTTAATATTTGAACAACTTTGCCAAAGCATGATTATCCAAATCATTTATGTTATACATAAGGTCGAGCGTTTTAAAAGTTTCTTCCAAATTTCCTCTTGCATCATACCACCCAGCACCATCAGTAATCCAAACAAACTCAAAATTAGGAATTTGTTTAGCTTCTTCTGCAATCATTTTATAACTCCTGGCTGTTTCATTTAACTTCGAACCACTGCTCGAATAAAAATTCGTTTCTATAACATAAATACAATTCTTAGTCTTTACAACAAAATCCCATCTTTTAGATGCCACGCCATCTCCAGAAATGGCTGAAAGATCAACACACCATTTTGTTTCAATTTCGTGAAGATACATTTCTTTATAATATTCTGCTTTAGTGTCTTTAAGATATGCTTCTACCAGGTTTTCCATTTGGTGGCCGCCGCGATTTTTCCGACCATTAGACCCTAATCCAACTTCTACGCCAGTTACATAATCAAACAAATTGCTGATAATATGATTTTGCAGTAAGTCAAAAAGGCCACTGCGTCTCATGAAATATTTGTACTGTTCCAGTGTTTGTGTTTGCTTATCAAACCTATAAACCAAAGAACCATTTTCATCCTGGCAATAAATCTCATGATTGCGGACGGCTAAAAGAATCGGAAGTGCTTTCAAACATTCTGGATATTTTGCTAACAATTCCTCAAAATCTGCCTCAATGCTTTTTGAACCGACAAGAGAATTCAACAAATAAATTTCTTTTTTGTAAGTTTGAGCATTCAAATATACTGTCTCAAAATCCGTGTAGTAATCATAACCATTTATTGATGCCCGAAATGTTTTTAACCATTGAGAAAAGACTCTTGAATCCATGTGTTTTTTAACCTCTTTTCTGAAAGCTTGATAAATTCCTCATTACTATCAATTCCTATATATTTTCGTCCAAGTCGTTTTGCGGCAACTCCAGTAGTAGACGAGCCACAGAAGGGATCCAAGACGACATTGCCTTTTTCGCTTGCAGCAAGAATTATACGTTCAAGAAGATATAAAGGTTTTTGCGTTGGATGTTTACCATTTGTTTTCTCATTAGGCGGGGTTAAAGGACCAGTCCATACATCCTTCATTTGCTTACCGCCATTTAATTCTTTCATTAATTCATAATTGAAATAATGCTTACTCTTCTTATCATCAACTTGAGCCCAAATGATAGTTTCTGTGCTATGAGTAAAACATTTACAAGCAAGATTAGGCGGCGGATTGGTTTTTTGCCAGGTTATATTATTAATAATCTTGAAGCCCTCTTGCTCTAAAGCTACTCCTATTGAATAAATGTTATGAAATGTTCCACTTATCCAAATAGAACCACTGGGTGTAAGAATATCTTTACAGAGTCTAATCCATCTCCTATTGAAAGAATGCTTCTGTTCAAAAGAATCCACCTGATCCCATTCACCCTTATTAACAGAAACCATCTTACCACCTTGACATGTAATTCCATCGTTTGACAAAAAATATGGTGGATCAGCAAAGATCAGACTAACACTATGCGGTTCAAAACGCTGAAGTGCATCAAATACATCTGAATAATAGAGTTCAGAAACATCATCACAATAAACTGGCGCTATACCCTTAACTAAATTCTTCATCTTAATAATTTGTGATAAGCACTTCTTTTCCGTTGCGTTTTGCTGCATTACTATTTATCATGCGTTTAACATCCAAATGTTGAATGTTATATCCGGCATATAGTTCGCGTACAAGAGGAACATCATTGTTTGAAAGCATTAATTTTGTTCCCTGCGCATCAAGTGTTTTAAACAGATGCGCAAGCCTTACATGTTCCTCGTAAGGAAACCCGTTTTTTGTATATGAAGTGAAGTCTGCTGTCTCTCCTTCAGGAACATAAGGACTATCAAAATACACGAAATCATTTGGAGCAACACCTTCGCATGCTGTTTCAAAATCACCGCAAAGCAATGTCACATCACTAGAAGCTAAATATTTACCAATAGCTCTTATATTCTCTTCAGAAATGGATTTCCCTTGAACTTTGTTATTATACGGCACATTAAATAACCCCTTTGAATTTACTCGGTATAATCCATTAAAACAATGCTTGTTGAGCCATATCATATAGGCTGCACATTCAGCATCTAGTGCTCCAGTTTCAAGTTTCTGATTATATTTCTCACGCATATCATAATACAGTTCCGAAGAACACTGGATAGAATCCATGCTATTGACAACTGAAATAACTTCTTCGGTGTTATCTCGTATCTGGCGATACAAATTAATAAGTTGAGCATTTACATCATTAATAACTGCTTTTTGAGGAGCTACATTTAATAATAATGCTGCCCCACCAATAAACGGCTCATAATATTTTTCATAAGAACGAGGTAATCTCTCGGTAATCGCACTCAATAATTGAGTTTTTCCGCCAGCCCATTTTAAAACTGGAGACATGCTTAATTCTTTCATGAGACTCTCCTAAATACTGCTTGTCATTTGATGGTATTTTATCATAACGACAGTTCGGTTATTAGGACACTTTTTTATTGTATTTCATTATTTAAAGTTATAATAGTAAATTGAGTAGTATCTAATTGTTAGTGTCTATGACAAGTATAATAGTATTCAGAGGAACAAAAAATGAAAATTAAAAAAATCAAGGTTGAAAGATTTAGATCCATTAATGTATTAGAATTAACTGTTGATCAAAATGAGAATATTATAGCTATTTGCGGAAAGAATAATGTGGGGAAAACTAACTTCTTACGAGCTATTAATGTTTTTTTCAACCCGGAAATGTACGACAAACATTCTGATATGACTACACTTAAACAAGCAACAGGAGGAGGTACTATTCACCCTAAAATTACAATCACTTTTGCTGACGAGGAAAACAAAAAGGAATATGAGATTGTTAGGGACTTTAATAAAAGAGAAAAAGACGAATCCGATTTATCTGGCAATGTCCGAAGCCTGTCGAAAACCAGATGTAAAAACACATTGGATTGTAAAGCAATTCAATCCTTTCTTCAGGATTTCGAGTTTGTATATATTGAATCAATTAATGTAATCCTTCCCCAGCTAATCAATGACATTAGCAATGACGTTATCGATGCAAGATATTATAAAGCAAGATTTGCAAATTCAAAATTAGAAATGAAAGAAAAATACGATGCATATATTGAAGGGTTAAATGATGTTTTGGACTCTTTTGCTAAAGATATTTCTGCAACATTTAAAGAATTTCAACCAGAATGGTGTGTCAGATTTGATGTTCCAAAAAACTCCGATTCTTTTAGAGAACTTATTTCAAATGATGTTACATTACAACTTGATGATAGCGGCAGTGTCGGGATCGAAGATAAAGGAGCAGGGTTGCAAAGATTGGCAGCTATTTTATTACAATTTGAGCTTTTAGAAAGGAAGAAAAACAAAAAGTTTAATATTGTATGTATTGATGAGCCTGATGTGTATATTCACGAAGGCTTGCAACAGAAATTAAGAAAATTCCTTGATGAAAAAGCTACAAAAGCACAAATTTTTCTAACGACACATTCGAAGGTCTTTCTAAACGAATATACTATGAAAAATGTTTTTCTATTCGATGCTAATTATAGAGTTCAATATTCTCAAAGGAAAAAGAAAAATATAAATGTAGTAGAAACCTTTAAAGTAGATACCAGTGTTGACGATGGATATAAGAAAATATGTGAACACTTAGGAATAGAAATAAAAACTTATGAACCATTGGCAATAAACAATCTTATTGTTGAGGGGGGATGTGACAAGAAATATATTACCGAATTGTCAAAGTATTTTGGGTTTGCGGTACCAAACATAATATCTGCAGACGGTGCAGATAACATAGTTCAGTATTTGCGTTTTTTTGATTCATATTACAAAGATGAAAGCAAACGTCCGTTTGTTAAAACCCTATTGGATGATGATACAGAGGGCAGAAAGGTATTCGACGCAATAAAGCCTGATACATATAAAAATATCAAAGTTGAAAAATACATTATTCCAAATTTCAATGGGGAACGATGCGAAAAAAACGGGAATCATGAAGTTGAAGATTTTATTTATCCAGAGATTGTTGTTTTTCTTGCAAATCAGATAATAAACAAAAAGGGAATGATTGCTGTCGATGCGGAGACTGTATGCAGAAAAATCAAAACCCCAGCTTACAAAGATAAGGGTATTTTATATGTTCTTGAGAACGAAAAAAATGATAAAAATCCAGAAACAGGAAATAGCATAGTGTTTGAATGTGCTTTTAAGAAAGGTATGGCACAGATGTTCGAAATTAAGGCGGATATAAATTTGATTTCTATTATTGAGGAGGGTTCTCGCAAATATCCTAAGGTAAAAGAGTTTTTAAACACGCTGATTACATTTAATGAATAATTCAGAGGTAGTATCGATAATACTTATGGATGAAATTTATATCTCTTCCAATCCCAAGCTCTTCAAATACTGATACGTTCCATCATAATACTCAGGTAAACGCGTGCTATCTTCCCAGAAACCACTTTCAGTCTTGTGGTTATTTCCCTCCGGCACACAAATAACCATGCCCAACCTGGCTCGTGTAAGTAAAACTCTGTATGCATTGAGCATGTATTTCATCTGCTCTTGTTTACTTTCACTTATAGCAGTTTGTTCTTTCCACTCTGTACTGCCATTAAACCTGTAAAAATGCCATCCGCCATTCTCAAAGCGCATATCGGCATCCCAAAGCAAGCATGTGTAGTCCAACTCTAAGCCTTGCACCTGAATCTCAGTGGCAGCATCTTCTAAATAGTTGGATGCTCTGGTATCAGATTTATCTTCAAGGAACCAATGAACTGCATTCTCATCACCACTAGCCAAAACATGAATACCCAATGGCTTATATCTTGCAGATTCCTTTGTTATCAGGACACCTGTTCTTTCAGTTCCTCTGACATGTGAATGCAACCACGCCTTTGCCTTCTCCATATCTCTGGTCAGAACTATCGGATACTTATCCTTAATTTCAGCATATATTGATGCTGCATTATCATCTACAGCAAGTAGCGTATGTACAAACGCAGAAAGCTTCTCAGCTCTGAAAGATCGTAGCGATACTCCAAGATGTAATTGCTCGGAATATGTTACGTTGTTGTTTTCCGCAAGCAACTCATTCACTCTTCCTTCAGCATATTCAGGTTCGGTTAACTGAGGAGAGATATATACCTTCCAATGAGTGAATCTCTCGTTTAAAGATTTAATCCATTCTGTAATGCCGGCTTCGCCGGTATTGATCTCCTGCCCACCTCCGACAAGGCATACAATGGTTGCCCAGTCTTCGCGCTGATCTAGTGACCAGATAAGGAAAGAAGCTTCCGACATAGGAAAGTTTGCAACTTTCAGTTTATTGCCGTATGTTCCACCTCTTTTAAGATAATCGGCCAATCTCTTGTGAGTCCATGAACGTTGTGCTTCATCGAAGATTGCTACATGTTCAACTTCTCCGTATCCAGAACCATTCATTCTTACGGCCTTTTCAGGATCAATCTCAAGAACACCATTCTCAACCGGATTCTTGATTTTTGCTAGCATATTGTCACGATAACGGTGAATAATCTGAATGAACTTACCTACTTCACGTCTGGAATCTGAAAGCTTTTTGGATTCACCTCTTTCTTTGCACTTTTCATAGTTGTCCTTAGCAAGAGCTTCATTTAATACGGCAACAAGAGGTCCATTTCCAGATAAATATACCGCGCCTTCATCTTCAACAGGTTTGTCGGATCCCTGATAAGTTTGCTTGACGGCTACATCTAGACCAACCAAAGTTTTTCCAGCACCGGGAACACCTGTAACAAAACATATACTTTTCTCGCCGTTCTGTTTGCTCCTATGAATTACATCCAAGATATATGCTATCGTCGCATCAGTAGATACCTTATCGGCTTCGTGTCTGGTTATGTCTTCTACAGAATGACTTTCATATAAAGTGCGTGCGGCTTCAATTATTGTTGGTGTAGGCGCATATGGACTGTTAATCCAGTCCTTATCTATAGGATTTTCGTTAGGAAATCTGGATATTACATCCGTTATCAGTTTTGTTAACCCTTCTGTACCAGTCACTAAAGGATTGACTACTCTATCGTCATAAATCGATGCTTGTATTACAGAAGATGCGCTATCGTACTGGGTAGCTACAAGAATCGGAACAATGACAGGGGTTTCGCTGAATTTATGGAAACTCTTAAGATCCAATGCATAGTCCAACACCTGATCAATATCACCAAGTAGTATCTTAGATTGTCCGACCTTAAACTCTATACAGAAGATTATGCCCTTAAGAATAATTACAACATCTATTTTTCCGCCAAGACGAGGAATAATGTACTCGAATATTATTTTTCCGTCTACATCTTTCCAAGGAATCAGGGCATCTTGTAGAATGCTTATTTCTCCTTCCCAAGCTTCTCTTTGGGTCGTCAATATATCACCATGAGCATCTTTATTCAGTTTTCCAAAAATAGCATTCGCGTCTTCAGATAAGAAAACACTAATCTCACTATCATATAAACAACGCGAATTGTTTGGCATAAGACTGCTCCGTTGGATTCAGATCGTACATAACAATTATAGTATATTTCAATTGTGTCTGAGTTTATATAAATAATTATGTTGGAAAATGCTGCAAGTATATGATAGCGTACAGTTTTGTTATGACTTAAACCCCTCCCCTATCCTCTCACATACAAACTCCATGGTATCAGCTGATGGCAGATGGTTTCCTAGTATCTTGATCAGCTCCGGCATGGTGGCGAATATCTCTTTAGCACTTGGGAATACTCTGTCTGCCGGAAAGAATATGTCGTCATCAGAAGCAAATAGTATGAGCGGTGCAGTGAAGTTTTTCAGATCGTTTTTGCTGAACTCTCTGGGAGGCTTCATCTCCATTTTGTAAGAAGACATCATGAGTTTAAAGAATTCTTCCATCTGTTCATCGTCTTCGGTTGCCATGAGCTGCATTATCTTCTTAAATGATCTGTCTGACTGAACAAAATAGTATTTGAGCATCGGAACCATCATGCTTCTTAAGATCGGCATCAGAGGGCCGTGCGCGATTCCTGAAGGAACTACCAGTGCTGCCTTTTCGATCCTTTGGGGTTCAACCTGTGCGAGCGATAAGAGCATCGCTGAACTGTATGAAGATACGACGAACGGGATCTTGTCTATTTTTAGGATATCCAGTATCTCTACTAGCCACCTGCCGTAATCGTCTTTATTCGTATTAAGTGTTCTGTATGGCGCACTCTTTCCGGGCATTCCGATGACATCAGGAGTTATCAGGCAATAATCTCTTAAGAGCGTCAGGAACAGTTTAAGATTTAAGGGGGTGATACCGTTGCCGCCGTGAACCGTAAAGACCGGAGGCTTGGTCTCATCGCCTGCAATGACGATGTGTGTCGTTCCATATGAGGTCTCTATGTATTCTTCACGGTAATGGACATTCAAATCTTCCATTGCCCTGTCGTAAAAGGCGAGCATCTTATCCCTGCTTGACTGGTCTTTATAGACAAACTTGCCCTTGCTCATAAGATCTGTTGTACGAGTCCCTTCACCAGCAATCTCGTGCTCTTTGATATGGTCTTGTTGCCGATGACATTTTCGTACATGCCTCCGAACAGGATCATGGTAAATGCTCCGCGCATATCTTCAACGGACAAGCCTTTCTTTTCGATCAGTG
>JAEIGA010004716.1_pt1 | contig 21028 bp, 21 predicted proteins | sample 9270691 | NCBI WGS metagenome assembly JAEIGA01 (sample SAMN17057246, study PRJNA624740) | gut metagenome | biome: biome; isolation source: fecal sample | host: Bos grunniens | place: China: Xizang | collected 2019 | reverse complement strand
CAAACTAAAAATAGCTACATTCTCGTCCGTCTTTGTAGCAACATTTTGAGCGATATTCAAGGCAAATGCTGTTTTACCAACTGAAGGACGGGCAGCTACAATAATTAAATCATTTCTTTGGAAGCCTGCTGTCATTCGGTCGAGCTCTGCAAATCCGGTCGGAATTCCAGTAATGTCCCCTTTGCGGTTAGCAAGCTCTTCAATATTGTCATAAGCCGTTACAAGTACGTCTTTAATATTTTGGAATGCCCCTGCATTTTTGCGCTGCGCCACTTCCATAATGCTTTTTTCCGCTTCGCCAATATAAGCTTCAACCTCATCCTCACGACTATAACCTTCTTGTACGATTTGCGTCGCAACACGAATAGTACGTCTTAGCAAAGATTTCTCATCTACAATTCGAGCATAATACTCAATATTAGCTGCAGTCGGAACAGAATCAGCCAATTCACTTAAATAAGCGACTCCACCGACATCTTCTAAGCTTTTAGTAGCTGACAGCTCTTCTGTAACGGTAATAAGATCAACAACACTTCCACTGTCATTGAGCTTTAACATAACCTGATATATTTTCTGATGGGCCACTTTATAAAAATCTTCTGGAATAAGTATCTCAGAAGCCACAATTAGTGATGAGGGCTGAAGAAAAATCGCTCCTAATACAGCTTGTTCAGCTTCAATGTTTTGCGGTGGAACTTGATTTTGAAAGGTTTCACTCAATCCTTATTTACCTCCTACCTCTAAAAAACTTTCCTTATAGCAAAACGACTCCATATTATTCATCATTTGAAAAAGGAGTCGTCTTATTGTTCACATATACAATGCTCATTAATTAATGAAGCAGAGCAATTATTTCAATTCTTTTACATGCACATTTAAAGTTGCAGTCACTTCATGATGCAGCTTCACAGGTACTTTCGTGTAGCCTAACGCTCTAATGCCATCAGGTAGATCCATTTTACGCTTATCAATCTTAATATTTGATTTTGCTTGTAGGGCTTCAGCAATTTGTTTTGTCGTTACTGAACCAAATAAGCGACCACCATCTCCAGCTTTAGCTTCTAGTTCAACTGTAAGTTTTTCAAGCTGTTCTTTCAAATCTTTTGCTTGCTGAAGCTCTTCTGCAGCTACTTGATTTGCTTTATTTTTTTGTGCCTCTAATTTTTTTAGGTTTCCTGGAGTAGCCTCAATAGCTGCCTCTTGCTTAAATAAGAAATTGTGTGCATACCCATCGGATACGTTTTTAATTTCTCCTTTTTTACCTTTTCCTTTAACATCTTTTAAGAAAATAACTTTCATTCTTTTGTTCCTCCCTCAAGATATTCATCTATTGCCAGCTTCAATTTCTCTTCAGCTTCATCGACAGATTCCACCTTTAATTGAGTAGCGGCATTCGTCAAATGTCCGCCTCCATTCAACAGCTCCATGATGATTTGGACATTTATCTCTCCTAATGATCTTGCACTGATGCTAATGAGATGCTCATTGCGTTTTGAGATGACAAACGAAGCGTCTACACCCTTCATATTTAACAAAGTATCCGCTGCCTGCGCAATTAAAATTTGCTCGTTAATTTCGTCAGGTTTACCTTTTGCAATCGCAATTCCTTGTTTGTAAAAAGAAACACTTTCGATCAATCTTGAACGCTTCGTATAATCCTGTATATCATCCTTTAAGAACTTCTGTACTAGAATTGTATCGGCTCCATGACTACGTAGATACGAAGCGGCATCAAATGTCCTAGATCCTGTCCTCAGTGTAAAGCTTTTTGTATCAACAATAATTCCCGCTAAAAGAGCTGTTGCTTCAAGTATATCTATTTCATTGCGCTTTTCCTGATATTCAAGAAGCTCCGTCACGAGCTCAGCAGTGGATGATGCATAAGGTTCCATATAGACTAATAAAGAACGATCAATAAATTCTTCGCCTCTTCGATGGTGATCAATGACGACAACCTTGTCAATATTGCGCAGTAATCTCTCATCTATAACCATAGAAGGTTTGTGAGTATCGACAATGACTAACAAAGTATCATCTGTAATTATATCATAGGCTTTTTCTGTAGAAATGAAACGAGAGTTTAAATTAGAATTCTTTTTAATTTCTTGCATTAGTCGTTGGACACTTGTATCAAGTTCCTCAGGGTTTATAACGATAAATGCTTCACGCTCATTCATTATGGCCACTTTTGAAATGCCAATGGCTGCTCCGATGGCATCCATGTCAGGATATTTGTGCCCCATGACGATTACTTTGTCACTATCTAAGATTACATCTTTTAGGGCATGTGAAATAACTCGTGCGCGTACCCTTGTTCTCTTTTCAACAGGATTGGATTTACCACCATAGAATTTAGCCTTACCATTCGGAAGTTTAATAGCAACTTGATCCCCTCCACGCCCCAAAGCTAAATCCAAACTTGATTGCGCTAGTGAAGCTAAAACAGGAAAAGAGGACTCTCCACAACCGATTCCGATGCTTAATGTTAACGGTACATGCTGTTTTGTAGTTGTTTCACGTATGACATCCAATATTGTAAACTTTGTTCTCTCCAAATTTTGTAGTATACGCTCGTTTAAAATACAAATAAAGCGATCAGATGATGTTCTTTTAAGAAACATTCCATTTTCCTTTGTCCATCTGTCCAAAAGAGAGGTAACCAAGCTATTCAAACCACTGCGTCTTCTATCATTCATTCCTTGTGTCAATTCATCATAATTGTCTAAGTAAATAATACTAATGACTGTACGCTCGTTTTTGTACATTTGTTCAATTTCCACTTGTTCGGTAACATCAAAGAAATATAGCAACTTCTCGGCGCCCTTATTTATGACTTTGAAGCGACGATCGTGTATGGAAACTATTTCTTCTTCAATTCCTTGCTTCACAATTGATACGACTGGCTCAGCTAATTCGTACAAGGAATTTCCGACGATAATTTCTTCACGAAAACAGCTTGCCATATAAGAATTTGACCACTCAATCACATATTCATCATTTATTAGTAGAATACCGATTGGCATTTCCAATAATGCCTCTTCCCCCACACTTTTCAGCCTGTAGGAAAGTGTTGAAATATACTCTTCTGTCGCTTTTTGATTTGATATATCGATTTTAAAAATTACATACATTAATCCAGCTACAACCAACATACCAATAACAGCTAACACCCACTGGTAATAGGCTAATGCTGCAATCAATAAAGTTACAACGACTAACAGCCCCGCCATTGCAAATTGAATGGACTTACTTTTATAGTTTGATGACATCATTTCAGCTCCTACAAGCTACTAGCTACTAGCTACATTTATTATTGAACTATATATTCGTCGTCAATTTATAATTTTTCTCTTAAGTTAAAACCTAAATCTATTATACCTAAAATCCTGATCAAAGGAGCAACGATTGATGCAAAAGGCAAAAGAATCGAAAGAATAACAGCAATTATAGGTATAATTATATGCCAATTCTTCTTATTACTTGTATAGAATAAAAAAGAATACCCTTGTAGCATAACAAAGAACTGCATACAAAACATCAGGTTAAAGACTACTGTATAGGCGATGCCATCTGATGGGCCAATAAATAGCGAAGCAATCATAGTAAATAAATAATACCACAAAAGGCTCTTTGGAAGTTGCAGATGCCTTAAAGGAGCTATGAGTATTTTTTTTGAACTAAAACGATTAATAATCGGTTTGCACCCGATGAATATAACTCCGACCAAAACAATAGAAGCAATCACAATAAAGCTTGGTAGTAATACTTCAACGAGCTGCATGGATTCTTTAAACTGCATGAGCATCTCAATACTTTCTTCGTTTTGCCCTATGCGGTTGAACATTCTCTCTGATTGTCCAATAATCGCGTTCATTCTTTCAATTGTTTTATCTATATAATTTATGTCCATTAATACCATTGAAATATAGAATATGAATAACATATTCGCAATAAATAACAAAACAGACAAAATGTACATCTGTAAATGACTTTTGCCTGTTCTTAAATAAAAGCCGATTGTTGTTCCTATCGATCCCATCATAAGTGTAAGAGGTACCGAAAATATATGTCCTAATATAACAGTTAAAAAACAAGCAGCAACCAAAAACAGAAATGACCATTTTAAATCATTTTCAAGTGCAATAAAGATAAATGGTATCGGTAATATAAACATCATTAACACGCCAACAATAGGAACATATATAGTGATTAATAACATGATGGAGAAGATAGCCAAAAGCAAACCACCAACAGCTAATTGCTTTCCTTTATTCAAAGTCTAATCTCCTTTCGCAAGGCGTACATTTATAGTCTAACAGTATTCCCCTTATTACCTAGCCTAACTATTTTCTGTAGAAAATTATGTTTTTAGGTAGTTTGAAAATGCATTTTTGTGTTTAACTCCTACAGATTGTTTTTAACCAGGTAAGTAGGAAAAGGAATATCTTTTATGTAAACATTACAGGTTTTAATGAGGATAGAAATTTACACCCGTAATAACATAATCTGCTTATATTAAGTAAGCATATGTACAAGTGAAAAAAAAGCACATAAAGGATTAAATCCTCCATGTGCTTTTAAGTCTTGATTACTCACCAGATACGTATGGTAGTAATGCCATCATACGAGCGCGTTTGATAGCAACTGTTAATTTACGTTGATATTTAGCGCTTGTTCCTGTTACACGACGAGGTAAGATTTTACCACGCTCAGAAACGAATTTCTTCAATAAATCTACATCTTTATAATCGATGTGTGTGATGCCGTTAGAAGTAAAGTAACAAACTTTACGACGTTTAGCACGGCCACCTCTGCGTCCACCCATTGCCATTGATTTCGTCCTCCTTCCAAACATGTATTATATAAACATCCGATCGTTTATATTAAAATGGCAGATCATCATCTGAAATGTCGATCGTTTGACCGCCATTTGCAAATGGATCATCGTCTACACGAGTGTAGTTGCCACCACGTTGGTTTTGATCCTGATTACGGTTTGGTTGCTGACCATAGGAAGGATATTCTTCTCTAGGAGGAGCGCCAAACGAACCGCTCTCGCTTCTGTTGCCACCGCCGCTTGCACTTCTAGGCTCTAAAAACTGAACACTTTCAGCGACTACTTCGGTAACATACACTCGCTTACCATCTTGTCCTTCATAATTGCGTGTTTGAATACGACCATCTACGCCAGCTAGGCTTCCTTTTTTTAAGAAATTAGCCACGTTTTCTGCCGGTTTACGCCAAACTACACAGTTAATGAAGTCTGCTTCACGTTCACCTTGCTGATTCGAAAAAGCTCGGTTAACAGCAAGAGTAAAGGTTGCAACAGGTACTCCGCTTGGTGTGTAGCGCAAATCTGGATCTTTAGTTAAGCGTCCTACAAGAACGACTCGGTTCATCATCAGAATCAACTCCTTCCATTCAAGTACGTTCCATGTGAAACATGCTTGAGCGGATATTTATAAAAAGTATATATTATGCTTCTTCTTTAATTACCATATGGCGGATAATGTCTTCGCTGATTTTAGCAAGACGATCGAATTCTTGAACTGCAGCTGCTTCAGCTTGCACTTTAAGAATTGTGTAGAAACCATCACGGAAATCATTGATTTCATAAGCAAGACGACGCTTACCCCAATCTTTTGTTTCCATAACTTCCGCACCATTATCAGCAAGAATTCCGTTGAAACGCTCAACTAGAGCTTTTTTAGCTTCATCTTCGATATTTGGACGGATGATGTACATAATTTCGTATTTTCTCATCACTGTCACCTCCTTTTGGACTAACGGCCCACATTGGGCAAGGAGCAATTTAAATTAATCACTCACGAAAAGAAATTATAGCATAGTAATTAGTCAAATGCAATGTTTGCTTTACTTTTCGGATTATATTTATAATGGCTGATTCTCACTGCGGATGGAGGCTATTCGTGGTGTACACATAAAGTATCCTTATCACTATTACTCCTGAGATGTCTTCCACATCAATTTATACACCGCAACTGTAAAAAATAAAAAGACTCTAGAGATTAAGGCACAGTATTTCCTATTACTAAATACAAAAAACGGCAGCCACATTAAGCGACTGCCAAATAAAAAATCATTATTAAACGTTAAAGCGGAAGTGAATGACATCTCCGTCTTGAACGATATAGTCTTTACCTTCTAAACGAACTTTTCCTGCCTCACGTGCTGCAACCATATTACCAGCAGCTAACAAGTCATCATACGCTACTGTTTCCGCACGAATAAAGCCTCTTTCAAAGTCAGAGTGAATAATTCCAGCACATTGTGGAGCCTTCATTCCTTGAACAAATGTCCAAGCGCGAACTTCCTGAACACCAGCTGTGAAATATGTTGCTAAACCAATTAGGCTGTATGCGGCACGAATTAATTGATCCAAACCTGATTCAGCAATACCTAGCTCAGCTAAAAATTCTGCTTTTTCTTCGCCTTCAAGCTCTGCAATTTCTGATTCGATTTTAGCACATACAACAATTACTTCTGCGTTATCTTTTTCTGCAAATTCACGAACCTGTTGTACGTATTTATTGTCGCTAGTATCAGCAACCTCATCTTCACCAACATTTGCCACATAAAGAACAGGTTTTGTCGTTAGTAGATGCATCATTTTAACAACGCGCATTTCTTCTTCTGAAAATTCCACAGTACGAGCAGGCTGTTCATTTTCCAATGCCTCTTTTAGACGTACTAAAATATCATGCTCATACATTGCTTCTTTGTCTTTTTGCTTTGCCATTTTTGCAACACGAGCAATTCGTTTATCAACTGACTCTAAGTCAGCCAAAATCAACTCAAGGTTAATAACTTCGATATCTTCGATCGGATCAACCTTACCAGCAACGTGCGTGATATTTTCATCTTCAAAGCAACGAACTACTTGGCAAATAGCATCTACTTGACGAATATGTGATAAGAATTTATTTCCTAACCCTTCACCTTTACTTGCTCCCTTTACAATTCCTGCAATATCCGTGAATTCGAATGTTGTTGGAACCGTCTTTTTTGGTTGAACAAGCTCTGTAAGTTTCTGCAAACGGTGATCAGGTACTTCTACAATACCGACGTTTGGATCGATAGTACAGAACGGGTAGTTAGCTGATTCTGCACCAGCTTGAGTTATAGCATTAAATAATGTGGATTTCCCTACGTTAGGAAGACCAACAATTCCAGCTGTTAAAGCCATGTAACATTCACTCCTCTAATATATATAAACTTGCTTGCACAAGCCCATTTATTCATCTATTTAATTAATTATTGCATGTATTACCGTCATTTTTTAACCTCTACCAATTATAGAGACTACTATACAAAAAAACAAGCAATCGCCTGACATAAAAAGAAGAAGCATGAATGCTACTGTTCATGCTTCTCAAGTACTTTCTTCATTTTACGTACAAAATCCTTACGAGGAATCAATACACTATGACCGCAGCCTTCACATTTGATGCGAATATCCATCCCAAGTCTAATGATTTTCCATTTGTTCGCTCCGCAAGGATGAGGCTTTTTCATTTCAACTATATCATTTAAGTCGTATTGTTTTTCTTCCATCCGAAAAACCTCCTACATTTGCTTCGCCGATTGGTCACTTCCCTCATCTTTTCGACTATACATTACCATGCGAGGATAAGGTATTTCAATACCATTTGCATCTAGCGTTTCTTTTAATTCTTTGCGTAGCTGTCTTGCAATGTAAAAATGACGCATAGGTAGCGTTTCAGCTGTTATACGCAAAACCACTTCCGATGGTCCAAAACTCTGAATGCCTAGCAATTCAGGTACTCTAACTAAATCCTCATATCTAGCTGGCATTCCCTCAAGGAGATTTGTAATGACACGCTCAGCACGCTCAACATCTCCCTCATATGAGATACCAATATCAACTACAGCCACACTATTATGAACGGAGAAATTGGTTACCTCAAAGATGTTTCCATTAGGAATAATATTTAATTCCCCTGTTACATTTTTTATTTTTGTCGTACGAAGACCTATTTCTTCAACCGTGCCTTCAAGCTGGCCTATTCTGACATAATCCCCAACGGCAAATTGATCTTCAAAGATAATAAAGAAACCTGTAATAACATCCTTAACTAAGCTTTGCGCTCCGAAACCTACTGCTAAACCGACAATACCGGCACCTGCAATAAGGCCTTTTACATTTACATCTATCGTTTCTAACGCCATTAATATAGCAATGAAATAAATAATATAAGCAGCAACATTGTGTAACAATCTTTTCATTGTCTCATCCCGACGCTCAGATGTACGCAATCTACTTTTAGCACGTAATAGAAAAACCTTTGAAATCGTCTTTTTGACAACTCTTACAATGATACCAGATACAATGACGATAAATGTTACTTTAATCGCTACATTTGTAATGCCTAGCCAGAACTCATCATTAGTAAGGATTTCAAGATAATGGTTAAGCAAGGTATTTGAGAAGTTCATTGTTTACACCTTCTTTAAAAATTGAGTTAAATCACTTAGTTTTTAGGGTATAAGTGACATATAATAGTCTATTTATTTTAACAGATAAACCTTGAGAAAAAAGAGATTAGTAGACAACATTTTTTTCCAATCCATGTATACATTGAGGACTCTATCCGTATAATGTTACTACAAAGCAAAAGGAGTGAGAGCAATGAATGGTAATACAAATTTTTTTAAACAGAACGATGTTATCACCAGTATACTGTACGAAGATGCTGATGCAGTAAAAAAAATTACCGATAGTCTATTAGATGCTATTCCAGCTAAGAAAACGATTGTCATTGCTTGTATTGGTACCGATCGTTCCACTGGTGACTCATTAGGTCCATTAGTTGGCTCCTTTTTGTTCGATAGATTGAAAGCTCCCTTTTACGTATATGGGACTTTGGATGAACCCATTCATGCTGTTAATTTGCATGAAAAGCTAGAAGAAATAAATGCTCGGCATCACAATGCCTTTGTCATAGCGGTTGATGCTTGTTTAGGCCGCTTAAACAATGTCGGATCAGTACAAATTAACTATGGGCCTCTGAAGCCAGGAGCAGGCGTAAATAAGAAATTGCCGGAAATAGGAGATATGCATATTAACGGAATTGTGAATGTCAGTGGTTTCATGGAGTTTTTTGTGCTACAAAATACGCGTTTAAGCCTTGTCATGAAAATGGCGCAAATAATTGCGGAGAGCATATACACCTCAAGCCGAATTTTAGATAGACAAAAAAAACATCCAGGATTGAACTGGTCACTAATGTAGAGCGAAGGGCGCGAACTCTTGCAACACTATAGTAAGTAGTTTCTTTATATGTACTAATTATATACCTAGATAAAAAGTAATCGACACGAGCGCAGCGACAACCAGTATAGCAGGTAAAAGATTGGCTACTCTAACTTTGGTCACTCCTATAATATTTAGACCGATTGCCACAATTATTACGCCTCCCGCTGAGGTCATTTCAATAATAAAAGCATCTAACAATGCTGATGGTACTAATGAATGAATGGTTGTGGCAAATAATGCAATTGATCCTTGATATAAAAGTACAGGAATAGCCGAAAATAACACGCCTATGCCAAGTGTGCTAGCTAAAATTATTGCTGTAAATCCATCAATGATTGCTTTCGTATATAAAACTGCATGGTCTCCGCGTATTCCACTATCCAATGCTCCCAGTACAGCCATGGCTCCTATTGAAAAAATAAGTGTTGCTGTGACAAAGCCCTTTGCCACATAGTTACCTTCCTTAGCATGCAACTTCTTTTCAAGCCATTGACCGATTTGATTGAGCTTCCCGTCTAAATCTAACCACTCTCCAATTACCGCTCCAATAACGAGACTTAAAATTACGATCAGAAATTGCTCGCTCTTTAGCCCCATTTGTATACCAATCATAATAACAGCTAAACCAATTGCATACATAACTGTTTCTTTTATCTTTTCTGGAATATTTCGAAAAATACTTCCAACTAGTGTTCCCACTATAATACATATCGCATTAACAAGAGTTCCTAACAGTACCATGTTTTCACCCGTATAGTTTATTTTATCCTTTGTAATAAGTACTCGGTCCCGACTTCTTTATCATAATACAAAAGCGAAGAGAGGTAGTTTGAGTACTAATAAAACATGCTTAATTTATTAAAAGATAGGGCAAACAATCCCTCATCCAAACCACACCATTTTATCAATCTCCGTACTAGAGACACTTTCCAACTAACAAATAAACCATCCTTTTGGATGGTTTATTTGTTGTCAAGAAGCTCAAGAATTCGGTTTAAATCTTCAGGGGAGAAAAATTCTATTTCGATTTTTCCTTTTTTCTTTCTTTGAGATATCGTAACCGTTGTTCCAAAACGCTCTCTCAAAATCGTTTCTTGCTCTTGAATGAACACATCTTTCTTGACCGGTGTTTTTTTTGTTTCACGTGGAACACTCTCATTTAGTTGTTGAATATATTGCTCTAATTGACGAACATTCAGTTCTTCTTTTAGCGTTTTTTCAACTAGACTGTTTAAAAGGTCTTTATCTTTCAGTCCTAAAAGAGCTCTTCCATGTCCCATCGAAATGGTTCCTTGGGTAATCAGCTCTTGTATTTGACGGGGAAGAGATAACAGCCGAATGTGATTGGTAATATGCGGTCTGCTTTTCCCAAGTCTTTTTGCCAACTCTTCCTGTGTCACTTCTAATTTATCAAGCAATGTTTGATAGGCAGCAGCTTCTTCAATCGGAGTCAAATCCTCTCTTTGAAGATTCTCTAAAACAGCTAGCTCCATCATTTCCGAGCTTGTAAAATCTCTCACTACAACCGGAACCTTGTTCAATCCTGCTTCCTTTGCCGCACGAAATCGTCTCTCTCCAACTACAATCTCATAACCTTTTATACTTTTCTTTACGATAATCGGCTGTAGAATACCATGCTGAATAATAGATTGCTTTAGTTCCTCAATGCCTTCTTCAGTGAAAATCTTTCTTGGCTGGTAAGGATTTGGTCTAATATCCTTTATAGCAATTTGCTGTACAGAATCTTCGTTTGTTGTTTCCAAATTCGTAAATAATGCATTTATACCTTTTCCTAATCCTTTACCCATGCGATAACACTTCCTTTGCCAAATCTAAATATACTTCCGCTCCTTTAGACTTCGCATCATATATAATGATTGGTTCACCGTGACTGGGTGCCTCACTAAGACGCACATTTCTTGGAATGATTGTCTTGTATACTTTATCTTGGAAATACTTTTTGACTTCTTCTATTACTTGAATACCTAAGTTTGTTCTTGCATCAAGCATTGTTAAAAGTACACCTTCAATTTTCAGGTCTTCGTTTAGGTGCTTTTGTACAAGACGAACAGTATTCAATAGCTGACTTAATCCTTCCAACGCATAGTACTCACACTGCACTGGTATAATAACAGTATCTGAAGCAGTCAGGGCATTAATTGTCAGCAGTCCTAATGAAGGAGGGCAATCAATAATAATGTAATCATACTGATCGACTACTTTGTCTAATGCACGCTTCAACCGTACTTCTCTTGATATTGTTGGTACTAATTCTATTTCTGCACCGGCCAATTGAATAGTGGCAGGAATTACATCCAAATTCTCCACTTTAGCTGACTTAATAACATCAGCTGCATCCACATCGTCAACTAGAACATCATAAATGCACTGATTGACATCTGCTTTTTCAATTCCAACACCGCTAGTTGCATTTCCTTGAGGATCAATATCAACCAGCAGAATCTTTTTTCCCACATATGCTAAGCACGCAGCAAGATTAACAGATGATGTTGTTTTTCCTACGCCGCCTTTCTGGTTAGCGATAGACACTATTTTACCCACGATGTCACCTACCTTTACTTCATAAAGAAATGCTAAAAATACCTCATATAGCTCTCGAAGTATAAGGCCTGTCTCCATAGAGTCTTACAATCGTCTGCTATGGTACACCGCTTAACTCAGAAGAGCCAATCATTTAATAGAAAAATTGTACATGTAACTTATTTTATCATAAAAAACTACAAGTTTATTTTAAAATATGATTAAGTTTTCCATTATTTCGGTAGTCGTCGACTTATTAAAGAAAACATACCTTTTACAGGTGTAACAAAAGGTCTGGTTTCACTTAAACTATAAAACCTTAACCACGTCGACTCTTCTACCTCGCTGCTAAATTAACATTCTTATAGTGCAAAAGGACTCCTAATGCCTTTGTAAAGCCAGTAGGAGCCCTTCTAATTAAAGCTATTTTTTTTTCGGAATTTTAATTGTAAATTGGTAATACTCTTCATGCTCTTCTTCTTCCGAATCAAGCTTAATGCCATTATCAATAACCATAGACAAAGACTGGCGAATTGTATTCACCGCAATTCTCATGTCTTTGCTGAATGCTTTACGCTTCGACTTCGGCTTCTTTTCATCAACCGCCATAAGCCTTTGCACTCTTTCCTCAGTTTGTTTAACGTTAAGATTTTTTTCAATGATTTCTTGCAATAAAGCGATCTGTTTTTCTTCATTTTTTAGCGAAATTAACGAACGAGCATGACGTTCTGTAATCGCTTTTTGCAATAGTGCCTCCTGGACTTGACTCGGGAGCTTTAACAATCTTAATTTATTAGCTACAGTTGATTGACCAATACCAAGTCTTTGTGCCAATGCTTCTTGCGTTAACTGGTGCAGTTCTATGAGTTTACTATAGGCTACCGCTTCTTCGATTGGCGTCAACTCCTCACGCTGAAGGTTCTCAATCAAAGCGATTGATGCTGTTTCAGTATCGTTAAACTCTTTTATAATAGCAGGCGCAAATTCCCATCCAAGCTTCTTCATTGCTCGGAATCGACGCTCTCCAGCAATTAACTCATACTTACCCTTTTCATACTCTCTGATTACAATTGGTTGTATAATTCCATGGGTATGAATCGTTTGAGCTAACTCAGCAATTTTGTCATCATTGAAGACTGTCCTTGGCTGGAAGCGATTAGGAACAATATCTATTAGGGGAATCTTCTTTATTTCTTCGTTGTTACTTTGCTTCACTTCTACAATTTGCTCTTCCAAACGTTTTTCTTCTTTTATGCCTGTCCCAAAAAAACGCGAAAAAGGATGCTTCATATCCCTAAACACCACCTTTAAAAGAAAACTCGCCTCCTGTACACACTTAAATAATGCGTACGAGGGCGTCACTACACTAGTAGCAAATCTATACTATATATATCATATCGGCCACAATCATGAGACGCATTGCCGATTCTTATGTATTTTAAAGTGAAACCTATTTAACATATTCTCTATTAAGTAAACAAGTTCCTTTAAAATGACTGCTATAAAAAATAATAAGATGAAACTTTGCACAGGAAGAGTATTTTCTCCTCCTGTGCTTCAATTCAATTAATTGGATTTTTAGAGACAGTTATACTTTCACTTGTGACATTTGCTTTAGACATTGTCGTGAAGTGAGGGTATTGTCCCTTATGAAGTCAGGTAAACTAGCAAGCTAGATGTTTCACATGAAACAAATTTACAAAACCATTAAACTAGTAAATATTATTTATCCATGAAGCAAATCAGCTTTGCCGATTGAACACTTATTCAATCGGCTGCTTGTTTGGTGTACCTGGTTTTCTAGGATATTTTTTTGCTGTTGGTTTTACTTTTTCTATTATAATGATATTTCGTTCGCTTTCTTCAAAAGGAAGTACCATTTTTTCCGTTTTTTGAATTAGACCTCCGAAAGTTGTTATAGCTTTTTTGGCTACTTTCATCTCATCCTGAGCACTAGAAGCCTTCATTGCTAAAAAGTGACCACCAACTTTAGCTAAAGGTATACATAACTCAGAAAGCACTGACATTCTAGCAACTGCTCTTGCTGTCACTAGATCATACTTTTCACGGTGCTTAGAATTCTGTCCGAATGTTTCTGCTCGGTCATGATAGAAAGTTACATTTTCTAATTCTAGAACATCCGCTAAATGATTTAAAAATGTAATACGTTTGTTTAGTGAATCAACGATTGACACATGTAGGTGTGGAAAGCAGATTTTAATTGGAATACTTGGAAAACCTGCGCCAGCACCAACATCACAAATGCTCTCAACCGAATGGAAATCAAAATAGAAAGCGGCAGAAATTGAATCGAAGAAGTGCTTTAAATAGACTTCTTCCTTATCTGTTATAGCAGTTAAGTTCATTTTTTCATTCCACTCTACCAGAGTCTCAAAGTAAAGCTGGAATTGTTCTAATTGGCGCGGAGAAAGTTCAATACCTTTCTCCGCCAGCTTATCGATAAATTGTTGTTCATTCATTTATTTTTCAACACCTATATTTTTAATTTGAAATTCGCGCGATTTTGCCTTGTTCTAAGTAAACAAGCAAGATCGAAACGTCAGCTGGATTTACACCGGAAATACGAGAAGCCTGTGCCACCGTTAATGGACGAACAACTTTCAGCTTTTGGCGCGCTTCTGATGCCAAGCTATTGATAGCATCGTAATCGATGTTTTCTGGAATTTTTTTATCTTCCATCTTCTTAAGTCTATCCACTTGCTGCAGAGACTTTTGAATGTAGCCTTCATATTTTATTTGAATCTCAACCTGCTCTTTAATCTCTTCTGTCAGTGATTTTTCACTAGGAGAAATCTGCTCGATATGTGCATACGTCATTTCAGGACGCTTCAGCAAATCTGCAGCCTTAATACCATCCTTCAGCTCGCTGCCGCCAGCATTGGAAATCAACTGCTGAACCTCTTGTGTCGGTTTAATGCTTACTGATTGCAAACGTTCCTTTTCTTCTGTAATCAGCGCTTTCTTTTCGAGGAAGCGCTCATAACGATCTTCCTTAATAAGTCCGACTTTCGCACCAATCTCTGTCAGACGCAAATCCGCATTATCATGACGTAATAATAGGCGGTATTCCGCTCTTGAAGTCAGAAGTCGATATGGCTCATTCGTTCCTTTTGTTACAAGGTCATCAATTAAAACACCGATATATGCATCAGCTCGACCTAAAATAACTTCCTCTTTTCCTAAAGCTTTCAAACCAGCATTCATACCTGCCATCAAGCCTTGTCCAGCCGCTTCTTCATAACCGGATGTACCATTAATTTGACCTGCCGTATAAAGATTCGTAATTTTTTTCGTTTCAAGCGTCGGCCATAATTGAGTCGGTACAATCGCATCATATTCGATTGCATATCCCGCACGCATTAGTTGTGCTTTTTCTAATCCTGGAATAGATGCAAGCATTTTCTTCTGTACATCTTCTGGAAGACTTGTCGATAGACCTTGCACATACACCTCTTGCGTATGTCTTCCTTCCGGCTCTAAGAATATTTGATGACGTGGCTTATCATTGAAACGAACTACTTTGTCTTCAATTGAAGGACAATAACGTGGGCCAGTACCTTTAATCATACCAGAGTACATTGGTGATCTGTGCAGATTGTCATCAATGATTTGGTGCGTCTCTAAACTTGTGTATGTTAACCAGCATGGCAGCTGATCTGTAATATACTTGGTTGTTTCAAAAGAGAAAGCACGCGGCACGTCATCTCCAGGCTGTATTTCAGTCTGGCTGTAATCAATTGTATCTCCCTTAACACGCGGAGGCGTCCCAGTTTTAAAACGAACTAAATCAAGACCTAGCTCTTCTAAGTGTTCTGAAAGCCCTACAGATGGTTGCTGATTATTGGGACCACTTGAGTATTTCAACTCTCCAATGATGATTTCCCCGCGCAAAAATGTGCCCGTTGTAATAACCACTGTTTTCGCATAATACTTCGCACCGGTTTGTGTAATAACACCTTTGCATACGCCATCTTCCACAATTAGTTTCTCAACCATTCCTTGTACTAATGAAAGATTTTCTTCCTGTTCGATTGTGTGCTTCATTTCCTGCTGATATAGAAATTTATCCGCTTGGGCACGTAAAGCTCGCACAGCTGGTCCTTTACCTGTATTAAGCATTCTCATTTGAATATGTGTCTTATCAATATTTCTACCCATTTCACCGCCAAGAGCATCAATTTCACGTACAACAATGCCCTTAGCTGGTCCGCCAACTGACGGATTACATGGCATAAAAGCAACCATATCTAGGTTGATTGTCAACATCAATGTTTTAGCTCCAACCCTTGCTGCAGCTAAGCCAGCTTCACAGCCTGCATGACCAGCACCAATAACAATAACGTCATAATTTCCAGCTTCGTATGACATTTTTACTCCTCCAATAAAATTTATTTACCTAAACAAAATTGCGAAAATAGCTGATCGATTAAGCTTTCGCTAACAGTATCACCGATAATTTCCCCTAATAGCTCCCATGATCTTGTCAAATCAATTTGAACTAAATCAATAGGAACGCCGTCTTCTATGGCTGTTATGGCATCTTGAATTGTATTTAAAGCCTGAGAAATCAAGGCTATATGTCTTGAATTAGAAACATAGGTCATATCACTTGCTTCTAGCTCACCTGCAAAGAACAAGGTAGAAATCGCTTCCTCTAGTTCATCTACACCGTGATCATCTAACAGTGATGTTGTAACAATCGGAGCGTTTCCAGCCAATTCTCTTACTCGATTAAGGTCAATTTGCTGTGGCAAATCCGTTTTATTTACAATTACAATAACGTCCATGCCTTTTGTAGCTGCAAAAATATTCTCATCCTCAAGAGAAAGCTCTTCTGCATAATTTAAAACAAGTAGAATTAAGTCTGCTTCCTTTAATACTGCGCGAGACTTTTCCACACCTATACGCTCTACTATATCTTCAGTTTCCCTAATTCCAGCTGTATCTACTAACCGTAGCGGTACCCCGCGAACATTGACATATTCTTCGATAACATCACGTGTTGTACCGGGAATATCCGTAACTATCGCTTTGTTTTCCTGAACAAAACTGTTTAATAATGAGGATTTACCTACGTTCGGACGTCCTACAATTACTGTTGAAATTCCTTCACGCAAAATCTTTCCTTGTTCTGCTGTTTGTAAAAGTTTCTTCAACTCATCGCGAACAAATGAAGCTTTTCCTATTAACATATTATGTGTCATTTCTTCAACATCATCATATTCCGGGTAATCAATATTCACTTCAACATGAGCTAATGTTTCTAAAATTTCCTGGCGTAGCTTTTGAACTAGCTTTGATAGTCTTCCTTCCATCTGGTTCAAAGCAACATTCATGGCACGATCCGTTTTCGCACGGATTAAATCCATAACTGCCTCAGCTTGAGATAAGTCAATACGTCCATTTAGAAAAGCACGTTTTGTAAATTCACCCGGCTCAGCCAATCTGGCTCCATTAGCCAGTACAAGATTCAACACTTTCTTAACTGAAACTAAACCACCGTGACAATTTATTTCAACAACATCTTCTCTCGTGAATGTTTTAGGAGCTCTCATAATTGATACCATTACTTCTTCTACAATTTGTTCTGTTTTTGGATCAATTAAATGTCCATAATGAATCGTATGAGAAACCGCCTCAGAAAGTTTTTTCCCTTTTGGCCCTTTATATATTTTATCGATAATGTATACCGCTTCATCTCCTGTTAAACGAACAATAGCAATTGCCCCTTCACCCATCGGAGTGGAAATGGCTGCAATTGTATCAAATTCCATGTTGTCGTCACCTCTCATTCTTTATTAGGTTTTCTATAATTAAGCAAACATACACATTTACATGAAATTTTTATTCCTAAATAACTACAATACCACAGTGTTTTTTCTAAGAAAAGCGCAAGCGCCCCTAATAGCACCGTATGAACTGAGGCTCTCAGGATGAGAGTCACAACAACGTTGCCACAGGACGTGGCGGTTTTAGTTGTTGTTCCTTACTCGCCGATCGAGATAAAGAAAACACGAAGAGCGCCAATGAATCGATGCATCCGGCTGCATCGGCCAGCCCCTCGAGGTCATAAGCCATCTCTGTTTTAGGAAATCAAATTAAAACCAGATTTCCTACTGAGAGCTGTCTTATGGTGCTGGGGGCTAAGCGGCCAATTCTGCATTTTAGTATTGACTCATAGTAGGGAGGTTGCCGAAGTTTACTAGATGCTGAGGTGCTAGAGCTGGATAGGCTAATCTTTCGTGTACGACAATCGTTTACCCAGCTTCTTTATAAAAGCCTCTTGAAAATAACTATCCACATGTAGTAATTATTCGTTTTTTCAACGATTATTGTATCTTATCCACATGTGAATAACAATCTCTCTGATTCGCGCTACTTTTTTTACACAAGAAAAGCCTATTGCTTTCATAAAAAACCGCTTTCTACAGTACACAAGAAGCACTTTCCTTTTTGTTAACTTACATATTCCTAGCTGCACCAGATGACTGGCCCTGATTTTTTTAATCCTTAAATATAAATAAAGAAAACTTCTCTTTGATAAGTTAACAAAGCTTCTTTATAGTACAAAAAAACCTTTATAGCGTATGCTATAAAGGTTTTTTTAACGTGATCACAAGGTGACGGTATGGATCTTTTCCACTAGAGTACGTTTCTACTTTATCTATTTTCATTAAAGCAGTATGAATCACCTTACGCTCATATGATGGCATCGGTTCTAACGCAACTTCTTTTCTAGTTTTGAGAACTTTTTGGGCCATACGCTCGGCAAGCTGAATGAGTGTATCATTTCTTCTTCTTCTGTAATCCTCAGCATCTAGTATAACCGTCAAATATTGCTTCGAATGACGATTTGCCACTAGCTGCACCAAATATTGAAGAGAATTTAGCGTTTGTCCTCTTTTTCCAATCAATAAAGCAATCTTATCACCGGATAAATCGAATGTAACATTCTTTCCATCCACCTTCACATCAACTTTTACATCTAGCCCCATGTCTTCGCAGACTTTTTGTAAAAATTGCTTTGCTTCCTCAACTGGATCAGGTACTAAAGTGACCACTACTTCTGCTTTTCTAGAACCGAAAATACCAAATAATCCCCTTTTACCTTCATTGAGTACTTCGATATTAACTCGTTCTCTTGTTGTTTGTAATTGAGCTAAAGCTGATTCCACTGCTTCTTCGACACTTTGTCCTGTAGCAGTTACTTGTTTCACTTTTTCGCTCCTCTCACTTTCACTGATTCTTTTCTCATGTCTGGACCTTTAATTAATAAAGTTTGAACAATCATAAAGATATTACCTACAACCCAGTAAAGTGATAGTGCAGCTGGGAAGTTGATCGCAAAAATAACGATCATAATCGGCATCATCCACAACATCATTGCCATCGTAGGATTATTTTCTTGACCTACCATCATGATTTTTTGTTGAATGAATGTCGTGATCCCTGCAACAATCGGTAAAATATAGTATGGATCCTTATCGCCAAGATCGAACCATAAAAAGCTATATTGTGCAATCTCTTCAGTTCTCATAATGGCATGGTAAAAACCAATTAGTATTGGCATTTGAATCAAAAGCGGAAAACATCCTGCTAGAGGATTTACCCCATGCTTTTGGAAAAGTGCCATTGTTTCTTGTTGTAATTTTTGTTGAGTTGCTTGATCTTTAGAAGCATATTTTTCTTTTAAAGCCTGCATTTCTGGTTGAATAGCCTGCATCGCTTTTGTACTTCTTGTTTGTTTAATCATTAATGGCAACAGTAATAAACGAATAAGAATTGTAACGATGATAATCCCCATTCCAAAACTGTTATTAAGTGCATGTGAAACAGTCGTAATTAATAGAGATAATGGATAAACGATAAATTTATTCCAAAATCCTTCACTATCTTCAGTTATTGGAACATTAACTTCCGTACAGCCTGATAATAAAGCCATTACAGAAACAATACCCAATATAAGCAATATTCGCTTCTTCAAACGTAACTTCCTCCTTAATTGCTTGGTTCATTTAATTATAGGATTTATTAGAAATTTATTTAGTTACTGAATTCATCTATCCCACAACCTGGATTGATTATTTTCACAACGTAAAACTTGTCCAGAGCTACGGAATAAAGAAGAGCTTTTCAAAGTCGTGTCCAGTGTCAATACTCTTTTACACTGGCTAAGGTCTAAAGTTTATACAACGGTCATATACATATTCGCCAATAGAATTGTACAATCCTACGACAAACAAGGAACTCTAATTGAAAAAAACTAATTTTCATGTAAACGTTACCTTTATGTATTCTACCATGTAACACTGCTTATTGCTTCAAGAAGAAAAATTATTTTTCTTTCTTTGCTGTTTTTTCAACACACCTGCTCTTTTAAGCACATGCATAAGGCTGCTTTTCACTTCACTGAAAGTCATATCAGCAGCAGGCTTTCTTGCGATAATAACAAAATCTTTGCCTGCTGGAATGTTCTCATTCAGCTCTAGGAAAGTCTGTCGAATGTATCTTTTAACTTGATTTCGAATTACCGCATTACCAATTTTCTTACTCACAGACAAGCCGATTCGAAAAAAATCTTGGTCTTGCTTATCAAGGATATAAATAACAAATTGTCTATTAGCAAATGATTCACCTCTATGAAAAACCAGCTGAAATTCTTCATTTTTTTTAATTCTAAATTTCTTTTTCATTACACACACCTTCAATAGATCAATCCGCTTGCGATTACTTTTTTAAAGCTTAGTTCTTCATTTAAACTGAAAAAAGACCACTGAGATTTTTCAGTGGCCTATGCAGATAATACTTTTCTACCTTTACGACGACGAGCTGCTAACACTTTACGTCCGTTTTTAGTGCTCATACGCGCACGAAAACCGTGAACTTTGCTGTGTTTACGCTTATTTGGTTGATAAGTTCTTTTCATTCTATGACACCTCCCTGAGGATAACAGTTAAAGACAGTCTTTATAATTATAAGGATTGAACATAATAAATGTCAACTGTTATAAAATAAAACTGGCCATCATAACATATTTTAATATTAATAATCGCAGCTTGAATGTATTTTCTTTGTTAAAAATAATGAAGCTTATTTTTTAAATACCCAATTAGTCACTTATTAACTTAGGGAAGATTTACTTTCTAGCTGATAGATCTTCAATTTTTT
>JAEIGA010004715.1_pt1 | contig 21037 bp, 16 predicted proteins | sample 9270691 | NCBI WGS metagenome assembly JAEIGA01 (sample SAMN17057246, study PRJNA624740) | gut metagenome | biome: biome; isolation source: fecal sample | host: Bos grunniens | place: China: Xizang | collected 2019 | reverse complement strand
GAGAACTGGTTGAAGTTCCATCCCGATTTCTTCAAAAACAACGGATATGCTGCAAGAGGTATCAGCGGCCAGACAACTTACCAGATGTTGGCAAGGTTCCATAATGATGTTGTGGCACTGAATCCCAAAGTTGTAGTGATTTTGTCGGGAATAAACGACATTGCACAGAACAGCGGTGAGATTTCTTTGGAGAACATTATGGGCAACATAGTTTCAATGTGTGACATTGCCCGTGCGAACGGTATTGTTCCGGTGTTGTGTTCCATCCTTCCTTGCGATTATTTCTCATGGAGAAAGGATCTCAAGCCCGCTCCCCTTGTAGTGGAGATGAACAAGCTGATAAAGTCTTATGCAGATGCCAATGGCTTGGAGTATGTGGATTACTACTCTTCTTTGGCAGATGAGAACGGTGCCCTTAAGGAGGGACTTTCAAAGGACCGTTGCCATCCGTACCCTGATGTTTATTTTCAGATGGAGGAGAAAGTTGTAGAGGCTATTGAAAAGGCTGCAAAGAAGGCCCCTAAAGGCTATATTTTAAAGAAAAACAAGAAATAACAATTAATAATAAGTATATGTTCAAAAGATTTGTTCTGGCCGTTGTGGCCACTGTTCTCTCTTTTTCCGCTTTTGCACAGTTTGAGAATCCTGTAAGCTGGAGTGTAAAAGCTGATAAGGTTGAAGGGAATGTTTATGAGATAGTTCTTGCCGGAGAAATTGCCGGTGAGTGGCATATTTATGATTTGGGCCCTTATAATGGCGGTCCAATTGCAACAACTGTAACTGTTGCCGGTGAGGGGGTGAAGGTTGTTGGGGAGCCTTACATAAAGACAGATGTGCACAAGGCTTATGATGAGATGTTCAGTATGGAGATAGGTACCTGTGATTCCGGAGTGCAGATTGCACAGAAGGTGGAGGTTACCTCTGCAGATGCAGTAGCTGCAAAGGTTACTGTTGAGTGGCAGACTTGCAGCGAGGGCAGTTGCCTTCCTCCAACTGACGAGGAGCTTACAGTGAAATTGCCTGCTGCAGAGGGTGCTGCAGTGGCGGCTGCTGATGCTGCGGACGGCGGTGAGAAATTGTCGGGAAGCAAAAACGGCGGGGGAAAATCAATTTGGGCTGTGATACTTGAGGCTATTGCATGGGGATTTGTGGCTTTGCTTACCCCTTGTGTGTTCCCGATGGTTCCTATGACAGTTTCGTTCTTCCTTAAGAGCAAGGATGGAAAAGGCAAGTTGTATGCTTCTTTGTACGGTTTCTTTATTATAGCCCTTTATACAGTTCCTATCGCAGTGATTATCCTCCTTACCTACCTTCTTGGTGGTGATGCGGTGACTGCGGATATCTTCAACTGGCTGGCTACACACTGGATTCCGAATATCCTGTTCTTTATCATCTTTATGGTGTTTGCAGCAAGCTTCTTTGGTGCATTTGAGATTACAATGCCAAGCTGGATGGTGAACAAGACAGATGAGAAGAGTGACAAGGGTGGCCTTATTGGTGTGTTCTTCATGGCTCTTACCCTTGTTCTGGTGTCATTCTCATGTACAGGTCCTATTGTAAGTTCTGTACTTATCAAGAGTACACAGGGTGAGATCTGGGAGCCTATCATTACAATGTTCGCATTCTCGGCAGCATTTGCACTTCCGTTTACAGTGTTTGCATTTGCTCCATCATTGCTCAAGGATCTTCCTAAGAGCGGCGGCTGGTTGAACTCTGTCAAGGTTGTTCTTGGTTTCATTGAGGTTGCCCTTGGCCTTAAATTCTTGAGCGTGGCAGACCAGGTTTACCAGTGGAATCTTCTCGACAGGGAGGTTTACCTTGCAATCTGGATTGTGGTGTTCTCGTTGTTGGGACTGTATTTGCTTGGCAAGTTGAGGTTTGCACATGATACACCTGAAGACCATATCTCTGTGAAGAGGCTTTTCCTTTCAATAATCGTATTCTCGTTTGTTGTATATATGATCCCTGGTATGTGGGGTGCACCTCTTAAAGCGTTGAGCGGATACCTTCCTCCAATTGAGAGCATTGATTTCAACCTTGCAAAACAGAATGTGGTTGTCCAGAGTGCAGGTGCTGCAGATTCACACAGCAACCCTTACCCTGCAAAGAAATTTACTGATATGGGCCTTAAGCACATAGATGGCATCCCGGGATTCTTTGACTTGCAGGAGGCGCTGGAGTACTCGAAAGAGGTGAACAAGCCAGTTTTCATTGATTTTACAGGTGCAGCTTGTGTAAACTGCAGGGAGATGGAGTCCAGAGTGTTTTCAGATTCTGAAATAAAGAATCTGCTCAACAGCAAGTTTGTATTTGTATCAATTTATGGTGATGTAAAGACAGAGGTGGCAGAGCAGGATTGGGTAACCCTTCCAAACGGCAAGGTGCTCAAGAGCCTTGGTAAAATAAACACCAATTACATTATGGAGAGGTATAAGGTAAATGCAATGCCTTATTACATTATTGTAGATGCCAGTGGCAATGAGGTGGTTGAGTCAAGAGGGTACGATTTGGATAAGGATGCATTTGTCGCATTCCTGAATAACGCTGCAGAAACATTCAATAAATAATGGTACAGAACAAAGTCTATAAGACAATAAAGGAGTATGGTGTAATGTCATTTGCCCTTGCACTGTACGTCTTTTCATGGACAGCCTTCCTTATTCCAAATGAGATTACGGCTGGAGGTGTAACCGGTATGTCCTCTATAATAAACTATGCCTTTGGAATACCTATCTCCTACACCTATCTGGTCCTTAATGTGGTGCTTCTGGTGGCAGGAACCATAATAATGGGAAAAGGATTTGGGTTCAAGACCATTTTCTGTGTGCTTGTGAGCACTGTGTATTTTGAGTTTTTCCCGCTCATCCCATGGGTATCAAACATTGATGACAACCTCATAAACTCAATAATAGGAGGTGCAATGAGCGGTGTGGGAATATCGCTGGTATTTACCCAGGGCGGCAGTACCGGAGGAATAGACATTATAGCACTTGTAATAAACAAGTATATGGAGGTGCAGCCTGGAAGGGTGTTTATGGTAGCAGACTTCCTCATAATCTCCTCTATCCTTCTTCTTCCCGACAAATCCATCCAGGATCTTGTTTATGGATATGTGGTAACTGTGGCGTTCTCATATACCATCGACCAGATGCTTACCGGAAGCAAACAGTCTGTGCAGATGCTTATCATTACCGGCAAGTATCAGGAAATGGCAGACAAATTATGTTTTGAGATGGACAAGGGTGTAACAGCCGTCAATTCCATTGGCTGGTACAAGAAATCGGAGAGCATGATAATAATGGTTGTAACCCGTAAAAACAAAATGCACGAAGTAATGGCGGCAGTAAAGGAGACTGACCCTAAGGCATTCCTTACCGTCACTACCGTGATGGGAGTTTACGGAGAGGGTTTTGATCAGGTGAAAGCCAGGTCCAAACAGAAAAAACTGGTATAAGACATGAAAGGAAAAGAGGTCCTCAGCGGGCCTCTTTTTTGTTCTATGTTGTTGTGTGTCTACAATTGCGCCTCTTGGGAAGACTCTTCCAGAATGTATTTTTCAATTATTGCAGGGTAGTGCTGTTGCTCCAGAGCCTGCACCTTGGCAGCGACATCCTCCGGGGTATCGTCGGGAGAGAGGGGGCATTGTGCCTGGAAAAGGATTTTTCCATTGTCGTAAACTGCATCCACCAGGTGGATTGTTATTCCCGACAGCTTTTCTCCAGCATCCACTACGGCTTTATGTACGTGCATCCCGTACATCCCCTTACCTCCGAATTTTGGGAGCAGGGCTGGATGTATGTTTATTATTCTTCCGCTGAATTCGGTTGTGAGTGCAGCCGGTATTTTCTGCAGGTAGCCCGCCAGCACTATATAGTCAATTGCGTTGTCGTGCAGCAGAGCAAGCAGTCCGGAGGGGTTGTCTGCGGTAAGTGCGGCTTTGTCCACAACCGTGGCCGATACACCAAGAGCAGAGGCCCTCTGAAGAACGTATGCATTTGGATTATTGCATATTACCATCTTTACAGATGCTATATCGCCTCCGTTGAAATGTGAGATTATGTTTTGTGCATTTGTGCCGTTTCCAGAGGCAAATATTGCAATATTCTTCATATGTTTGGTCTATTATGAATACAAAAGTAGCCAATTTTTATTTTTTTTTATTAGCTTTGCACTTTGTAGTAGGTGAAAATAACTAAAATTATAAACTTATTTATTAACTAATTTTTATTAATCATGGCAGATATTACTTCTAAAGTTAAGGAAATCATCGTTGACAAATTGGGCGTTGATGCAGCTGAGGTTACACCAGAGGCTAGCTTTACTAAAGATTTAGGAGCTGATTCACTTGACACAGTAGAGCTTATCATGGAGTTTGAGAAAGCATTTGAGATCTCTATTCCAGATGAGGCTGCAGAGAAAATTGCAACAGTAGGCGACGCAATCGCATATATTGAGGCTAACCAGAAATAATTTATCTTTTAGGAGAAATGGCGTTGAGAAGAGTTGTCATTACCGGATTGGGTACTATTAATCCGTTAGGTAACAGTGTAGAAGAATACTTCAATAATCTTAACAATGGTGTCAGCGGAGCGGGGCCAATCACTTTGTTTGATGCATCGCTTTTCAAAACCAGATTTGCTTGTGAGGTAAAAGATTTCAATCCAGCCGCTTTTGGCATAGACCGCAAAGAGGCCAGAAAGATGGACCGTTTTGCACAGTTTGCATCTGTTGCAGCCGATCAGGCTGTAGCTGACAGCAATATGGATCTTGAGAAGATCAACAAAAGGCGTGTTGGAGTTATAGTTGGTTCAGGAATAGGTGGAATAGACACACTTACTGACGAAGTTATGGGTTATAGCGAGGGAGGAAAAATTCCCCGCTTTAACCCTTTCCTTATTCCTAAGATGATACCTGATATCATCGCTGGCCTTATTTCCATCAAATATGGATTTATGGGGCCTAATTACGCTACAGTTTCTGCATGTGCATCTTCCGCGCACGCCATGTCCAATGCGTTTGACATGATCAGATTGGACAAGGCAGATGTAATAGTTACAGGTGGCTCTGAGGCTGGTGTAACCATTACAAGTGTTGGAGGATTCAACTCTGCACAGGCCCTTTCTACAAATAATGAGGAGTTTGCCTCAGCCAGCAGGCCTTTTGACAGGACCAGAGACGGTTTTGTTATCGGCGAGGGATGCGGTATCCTTATTTTTGAGGAGTATGAGCATGCTGTTGCAAGAGGTGCAAAGATATATGCAGAGGTTTTGGGTACAGGCATGTCTGCCGATGCCCATCATATTACAGCCCCCCATCCGCAGGGAGAGGGTGCCATTGAGGCAATGAGACTTGCTCTTGCAGAGGCAGGCCTTGCTCCGGAGGATGTGGATTATATTAATGTTCACGGAACATCAACACCGTTGGGAGATATAGCAGAGCTCAAAGCTGTTAAAGCGGTATTTGGGGAGCATGCTTATAAACTGAATATCAGTTCAACCAAATCTATGACAGGTCACCTTTTGGGTGGTGCTGGTGCAATTGAGACAATGGCATGTATAGATGCAATTGTAAACGGCATCATTCCTCCTACAATTAACTTCAGGGAGGAGGATCCTGAGATAGATTACAAGTTGAACCTTACTCTTAACAAGGCTCAGAAGAGAGAGGTTAAAGTGGCAATGAACAATACTTTTGGTTTTGGAGGCCACAACTCTTGTCTGATTATTGGAAAGGTAAGATAGAGATCAGTATCTCCATCTCTCCATATCAAGTCTTATAAATATGAATAGCAGCGTGGTGAAACTCCATAGTGAGGATCCGCCATAGCTGAGCAGCGGCAGTGGTATTCCAATAACCGGTACCAGTCCCATTGTCATGCCTATATTTATGAAGAAGTGCATGAAGAAACAGCATGCAACGCAGTACCCGTAAATACGGGCAAACTTGTCTTTTTGCCTTTCACTCAGTATGATGAGCCTGCTTATCAGGAAGAGGTAGATTCCCACTACCAGTACGCTTCCAATGAATCCCCATTCTTCACCAATGGTGCAGAAGATGAAATCGGTACTTTGTTCCGGCACAAAATCGAATTTTGTTTGGGTGCCGTTGAGGAAGCCTTTTCCCATAAATCCCCCGGATCCTATAGCTATTTTTGATTGGTGAACATTGTAGCCGGCCCCCATAAGGTCTTCTGTAATGCCAAGAAGGTTCTCAATCCTGGATCTTTGGTGAGGCTGCAGGATATTGTTGAAAATGAATTCTACAGAGAATATAAGGGCAACTGAGCAGAAGAATCCTGCAAGGAGGAATTTGAGATGTCTTCCCCTTTTCCCTTTATATATTGCCAAAGATGCGAAAGCAAGGATTGAAGTAATTCCTGCGGCCAGGTATTCAAATTTGAATGAAGCCATTGATGGAATCCATTTTTCGGCTATGGTTGGAAGAAAGCCCAAAAGTATAGCCGATGGAACAATTACAGCAAGGTGTTGCAGATGTGTGCGGGTAAATATGCCGTTTATTATTCCAGCGATTACAAATAATATTATTATGGCTGCCAAAGAAGAGGCGGCAAGCGTAACTATAAACAATATAATGGAAAGGATGCCAAATATGAGTACCCATCCGCTTAATCCTTCTCTATAAAGGAGGAAAATGAATCCGCAATACACAAGTGCGGAGCCGGTTTCCTTTTCCATTATTATTATGGCCATTGGTATCAGTATGGTAAGGGCAACGCTTGCAGCATCGCGCAAGTTGGTGAGCCTGAAGTTGTATTTGCTCATTATATATGCCAGAAATAGCGATGTGCTTATTTTGGAGACTTCTGCCGGCTGGAAACTTACAGGTCCAATCTGGAACCATGAATTGGATCCGTTCACCTCTTTTCCAAGGAAAATTACAGCAACCAGCAGTATGCAAACACCAATATATATTGGAGGGGACAGGACACTATATATTTTGGGAGTAATGACAAACAATATGGCAATAGCCAGTACAAGAGCTGTCATTATCCATATGAACTGCATGCCGTACCTTTGCGACAAATCAAATATTGAGCTGTGCTCCTGTGAGTATACTGCTGCATAAATGTTTATCCATCCTATAAATACCAGCATAAGGTAGCATATTACCAACGGAATGTCTATTTTGCCATATTTGCTTCCCATCTTTATCTTCTCTTTTTTATTGGTACATATTGCTGCAGGTTGGTCTCTTTCATCCTTTTTTCAAGGTCGGGGCGGGCTGTTTTACCATTAAGATATTTCTCTACCATAAGTGATGCTATAGGAGCGGCCCAGGTACCTCCGAATCCGGCATTTTCTATATATGCGGCAATTGCAATTTTAGGGTTCTCCCTAGGTGCAAAGCATATGAATACAGCATTGTCTTTTCCGTGCGGATTCTGGGCTGTGCCTGTTTTTCCGCATATGTCAAGCCCTTCAACATGTGCCTGCCGGGCTGTTCCTCCTGTCCCTGGTGCAGCATTTACTGCAAGATACATCCCCTCAACAACCTTATGGAAGTGCGTTGTATCAACAAGAGTATAGTTCTTCTCTTTAAACCTGGCATCAATTGGGCTGCCTGGAGACTCCTTAACCAGATGGGGAATGTAATAATAACCTCTGTTGGCCAGTGTGGCAGCCAGATTGGCAAGATGGAGAGGTGTTGCACCTATCTCCCCCTGTCCTATGGAGAGGGAGATTACGGAGTGTGCCCTCCAGCGGTTCTTGCCATATATTTTGTCGTATGTGTTTGTTGTCGGCAATGTGCCTCCCAATTCCGCAGGAAAATCGCTTCCAAGTTTGCGGCCAAACCCAAAGCTCATTACCATATCCCTCCAGCTGTTGAATGCCTCTGAGATATTGGAATATTTTTTATTCTCAAGAATAGCCTTTAATGTGTAGCAGTAGTACGCATTGCAGGACATCATTATCGATTGTGTAAGGTTGGTTGGAGAGGGGTGGGCGTGGCAACCAAGTTTTCTGTTTCCATAATGGTATCCCATACTGCAGTTATATCTGGTTTCTGGGGTAATTACACCTTCCTGCAGTCCTATGAGTCCGTTTACCAGCTTGAATACAGACCCTGGAGGGTATGCAGACATTACTGCTCTGTTGAACATGGGCTTGTAAGGGTCGTTAACTATCTCCTTGTAGTGTTTGTTTATGCTGGCCAGCTGGCTAATGTCTATGCCCGGGCTGGAAATAAGTGCCAGAATCTCGCCGCTCGACGGTTCTATCGCAACAAGGCTTCCAACCTTGTTCTTCATCAGCTCTTCCCCATATTGTTGCAGATATCCGTCTATGGTTGATACAATATCGCTGCCGGCAACGGCAGCCTTGTCATAAGCCCCGTCTTCAAAACTGCTTTGAATCCTGTTGTGTACATCGCGCAGCAGAATGCTGTACCCTTTTTCCCCTTTTAGTATATTTTCGTACGATTTCTCCAGCCCGCTGGCTCCTACATAATCACCGCTCTTGTACTCGGGGTTTTTTTTAAGGAAGTTTGGGTCAACTTCCGTTACGTAGCCAAACAGATTGGCTCCTGCTGCAAAAGGATAGTTGCGGGATGTGCGGGATACAGCGCTGAATCCCTGGAATTTCCATCCTTTTTCCATGAATATGCTGTACTGGATGCCAGATACCTGCTTAAGGAAAGTGAGCGACTGATAACCTATTTTTCTCCGGTATTTTCTGTATTCCTTGAACTTTTCCCTTACAAATTCCGGTTCCAGATTGAAAATGGAACAGAAATCCAATGTATCAAATTCCTTTACCTCTATTGGGGTAACCATAATGTCGTAGGTATTCTTGTTGCCTACAAGAATATTTCCGTTCCTGTCCAGGATAAGCCCCCTTACAGGATATCGGGTCACGTATTTATATGCGTTGTTTTCTGCTGTTATTTTGTATTCATCCTTGATTATCTGCAAGTTGAAAAGCTGGGCAATAAGGATGAGCCCAACGGCAAGCATGCCAATTATAAGTACGCTTTTCCTCTCCATCTTATCTTAGAATTTTGTCCAGAAGGGTAAGGTTAAGGAGAGTGGATACAAGAGTGTTGGCAATGATGCATACGGAAAGTTTCAGCAGTGTGTATCCAATTGTAAATGATGCTGCCGAGTCTATGAGTATGTAAACTGTAAAAAATACAGCCAACATAAGTGCAGTTATTACCGTAAGTGAAGTGATCTCTATTGTACGTGGTGTAAGTGGGGAATTCTCGTTGTTGTCAAAGGTCCCTTTTGGGAGGGTGAATTTGAGGACAAGCGGACGGGCATATGCCATAGCTGTGAGAGCTGCGGCATTAAGCCCCAGAATCCCGTCGGCGAACAGGTCTATGCATAAACCTAGTGCAAATGCAGAGAGCAGGTAAAGTGTCCTGTTTGTTGATGTGGGGAGGAGTATGATAAACTGGGGAAATATGGCAATATACAACAGAGCCCATATATTTACATATTCGCTCAGCAATATCTGGCATATTATCATAATGGTGCCCAATGTAATATATTTTAGAGTCCTGTTCATTATTTTGCCCCGTTTACAAGTAAATCTATCTCTTCCCTTTTGTTGTTCCCAACTACCATTACATGTTTGATGCTCCTGAACTCTTCAAGCAGACGTACATCTATGTTCAGATGCACTCCGTTCACTATACGGTAGCCTTCTACAACTCCAAGTGGGATGTCGGGAGGAAAGAATGATGAGTAGCCGCTGGTATATATGGTGTCGTTAATGTTTATCTGCAGGTGCTGTGGAATTTCCGAAAGGGTTGCCATCCCCTCTTTTTGCGGGTTCCAGCTCAGTGGCCCGAACGCTCCGTCATTTCCTATTTTTGCACTTACCTGCTGGCTTACGTTAAGGAATGAGAGTACGTACGAGTAATTTGCGCTTACAGCTCGGGTAATCCCTATTACACCAGAGGGGGTAATTACACCCATATCCTCCCTTACACCATCATCATAACCTTTGTCTATTATGATGTAGTTATGGGCGGTTCCAACGGTATTTCTTATAACCTTGGCTGTTATAAACGAATAAGGGGCATCTGTAATGCCGGTTGTGGTGGTGTTCTCCTTAAGCTGCTGCAACTGATGCATAAGGAGAGCATTCTGGGCTGCAAGCCCTTCATTGGTCTTTTTTAAGGATGAGTACTCATTTATGGCAGCATACTTCTCCCAAAAAAATCCCTGTACCTCACGCAGCTTCCCTATGAGTCTGTAGCGTTGTACTATCCCGTTGTTGCTTACCATAAAAAGGCAGGCGGCTTCAAGCAGGATAAAAAGGAGAAACCTCCCCAACCCAAAGAGTAATGAAGGAGGTATTCTCATTTATTTTATCTCATTAAGAATGTAAGTTTATCAGCTTTCTTCAATGCTATGCTGGTTCCTCTGGCAACAGCCCTCAGCGGATCCTCAGCAACATGGAACGGGATGTTGATCTTGTCCTGCAGTCTCTTGTCCAGACCCCTGATAAGAGCTCCTCCTCCCGACAGGAATATACCCCTGTCCACAATATCGGAATAAAGTTCAGGTGGAGTCTGTTCAAGAACAGACATTACGGCTGCCTCAATCTTTGCAAGGGATTTGTCCAGGCAGTGGGCAATCTCCTGAGGGGTAACCGAAACCTCTACCGGATGAGCGGTCATAAGATTAGGACCTTTTACAAGATATGGCTCCGGTCCGTCTTCAAGATCTGTGAGGGCAGAACCTGCATTGATCTTGATAAGCTCGGCTGTAATCTCGCCAATCCTTATATTGTGCTGCTGGCGCATATATTGCTGGATCTCTGCAGTAAATACATCTCCGGCAACCCTTATGCTCTCCTTGCATACGATACCGCCCAAAGAAATTACTGCAATCTCTGTTGTTCCGCCGCCAATATCCACAACCATGTGGCCACTTGGTGACTCAACATCCAATCCAATACCAAGGGCAGCTGCCATTGGCTCATAGATGATATATACATCCCTGCCGCCCGCATGCTCTGAGGAGTCACGTACGGCTCTTATCTCCACCTCCGTACTTCCCGACGGTATGCATACAACCATCTTAAGGCTTGGACTGAAGAGTGAACGTTTGCTGTTTATCATCTTTACAAATCCTCTGATCATAAGCTCTGCAGCGTTGAAGTCTGCAATAACTCCATCTTTAAGAGGACGGATTGTCTTTATGTTCGGATGTGTCCTTTCGTGCATCAGCCTTGCCTTGTGGCCAAAAGCAATAGGCTTGCTGGTATTCTGGTCAATTGCCACAATGGAAGGCTCGTCCAGCACAATCTTGTCATTCTGGAAGATGACAGTATTGGCTGTACCAAGGTCAATTGCCAGTTCCTGTGTCAAAAACGAAAATGCCATATGTCAATATTAATGTTTGAAGTGTCTAACACCGGTTATAACCATTGCAATGCCGTTGTTGTTGCAATACTCAATGCTCTCATTGTCCCTGATTGATCCGCCTGGCTGGATAACAGTCCTGATGCCCTCGTTGGCAGCAATCTCAACGCAATCTGCAAATGGGAAGAATGCATCTGAAGACATTACGGCACCCTCCAGTGAGAATCCGAACGATTTGGCTTTGGCAATGGCCTGTCTCAGTGCATCAACCCTGGATGTCTGGCCTGTACCGCTTGCAAGAAGCTGTTTTCCTTTTGCAAGTACAATTGCATTTGATTTGGTATGTTTTACAAGCTTGTTTGCAAAGATGAGGTCTTCAATCTCCTCCGGACGAGGCTGTTTGTCGGTTGCAGGTTTCAGCTCCTCAGGAGTTTCAACATGTGAATCCCTCTCCTGTACAAGAACGCCGCCAAGCAAAGAGCGGAATTTTACAGGGGTAGGGGTGATATTGTTGCTCTCAAGGATAATCCTGTTCTTTTTGGTTTTAAGGATCTCAAGAGCCTCAGCATCGTATGAAGGGGCAATTACAACCTCAAAGAAAATTTTGTTCATCTCCTCTGCAGTAGCTTTGTCAACCTCCCTGTTGGTTACAATAATGCCGCCGAAAGCTGAAACAGGGTCGCCTGCAAGAGCTTTCTCCCATGCTTCAAGTGTAGTGGCAGCGCTTGCACAACCGCATGCATTGTTATGTTTGATGATTGCAACTGTAGTGTCGTCAAAATCTGAGATAAGTTCAATTGCAGCCTCAATATCCAAAAGGTTATTGTGGGAAATTTCTTTTCCGTGCAATTGTTTTGGAAGTGAACCCTCTGCACCGTAGTAAGTGCCTTTCTGGTGAGGATTTTCACCGTATCTCAGGGTTTGGGCCTTCTGCTCGCTCTTCTTGAATGAAGGGATCTCAAACTTTCTGTTGAAGTAGTTGAAGATTGCAGAATCGTAATGTGAGCTTACATTAAATGCCTGTGCGGCAAAATACTCCCTCTCCTCCAAGGTTGTCCTGCAGCCTCTCTCCTTAAGGATTGAAAGCAATGTTCCGTAAGAGTCTTTAGAAGGGATAATTACAACGTCGTTATAGTTTTTGGCAGCGCCTCTGATAAGCGAGATGCCTCCAATGTCAATTTTCTCAATGATATCTTCGTGTGAAGCATTTGCAGCAACATACTCCTCAAAAGGGTACAGGTCTACAATTACAAGATCAATTGAAGGGATCTCGTATTGTGCAATTTCTTTGGCGTCCTGTTCGTGCTCCCTTCTGTTGAGGATACCTCCGAACACTTTGGGATGAAGTGTCTTTACCCTGCCTCCAAGAATTGAAGGATAGCCTGTAACTGACTCCACGCTTGTAACAGGAATGTTCAAGCTCTCCAAAAATGATTGGGTTCCACCAGTTGATAGAATCTCCACACCGTTATCTGCCAAGATTTTGACAATCTCATCCAATCCGTCCTTGTAGTAAACGGAAATTAGGGCCCTTTTAATCTCTTTCACTTTTTTGTATATTTAAAGGTTTAAAAATTCAGTTTATATCAGGTTGTAAAATTACAAAAAACAATCCTATAAATTGGTATATTTGCATGTATTTTATTTACAAATTATAAACAATGTTCCTTATGGATAACAGCAACATATACATAATCATTACGGCGGGCGGCGTTGGCCGCAGAATGGGAGGAAATACGGCAAAGCAGTTTCTGGAACTGGAGGGGAAACCGGTGCTTTTGAGAACCATTGAGATGTTCAGGGAAAGTTATCCGCAAGCCAATATCATCCTTACTCTTCCTCAGGAGTATAAGGAGTACTGGAGGAACTATTGTTTTGAGAATAATCTGTGGTTCAAGCATATAATCGCAACTGGAGGGATAACCAGGTTCCACTCGGTGAAGAATGCCCTTGAGTATGTTCCAGAAGGAGCCGTCGTTGCGGTCCATGATGGTGTGAGGCCTTTTGTCCCGCGCAAGATGCTTGCGTCATTGTTCAGCTGCAATTTTGTGAAGGAGGGGGTTGCAGGAGTTATTCCGGTGATGCCTTCAATAGAATCCATGAGACGCTGCACCTATGGCCAGGACGGTATGCCAAATGGCTCGCAGACTGTGAACAGGGATGAATATATGTTTGTACAGACTCCTCAGGTGTTCAATTCAACCATTCTTAAGGAGTGCTATAAAAAAGCATACTCTCCAACATTTACAGATGATGCATCTGTTGTGGAGAGTAGTGGTTATAAGGTTGCCACAGCGCCGGGGAGCAGGTTCAATATCAAACTTACAACTCCGGAAGATATGGTTATGGCAAAAATCTTCCTTTCAATTATGGAGCAGGAATAGGGCTACTTTTTCTTGGCGCCCTTTTTCTCCGGATAGCTTTTGACCCATACCTGTCTTTCAATGGCCTGGTCCAATGAAACCATTGTCTCGGTCTTTAGTACGCCTGGAATATTCTGTATGGTGTTTATGAGAATCTCCATGAGGTGGTCGTGGTTGGTACAGTATATCTTTAGCAGCAATGAATGCTTTCCGGTAACAAAATGGCACTCAACAACCTCTGAAATCTGTTTAAGGCAATCAATAACCTCTGGGTATTTATTTGCTTCTGAGAGACTTACCTCTACAAAGGCACATACGTTCAAGCCTAGAGTCTGAGGTTTGACAAGGAGTCTTGAGCCTGTAATGATACCCAAAGTCTCCATTTTTTTAACCCTTTGGTGGATTGCTGCACCCGAAACGCCGCACTCCCTTGCAATTTCAAGGAATGGCATTCTTGCATTCTTTACAAGGAATGAAAGAATCTTCTGATCAATTTCGTCTATCTGATGTTTGAGCATTTCTATAACAATTTGTAATTATTCAATACAAATTTATAGAAATTTTCCCAATATGCCCAACCTTTTCTTAGATTCTTTATTTTTTCTTTTTTGCGGCACTTTTGCTTCCCGACGGTTTTGTATTGGCGATTATCTCCAGGCAGGCTGCAACATCAAGTGTTTTGGCATCAGTCCCCTTGGGTATCTTATAATTTTCACCACCGTGTTTGATATATGCTCCAAAACGGCCGTTCAGAACCTGAATGTCCTCAGCTTCAAAGTGCGCAATGAATTTCTCAGCCTCTTTGCGGGCATGTTCTTCAATCAAAGAAACTGCCGTAGCTTCATCTATTGTCCTTGGATCATATTCTTTGCCTAAAGAGATGAATTTGCCGTCATGCCTGATGTAAGGGCCAAAGCGTCCTATAGCTGCCACTATTTTTTTGCCGTTGAATTCACCTACTTCCCGTGGAAGTTCAAACAGCTTGAGTGCCTGTTCAAGTGTTATAGATTCAATGAGCTGCCCTTTCTGCAGTGATGCAAACTGTTTGTCGGGATCGTCGTTTGTGCCTTTTTGTACAAGAGGACCGAATTTGCCAAGGCGTACAATCATTGTTTTGCCGGAGGCCGGGTCTGTTCCCAATACTCTCTCTGCGTTTGTGTGGGTGCTCTCGTGCAGTGTTACATCAACCTGGTTGTGGAATGGGCTGTAGAAAGATTCTATAACCTTGTTCCATACCAGTTTGCCTGCGGCAATTTTGTCAAAATCCTCTTCAACCTTGGCGGTAAAGCCGTAATCAAGGATATTTTCAAAGTTCTTGCCCAGAAAATCTGTAACAAGAATTCCTATATCTTCAGGGAAGAGCTTCCCTTTTTCTGCCCCTGCAATCTCGGTGAAGCAGGCAGTGGTCACTGCTCCTCCTTTAAGTGTCATCTTGGTGTATTTCCTCTCTGTGCCATCCCTGTTCTCCTTAACTACATATCCTCTTTTTTGGGTAATGGTTGAGATTGTAGGCGCATATGTAGAAGGGCGTCCGATGCCAAGCTCCTCGAGTTTCTTTACAAGACTCGCCTCCGAGTACCGCGGAGGTTTCTGGGTAAAGCGCTCTGTGGCGGTTATTTCGAGGTTTTCCATAACCTCTTTCTCTTCCAGAGCCGGAAGAAGCTGGTTCTCATCCTCCATCTCCTCGTCATCCTTGCTCTCAAGGTAAAGCTTGAGGAACCCGTCAAATACCACCTGTTCGCCCTGTGAGATGAATTTCTCTGCGAATGTGCTGCCGGCTATGGTTATGTCTGTCTTTTCAAGTTCGGCATCTGCCATCTGCGATGCTACGGTCCTTTTCCATATGAGGTTATACAGCTTTTTTTCCTGAGGGGTACCCTCAATGGTGCTGTTGGCAGGGTAAGTTGGCCTTATAGCCTCGTGTGCCTCCTGTGCACCCTTGCTCTTGGTCTTGTATTGTCTTACTTTTGAGTATTCTGCTCCAAACTCCTGTGTAACAACCTCTTTTATGCTGTTTATTGCAAGCTGTGAGAGGTTGGTTGAGTCTGTTCTCATGTATGTGATAAGTCCGCTTTCATACAGTTTCTGGGCTATGCGCATTGTCTGGGAAACGGAAAGTCCCAATTTGCGGGCAGCCTCCTGCTGGAGAGCAGATGTAGTAAATGGGGGTGCCGGAGTTCTGGAGATATGTTTTTTCTCTACGCTCCCAATGGCATATGCGGCTTTGCTGCATTTGTCAAGAAATTGTTCAGCCTCATCGCGGGTTGTGAACCTGGTGTCGAGTGTTGCATTTACCTTTACGCTCTTTTTTGCGCTTTGCGGGTGGAACACTCCGGTTATCCTGTAATAAGGGGTGGAGTTGAATGCCATAATCTCCCTCTCCCTTTCAACTATAAGCCTTACCGCTACAGACTGTACCCTTCCGGCAGAGAGTTTTGGTGCAACCTTTTTCCACAGGATAGGGGAGAGCTCAAATCCTACAAGCCTGTCCAATACCCTGCGGGCCTGCTGGGCCATTACAAGATTGTTGTCTATAGAGCGGGGATTTTCAATTGCATTCAGAATGGCATTCTTTGTAATTTCATGGAATACAATACGTTTTGTGTTCTCTTCCTTGAGGTTGAGTGTATGGAAAAGATGCCATGCAATAGCTTCTCCCTCGCGGTCTTCATCGGATGCGAGCCATACGGTGCCGGCTTTTTTTGCAAGGCTCCTGAGCTCAGAAACAACTTTCTTTTTGTCGTCTGAAATCTCATATACGGGTTCAAAACCGTTGTCTATATTTATTCCAAGATTTTTCTTTTCAAGGTCTCTGATGTGACCGAAACTGGATTTTACTGTAAACCCTTTTCCAAGGAACTTCTCAATAGTTTTTGCCTTTGCAGGCGACTCCACAATTACTAGATTCTCTCCCATTACATACATATTTCCATGAATTTGCAAAGTAAGCCATAAAGTAGGTTAAAATGCAAATTTTTATTGTTAATTTTGCCAAATAGTTACATTGGGAAACTAATTGTCGGGAGGAAAATTATGGAAATAAAAAATAAAAAAAGATTTGTAAAATGGGTGTGGGCACTGGCCTTTGCACCTGTTGCAATGGTGCTGCTGGCACTGTTGTGTGTAGGCATTTTTGCACCAATTCCGTCGTTTGAGGAACTTGAGGATCCAAAGAGCAATCTGGCTACCCAGATCATATCCGAAGACGGCACCGTAATCAATACATTTCATATTGAGAACCGCTCTTACGTAACGTTTGATGAACTCTCCCAGCCGCTTAAGGATGCCATTGTGGCTACAGAGGATGTGAGGTTCTATTCCCACAGCGGCATTGATGCCAAAAGTCTTGCCAGGGTAGTGGTGAAATCGCTCATATTGGGTAACAGGACATCTGGTGGAGGAGGAAGTACCCTTACCCAGCAGCTGGCAAAATCGCTCTTCCCGAGGGATACGGTAAAATCCAGGATTCCGGGAGCCAAGTATTTTGTGTTGGGTACAAACAAGTTCAAGGAGTGGATTACCGCAGTAAAGCTTGAGAGGAACTATACCAAACAGGAGATCCTGAGCATGTATATGAATGCTGTCTTTTTCGGCAGCAATGCATATGGTATAAAGGCGGCGGCACAGACATTTTTCGGGAAGCTTCCTATAGACCTTAATGTGGAGGAGAGTGCGCTTCTTGTAGGAATGGTGAACATGCCTACCCGCTACAATCCAGTCCGTAATCCCGACAAATCCCTTGTAAGGAGGAACCACGTTATTGGACAGATGTGCAAATACGGGTACATTACCAAGGAGGAGAGGGACTCCCTGAGGGAACTCCCGATAACCCTTTCTTACTCCCGACAGGACCACAACTCCGGTCTGGCACCACATTTCCGCGACATGATAAAGAGGACAATGAATGCCAAGGAGCCGCAGAGGAAGAACTATTATAATGTGGAGGATTACCGGGCAGATTCAACTTCATGGGCGGATGACCCATTGTACGGGTGGCTGAACAAGAATCTCAAGCCGGACGGCACAAAATACAATCTGGATAAGGACGGACTTAAAATCTATACTCCTATAAATGCCAAGATGCAGAAATATGCAGAGGAGGCTGTGGCAGAGCATTTGGGGCAGGATCTGCAGAAGCAGTTCAACAGGGAGTTGCGCTGGAAGAACAACAGGCCTTTTGCCAATGATGTTCCAAAGAATGTGATTGAATCCATAATGAAGCAGGCCCGCCGCTGGAGCGACCGTTACCGTTCAATGAAAAAGGACAACGCTACAGATGAGGAGATACTGAAGAGTTTTGAGACACCGGTAAGGATGAGGGTGTTTGCGTGGAATGACAAGGGGTATGTAGATACTGTAATGACGCCGAACGATTCCATAAGGTATTATAAATCATTCCTAAGAGCCGGCTTTATGGCTGTTGAGCCGGGTAGCGGCTATGTTAAGGCGTATGTGGGGAGCGGCAATTACAGGTACTTCAAATATGACCAGGTTAAGCAAGGCAAGCGTCAGGTAGGTTCTACCTTCAAGCCTTTCCTGTATACATTGGCAATGCAGAATGGCTATACCCCATGCGACAAGGTGGTGAATGTGCCGCAGTCATTTGTAATAGGTGAGGATATATGGACACCTAAAAGTACAGACAAGGATGAATGGATTGGAAAGACCGTTACCCTCAAGTGGGGCCTTACAAAGAGTTCCAACAATATATCTGCATTCCTCATGAAACAGTTCGGGCCAAAGGCACTTGTTGATATGGCCCATACTATGGGAGTGAAATGCTGGCTGGATCCTGTTGAATCACTTTGTGTGGGATCGGCAGATGTTCCGGTATACCAGATGGTTTCTGCATTCAATACTTTCCCTGGCAGGGGCGTGTATGCAGAACCGGTGTTTGTAACCAGAATTGAGGACAAGATGGGCAATGTGCTTGCCACATTTACCCCTCGCCGTAAAGAGGCGGTAAGCGAGCAGACTGCATACCTTATGGTGAATCTCATGAAGGGTGTGGTAAATGAGGGTACGGCTGCCCGTATCAGGAGCAAATATGTGAAGGAAGGCGAGGTTGCCGGAAAGACAGGTACCACCAACGACCAGTCTGACGGTTGGTTCATAGGCTACACTCCAAAACTTACAGCCGGTGTATGGGTTGGAGCAGAGGACAGACAGGTGCACTTCAACTCGCTGGCACTTGGTGGAGGTTCCAATATGGCTCTTCCAATATGGGGTATCTTTATGAAAAAGGTCATGGAGGACGGTACATTGGGTGTTACCCCGTATGACCAGTTTGTGGCTCCACAGGGCTTTAACCTCAATTTGAACTGCGACGGCAGCGACAGCGACATGGCTGCCCAGGAGAAGTCTGAAGAGGAGAATTATTTTGGTTTTTAATCAGTTTTGAATGATAATGAAGAAGAGCATTGCATTGATATATGGTGGAAACTCTGAGGAGGCAGGAATTTCGGTACAGAGCGGCAAGAATGTGGCAGCGAACATCTGCAGGGAGAGGTATGATGTGTATGAAATTCTGTTGAAGGGGGTGAACTGGAGGGTGTTGAACCCGTCGGGAGGAGTTGTGGAAGATGGAGTGGCCGAGCGTTGCCTGGAGAATCCTTGCCGGGTGGGTGTTGAGGTTGACAAGACTGACTTCTCGTTCACTTGCGACGGCCAGAGGGTGAAGTTTGATATGGCGTTCATCATGATTCACGGAACTCCCGGGGAGAACGGCTTGCTTCAGGGGTACCTTGAGATGATGGGTGTACCATACAATACCTGCAGCGCATACGTTTCTGCAATCACATTCGACAAGCACTCCTGCAAACGCTTTATTGAGCATGCTGGGGTGAAGATGGCCAAAGATGTGTTCTTGCGCAGGGGAAGCAGTTACAATCCGCAGGAGATTGTTGGTGAGCTTGGCCTGCCTGTATTTGTGAAGCCTACCAACGGTGGCAGCAGCTTTGGCATTACAAAAGTGAAGAAAGTAGAGGATCTTGCTCCGGCTATTGAGCTTGTGTTCAAGGAGTATGACTCTGTAATTATAGAGGAGAGCATAGTGGGACGTGAGCTTACCAACGGCATCTACGCCAATGGTAATGAGCTGGTGAAACTTCCTGTAACAGAGATTGTAACCACCAGGGAATTCTTCGACTATGAGGCAAAATACCTAGGAGAGAGCCAGGAGATATGTCCTGCCCATATCCCTTGTGAACTTACAGCCAGAATTCAGGAAACTACAGAGGAAATCTACAGATATATGGGCTGCAGCGGCCTTGTTAGGATGGATTACATTGTTCGCGATGGGGAGATTTTCTTCCTTGAGACCAATACCGTTCCCGGCATGACCCCTATGAGCCTCGTTCCGGCCCAGGTCCGCGCGGCCGGCATCTCAATGGAGGAGTTTGTGAATACTCTTATTGAGAATATCAAGTAAGGATGACCCTACGCAATTTTATAGATCATGTGATGGAGCAGCTTGCTCCCCTTTATCCGCCGCAGGAGTGCAAGGCGATGGCCGTGCGTATGCTCAAGGAGCTTTTGGTAGGGTACAAGGGGTATGAGCATATGGTTGAGCCGGCAACGGAGTTGGATACTTTCCAGCTGGAGGGATCTGCAGAGAAAAATCAGTCTTCCCGGCAGCATCCCGGCACAGAGAAGTATCTCCTTTCATGCGTGGAGCGTCTGGCAACGGGAGAGCCGTTGCAGTATGTGATGGGCTTTGAGTGGTTCTGCGGACACAAGTTCAATGTGGCGCCGGGAGTTCTGATACCCCGTCCGGAGACAGAGGAGCTTGTGAACAAGGCAATAGAATTTGCCCAAGCAGCAGCATTGCAGCCTCAGAGTGCAGCACCTTTAAGAATCCTTGATATTTGTACCGGCAGCGGCTGTATAGCGTGGAGCATGGCGGCAGCGCTTCCCCAGTCAGAAGTTTACGCTTGCGACATCTCACAGCAGGCACTTAAGATAGCCAGCACACAGCAGATTCAGTGCGCAGACAATACCCCTGCAAAAGTAAAATTCCTTGAATGCGACATCCTTGGCGAGGATGTGCAGCAGAAAATGGCACAGGCGTGCGGAGAGGGGGAGTTCAACCTCATCATCAGCAACCCTCCGTATGTGTGCGAATGTGAAAAATCCCAGATGAGAGAGAATGTCCTTAACCACGAACCCCATCTGGCCCTCTTTGTTCCCGACAATGATCCGTTGAAATTCTACCGTGCAATCGCACAGCTGTCGGGAAGAATACTCTCTCCAGGGGGTGTCCTGATGTTTGAGATAAATGAGCGCTTTGGTGCAGAAACTGCCCAAATGATGCAGCAGATGGGCTATACCAACTGCCAGGT
>JAEIGA010004714.1_pt1 | contig 21038 bp, 19 predicted proteins | sample 9270691 | NCBI WGS metagenome assembly JAEIGA01 (sample SAMN17057246, study PRJNA624740) | gut metagenome | biome: biome; isolation source: fecal sample | host: Bos grunniens | place: China: Xizang | collected 2019 | reverse complement strand
GCATATTTAACATAAGAAAGACTTTCAATCTTCCTTTCCAAATCAAAAGTACTAAAAGAAGAACCGAGCTTAGCATCATAATAATTTTCTAAAATATTATCTATATCTTCGTTTATATCTGCTATATTTTTATACTTATTACTTAAGGCTAAATCTATTTGAAGGTTAGCTACTTCTCTTCTTGGATGTGTTATATCAGGAAGAGGAGTACCGAAGAAATTTTCTTTCTTCAATAAAGTTAGAACTTCAGCTCTTTCTGAATCTGAAACTAATGTAAAATCATTTTTCAATCCTGTAATTAAAGTATAAGTAGGAGTTAGAGCTTCCCAGTTAGCGTCTATAACTGCTGGAACAATCTCACTTAATCTATTAGCATAATCCTGCTTACTTCTAATTAAATTCTGTGTTTCATGGTCAAGAGGAGCATTTATCTTCATTTCTTCTACAGTTTCAAAAGGAAGGTATTGAGAGATATTTGTTACATCTTCAAGAATTGCAAAATTAGCAAACATGGCATCTGTAAACGGTACTTCTTCTATATCCTGCAACTCTACGTACTTTATAGTAATCTCAGTACCTGTACCATAAACATACTTAGCACCTTCATATGTATTCAAATACATAATATCTACAGAAGAATAAGGGTTTGTTCTAACTAAATACTTGTCCTCTGTCATATTCTTAATAACTTTTGTAGTAGGTACTTCTGTGGAACCTACGTAAAGCACGTAATCCTCAGAAATACCTGTAGTAAATAATGAGAAACATTTAATAGCTGAAGTACCTGCTGTAAAGGACTCCTCTTTTATCTTTCCAACAACTACATTTACATCTATAGGCTCACCTTCTACAAGAGATACTTCCTCCAAAGCTATTATATCATATTGGTCATTATATGCACCTAAAACTCCTAATTTTGGAATTGTGTAACTTCCAGTAGGAAGGAGTCTCACTTTTCTTTTAAAATTTGAACCTCTGAAAGCAGAATAACCTAAATTTACAGAAATCCCTATATTAGAGGAAGGAAGAGCTGCCGTAGACAAAAAGTTTTCTCTACTTTGAGCTATTATCCTATAACTTATAGTAGAAATTACATTAGCAAGAAGCCTAATGAGGAAAGTAGCTTCACTACCAGTTGTTAAGTTCTTCCACGAGCCTGTATTCTCCTGTGACTTGAAGAAATTTATAATACTGTTAAACACAGAGGTTAAGCTCAAACTTTGTAAATTTAGTGCCATCTATAAAATTCCTAATTAAATTTATCTCCTGCTTTATAATTTAATACGCTAAAATATCCCTTGACATTTCTGTTTAACATAGTCTATAATTAGTACTATGAAAAAAGTTAAACTATACAAGGGCGACTGCTTATCTATATTACCTACTATAGAAAGTAATTCCATTGACCTAATAATAATAGATCCACCTTACGAACAAGAGTTTCATGGAGGAGGACAAGCCAGTAGAGCTAAAGACTACACTGTAATTAAAAATAAAACAGACTTTATGAACAATGGCTTTGACTACGAAAAAGTTTTCCCTGAATTAGTCAGAATATGTAAAATTCCAAATATAATCTGCTTTTGCTCTAACAAACAAATAACAAAATTAATGACGTGGTTCGAAAGCAACAAGTTAAACCCCACTATAACCACATGGAAAAAAATAAATGCGTGCCCTCTAGGAAATGGAAAATATATATCTGATATAGAATTTGCTATTTTCGCAAGAGGAAAGGGTGCCCCATGGAATAAGAAAGCTCCCTCACAGATAAAGTACAAATGTAAATCTTATCCTTTTGTAAATGGGAAAAACAAGCTTCATCCTGCCGAAAAACCTCTAAACCTCATAAAAGAATATGTTGAACTTCATTCTCTCCCCGAGCAAATAGTTCTCGACTGCTATATGGGTTCAGGAACCACTGGAATTGCCGCTCTAGAACTAGAAAGAAAATTTATAGGTATAGAAATAGCACAAGAATACTTCAACATAGCTAAAGAAAGAATTAAAAAAATCTTAAATAGTTAAGCAGTACCTACAGACACAACCCAGGTTGGTAATTTTACTACAATACCAGTCTTCTTCACTCTCACATAAAAATCATAGGATACAGTTTGCTGCTCAAAACTTGCATTAACATCAGCTTTTACAATTTCTCCCCTGTCCTCAAAAGCTGTAACCCTATCTTTAACATAGTTATAAATAGTATCTATTGTATTCTTAGTGAGTGGGTACTGACAATATTTTTTAATACTTAAACCATAGACTCTAAAATTAGGAATCTCTCCTTCTTCTGTAGTAATTAAACGCCATATAGACTGTACAACAACTTTTGTATCATACAACAAAAAATCTGTTGAAGGTGATACAAAAAAATCTCTCACATTTAAGTCTTGCCATACATGCTTTGCGTCTGTTACTGCCATTATAACCTATTTCTTAATTCCTCACATACAGAAAAAATTTCTTCAAGAGTTTCTACTACAGGAGTCATGCTACTCGTTCTGTTTTTTTGATATTTATAATTAAGCATGGCCTTTTTAGTAGTACCTTTATTTTGCTTCTGATACTTAGAAGGGTTAGTTTGTCCTACAACTGGATTCGGCTGCTGCCCCATCATTCCTGATATCCCTGTAGCTATTTCTTCTAAAAGAGACCACGCTGACTCTTTAAGTGAAAGTTCTTTATCTATATCTTCTTTCTTAATATCCATAAGCTTACCTATAGTTCCATCATTTCTTAATTTTTTAAACACTAAGTTTTCTACAGAAAATTCACCTTCTTTAGCCAACCCAGATTTTCTCATTCTTTTTATTTTCTGTATTAACTTATCGGCTACATCACCGTCTTTTACATTTTTAGCAGCTTCTACAAATTCTTTATATTTAGCCTTTACAGCCACATCATTATCTAAAGGCTTTAATTTCTTAGGCTCATCTATCCATGAACTTGTAGTTAAAGAATAAAGTCCATTATGTACATTATCATTATCAATAGACTCTGCATAAACTTCTACAGGAATTCCGTAAATAAAAATGTCATGGTTACTGTTAAATTCAGACTTCTTAGAAATAAGAAAATCTCCCACAATAGGACAATCCTTATGCACTTTATCAAAATCCACAAGTAAATGTAAGTCTATATCTGACTGAGGAGTGTAATTATAAGAAGCCATAGAACCTGTAACTACTATATCTTTTATAGCATTACGAGGTACATCTAAAAAATCTATAAAAGCTTCAGCTATTTCTTTAAGTTTTTTAGCTACTTCTGGCTTTAATTTTTTATCTGCTGTCCAAATTTTAGGGCTCAACGTATCATGGAAATTATTCATAGTATAAGTATAATTTAATCTAAATCTTCCACTTAAAGTGGACTTCCCATTTTCCTACAGTAAATCCTTTAACAAAAAATAAACCTACATTTACCAAAAACTTCTTAAATCTACTATTTTCCTGCATTTAACAATCTCTCTATCGTCTTATTTATAGCCTCTATATACTTTTCACCTTTTCCGTACCCAGGAATTGTTTTTCCTCTAAATTGGTCTAAATATTTATTCTTAGCTTCTTCATTAATGAAATCACCTAAAGGGAAGTTACTTCTTTCTTGGTTCTTTGAAACAGAAGCTAAAACCACATTTTCCCAAACTGTAGAAACTTTTTTTGCTGCTTTCTCACTCATCCTCTGCTTAAAAGCAGAAACAGGTTCTAAGTGTTCTATAGATACGTTTTGCTTTGTTAATTTATCCCCATAAAATCCATATTTTAACCAAGGAAGCTTTCCCTTAAGCCATAAAGTCTTTAATCTAAACTTATAACCAAAAGAAACCGCAGAATTACTTTTAACAAATGTATCTGCGGTTTCCTCACTCTTATAGTACTTATAATCATTTTTACTTTTCTTTTTAACGCTTTCCCCCCTTGGAAAAAAACTCCAAGAGGACACTTTATTTACTTTCATCTCTGCAATATTCCTTCTTAACTTCTATATATTAAAATTTAAACAAAAAGGAAGTTAAAATTTATTTACAATTTATGGATAATATGCCTTTTCCTTTATATCACAAACCCAAGCACTCAGAGTACAATCGTATTCATAATATAAAGTATAATGTCCAGAACCAATAATATAAGTCTGACTTCCCCCAACAATATAATTCACACCTAAGTTTGCGTTACTACCCGTATATTCAAATTGCACTATAATCCTATGCAATTTACCTAAATCTTGTACAGTAGGAAGGATAAAGTCAATGTCCCCACCTATTTGCAAACAATAACTCTTGTTATCTCCTAAAAATATCTCACTTGAAGCTTCTTCGCTTAGGTCAATCATATCAACTATAGTATCTTCACTTACTATATCTGAAACACCTTGTTCGGTTACATAATTATTATTAACTAAATAAGTAGCTACACCTTCTTCATTCATATAACCATTATTTTGCAAATAAGCATCTAAACCATTACTATCTAAAACAATTACCCAACCTGTATTCCCAGAACCAGTAGCTTTAAAATAAACAACTTGGTTCAAAGTATCTACATAGCAAGCACCTACATTAGCTTCTACTGCACCTTCTGGAGAACCTTCACCATCCAAAGCAATTTTTCTATCTTTAGCCCTATTAGGTAGAGATATAGTAACTAATTCATTGTCAGAATTAAATTGCTTTAACTCCACATCCATAGGTTCAGGATTTAAAAATATGTCATAATATACAGAAGTCATATTAATCGTATTCTGTAATAATTCTGTTAAATTTTCTGCTATAACATTTATGTCCATTTAATCATTATCCTACCATTTTATTATAGGTACTACCATCTTATTAAGAACTCTCGTTTCGTTATCTCCTGAATTGTAGGCTGCTTCTCCAGATATTGTATGCTCGTGTGTTCCAGCATTTGCCATCTGACCAACCCAAGCACCTTCTTTGTCAGTATCAAATCCCACTAAAGCATCACTTACACCACCAGGAGCTGCTGAATCATTTGCTACGGCTCCTTTTTTATAAAAAGCTCCTTTATAATTTGGGCTTGCCCCCATTTCATTAGCAAATTCTCCTACAATCCTCCAGCTTCCTTTTCCATGATAATGGCTACCGCTTCTCGACGTTTCTCCTGTTAGTGTATGCTTGTGTTTTCCTACATTATCTTGCTGGATACTATTAAAAGCAGAGCTTCCATCCCAGCATCGTAAAAAGTAATTGCTAAAATCAGGAACTTTAAACCAATCACTCACCACTATATTAGTTTCATTTGGATAGGCAGCTTGAATTTCTGCCAAAGTAGGAGTACCATAAGTAGTTCCTAATATTGTTGCCAGATTACTATAATCACTCTTTTTATAAGGAAGCCCATCACATATTAACCAACCATAAGGGATAGCACTAACAGGATAGAAAACTATACACCCTGTCATTGAAATGGGGCCTACGTAATCCTTTCCATCTATAGCAGTAGTAAAAGGTTCTCTGTTATTTCCTTTTACTATGCCTGTTAGTCCAGGGTTACCTGTACCTCCTCTTTCAACAGACAGAACACCCGTTCCTGCAAAATTCATATTTAAATTACGCAAATGGGAAGCGTCGCCGTCAGGAGTTAGAAAATTTGAGTTCTCGGTAGAGTAGAGCAAAACCCAACCCTGAGCGTCAGAGCCAGAACTTTTATAATATAAATTAAGAGAGGCTGTATCTAAGTACAGAGTTCCAGCACTCGCTGAAGTAGTACCGTTTGGATTTCCTGCACCTGTGTATATTATATGAGCAGATTTAGCTCTATTAGGAAGAGTTATAGTACTTAAAACACCTAAGTCATCATACCTCTGAAATGTCACATCCATTTCTACGGGGTTGATAAACATATCATAATATATTCTCTCTATTTCATTCAAATTAAAATAAAGAACACTTAATACATTTATGAGTTCTTCTTGAGTTCTTATTACATTAAGATTACTGTCAACCATTACTATACCTAATTATGTTTCACTTATATTTATAATTTAATTATTTTTAGCCTTCGGCTACATTTATTGTGAAAGACCTCGAATTAATACAGCTTAAGTATAAATCATCGTTACCTACTATGTATTCTATGGGTTTTGCATCTGAAACGAAGAATCCATCTCCCTCAGTACCCTCTCTTAAATAACATAACCCCTGTATTTGAATTAAATACTTTTTTCCAGTAACTAAAGTAGTATCCATTATTTCAGCTAAAGTCTTATAACCTTTAAAATTTTGATCTCCTGTAAATATATTTGCCATTACTCCTCCTTAAAATGAAATATTACTCATGTCTATTACGTACGTAAATGTATAACCTTCTCCTACGGCCATCGTTACAGGTGTGTCTAAAACAGTACGACCTATCATAACTATATATTGATAATAACTTGAATTAGTTACACCATTAAAATCGTGAAATACATATAATCCTACTTCTTTAATTGTTACATCTTCTGATGTATTATTAATAAAACTTCTCGTTACTAAAGTAGTTTCATTCTCTGTGTGGGTACAACTTGCACCTGTAACCTGCAATTCTTTAGCTTCTGCTAAACAATAGTCATTCGCTGTAACAGGAGTATCACCTGTACCTACAAACAAAACCATACCATTTCTAAAAGTAGGTACAGTTGAATCTGAATAATTACTACTCGACGAACTGTTAGCTACTACATTAGTCCACTTATACTTTTCTACTTCTTTAGTATAAGTATTTGTACCTGTAGTAGCTGTATAGTCATAAGTTAAATTACTTCCTTTAAAAGAATGGTTGTTCAATACACTACCATTACTATGCCCCGCAAGAAAATCCTCTTTTGCTACACTATCACCGTGTACATCAACAAAATTTGACTTTGAATAAAAAGACACTAAAGGTCTAAAATTATTTAATAACATTAATTATTCTCCTTTTCTATAATTACTTCATCTGTTATAACCCTTACAACTGTATCAGTTACATTCATAGATACAACAACTTTATCAGTTATACTTTTTGCGTTACCCCCTTTTGGCGGTTGAATATAAAATTCATTATAAAATTTTAACATTTTATTTCCTTCCTATATTCCTGTGAAATCCGTACTTACTTGAGCGAAGCACTCTTGAATAAATAAAGCATTGGCTTGCTTTATATCTTGAAGTGCCTCCCAATCTACAATTTCTTGAGTAAAATCAGGTTGCCTGTATGTTATTAAATTTACTGGTTGACCTGATTGCACCCCTAATGAGATAACAGGTAACAAATCTGTCAGAAAATCCTTTATCTCACCTGTTTTCATACTCACCTTTCTTCTAATCCAACCAAGTGAAGTATTAAAAAAATCTTTTTTAAATTGTTTCTCTCTCTTAGCTGCCTCTTTTTCAATATACTCAGGATCTACTATTATTTCCTCATTTAAATAAATATATTTTTCAGGATTTTTTGAAAATTCATTATAGAACTCTTGGGATACTTCAATATTAATAAATCCTTCACTTAAACAAGGACTTTCACCGCTTCCGTTTATTTTACCATTTTCTATTCTAATATAGTACATTTCCCCTCCTATAATGCATAATTCAATCTTCTATATGCGTAAACTCTAAAATAATTTAAAGTACAACTTGAATTAGCAATTTGTCTTATATATATTGCTCTCATTTCAGAACCACCCGTTGTATTACCTATAAGCATTATCCCAGAAGCTGCCCACGATACTGAATTTGATGTTCTTGTTTGTGCAGCTGCGACTCTATGAGTTGTAACGCTTATTAAACCACTCCCAATGGAAATATCTGCTTCATTCCCACTCGTACTACCTGTCGTACCTTTCACAGAATACATAACTTCATAAACATAATTATCGCTTGGCAAATAATTTGCTAACGAATAAGTTAATGTTGTAGCTCCGCTCATTGTAGTTGCTGTGTTTACTAACTGAGAATAACTTATTGTCCAACCAATTTTATTACTAATATTACTATTAACCCATGCAGTTGTTGCTATATTTGTTCCGTTACTTGTACTTGCAGGTGTGGGGGCATAGGTATAAACATTTCCATTAGTATCATATCCTACCCTAATCTCAGTACCATTATTACCGCTTGCATCTTTAGAAGCAATAACTGTATATCTTTCGCCTGTTGTTAAATAAGAATTACCCACATAACCAACAAGTACACTATTTTTATCTTGAAAATTCAGTTGTTTAGTTATACTAGCACTCGGTGATGTACCTGCAACCTCGTTACTGTCTCTTAAATAAAATCTTGGTGTACCGTTTAAAACAGCTAAATTACCTGTCATTGTATCGCCTGATTTATCAACCTTATTAGCAGATACCGTATTTACAAATGCCGTAGTAGCTATTTTTGTAGAATTATCCCCATTAGAAGGAGTTGGTGCATAAGTTTCAATATTTCCATTTGCGTCATATCCAATATAAATATTCTCAGAATTATTACCTGTAGCATCAGTGCAATTCAATATTGTTCTTCTCGCACCTGTTGTCAGATAGATATTTTGAACACGACCGACCGCTTTATTATTTTTATCTCTAAAGATAACTGCTTTTAGCCTTTCAGAACTTGGTGTTGTGCCTGCAACTTCAACAGTATCTTTCAAATCAATAGCTGGAGTACTGGTTTCTACACATAAACCACCAGTCATCGTGTCACCAACTTTATTTACAGGTGTATATCCTAAGCCATCAATTACATCTGAACTCGTTACCTCTGTCAAAAATCCAGCTCCAGCTATAGCTACACCAGATTGAGCATTTGAAGAGGCACTATTATAAGACTGATCTACGCTTGGAATACTTAAAGTTACATTTCCATTTATAGGAGAGGTGTTATTTACGGAAGTCACCGTACCAACACTTATATCTCCACTTCCTAATAAACTTGTGCTATTTATAGTTTTTATATTAGTACCTGATACTAACGTGTTTTGTTTTGTACTTATAGCTGAAGCTACTGCTGTACCACTTTGTGCATTAGTCGAAGAGGCACTATAGGTTTGATCTACATTAGAAGGTTGTAACGCTGTACCTATCAAAGTTACATCACTACTTGTAATTCCAGAATTTAAAGCTGCTAATTGAGCTGAAGTTAAAGGAGTTTCATTTACTTGGTATTCAGGCAACCAACCAGCTTTTCCATCCGTACTCCAAGTACCAGAATACTTAAACCTCCATGTACCTTCCAATGTATCACCAGTATAGCCTGAAGCGTCTTGAACTACTAAATAGTCATTCACCGTAGGAGTTGTGCTTCCTGAATAGTCTGCTGGATAACTACTTGCAGATGTAGGGACAGCAGACCACGTATCCCAATTTCCTCTAAAATTAGCTGTGGCCGTTTGAACAGTACTGTTAACGAAAGACTTATCTGCCAACTGGTTTGAAGCGGAGGCTTGAGAAGGGATTTTCCCTGTAATTGTATTAAATTGCGTTTGTATATCTGAAGTTACACCATCAACATAGTTTAATTCAGTTGTAGTTGCTGTAATACCATCAAGAACATTCAATTCGGAAACAGTAGCCGTCAAACCCGTTAAAGTATCAGCTTTATCTATAGGATATGTTGCTGTGTCATCTGACAAATCTGAGATTTTTGTGGGAACAGTAGGAATTGTAGGCAAAAGTGAACTTAAGTCAACAACACCTGTACTCGCTGTAGTTACCATTGTAGTACCATTGGTAAAACCCAAAGGTAGATAGAAATTTGTATAAGTAGTTGTCAAACTAAAAGGAGTTCTAGCATTACTAATTAAGGGAGCTAATAAATTATAAGCACCAGAAGCCCCAGATACACTTGAATATTTACGAAAACCCACATGAGTTATTGCAGAAGCTGATGTTGCATAATTCCCCAGTGTCATTAGCGGAGCACCATCAATAGTGTTTGTTGGATTAAATTCAAGATAACCCTTTTCCGTTCCACTGTTGTTATAAAGAGTAAAGCCTAATTTATTACTTGAAGTTGACTGCTTGAAGGCAATCATCTTTTGGCCAACAAATGTTTTTACACCCGTAATATTTTGGTCGGTGTTTGTTGTCACGTAATTTGTTAAATCAGAAGAAGTGAGAAACCCTTGTTGCCCCACCCACGTCTCTGTAGCATAACCGCTTAGTGCAGCACTTGTTATAAATCCATCTGGATTGCTTGCGTCATAAGGAGTATAAGTCAAAGCTGTTACTATATCACTTGAAGTTATCCCTGTAAGAAATCCAGCTCCTGCAATAGCTACGCCAGACTGAGCATTAGTACTTGTTGGATCATAAGTTTGGTCTACAGTCCCACCGCTAGAAATGTTTATGTTCCCACTCCCAAGGAGACTCTCATTATTTATAGTTTTAATGCTTGTGCCAGAAATAAGCTTAGCTTGTAAATCTGTAGAACGATAAGACCAAGAACTTGTGTTATCTACAGAAACAACATTAGTGGTATCATCACCTACCATAGAAAAATAATATGTCGAGTTTGAATCATCTATGTACGATAATGGATAGTAAAGAGTGTTACTAAGAACCGTGTCATCTTCTTTGCGAAGAAAAACAGCTTTACCGCTAGTAATGGCATTTGTAATATCAGAATAAGAATTGTTATCATATTCAGCAATAAAAATGTCATTTGTATCTATGTTCCCACTACCCAATAAAGAAATATTATTTACAGTCTTAATATTAGTACCAGAAACTAATACATCTTGTTTACCATCTATTATTTCATTTACTTTTAATACTGTCTCGTTCTGTTTTGCAGGGCAAGGGAGCTTATCTATTGTCATTTATTTTTCTTTCGTTTTATTACACCGCTAATATTACAGCTTTATAAGTATTCGCTGTTATATTTGTTGTGGATAGTATTTTTATTGTAACTGCATTAGCACTTGCAATTGCATAATCATACATTACTCTTTCACCTGAAGAAACTTCGTACAAGAACACACCTACATTACTATTATTTAAGTTATGCGTTACTGTCCAAGTACATAAGCCGCCTGACTGCGTAAGAGCTGTATTTTGAGCTGTATATCCTTTTGCTGCTAGTACAGTAGCTATGTTCTTTTCTGTAACTATTGCTGTATCAGAAGCATTAGAAGGAGTTCTTATGCCATCTGAAGAAGTTCTTACTACACCAGACTTAAAATTACCTGTTCCTAAATCTGTAATTGTGTTATCATCAGCATCTATCGTTTTATTTGTAAGAGTTTGAGTAGCTGCTAATCTTACAATATCTGAAGCTTCTGTATTATCTATTTTTTCTACATCTGAAGAAGTAATGGTACCGCCAGAAGCTATATCTTTATTAATTACTAAATAGTCACCTGAGTTCCATTCAACTCCTCCAATTGTAGCATTTCCTGAAACAGCATACATATAACCTTTTTTAACAGGTAAGGTAATTGACGAATAATCAGTTTGAGAAGTTGCTGTCCACGTACCTTGATATTTAAGAGCACCTGTTAAAGCATTTCCAATAGCAGCCTCAACGGCTCCTGACGTTACTAAATTACTTGATGAAGCTGTTACAGTCGTATCAACTTTAGCTGAAAATTTACCCGTTGTATTATCGTAGCCTAAGTAATTTGTAGAGCCAGAATCAATAGAAAGACTTGAAAGTGTTATTTTAGCATTAAAATTAGTAGTTGTAGGAATTACATAACCAGAAGTTAAGCTTAAAACACCTGTCGTGTTTGTATAGGTTAAGCCTGTAGCAGTACAACTTAAATCTGTTAAACCTATTTTAGCGTTAAAATCAGTAGTTGTGGGGATTACATATCCTGAAGTTAAACTGAATACACCTGTTGTATTTGTGTATGTTAAACCTGTTGCAGTAGAACTTAAGTCTGTTAAGCCTATTTTACTGGTAACAGAGTTAATATCTGAAGCTGTTACTGTAACCCCATCCATAATATTCAATTCTGATATTGAAGCAGTTAAGCCTGTCAATGTATCAGCTTTATCTATCGGATATGTCGCTGTGTCGTCTGTTAAATCAGATATCTTTGTAGGAAGAGCACTTGTTCTTGCAATATTAGAACTTAGTCTTGCATCGGGAATTAAACCAGTTGTACCGTCTAATAATTGATAATTAACAGGTGTTGTATCACCAAAACCAACACTTAATGTTTTGTCGGTTGAATTAGTACCATAACCTAATTGTATTGAATAATCCCCTGTCGCCTTAGCACCATAACCAAGAGCAATACTTGATTCGCCCGTAGCCTGTGATGAAGTACCGATAGCAACAGCACCAATATAACCAACACTACTTTGATAGCCTATATTTACAGTTCCGTTTGAAAGTGAACCTGTACCACCGATAGTTATTGAATCTGACGGTGTTGCTGTGTTCATTAAAACTGTACTTGCAACAGATATTACATTTCCAGCAATACTAATACCTGTACCTTGAGTATATGTTGTGCCCTGAGCTAAAGCGTCTAACCAATTTGTACCGTTATATACATACAATGTGTGGTCTGCTGTATTAAAATAAAATCTACCAGCTCCTACATTTTGGGTTGGTGCTGATGACAAATTCTGGAAGTTAAGATTTTGTAACTCCGCTAACCCTTGTCCATCAATATTTCCATATTTCATTTTTTATCCTTGCTCCTATATTAATTTAAATACGCTTTTCCTTTGAATGCTGACAAGAATTTAACAGTAATTACATTAGGAGAAGTAAAAATAATATCATTAGGAATTTGTACTTCATCTGCTGAATCTACTGCATAAACACTTGGCTTCTTGTTTAAGTTATGCTCTATAACCCATGTATCTGACGATATACCTTGCTCATATGTGAAAGTTTTACTCGAAACTTTTACTGTATTACCCTCTCTTGAAACATCAATCAAAGGACTTCCTACTACGTCATCAATTTTATGAGCTACTTCTGTTTCTACATCTCCGACACGAACATCTAAGGCATCTATTTCATCAGCTAATCCATCTATTTCATCAGCTAATCCATCAATTTCATCAGACAATTCTTCATCTACTTCTGTAGATCTACTTATTTCTTCTGCTAAGTTATCCTGTAAAGGGTAAATATAATCTTCTAAGAATTCCTCAGCTGTTTCTCCTGAAATATACGTGTTTAACTCAAAAACTGCTGATATTCCTGGACATTTAGGTAGCTCAAAGCAAGCAGTGACACCTGGTTCACTGGGTACCTCAAATATAGCTTCTATTTCGTTACTTCTTTGGGGTGACATGCCATACTTCCTTATTTGTTTCAAATACTAATTCACCATCACACGTTCTTTTTCTTCCTTTAGAATCTATCGCTATAAGCTTCATAGTATTTTTAAAACTTAATTTATTCGTATCTATACTGTCTAATTTAACTAAGATTACATCTTCTGGATTAGGATATTCTTTTACTATAGCTCCATTATTAATTACTACGTATGCTGTTTTAATAGGTTCATCTGTAGGATTTATAATAGTTATTTTAATAGGTTGACCATTAAAAGCTTGTAAATCGTCACCTTTAGTTATATTACTCTGCACTTTTGGACAAGTTAAACTATCTTCACTCATTCTCAGCCCCCACAAAATCTATATTTACTTGATTTAAGCACTCCTGTAAAAATTGAGGAGTTGCTTGCTTTATTTCTTGCAAAGCTTCCCAATCAACAACTTCCTGAGTATAATCGGGCTCTCTGTATGTAATAATGTTTACTTGTTGACCTGAGCTAACACCCAAAGATATTACTGGAACTAAATCTGTTAAAAAATCTTTTTTCTTTCCAGTTTTCATGGTCACTTCACGTCTTATCCAGCCTAGAGATGTATAAAAGAAGTCTTTTTTAAACTGTTGTTCCCGTTCTTCAGCTTGTTGTTGTTCATGCTCAGGATTCACAACTATCTTTCCACGAGAGTACATATACATTCCTTTATCCTTAAGCCATCCCGTATAAACGTCGTCTGTTACTTCTATCGTTTTAACATTTCCGTCTTGATATTCCCAAGGAGTTGCACCTGTTATATCCTTTTTGTTTTCAACAATTAAGTACATTTATCTAACCCTTCTATAAGCTAAAACCCACAAGTCAAGTGTTCCATAAATAGAAGTATTTCTACTTACAACAATAGTATCGTTTCTCTTTGCAAATAGGATAGAGCTACCTTCTACATAATCCTGATAACCACGATTCCTAACATTACCCAAGAAAAGACCAGGGCTAGGTAACCTTAAAGTACTAGTATCTCCATCAATTGCAACATTTAAACGACAATAGGCTTGGTTTCCACTTGTCGCCCCTGGTGTAACTCGTGCTGAAATAATCATCTCATATAACTTACCATCATTGGGAAGGACAGTAAACTTTTGAGTAGAGTAATCCTGCCCGTAGTTCAAACCTAAACTACTAAGCAATTGTTGTGAACTTGAAACCTTAGTCCAATTGCCATCGCAAAAAGCTGTTGTTGCTATATTATTATCATTTGATGTAGATGGAGGGGTGGGTACAGAAGTATAAACACTTCCATTACTATCGTACCCAATCATTATATTTGAATATGAAGTCCCATCTGCATTTCTGCAATTTAACATTGTCACCCTTTTAGCATCTGAGTTGTACACATTTTGAACATACCCTAATAGTGTTCCATTTTTATCGTAAAAACGAACACCCGTTGCTTGTTCACTGCTTGGTGTTGTTCCTGCAACTTCCGTAGGATGTATTATTTTAATTTGAGTACCTGAAGATTCAGATATAGATAAAGTACCTGTCATTGTATCGCCAGTTTTCGATACTTTATTATTTATCAAACTTCCAACCGTATTTTGAATAACAGCCTTACCATCATTAGTAATATTACTTAAATTTCTATCAGCGAAACGACTCTGCCCTGTTAAAGATAAATTACTTAAGTCAACATTAGCAAAGTGCATTTCACCTAAATTAGACAGGTTACTTAAATCTACATTAGCTAAATTCGAAGTATCTACAGTAATAGCTTCCCAACCCTCTGTACCTGTAGCTGACTTTTTAACATATAATACAGAATTCGTCATATCTATATATAAGGCACCTTTACTCTTTGAAACAATACCTTCGGGACTTCCAGAACCTTTGGAAATGAATTCACTTAAATCTTCCGCTGATATTATTTTTTCCCAGCCGTTTACATCAGAAGCACTTACTTGCTTTATATATACGTTCCCATTTAATAAGTCTTGGTACAAAGCACCCGCCTGACCTGACACACTTCCTTCAGGAGCCCCTTCACCATTTAAAATATATCTTCTATCCTTAGCTCTATTAGGAATAGTAATTGTCTGTAAAGCTCCTGCTTCATCGTAATATTGAAGAGTTACATCCATGGGCTCATTACTATAAAAAATATTGAAATAATCAGTAAACAAATTACTATAATTTGTTCCCAGTTGAGTTAAAATTGTTGCTATTTGTTCAAATGTAGCTAATTCTATTGCCATTGCTATATTTTCTTTCTTTTTCTGCTAAATTTATAATTTAATTTACTGAGCTGCTGCTTTTGCAGCACGAATTTTTTGTTTACGCTGCCTTCTTAATTCCTCTGTTTCACCAGATGACGTCTGAATCTTAAATCTACCTTTAACATTTTCAGCCAACAAACCATTAACTTCTTGCAATTTACTTATAGGAACTATTTTTTCTTGCATTTGCATGTACTCTTCATTTGAAGCTAATACATCTCTTATATGAGAAAAGTTTGTATTTAAAGTAGTAGCTATATGTCTTATACTCTGTGTATCTATATACATCTGATAAATTCTTCTTACTTCTTGAGCTTTCCTTAAATCAACTTTTATTTGACCATCCAAATCCTTATAATACCCGTAAGGGAGATTACGTGGGTTTTTCTTTAAAATATTTTCATCAATTATTGTTAAAAGAGTAGGAAGATAATCGCTTGCAAAAGAATTTAAGTACTCTTCTAAGGAAGGGATATTAAAAACAATGTACACATAGTCTGCTATTTTAGAAAAACTTGTAGGGTACTTAACTTCTTGAGAGGTATTCAAGATTAAACAGAAGCATGGCTTTGTTATATCTTTAAATATAAAATAATAACCAGTCATCCTAGGCTGATTTACAAAATAACCCTCACCGAACTCCTTATAAGAAGAGGGGTTAAAAAGTTCTGCTAAGTTCTCTGCCAATTCATTTTTATTTTGCATAACAAAAGTAAAATTTAATGAAGAGAGATTAAATTAAATTTTAGCTATGAGATAGAAAGAAATAATGAAGAACAATGACTAAAGTACTTAATGAAACAGATAAATTATCCTTTATACTTACGCAGTATGGATTAGACAGAGTTGCTGAAGCACTTGCAGACACTACCGTAGAAATTAACTTATCTAAAATTAAAATAGGTGACGCTAACTTTGAATACTACGAACCTACAGAAAATCAAACTGAATTAGTTAATCCAATACCTAACGGTTCTTTTTATATAATTAATAAGGAACTTCTTGAAGATAACCTAACCGTTTCCCTACATACAATATTTCCTGAAACTCTAGAAAACTGCGAAATAAGAGAAGTAGGTATATACGAAACTATAAACGATGTTGACTATCTCTTTGCTATAAGTACACAACAACCACTTCTTAAACCCTTAGAAAGTCTTAGGTATTTTATAGCCGTTGACTATTATGCCTTCCTGAAAGCTCAAAATCTAGCGGATATATACGACCAAATTATAATAGATGCTGAAAATGCTTTAGTGACAGAAGAAGACTATAATAACTTAATGTCTACTATTCTATTCTCTGAAAGTAACTTAATGGAACAAATTAATGGAAATTCAAGAGTTATAGGTTTAAATAGAGCAAGACAGCTGTCGGAAAAGATCACTGAGATACAAACGGCTTTCAGTTACACATCCATTAATAACAACCTTTCTATTCTTTTAAATTATATAAATCCTGAAAATTTATTTGCTTACTGGGTATTTAACTACGGAAACAAAAATGCAGCTTCAAACTCTATTACTGATATAAGTAAAAATAAAAGACATTTATCAACAAACAAAGCTATAAGTTTTCTTAATAAAGATTATATAGGATTAGCACCACTACTTGACTTATCCTCGCCTAACTATTTTTACTTAGACCAAGGGTTAGCTGGAACAGTATTTAATAAAGACGCTTTCTTAGTACAAGGTAATCCTTCTTTATTAGATGGTATTATGATAGGTATGACTTCCTCTGACTATGTTGAAACCCCTGAAATTAATCTTACAAGTACGTCAGACTGGGCTATAACTTTTAATTTCACCTTTGAAGATGGTACCGAAGTAATTACAGAAGAAACAGACAGAACACAATTATTACTTCAATCTTCAAATTCTTATACTTTTGAAACAGATTTACACATAACACAAACAATTGAAGATGACCAAGTAGCCTCTACAGAAACAAATCTTATCGTCAAAATAGGGGACGGAACCTCTTGGATAAACAACTTAGAATGTACTGTACAAAGTGGATCTAGTCAAACAATCAAAGTTTTATTTAATAACGAAGTATATACCCTGCAAGTATATGATAGCTTTACTGACAGTTTTATTACGGTAGATACTTTCAATTCAAACACTGAAATTAATAATGCTCTTGGAAATATAACAATAGGTCAAGCACCCGCAAGTACAACTTACTACATAGTAACAAATATAGACTTAAAAATTTTCTCTATTTTAATAGGTGATAATCAAATTTTCTCTGGAAAAACACTATACTACTATAATGATATGACCTTATTAGACAGCACAAGAACTTCTGATATATCCTTTACAATGGGTTTTCTTATAAAGCCTATGGGAAACGAGACGAGAACATTACTTGCAAGATCTAATTATAGCAACAATTCCCACATCTTCGAAATAAATGAAAAAGCAGATAAAAGCTTAGAAATACTTTTATTTTCTGATTCTAATAACTACTTAAAATTCACATCTGATATAGATACAATCCCTGACGGGGCTCACTCTTTAATATTCTCTTATTCAGCTGTAGATAAAAATATAGTAGCTTTCGTTAATAATCAAGAAATAAATATAATTAAAACAGAAGTAGGAGCATATACTCACATGAATTACAATCCTACTACAATTTACGGGTTCACCTGCATACCAAATCCTACAGTATGGGCTAATAGTAGCACCACTCCTACAGTATTATACGACGCTAGTGGAGATGTTATTCCAACCACAGAGAAATACAAAATACAGAACAACAAGGTGTATATAAATAATAACTTATGCTCTTTAAATGCAGATAAGAACAAAAGTTCAGGTGAATACTTTGCATGGCTCTATAATGATGCACCTGAAACATATACAATATATACGAGGACTGAAACAATTAACAGTCCAAATATAAAACTTTATTCAGACATAGGCGTTCTTAACACAAATAGTAGCTTTTCTATTATTCAAGAAGGTTCCTCATACGTTGTAGCGTATAATAACAACGCTATGCACCGTCCCCCAGCTGGAACAACACCTAGTCCAGACAAAGATCCTGTAACACTTTATGCCTACTCCTATAATCAACCAGAACAATCTATTTGGGCTGATCAGAGCTCCAATCCACATATTTTATATGAACAAAATGGAGACACTTACACAGGAAATAGATGGAGGATAGAAGACGGAGTAGTCTATCTAGACAATTATGAAGCTGAGTACACATCATCCCTAAATAATAGTAATCTTGCTGCATTAAGAATCACATCCTACATTACAGGAAGCTCTGGCTTAGCAGAGCAACTTATAAATAGTGAAACGGGTTTAGTATTTGTAATAAAAGAAGGTTTGAGTAAGGCACAAATTAGAGCTTTGTCTTTAAACTTATGTTCTATTTTGGGAAAAAACCCATGTGCTAATTCTTACTAAGTGAAAGACCAAAAAATGACTGATATAACTAATTCAATGATAATTACAAATAGCTCTCTTATTAAAATTAATAAAGAGCTTATAAATAAAAGAACCTATAAAGAAGGAAGTATAGCTATTGAAGGAAACGTAGCGATAATAAACAACGAAGCCTCAAATTTTAGCTCTACATCTTACTTATACCAAAAAGACATCAGCTTAGAAAACAACTTAAAGTCTTTGAAAATTGAATGGAAAGGGGAGTATTCTTACACAAGTAATACTGAAAATTGCATGTGGTGCCTTCATTCAACGACACCTACAGTTATTAAAGACTTTTCTTTGAGTATTGACAACGATAGCGTTATTCTATACTATGGGGATACTGCCTTAATAAGTATTTCTAGTATTAATTGGTTCACCACTGCTACTAATCATATTACTAATTATGTAGTATTTAATGTCAATAATAACAAAACAATATCATATACTCTGCACGTTAATATAAATGACACAATATACGAAGAAACGGTAACAACAAGTACTGATATAGTTTTTGAAGCCCTTACTCTTTTAACAATAGGTATAAAAAATGCAGGAGAAGAAAATTACTGGAGAGGTTCTATAAATCTACCTTCCTTTGCTATTCATGAAAACAGCAAGATTATTTTTACTCCTTCTTACAAAAATATATTTAAATTTACACACATACTTATAGGTGATAAAACCCCTTCACTCACAGACAGTTCAACTGAAATAGATGGACACATCTATGAGTGTCCCATTAATGAAGTACGTAGAACTTTTAACAATATTTTATTAACAGCTACTATTCCAGCTACAGATTACATTCATTTACGAGAAATTGGGCTTTACTTTGAAGATGAAGAAGGGCAACACCTTTTTTCTAAAATAGATAACCTAGATATTAACAAAGCAGAAGGAGTTGAATATAATCTCGTTATTCAAGTAAGACTTGATATAAATGTTGTAAATACTTTAGGGATGCCTGAAATAAAAGTTAATGCTCCAAAAAATCCATCCCTAGCTTCTTTTAAGACGATAAAACAAATCTTTAATTATGTTCTTATTAATCTTGAAAGAATGATAAGATTAAATGCACTGGGAATTGGAAGTTATACAGGAGGAGCACAATCAACAACCATTATACCGTCTCTCTCTGACACCAAGCCTGTTGGTATAGGTTACAATAAAGCTCAAGTTATGTACAGATTTTTAAAAGAAATTAGCAACTTCCAAGATAACGCTAATGCAACTAATAATTATTCACAGCTTATAAGTGAATTTGAAGAACGAAATAAAGCCTTTTTTGATGAAAATAAAATTATAGAAACGGGTTCTGTAAAAGTTTTTGAAGATGGAACCGTGAATAATTTTTCACAGAGCTCTTATGTTCAAGCTAAAGAACAATACTACATTCCTTCTAATAGTTCTTGGGAATTTTCTACCTCTTTCACTACAGGTAATAACACATTAACTAAACAAAGTGTAGCAAATTTTCATAGTACAATGACTACAGAACCTCTAGTATTAGGGATTAACTACAATAGACTCTTCCTAAGTCTGCACGAACCCGATGCACTTGTTCTCCAAAGTACCCTTTCTGGTAATCATAAATACTATAAAAATTACACAAGAGCTAATATAAACAATTCTTCTTTATATTCATGGACAACCTCTGACCTTAATGTAGGCGTAAATTCTCATGTAGATATAACAGGTAGTGGAATTACTAATAACAATGGAATCATAAGTGGCTTTAACTCAGGTAGTTCTGCTAAAACTAATAAAACCTTTTCCTCATTGTCTAGTTCATGGCAACTATCTTTAACCTTTACAACAGGAAATTCATTGTTGGGTACCTTAGTAACAGACTCTACATCACACGCCTGTATTTATGTGTACTTTAATAACGATATTTTAAATGTAGTATTATCTTCGGGAAGCGGAACTGTGGGTGATATTTGTTCAAAAACAATTTCCTTAAACGATATTAACTTAAGCACCGACAGTACATATACATTGTATTTATCTTGCGAAAATGGAACCTATACAATAGCCCTTCAAGATCAATATAAAAATTACGAAAAACAAGTTCTTGTTGAAAGCTCAGATAAAATAATTACTAT
>JAEIGA010004713.1_pt1 | contig 21043 bp, 17 predicted proteins | sample 9270691 | NCBI WGS metagenome assembly JAEIGA01 (sample SAMN17057246, study PRJNA624740) | gut metagenome | biome: biome; isolation source: fecal sample | host: Bos grunniens | place: China: Xizang | collected 2019 | reverse complement strand
TAAACGACTAAACCATGAAAATCGTTGCCGACGCATACATACCTTTTTTAAAAGGATTATTGGACGATGTAGCTCAAGTAGTCTACCTATCGCCCGATAACATAACAGCCGACACTGTTAAAGATGCCGACGCACTCATTGTTCGCACACGTACTCATTGCAATGCTAGTTTACTGAGCAACAGCAAGGTACAATTCATTGCCACAGCCACTATTGGTTACGACCATATCGATACCGCCTATTGTGCTCAAAACGGCATTACATGGACCAATTGCCCTGGATGCAATGCTAACAGCGTAGTCAACTACATTCACGCAGCACTAACCACCCTATTCGAGAACGATCTAACCAGCAAAACCATTGGTATTGTAGGCGTAGGAAACGTAGGCGGTCGCGTAGCAAAAATGTTGCAACAAAAGGGGGTTAAGGTATTGCTCAACGACCCACCAAGAGCGAAACAAGAGCCCAACTTACCTTTCTTACCTCTTAGCGAATTGCAAGCGCAATGCGATATAATTACCTTTCACGTTCCTTTGGCAAGCGACACCTATCATTTGGTGAATAGCACCTTTTTAAACGATTGCAAACGTACTCCACTTATTATCAATGCTGCCCGAGGCGAAGTATGCGACACCGAAGCACTCTTACAATACAACGGCGACATTGTACTGGATTGTTGGGAGGGCGAACCCAACATATCCTTACCTTTACTCAATAAAGTGGTACTAGGAACTCCCCACATTGCGGGGTATTCGGTTGATGGCAAAGCGAATGGTACCCGTATGGCCGCAGAGGCCGTTTGTCGCCATTTTGGCATCGACAAACACATAGAAATCAACGTACCCGGCGAAAAAGGTATACCTTATTATATAGAAGGCGAAAGCAATGCCCTAAAAGCGCATCCCGAACTTTTTGAAAGTTTTAGAAACCATTATCCAATAAGGAGGGATAATATAGTTTATTAGGAGTTAGGAGTTAGGAGTTAGGAGTTAGGAGTTAACAAGCGACAAGCGACAAGCGACATTCAACAATCAACATACAAATGCGGTATTTTATCTATTTTCAATACAACGGTGCAAACTACCATGGATGGCAACGCCAACCCAATGGCATTAGCATACAACAGGTGTTAGAAGACGCCATGAGTACGCTCATGCGCACGCCCATTGCCTTAACAGGCGCAGGACGTACCGATGCTGGCGTACATGCCCGCTACATGACTGCCCATTTTGATACCGAAAGCACGTTGGATGCAGAACACCTTACCAAACGCCTCAATGTGTACTTACCTGCCGACATTGCCGTATTTAAAATAGAACCCGTCGAAAACGATTTACATGCCCGCTTCGACGCCCTTTCGCGCACCTACGAATACCACGTACACACGCACAAAGACGCGTTTATCAACACGCAAAGTTTGCAAGTACAACCCAACATCCGTTTTGATTTAATGAACCAAGCGGCTGCCACCCTGTTTGATTACATCGATTTTACCAGCTTTAGCAAACTACATACCGACGTTAAAACCAACAACTGCACCATTACACATGCCCTATGGACGCAAGTTTCGGACAACCGATGGGTATTTACCATTACGGCTAACCGATTCTTACGCAACATGGTACGCGCCATTGTGGGCACCCTACTGCAAGTGGGCACCGAAAAAATATCGATCGATGATTTTAAGCGCATCATCGAAAGCAAAGACCGCTGCCAAGCTGGCACCTCTGCCCCCGCCCATGCCCTCTTTTTAGTGGACGTTACTTATTGATGCGATTTAATCGGTCCCTGAGCTTGTCGAAGGGCGGTCCCTGATCAGTTCCCTGAGCGGAGTCGAAGGGTTGTCGAAGGGCATATTCAAATGTTAATTTTTCTACAACGTTTGCACCTTAAACATATTTTGCGTATCTTTGCACTGATAATATGTTTATTCAAAACCCTAAATAATTTATTAACTATGAAAAAAATTGCTTTCTTAGTGGGGCTTTTCTTGGCAAGCTGCATGACTGCATTTGCTCAAGTTCCTTCTAAAGCTCCCGACGTAATGCTTCAAGGTTTCTATTGGGACTCGTACACCGATAAAGGTTACGGACGTACCAAATGGACCGACTTACAAACACAAGTCGACGAAATAGCAGCTTCGTTCGACCTTGTATGGTTACCCCCTTCAGCAAACTCGAGCGGCGGTACTGGTTATCTTCCAAAAGAATGGTGCAACCAATCTGGGGCATGGGGCAATGCTACTCAATTAAAAGCGCTAATCGCTGCATTCAAAGCTAAAAATACTCGCTGCGTTGCCGACATCGTTATTAACCACCGTATCGGCAACTACAAATGGACTGACTTTTGCGACGAAAATTTTGGAACCTACGGTAACTTCAAGTTATACGATGCATCTACTAGCGACAGCCGTTCCTTAATTTGTAAAGACGACGAATGTGTTGCAAATGGATATGTTGCCACTGGTAACAATGACTCTGGTTATGGTTACGACCCCACTTGCGACGGAGTAAGTGCTAAAGGTGCCTATTGTGCTGCTCGCGACTTAGACCACTCTAATACTACCGTTCAAAACGCTATCAAAGCCTATCTAAAATGGATGAAAGGCGAAATGGGCTATGATGGTTGGCGTTACGACCTTGTAAAAGGATATTGGGGCGGCTATACCAAAATATACAACAACGCTGCTGGCGCCTACATGTCTGTAGGCGAGTATTGGGACGGTAACTACGATGCTGTTAAAAACTGGATCACCGATACCGATGGTACTTCTATGGCTTTCGACTTCCCTAACAAATACGCTGCACTTAACGAAGCGCTAAAAAATGGCAACTACCAAGGCATGGGCGGTGGATATGCAGCCCCTCCTGGATTGTGCGGTAGCACAGAAACCGTAAAAGGTAAACTAATGAAAGCTTACGCAGTTACCTTTGTTGATAACCACGATACTTTCCGCGATGGTAGCAACTTTAGTACAGATGGTAACATGATTGTTAAGGCTAATGCCTACATCCTTTCAATCCCTGGTATTCCATGTGTATTCTACCCACACTGGAAAAACCACAAAGCTGATATCAAAAAAATGATCGCAGCACGTAAATCTGTGGGTATTCATAGCGAATCTCCTTGTACCACCGAAGGCAGCTGCGGTAGCTATTACAAAGGCACCACTACTGGTAGCAATGGCACCCTAATTTGCTTTATTGGTGGCGGATGGTCTGCACCTTCTGGTTATACTCTTGCTTGTAGCGGTAATGGTTGGGCATACTATACAAAAGGTGGCAGCCCAGTAAACCCTGACCCAACCCCAGATCCAGATCCAACACCTGATCCAGATCCATCACCTGATCCAACTCCAAGCTACAGTTATGCTATCCGTGTAAACGGCACTACCGATTACCCTGCTACTTACATGGGCAAAGCCGCTAACTCAGACCACGAAGAATACATGGTTTCCGTTCAATTGAACGCAGGCGACACCTTTGTTACCTACGACCTTGTAAACAAAGCTGGTTGGGTAATGGTAATTGAACCCTACGGTGAACATGCAAACTTTACTGCAGGTACCAGCAGCGTAACCTGTAACAAAGCGGGATGCTACGATTTCTACATCAAAATGATGTACCAAAACGACACCATGTACATCGGCCCTGGCACCAACTGCGGTAGCCCTGCACCAACACCCGATCCTGATCCAACCCCAGATCCAGATCCAACACCAGACCCTGATCCAACACCAGGTACATTACCAAGCGATGGCTATGGTATTGTTGTAAATGGTACCGACAATTACCCTGCAACATACATGGGCAAAGCAGCTAACTCAGACCACGAAGAATACATGGTATCTGTTCCATTGAACGCTGGCGATACATTCGTAACCTACGACTATACCAATAAAGCTAGCTGGGTAATGGCAATTGAGCCTTACGGTGAATATGCAAACTTTACTGCAGGTACCAGTAGCGTAACATGTAACGTAGCAGGTTGCTATGACTTCTACATCAAAATGATGTACCAAAACGACAGTATGTACATTGGCCCTGGCACCAATTGTGGAACTCCAACTCCAACTCCAACTCCAACACCAGACCCAACACCAGATCCAGATCCAACACCTGATCCAGACCCAACACCAGGTCCTACCCCAACAGGTGACTACTACCTAATTGGATACATCAACGGTGCTGACTATGGTAGCGGTGAAACTGATTGGGAAAACCTTGGTGATTACAAATTTGTAAATGGCAAAGTAACCGTTACCTTTAACGAGACCTCTTACGTTTACGTAAAAACGGGCGACCTTTCTGGTTGGTTTATGGCAAAAGAATATGTATTCCCTAACGAATCGGGAGCATCTGGCGTACTTTACAATACAGCAAACGAACCAGCAGCCCTAGAAAAAATTGGTGTACCAGCTGGTACTGCAACCTTTACTTTAAAGGAAAACAACGATGGCAGCCTAACCCTATCGTACACCATGGGTGGCCAAACCACTTCGATAGAAGACGCATTTGCCAAAAGCGCTACCATCTATCCTAACCCAACCACTGGTAAAGCTAGCATTGTAGCAGACCAAGACGTTAACTACGTAGTTGTTCGCAACTTGATTGGCAAAACCGTTGCTACTTACAACACAAAACAAATGGATATTAGCAACTTGGCATCTTCGATGTACCTAGTTGAAATCCAATTTGCTAACGGTGAAAGCACCGTACAAAAATTGATTAAAAAGTAATCGATTAGTAACATAATGAAAAAGGCAACCGTGTGGTTGCCTTTTTTTTTGCCATTTTTTGGTGGTTCTGCATTTTATTTTTAATTTTGCATGTTTCAAAGACAAGAGCCTAACTACTGTTCTTGCTCTATTCCAAAAATAAAATCATTATTCCTCTTTTGCATCAAGCAAAACCAAATTTTATGGCCGAAGAAGTTGTTGAAAAGAAAAAACGTGAACGCATTAAACGTTCTGCCCCTCAGAAAGTTGAATTGCCTAAATCTGTTACCAAAGATATCCCTACTGAACAAACCTTAACGGTTGCAGAAGCTGAAGAAACCATCAGCACTCCCAAAGCAACCCGTGGAAGACGCAAAAAAGTAACAGAAGAGGTAACTCCTGTTGCACCCGTTTCTGTAGACGACGATATGACTGGTGTAGAAATGGAAACCATTGCTGCCAAATTGCTTCGCCAAGAAAAAGAAGAAAAAGCAGCTAAAGCTGAAAAAGAAGAAGTAGTTACTGAAAAGGTAGAAAAAACAGAACGCAACGAGAAACACGAAAAGCCTTACGAATTTGACGACATTATTCGTGGAACAGGTGTGTTGGAAATTGTACAAGACGGCTACGGTTTCTTGCGTTCGCCCGAATACGATTACTTTCCATCGCCCGACGATGTGTACGTATCGCAATCGCAAATTAGACTTTTTGGCCTTAAAACGGGTGATACCGTTGACGGTCCTATTCGTCCACCCAAAGAAGGCGAAAAATATTTTCCTTTGGTAAGGGTTGAGAAAATTAACGGACGCGACCCTTCGTTTGTACGCGACCGTGTTCCCTTTGAACACCTTACTCCCCTTTTCCCCGAAGAAAAATTCGATTTGAGCCACGGCAAAAATGCCACCCTATCAACCCGCATTGTTGATTTGTTCAGCCCTATTGGCAAAGGTCAACGCGGACTTATTGTTGCTCAACCCAAAACCGGTAAAACCGTATTGCTAAAAGAGCTTGCTAACGCTATTTTGGAAAACCACCCCGAGGTGTACATGATTATCTTGTTGATAGACGAACGCCCCGAAGAGGTAACCGACATGGCGCGCAGCGTACGTGCCGAAGTGGTATCGTCTACTTTTGACGAACCAGCCGAAAAACACGTAAAAGTAGCATCGATTGTACACGAAAAAGCCAAACGCATGGTAGAATGCGGCCACGATGTGGTTATTTTGCTCGATTCTATTACTCGTTTAGCACGTGCCTACAATACTACGGCTCCTGCATCGGGCAAAGTTTTATCGGGCGGTGTAGACGCCAACGCCCTACACAAACCCAAACGTTTCTTTGGTGCAGCTCGTAACATCGAAAACGGTGGTAGTTTAACCATCATTGCCACTGCCCTAACCGAAACCGGTTCTAAAATGGACGATGTTATTTTTGAAGAATTCAAAGGAACGGGTAACATGGAATTGCAATTGGATCGCAAATTGTCGAACCGCCGCATATTCCCTGCCATCGACATCATGGCATCGGGTACACGCCGCGACGATTTACTCCTAGACGAAGGCATTTTGAACCGCATGTGGGTGCTTCGCCGCCACCTATCGGACATGAACTCGGTAGAAGCCATGGAGTTCTTAAAATCGCGCATCGAAGGAACCCAATCGAACGAAGAATTTTTAGCATCCATGAATGGATAACAAAATAAAACAATAATATTCACACTTAATTTCAATCCAAATGGCAAAAGAAAAAAAATTTCTAACATGTGATGGAAACCAAGCCGCTGCACATATCTCGTATATGTTCTCTGAAGTGGCTGCCATCTACCCCATTACGCCTTCGTCCACCATGGCCGAATACGTAGACGAATGGGCTGCCGCCGGACGTAAAAACATCTTTGGCGAAACAGTCTTGGTACAAGAAATGCAATCGGAAGCCGGTGCTGCTGGTGCAGTTCACGGTTCGTTGCAAGCAGGTGCGCTAACCTCTACTTACACCGCATCGCAAGGTTTGTTGCTAATGATTCCTAATATGTACAAAATTGCAGGCGAATTGTTGCCTTGCGTTTTCCACGTATCAGCTCGTACATTGGCTTCGCACGCTTTGTGTATCTTTGGCGACCACCAAGACGTTATGGCATGCCGTCAAACCGGTTTTGCTATGCTAGCAGAAGGTTCTGTGCAAGAAGTAATGGACCTAGCAGGTGTTGCTCACTTGGCTACCATTAAATCGCGCGTTCCTTTCCTTAACTTCTTTGACGGATTCCGTACATCGCACGAAATCCAAAAAATTGAAGCGCTTGAAAACGAAGACTTGGCTCCACTTATCGACCAACAAGCATTGGCAGAATTCCGTGCTCGCGCATTGAATCCTAACAAACCTGTTATGCGTGGTATGGCCGAAAACCCAGACCACTTCTTCCAACACCGCGAAAGCAGCAACAGTTACTACAACAACGTTCCTGCTATCGTAGAAGAATACATGAACGAAATCAGCAAAATTACCGGTCGTAACTATGGTTTGTTCAACTACTATGGTGCAGAAGACGCAGACCGCGTAATCATTGCTATGGGTTCGGTTACCGAAGCTATTCGCGAAACCATCGACTATTTGATGGCAAAAGGCGAAAAAGTAGGTTTGGTTGCAGTACACTTGTACCGTCCATTCTCTGCTAAACACTTCTTGGCTGCTCTTCCAAAATCGGCTAAACGCATTGCTGTTTTGGACCGTACCAAAGAACCAGGTGCTAACGGTGAACCTTTGTACCTAGACGTAAAAGACATTCTTTACAACCAAGAAGATGCTCCACTTGTAGTAGGTGGTCGCTACGGTTTGGGTTCGAAAGACACCACTCCTGCTCAAATTTTGGCTGTATACGAAAACTTGGCTATGAACGAGCCTAAAAACCAATTCAACATTGGTATCGAAGACGACGTTACCTTTACTTCTCTTCCTAAAAAAGAAGAAGTAGCTGTAGGTGGCGCTGGCATGTTCGAAGCTAAATTCTACGGTTTGGGTGCTGACGGTACTGTAGGTGCTAACAAAAACTCAGTTAAAATTATTGGTGACAACACCAACAAATATTGCCAAGCATACTTCTCGTACGACTCTAAAAAATCGGGTGGTTTTACCTGCTCGCACTTGCGTTTTGGCGACAACGCTATTCGCAGTACTTACTTGGTAAATACGCCTAACTTTGTAGCTTGCCACGTACAAGCTTACTTGCGTATGTATGACGTAACCCGCGGTTTGCAAGAAAACGGTACTTTCTTGTTGAACACCGTATGGAACGAAGAAGAATTGGCTAAAAACTTGCCTAACAAAGTTAAACGTTACTTTGCTCAAAAGAACATTACCGTTTACTACATCAACGCTACTCAAATTGCACAAGAAATTGGTTTGGGCAACCGTACCAACACCATTTTGCAATCGGCATTCTTCCGTATTACCGGCGTAATTCCAGTAGAATTGGCTGTAGAACAAATGAAGAAATTCATTGTTAAATCGTACGGTAAAAAAGGTCAAGACATCGTTGACAAAAACAATGCTGCAGTAGATCGCGGTGGCGAATACAAACAATTAACCATCGATCCAGCTTGGGCTAACCTAGCTGACGACGCTGCTATCGAAAACAACGATCCAGCATTCATCAACAACGTAGTTCGTCCTATCAATGCACAAGACGGCGACTTGTTGCCAGTATCTGCATTCAAAGGCATCGAAGACGGTACTTGGTACGCTGGCACCGCTAAATACGAAAAACGTGGTGTAGCTGCATTCGTTCCTGTTTGGAATGCTGACAACTGTATTCAATGTAACAAATGTGCTTACGTTTGTCCTCACGCTTGTATCCGTCCATTCGTACTAGACGATCAAGAAGCTGCTGGCTTGAATGCAGACATGATTGAAATGAAAGCTCCTGCTGCTATGAAAGGCATGAAGTTCCGCATGCAAGTAGGTGTTATGGACTGCTTGGGTTGCGGCAACTGCGTTGACGTATGTCCTGGTAATCCAAAATTGGGTGGTCCTGCTCTTAAAATGGTTAGCTTGGAAAGCCAATTGGGCGAAGCTGCTAACTGGGACTACTGCGTAGAAAACGTTAAATCGAAACAAGACTTGGTAGACATCAACGCCAACGTTAAGAATTCGCAATTCGCTACTCCTCTATTTGAGTTCTCGGGTGCTTGCTCGGGTTGCGGCGAAACTCCTTACGTTAAATTGTTGTCGCAACTATTTGGCGACCGTCAAATCATTGCTAACGCAACGGGTTGTTCGTCTATCTACTCAGGTTCTGTTCCTTCTACTCCTTATACCACCAACGAAAAAGGACAAGGTCCTGCTTGGGCTAACTCGCTATTCGAAGACTTCTGCGAATTTGGTATGGGTATGGAACTAGCAAACGAAAAAATGAAAGCTCGTTTGACCGACTTGATGACCAAAGCTCAAACTTGCACTTGCTGCAGCGACGAGCTAAAAGCCTTGTTCCAATCTTGGATCGAAAACCAAAACGATGCAGCAAAAACCAAAGAATTGGCAGCTCAAATCATTCCAGCTGTTCAAGCTTGCGACTGCGACATCTGCAAACAAATCGACTCGTTGAGCGGTTACCTAATCAAACGCAGCCAATGGATTATTGGTGGTGATGGTGCTTCTTACGATATCGGTTACGGTGGTCTTGACCACGTAATTGCATCGGGCAAAGACGTAAACATCTTGGTATTGGATACCGAAGTTTACTCGAACACCGGTGGTCAATCGTCTAAAGCTACTCCAGTAGGTGCTATCGCTAAATTTGCTGCTGCTGGTAAACGCGTTCGTAAAAAAGACTTGGGTATGATTGCTACTACCTACGGTTATGTTTACGTAGCTCAAATTGCTATGGGTGCCGACCAAGCTCAATGCTTGAAAGCTATCCGCGAAGCAGAAGCATATCCTGGTCCATCATTGGTAATTGCTTATGCTCCTTGTATCAACCACGGTTTGAAAAAAGGCATGGGCAAAGCTCAAGAAGAACAAGAAAATGCGGTTAAATGTGGTTACTGGCACTTGTGGCGCTACAACCCAGCGTTGGAAGCCGAAGGCAAAAACCCATTCAGCTTGGATAGCAAAGAACCTAACTGGGAAGGCTTTAAAGACTTCTTGAAAGGCGAAGTTCGTTATGCATCGGTTATGAAACAATATCCTGCCGAAGCAGAAGAATTGTTCCAAGCAGCTGAAGACAACGCTAAATGGCGTTACAACAGCTACAAACGCATGGAAAAACAATGGTCTAACGATTAAACCTTGAAACGGTTATAACGTCAAAGTAGTTGTAGGGGCAATCCTTACAACTACTTTTTTTAACCCGTAAAGAGATAGAATTATGAAAAAGATGTTATTTATTGTAGCTGCTATGGCTACCACCTTGATGGCTTGTAACAAACAAACTTGTGATAAACAAACATGCGATAAAGAAGCATGCGAAAAACAAACATGCGAAAAGCAAGTATGTGATAAACAAACCAAAGCAGAAGTTAAAGCAGTTAGTTTTTCAGGCGAATGGACACTAACTGAAATCAACGGCAAACAGATAGAAAGTGAAGAAGGCAAACCAGCACCTTTTATTATTTTTGATACAAACGAAAATAAGGTAAATGGCAATGCAGGATGCAACAGTTTCTTTGGCAGTTTCATTACCGACACTACCAATCCTAGTGCATTGAAGTTTGACAATATGGGCAGCACCAAAATGATGTGTGCCAACATGGAAACAGAAGATAATTTCTTCATGGCCATGGGACAAGTTAGTAGCATAGAGTGCAATGCTAGCACATTGCAACTAAAAGACAAAAACAATAACGTTGTTTTGACATTTGTCAGAAAGTAAGGATAAAATGTTAAAATTTGTTATTGAACACGTTTTTTCTTACCGAATATTTCTTTCGTAGAGAAAAAAACGTACCTTTGTAACATATTAGTTTTCTTCGTAAGAAAAAGATTAAGAATTAAGATGGGGCAATGGGTTACCTGGCGTGGTAACCCATTGTTTTTTTTATCCACTCTACTGATTAATTCAAGAAAAAACTGTATTTTTGTACGGATTTAAATAAACACATCATGAAAGTATTAAAATTTGGCGGAACATCCGTAGGTTCTGCAAAACGCATGAAAGAAGTAGCAGCACTAATTGCCGACGGTCAACAAAAAATCGTGGTTTTGTCGGCTATGTCGGGAACTACCAATACCTTGGTAGAAATTGCAGACTACTTATACAAGAAAAATCCCGTAAGTGCTAATGAAGTAATTAACCAATTGGAAAAGAAATACGCTGCGGTTATCGACGAATTGTATACCTCAGACGAATACAAAGCAAAAGCAACCGAATGTGTTAAACAAAACTTTGAACTTTTGCGCAACTTTACCAAACAAAACGTATTCTTGCTATTCGACGAAAAAATCATTTTGGCGCAAGGCGAATTGATGTCGACTGCTATGGTAAACCTATACTTGCAAGAAATTGGTCGTAAATCGGTATTGCTACCTGCATTGGATTACATGCGCATCGATAAAAACAACGAACCTGACACCGCATATATCCGCGAACATTTGACCAAAGAATTGGCTAAATTGCCTGCTGATACCGAAATTTACATTACACAAGGTTTTATTTGCCGCAACGCATACAACGAAATTGACAACCTACAACGTGGTGGTAGCGATTATACTGCATCGTTGGTAGGTGCTGCTGTAAAAGCAAGCGAAATCCAAATTTGGACCGACATTGACGGTATGCACAACAACGACCCTCGTTTTGTAGAAAATACCAAACCTGTAGCTAAATTGCACTTTGAAGAAGCAGCTGAATTGGCTTACTTTGGTGCTAAAATTTTGCACCCAACCTGTATTTTGCCTGCTAAACTAGAAAACATTCCTGTTCGTTTGTTGAACACCATGGATCCAAAAGCTCCTGGTACCCTTATTTCGACCGAGCTTACCCCTCATAAGATTGAAGCCGTTGCTGCAAAAGACAACATTACGGCTATCAAAATTAAATCGGGCAGAATGTTGTTGGCACACGGTTTCTTGAGCAAAGTATTTGAATGTTTTGCTAACCACAAAACATCAATCGATATGGTTACCACATCGGAAGTAGGTGTATCGGTTACCATCGACAACACCAAACACTTGGACGAAATTGTAAACGAACTAAAAACATTTGGCACCGTTACCGTAGAAAAAGACATGGTTATTATTTGTGTAGTGGGCGACATGAACAGCGAAAACGTTGGTTTCCAAGCACAAATTGTAAACGCTCTAAAAGAAATTCCTATCCGCATGATTTCTTACGGTGGTAGCAACTTTAACGTATCGTTCTTGATTCAAGCCGACAACAAACAACGTGCACTTAACGCACTTAGCCAAAACTTATTCAACTAAGATTATGAAAGGAAACTTTCCGATTGATAAATGGAATGGGGTGCAAACTCCATTCTATTTTTACGATATGGCCCTACTAAAAAAGACCCTAGAGGCTATTAAAAAAGAAACCGAACAATACGGTTTTTGCCAACACTATGCCATTAAAGCCAATGCCAATCCTCGTATTTTGCAAGAAATTGCTAGCTATGGTTTTGGAGCAGACTGCGTAAGTGGTGGCGAAGTGCAAGCTGCGCTTGATGCTGGTTTCCCTGCCGATAAAATTGTATTTGCCGGCGTGGGCAAAGCCGATTGGGAAATCAACTTGGCGCTAAAAGCCGATATTTTCTGTTTCAACGTTGAATCTATCCCTGAATTACACATCATCAACGAATTGGCAGCTGCACAAAACAAGACCGCACGCGTTGAGTTTAGGGTAAACCCCAATGTGGATGCGCATACCCATGCTAAAATTACCACCGGTTTATCGGAAAACAAATTTGGCATCAACCTGAGCCAAATTGCGGGTGTTTTGAAAGAAGCACAAAGCCTTGCCAATATTGAGGTAGTTGGTTTGCATTTCCACATCGGATCGCAAATTACCGATATGTCAGCATTCAAAGACTTGTGTATCAAAGCCAACGAATTGCAAAGCGACCTAGAAGCACAAGGATTCTCTTTTGCCAACATGAACTTTGGGGGCGGTTTGGGCATTGATTATCACCACCCTAACCACATTAACATTCCCGACTTTGCCAACTATTTTGCCGTATTCAATCAATTGGTAGAACGCAGAGAAGGCCAAGCACTTCACTTTGAATTGGGTCGTGCTGTGGTAGGTCAGTGCGGTAGCCTTATTAGCCGTGTTTTGTACGTAAAAGAAGGCGAAGTGAAGAAATTTGCCATCCTTGATGCTGGCTTTACCGAGCTAATCCGTCCTGCTATGTACGATGCTTACCATCGCATCGAAAACCTTAGCAGCAACCTTGCTGAGCAAACCTACGACGTAGTAGGTCCTATTTGCGAATCGTCGGACGTATTTGGCAAAGAAGTACCGCTAAACGAAGTGCGTCGTGGCGACCTTATTGCTTTGCGCTCGGCAGGTGCTTACGGCGAAGTAATGAGTTCGATGTACAATTTGCGTCAATTGCCCAAGGCATATTTCTCTGATAATTTTTAACCGTCATTTGGAATGAGGGAATACCTAATAAATCATTATCTCATCTTACAAGAACTTTGGATAAACAATCCAACGGTTCGTGTAGTTGTTATTTGCCTAGTTGCTTGCTTATTGATACAATGCATCTATTATTTAGGCATCTACACACGTATTTTTAGGTATACCCGTAAAATAAGAAAGGGGAAGGTAGCATTTGAGACTACCCTTCCACCTGTTTCCGTGATTATCTGTGCCCGCAACGAAAGCCACAACCTAGAACAGTTTTTACCATTAGTATTGGAGCAAGATTACCCACAATTTGAGGTAATTGTAGTAAACGATCGTTCATTAGACGACACCGAAGACCTGTTAAAACTAATGTCACATCGTTACAAGCACCTAAAAACCACGTTTATACCCGAAAGGGCTAAGTTTCTAGATACCAAAAAGATGGCAGTCAGTCTAGGCATCAAATCGGCATCTAACGAGCTATTGCTTTTTACAGACGCCGATTGCTACCCCAGAAGCAAAGACTGGTTAAAGTTAATGGTACGCAATTTTACAGAAAACACACAACTGGTATTAGGATACGGGGCCTACGAATACCGCAAAGGTTTACTAAACTTTTTAATTCGATTCGACACCCTAACCATTGGCATGCAATACCTGAACATTGCCTTGGGCAAACGAGCATACATGGGGGTAGGTCGTAACATGGGTTACCGTCAAAGTTTTTTCCAACAAACCAGTGGTTTTGCCAAGCACCTCAATCTGCAATCGGGTGATGATGATTTGTTTATCAACGAAAACAGCAAAAACGGTAATACCCGCATAGAAATTGACAAACAATCAGTCACCATTTCTAAAGCCAAAGAAAGTTTCAAACAATGGGTAGCTCAAAAATCGCGCCATCTTTCTACCGCTCATTGTTACCGCTTCAAGGACAAATGCTTTATTGGCATTGAATTGGTAAGTAGAGCAGGTTTTTACGCATCCATTATTGCTGCAGCAGGTCTTTCCTACCCCTACGGCATTATGGCAGCTGCAGTTGCATTTGTATTTCGCAATTTAATACAAAAAGTGGTTATCAACCGCACTGCCAAACAACTAGGTGAAAAGAAATTTTACTTGGGTGTTACCCTAATGGACATCCTTTTACCACTTATTAACTTATTTCTGCACATCAAACGAAGGTTTGCCCCCAAATCTGTTTACAAATGGAAATAAGCATTCGCAAAGTTCATATTTTTTTATTACCTTTGCCGATTGATGAGAAAAGCGCTTATTTTTATAGCAACCGTGGTTATGTGGAGCATGTGCATGCCCACTATGGCCGATAAGTATTACAACCAACTTCTGAAAAGTAAAGATGGTGAGTTGAAATACAAGGGTGCTTTGGAATATTTTGAAAAAGGAGATTACAAAAAGACCATTCGCCTTTTAGAAGATATTTCTAGTCAGTTTAAAGGAACTGATAAATCAGAAAATATCTTGTACCTTTTATCGACCAGCTATTTTAAGCGTAAGGATTACATCGCTTCGGCGCACTATTATCAAACATACGTAAACACCTATTTGCGCGGTAGCAACTACCCCGAATGTTTGTTTATGTTGGCGTATTCGGAGTACATGGAATCGCCTGAACCTGAATTGGACCAACGTCCAACCATGAAGGCTATAGAGCACTTCCAATTGTTTATTGAGCAGTTCCCCTACCACAGCCAGGCGGATAGTGCACGCAAATGCCAAGCAGAATTGTACGACAAATTAGCGGAACGCGAATACATCAATGCTAAATTGTACTATGATTTAGGCGACTATCGTGGCAATAATTATCGTGCGGCCATTGTAACCGCTCAAAATGCCATGAACGATTATCCCAATTCAAAATACATAGATGAATTTGCCTATATCATTGCTAAATCTAAATACCACGAAGCCATTAAGAGTGTACAAGAAAAATTGCTAGACCGCTGCGAAGATGCACGCGATGAATGCTACTATTTTATACAAGAGCATCCAGACAGCAAGCACCTAAAAGAAGTAGACAAAATGGCACAACACTTGCAAAATATAATTGAAAAACTCTATTAAATAAGATTATGGATTACAAAAAATCAAACGCTCCCATCAACACCATTACACGCGACGTAAACAGTTTGTGTGAAAACACCGAAAATGTGTACGAAACCGTTGCTATCATTGGCAAACGTGCTAACCAAATTAGCGTTGAAATCAAAGACGAGTTGAAACGCAAATTGGAAGAATTCTCGGGCAATGCTGTTGACAACTTGGAAGCAGAAGTATTTGACAACCGCGAACAAACCGAAATCTCGAAATACTACGAACGTTTGCCTAAACCTGTTTTGTTGGCAACCCAAGAGTACATCGAAGACAAAACCTATTTCCGCAATCCTGCCAAAATTAAATAAGGTTGCAAGGCAAACACATCATAGTAGGAGTAACTGGGGGTATTGCCGCTTACAAAACGGCTATCCTGGTACGTGAATTGGTAAAACGTGGTGCCGAAGTAAAGGTAATAATGACCGAAAAGGCCAAAGAATTTATTACACCTCTTACCTTGGCTACCCTTTCGCGTAACCCTGTATTGGTAGACTTTTTTGACCCTACCGATGGCAGATGGAACAGCCACGTATCGTTGGGTCTGTGGGCAGATGCCTACATCATTGCTCCTGCCACCGCCAACACCTTAGCCAAAATGGCGCACGGTATGGCGGACAATTTGCTTACCACCACCTATCTGTCGGCACGCTGCCCTATTTTTGCGGCTCCTGCCATGGATTTGGACATGTACGCGCACGTTGCCACACAAGAAAACTTACAAACCTTGCGCAATCGTGGTGTACAACTTATTGAACCTGCCAGTGGCTTTTTAGCCAGCGGTTTAGAGGGCAAAGGACGCATGGCAGAACCCGAAGTCATTGCCCAATCTGTAGCGGACAAACTGCAAAACAGCCAACCTTTAGCAGGCAAGTACATCTTAATTACCGCAGGTCCTACTTACGAAAAAATAGACCCTGTTCGTTTTATTGGCAATTACTCGAGTGGCAAAATGGGCTACGCCCTTGCCGAGACTTGTGCACAAATGGGTGCAAAAGTAACCCTTGTATCGGGGCCCGTGCAAATCAAAGCCCAACACCCTAACATTGCCGTTACCTCGGTAGAATCGGCCGCTCAAATGTACCAAGCTACTACCGAAGCTTTCCCAACTGCCGATGCAGCTATTTTGTGTGCGGCTGTAGCCGACTTTACCCCAATCACCAAAGCTGACAGCAAAATTAAGCGTGGCGATAACGGCATGTGCATTGAGTTACAACCTACACAAGACATTGCCGCTGCCCTTGGAAAGGCAAAGCAAACCAACCAAGTTTTGGTGGGTTTTGCACTGGAAACCGACAACGAGGCGGCCAATGCAGCACAAAAACTAGCGCGCAAGAACCTAGATTTTATTGTGCTTAACTCGTTAAACAATCCTGGCACCTGCTTTGGTTACGACAACAACCAAATTACCATCATCGACAAAAACGGACAAACCAAGGATTATCCTGCCAAAAGCAAACAAGCAGTAGCATCCGACATTGTAGAAAACTTATGCGAATGGCTAAACAAATAATACTGTTCTTATTGGGTACAATGGCTTGCGCTACCCTTTCGGCGCAAGAGCTCAATTGCAAGGTAACAGTAAATGCCGATCAAATACAAGGAACCAACCGTTCTGTATTTGAGTCGCTCGAAAAGTCCATTACTGAGTTTATGAACGAACGTCGTTGGACTGACTACGAATACCTAACCGAAGAACGCATTGAATGCAGCGTTTACCTCATTATTAGCACCCAAAGCGGCAATAGTTTTGCTGGCGAAATGCAAGTTCAATCTACGCGTCCTATTTTTAACAGCAATTACAAATCGCCTATCTTTAGCTTTAAAGACCAAAAGGTAGAGTTTTCTTATTACGAAGGCGACGCGCTTACCTTTGACGAAACATCGTTTGGCAACAACCTAACCGAAATCTTGGCATACTATGCCTACATCATCATTGGCACCGATAGCGACTCTTTTTCATTGCTAGGCGGCACTCCTTTTTACAAAAAAGCTGAAGACATTGTAAACCAAGCCCAAAGTACCAACACCACGGGCTGGCGTGCTTTTGAAGACGGCAGAAACCGTTACGCCCTTATCAATAGCATTGTAGATGACATCTCAAAACCTTATCGCGAGTATTTGTACACCTACCACCGATTGGGATTGGACGAAATGGGTATCTCGCCCGATAAGAGCCGCACCAAAATAAACGAAAAATTAACCATCTTAAAAGATATCTACAAAGAACGTCCATCGAATATTATTGTAGGCGAATTTGTGGAAACCAAATTGGACGAACTCATCAACATTTACTCGAAAGCAACCCCTACCGAGAGAAAAAACGCGTACGATGTGATGACCTATTTGGCCCCTACCCTACAACACCGCATGGATGCACTAAAATAATATGCTTCAGTCGCTTTACATAAAGAATTTTGTCCTTATTAAGGAAATTACCCTCGACTTTAGCCACGGATTCTCTGTTATTACAGGCGAGACGGGTGCGGGTAAATCCATTCTATTGGGTGCGCTCAACTTGGTTTTAGGCGCTCGTGCCGATGCTAAATACATTAGCGAGGGAGAGGATAAATGTGTTATTGAAGCTGTTTTTCAGATTGAATCGTACCAACTTGCCTCGTTTTTTGAAGAGAACGACCTGGATTATAGCCACGAATGCGTATTGCGTCGTGAATTGTATCGTTCGGGCAAAACCAGGCAATTTTTGAACGACTCGCCGGTTAGTGCAGGGGTATTAAAAACCTTGAGTGCCTTGTTTATTGACATTCACTCTCAACACGAAAACCTGCTATTGCGCGATGGCAAGTTTCAGCTAAAGGTAGTAGATACCTATGCCCAAAACGAGGCTTTGCTACAAAATTACCAACAAGCTTACCAACACTACAAAACTGTTAGCAGCCAACTAGAAGAAACCCAACAATTGGCCGCTAAAGCACAAGAAGAATACGATTATTTGCAATACCAATTTGAGCAATTGGACAAAGCCAAATTGCAAGCTGGCGAATTGGAAAGCTTGGAGGCAGACAACGAGTTATTGGAGCATGCGCACGATATCAAGAACAGTTTGCTGTACATGGATGCGCTGTTGCAAGACGAAAACGGCTTGGTAAGCAAACTAAAAGAGGTGGCACACAAATGCAACAGCATTGCTAGTTTTTCTACCGAATACCAAGCCTGGAGCGAACGTTTGGAAAGTTCGTACATTGAACTAAAAGATATTGCAGGCGATATTAGCAACGGTGCCGAACGCATCGAAGCCAATCCTGCTCAACTAGAAGCCAATCGCGAACGTTTGGATACGCTATACACCTTATTGCAAAAGCACAAGGTAACTACCGTAGAAGAACTGATTGACTTGCGCAACCAACTAGAGGCACAATTGCAACACATTAGTCAAGCTGACGAACAAATTGCAACCTTACAGAAAGAGCAAGCCGAAGCATTGGCAACTGCCGAAAAACTGGCACAAGAACTGCACACTATTCGCCAAAAAGCAGCCCAAGAAATGGCACCTGTATTGGAAGACCAATTGAAACAATTGGGTATGCAACATGCTACGGTTCAAGTGGGATTGCAAACACTCAATACCCTATCGCCCATGGGCAAGGATGCGGCAGAGTTTTTATACGCACCTACCAAAACCACAACTCCACAAGCAGCAGCTAAGATTGCATCTGGCGGCGAGATTGCTCGTTTTATGCTTTGCATCAAATACCTATTGGCCAATGCTACCCAATTGCCCACCCTTATTTTTGACGAAATTGACACGGGTATATCGGGCGAAACTGCATCGCTTATGGGCAGCATGCTACAAAAAATGAGCACATCGACTCAAATTATCTGCATCACCCACCTGCCACAAATAGCAGCCTTGGGCAACCAACATTATTTTGTTCACAAACAAGAAAGCGATGACGTTCTAACCAACGTACGTTTGCTTACCGACGAGGAACGCGTTACCGCTATTGCCAAAATGCTTAGCGGCACTACCATTACCGACGCGGCCATTCAGAATGCTCAGTCTTTGTTGGCGAATCGCAACTGAGAGAATTTACGTTTCCGTAAGAAGTGATATTGAAAGAGAATTGACCCGTGAAACACCAATGGAATACTGGGGCAAATGGTGTGTTCCATGTTCTTTTGGCGTAGGGGTCTGATTTTGCTTTTCATGCGCAAGAAATCGATGCGTGCCTTTACAATGGCTTTGGCATCGGCTCCTTTACCTTTTACCATAAATATAAAGGCTGCCAGGTAATCTAAAAAAAAGCGCATAAAAGCAAGCACCATCCACCTGCCGAACGACAAGTTTTTGTACAGCAAGAAATGATTGTTTCTGAAATTTAGGTAGGTTTTACGGGCATCCTGCATGGACAATGTACCACCACCTAAATGATATACAGCCGACTTAGGTACCACTGCCACCTCTCTGCCACGCGCACGGATGCGCCAGCATAGGTCTATTTCTTCTTGGTGGGCAAAGAAGTTTTGATCAAAGCCACCGTAATCGATAAAATCGACACGACGAACCATTAGGCAAGCGCCAGTAGCCCAAAATACCTTGCAAGGTTTGTCGTATTGACCTTTGTCTTCTTCTACATAATCGAATATGCGTCCACGGCAAAAGGGATAGCCAAAAATATCCATATAACCTCCGCAGGCTCCGGCATATTCAAAATGCGTTTTGCGTTTGTATTGCAAAATTTTAGGTTGTACCGCCACTACCTTAGAGTTCGCCTCAAAATACTCTAGCATGGGTAGCAACCATCCTTTTGTTACCTCAACATCGGTATTCAGCAACACCACGTAGGGCGTTTTTACCCTGCCTATAGCAATGTTATATCCATCGGCAAAACCATAGTTCTTTTCAAACACCATGGTTTCTATCATGGGGTAATTTTCTTTCACCCACGCCACCGAATGATCGGTCGATGCATTATCGGCCAAAACAATATCGGCTAAATACGATGGAGTACATTGCACTACCGAGGGCAAAAACGTTTCTAGGTGTTTTTGTCCGTTGTAATTAAGCAATATAACGCTGATTTGTTTCACTTAATATACGCCTAACGATTTAGAATATTCGTATTCGATATCCAAAAGCACTTGCACGGTTTCTTCGGTAAATTTATCGATGCAGATACCGTCTTTTTTGCAAGTTTTTAGGATGTATTGAATCAATTCTTCTTCGGCAATCTCGACCGTTTCGTCGGTCTCTTCGTCTAGCAAGTGATTGTCTTCGTAAAACTCGTACATCACATCCAACAGGTATTGTACGTCGTCTTCTTGAATGCTTGCTTTAAGTTCTTCTGGTAAGCGTTTCATAATGAATACGATAGCGGCATCGTCATCGTATTCCAAACAGCTAGTGTCGTTTTGTGTATTCATAAAGGTATATTTTTTACAAAGATAATACAAACCGAGAGCAATGACAAAAAAACGAAGTTTTTTAGGCTATATTTTATGCAATAATGTATGCTTGCATAAAATTAGTGCAGAAAATATTGACGTAAAAGCAAACGCAGTTTGCGGTCATTGCCGAGGTGACGTTTATCTTCACGAGCGAATGCGAGTAAAGATAACACAATCGGTCATTGCCGAGGTGCCGTTTATCTTATTTAAAAATAACTAAAAAATTAACACAATGGGCACGATAT
>JAEIGA010004712.1_pt1 | contig 21048 bp, 17 predicted proteins | sample 9270691 | NCBI WGS metagenome assembly JAEIGA01 (sample SAMN17057246, study PRJNA624740) | gut metagenome | biome: biome; isolation source: fecal sample | host: Bos grunniens | place: China: Xizang | collected 2019 | reverse complement strand
TAGGCGCAAATGCGGTTGAACCAACACCGATCTGCGACGGCGTCATTCATTGGCACCGAAGGACTGCGGAGCAGGGTGGCGAAGAAGGGAATCAGAAGCGCCAAAATGCATCCAACCATGAGGGAGAAGCCAATAAGACCATGTTCGGCAAGGAATTGTAAGGTGTCATTGTGAACATTGGCTTGGCCCACGCCAGTACGATTGCGCAACCAGACACGTTCTTCAGGGTCGTCCGTATTGATGTACTGTGCATTTAACCAACGGAAACTCCAGGCGCCTGCGCCAAAGTAGAAGTAGTCATCCCACTGACGAAGGGCGAGAATTCCTTGATAGCCGGCACGCATAAGCATAGGGTTTTCAAAGAAGGTTGCCCAGTCCGTGTCGCCAATTTCCTTCAAAACGGTGTCCACCGCAGGAATCTTTTGGTAAGCGGGGAGGGCAAAGGCTGCGGCTTTTTCTTCTTCGGTTTGGGCCAAGCGTAAAGCTTCGTCGCGCGTGGCATTCGCATTAACTGCGTAGATGCGGAAAGCCGCAGAGCCGATGACGATAAAGGTGGCCAAGAAGAGGAAGGCTGGCACGGTGAAGCGATACTTCGCAGGCACAGATCCCATGTAGCGAATGGGCACATAAACGGTGGTGATGGCCAGAATCGCCAAGGTGAACAACACCCCAGCACGCGAACCCGAAAGGATTGCAGAAATTGCACAGAGGAGCGCGGCAATCAGATAGAACCACGGTGGCATACGGGTGTGTTCGCGATGTTCAAGCACCCACAAATACATGCCGATGGAGAGGGCCATGACTGCGGGGAAGAAGCAGGCGGCGTGATTGGGATAGCCGAAGGTCGCAAAGAAGAAAGCGTGGCTTTCCATGCCCCAATACAAGAAGGTGCCATCCACCACAAATTGGATAATGCCCGCAATGGCCAAAACCGCAGTCATCATGCAGATGAAGGTGCAGAGCAGACGTTTCGAGTGGCGGAGGGTGGCATGGCGAATAGCCAAAAGGGCCACTAAGACGGGCGTAAACCATGCGAGGACGGTCACCGCTTCATCGGAACGGAATGCGTGGGGAAGCCAAGGCACAAGCAAGGAGTCGGGCACTTGCAAGTAGACCGCCTGCGAAGGGTCTGCCGGGGGCTTGGCAATAAGTTCTGTCACGCTGGGGTGGCGCAAACATTTAAAGGCTGGCGAAACCACTTCCCATGCCTTTTTCGCGGGATCCCATTCCACAAAGGTGTAGGCATTGAGCCATTGAATGGTCAAAAAGAGCGTCAAGGCGATGGTCAACCAGGTGAGCGGATCGCGACAAACCGATCGCCATACACGCGCGCGGGCATCCAGGAGGGATTCGGTGCGGCGTTGCTCTGGAAGTAAAAACATCACTTCCGCGATGAGCAACGTCAACCATGGCGCCCACGAGGCGAGCCATTTGGGAACAATGCCACCCCCCAGCCAGGTGAATAGCGTGAACATTAATGCAACAAGTGCGACAACAGCATATCGAGCAATACCCATAATGCGAATAGTCTACCATAAATAATAATTCGCGCGCGAGGGAGTATCTGCAGAGAAGTGCTTTTTATTCGTGAGGAGATACCTATTTTTGCAATAAAATCTGTTTGAGTGTGAGGAGACGCTGGGGATGCGTGAAAGAACTTACAGGTGCAAAGTTCTGCAGAAAGAGGCTTTTCTTCACCTGGGGGTGTTGTGTTATACTGACCTTGTTCGCGCAGTTGAATAGGAATGAGGTTGGCATATGGTGCGTGGTATTTCGCTTTTGAGTGGTGGCTTAGACTCCATGTTGGCTATTTGTCTCTTGAGAGAGCAGGGCATTGAGATGGAGGGGGTGGTCTTTAAGAGCCCATTTTTTGGGGTGAAGGGGGCAGAAAAGGCCGCGCAACAATTAGATGTGAAGTTGCACATCCTTGATTTTTCTGATGATATTCTCTCTTTAGTAAAACATCCGCCACATGGTTTCGGCGGAGCGATGAATCCATGTATTGACTGCCATGCCGCAATGATTCGTCGGGCAGGGGAGTTTATGCGTGCCGGCGGATATGACTTTGTCTCCACGGGTGAAGTGTTAAACCAACGCCCCATGTCCCAGAATCGTCGTAGTTTAGAGACGGTGGCAAAGACTTCTGGCCTGGAAGGCTATCTCTTGCGTCCGCTCTCTGCGCAGTTGTTGGAGCCGACCATTCCCGAACAAGATGGCCGCATTGACCGTTCGCGCTTGGGAGCCATCTCTGGACGCAACCGCCAACCTCAGATGGAGTTGGTCAAACGTTACGGTTTGACGGAGTATCCGTCGCCCGCAGGTGGCTGCCTTTTGACGGAAAAGGGGTTTTGCCGTAAGTTAAAAGACCTCTTTGATCACGCAGATGGGATTCCGCCAGTGGCGGAGGTGGAACTCTTGAAGTTCTCGCGTCAATTCCGCTTGCCTGATGGCGGACGTATCATTGTCGGGCGCAATCGTCAGGACAACTTGGCGCTCAAAGCGTTGCGCGAAGAGGGACGCACTATCTTACACACGGTGAATATTCCTGGCCCGACGGCGGTGGTATTGGGTGAAATTCCTGAGTCTGACCTTTTGCGCGCTGCGTCCATTATCGCAGATTACGGTGATAAGGGGACTTTAACCGATATCATTGTGAAGGTGATTACCCCTGAAGAAACGCGTGGAATCACCGTGACGCCTTTGACGCGTGAAACTTATCAACCCTGGATGCTTTAAAGAAAGGACATGCTATGACAAAGTCTTGGATGAGTTGGGTGGCAGTTGCAGCCTTAACAAGCGTTGCTTTCGCAGGTCGTGAGCGTATGAAGCCTGCGAGTTTTGTCGCAGCTGATTATGGTATCGCACCTGGAAAAACCTTTGTTGCCGCGGATGTGGAGCGCATGCTCGCTGATGTGAAGGCTTCACAGGCATTGAAAAAGCGCATTGTGTTCCAGCCGGGTGTCTATGATATCGGCGCAGAACAGTGCCAGATTCGGACGTGGTTCATCTCCAATCATGACCAAGTCAATCCACGAAAGGTCTTTTTGCCGTTGGAAGATCAGGTCAATGTGACGGTTGAAGGGAAGGGGGCCTTCTTCAATTTGCGTGGCCGCATTTTGCCCGTGGGGATTTGGAACTCCAAGGGAGTCCGCGTGAAGGACGTCACCGTGGATTACGAAATCCCAATGATTACGCAGATTACCTTCACCGCCGTGAATCCTGAAGCGCAGACCGTCACCTTCAAGCCGATTGAAGGTACGCAGGCTGAATTGCAGAATGGTCGCCTCTACTTTAAAGGATACGATTTTAGAAATTCGCCCGGTGGCGGCATTTTGTTTGAAGCCGACGGACGCATCGCCTATCGTACCAGTGACTGCGGTTTCAATTTAGGGAGCGTAACGGCGAATGAAGATGGCACCTACACGGCTGCCGCTTGCGCGAATAAGGCCTTCAAGGTCGGTCAAAATATGGCCTTGCGTGCTTGGGAACGCCCCGCACCTGGTGTCGTTATCTCGGATTCCTCGGATGTCACCTTGAAGGAGGTGACGATGCATTACGCTGATGGCATGGGCTTAATCTGCCAGAGCACGAAGGATATCACGTTGAAAAACTTTAAGGTCGTCCCCAATAAGGCAAAGGGACGCGTCTTCTCTACGCAGGCGGATGCAACGCACTTCTCGGGATGTTGGGGGAAGATTGAATCAAATGACGGTCTCTATCAGGGCATGATGGATGACGCAATCAATGTGCATGGCACCTATTTGCGCGTTCAAAAGCGCATTGATGAGAAGACGCTTGAATGCGCCTACATGCATCCGCAGGCCTATGGTTTCTCTTGGGGCACTCCCGGTGAAGCGGTCATCTTCATCCAGTCGCGCACCATGACGATGCTGAACGAAACGAAGAATGTGTTGGAGTCGATTACACCTGTTGACCAACCCTCCATTACGGGTGCCAAGATTTTCCGTTTGACCTTTAAGCAACCCCTTCCTGCGGTGGTTGATCCCACTGTGACCCCCATGGGAATTGAAAATCTTTCGCGCACGCCCGCTGTTGACTTCGTGGGGAATATCGTGAAGGATAATCGTGCGCGTGGCGCACTCTTCTCTACGCCTGAAAAGGTCTATTGCGCCAACAACGTCTTTGACCATATCAGCGGCAGCGGCATTTTGTTGTGCGGTGACTGCAATGGTTGGTATGAAACGGGCGCCTGCACGGATGTGGTGATTGAAAAGAATACCTTCGTCAACGTGCTCACCTCGCCCTTCCAGTTCACCGAAGCTGCGATTAGTATTTGCCCGGAAATTCCTGAAATCAAGGAAGACTCCGCCTATCTGCATCGGAATATCACCATTCAAGACAACGTCTTCGCCACCTTTGACGCACCTTTGGTCTATGCCAAGAGCGTGGATGGCTTGGTCATTAAGGACAATGTCTTTGTGAAGACCGCAGAGTATCAACCCTATCACTGGAATAAAGAATGGTTGACCCTGCGTCATTGCACCAATGTGCAGGCAGACAAACCCACGGGTTTAAAGTAAGGTAAAATCATCCATGCGCATCTTAATCACGGCTGGCCCAACGCGTGAACCCCTTGATCCCGTGCGGTTCATCTCTAATCGTTCCACTGGTAAAATGGGGTTTGCGCTTGCGCAAGCCGCTCAGGCAAGAGGTCATGAGGTTACGCTCATTGCTGGTCCCGTGACCTTGCCCACGCCCGATGGCGTCACCCGTGTGGATATTGAAACCGCGCTCCAAATGTTGGAGGCGGTCGAATGTCACCTGCCGGCACATGAGGTCTACATCTCCTGTGCCGCAGTTGCTGACTGGCGCCCTGCTGCCTATTCTCCCACGAAATTAAAAAAAGCTGGGATGGATGGCACCATTCAACTCGTGCGTAACCCCGATATTTTAAAGACGGTTCGCCCGCTTAAAGACAATAAACTCTTTGTGGGCTTTGCTGCAGAAACTGGCGTGCCAGATGCAGAAGCTACACGAAAATTAAACGAAAAAGGGTTGGATTTCATTGTGGCAAATGATGTCACGGCCCCTGGTGCAGGCTTCGCCACCGACACGAATCGCGTTACCTTGCTTTATCCCAATGGCACACGCGAAGACCTTCCCCTTGCATCAAAATTAGAGATCGCCACCGCCATCATCAGCCGCATCGAACAGCTTCGTTCGGTCACGGACTGTTGATTGGTCGCAAGTGACCTTGTGGTTGGGGATTGGAGGGGTGGCAGGGAGAGATATTATTGTGTGGCTCTGTCATAGCCAGAGCGCGCATGGATGCGCGCAACCCGAAAATGCGTCCCTGCTGTAGGCCCAGGAAATGTCGGGCATAGACGTAGAGATGCTGCGTGCACCCCGAAAATGCGCCAGATTCGGTGGCGTTACTATCGTACACAACTATTCAAGCGATTTTGAGGTATGTAAATATTTTGCATTGTAGGTGAGTTTATGGTATTATGTGGCAATTATGGATGGAGTCTTTACCGATAAATGTATGGAATATGCACGGCAGCTGCTTGAAAAGTGCCGTGCTTGCGGTGTGCGTTTGGGCACCGCAGAGTCCTGCACGGGTGGACTTGTGAGCGGAATTTTATCTGCTATCCCAGGCGCCAGCGATGTCTTCGAAGGGACCGTGGTGGCCTATCAGAATCGCATCAAAGAGAAGTTGCTGAATGTGTCCGCAAAGACGCTTGCCACCATGGGAGCGGTGAGTGCGGAGTGCGCTGAAGAAATGGCGCAGGGCGTGTGCAACTTATTGGGCGTGCCTTTAGGGATTGCGGTGACAGGAATCGCCGGGCCAGGTGGTGCAACGCCAGAAAAGCCCGTGGGACGCGTCTATATTGCGGTGGCTTATCGCGGTATTGTGGCGGTGAAAGAGCATACTTTTGATGGCACTCGCGCTGCTGTAAGGGCGGCAACGGTTGAACATGCTTTGAGATTGGCACATGCGTGCCTTGAGAAAGAGACTGAAAAAATGGTAGACATTGACTGGAAGAACCTTGGGTTCTCGTATATGCCCACGCGGAGTCACATTCGCTACACGTGGAAGAATGGCGCTTGGGATGGCGGGGAGCTCGTAAATGAGCCGATGATTAAGATGTCAATCGCCGCAGGTTGCTTGCACTATGGTCAGGAATGTTTTGAGGGCATGAAGGTCTTCCGTCAGCAGGATGGGAAGATTGTTGCTTTCCGTCCGCAGGCGAATGCTGCTCGTATGCAGCGGACGGCCTATAAGACGGTGATGCCACCTGTGCCGACCGAGATGTTTTTGGATGCCTTGAAGCGTGTGGTGCGTGACAATATCGATTATGTGCCGCCCTATGGTTGCGGTGCATCGATGTATGTGCGTCCGCTTTTGATTGGTACGGGTCCGCAGATTGGCGTGGCACCTGCGAATGAATACACCTTTATCATGATGGTGATGCCGATGGGCAATTACTACAAGGGTGGTATTAAGCCTGTGCGTGCGATTATCTTTGATGAATATGATCGTGCTGCACCGCAGGGTATGGGCGATGTGAAGGTGGGCGGCAACTATGCTGCAAGTCTCTTTGCGCATGAGAAGGCTCACGAAATGGGCTTCCCAGTGGAACTCTACTTGGATGCAAAGACGCACACCTGTGTGGAAGAATTCGCCACCTCGAACTTTATTGGTTTTAAGGAAGACGGCACGTTTGTGACGGTGAAGTCCTCTTCGGTGCTTCCTTCTGTAACGAATTTGTCCTTGCAGCAGCTCGCTGCAGATTTGGGACATCCTGTTGAAATTCGCCAGATTCCCTATGAGGAACTCCGCGAATTTACTGAAATCGGCGCCTGCGGAACTGCTGTGGTGGTAACGCCTGTATGCGAAGTGCATCGTAATGGCGAAGTGATTGAAATCGGGTCGAAGACCGATTGCGGACCGAACCTGCGTAAGTTACATGATATGATGCAGGATATTCAGTTTGGCCGCATCCCAGACGAGCACGGTTGGTGCTACGAACTCTAATGTAATCACGTTTATGTTCTGCGGTAGAAGCGTAGCAATAGCCTGTCGCAGCACTTTTCCCTTTTTCCAATCAGCCTCTGACTGAAAGGTATTACAATGACACAGGCCCCCCAATATCAGCAGTTCGTCGGTCGTCCCGGGAGTTTTTCCGGGGAGAGTTTGACGCAAGAAATGCTTCGAAAGCAGGGCCGTAGCGGCGCTCAGTGCGTGGTGGACGGTTTAATTAGCAACGGTTGCAAAGTGCTTTTCGGGTATCCCGGTGGTACGGTAATCGACATTTTTGACAAGCTTTACGATTCGCCGATTAAGTTTGTGCTCCCTCGTCACGAACAGGGTGGCATTCACATGGCAGATGGTTATGCACGTGCCACGGGTAAGGTGGGCTGTGCGCTTGTTACCTCTGGTCCGGGTGCAACGAATGCCGTCACAGGTTTGGCCACTGCGATGATGGATGGTGTGCCGATGGTGGTCATCTCTGGTCAGGTGAGCATGAATCTCATCGGTACGGATGCCTTCCAGGAAGCTGATACAACGGGTATCACGCGCGGTGTGACGAAGCAGAACTTCTTGGTGCGCTCGGTGGATGAATTGCCACGTATCATTGCGGAAGCCTTCTTTATTGCAAGCACGGGTAAGCCGGGCCCTGTTTTGATTGACATCCCGAAGAACATTCAGCAGCAGTACACACTCCGTCCGGATGTGAGCATGCAGGATGTCTCGATTCGCGCTTATCAGCCAACCTTATTGCCGCCTCCAGAGCAGGTGGCGCGCTTGGCAGAGGCAATCAATAAGTCGCATCGTCCCGTGTTGTATGTGGGCGGTGGTGCGATTGTTTCGAATAGCTGCGCCTTATTGCGTTCCTTGGCAGAAACCTATGACATTCCTGTCTGCACGACGTTGATGGGCTTGGGTGCATTCCCTGAAACGAGTCCGCTCTCGATGTGGATGGTGGGCATGCATGGTTCGATTGCTGCGAATCAGGCGATTCAGCAGGCAGACTTGGTGATTTCTGCGGGTGCACGTTTTGATGACCGCGTGACGGGACGTATTTCCGAATTTGCACGTTCGGCACAGATTGCACATATCGATGTTGATGCTTCGGCAATCGGTAAGAACATCGGCACGGATATCGCTGTGTGTGCAGACCTTCGCCAGACGCTTGAGGCACTTTTGCCTTTGGTGCATAAGGTGGATCGTTCTGCATGGTTGGAACAGATCGCAACGTGGCGTAAGGAAAAATCTGCCGTTTACTTCCCGCGTAAGGATGGGAAGATGTTGCCCCAGGCTGTCATCGAGACGATTGACAAGGTTTCTGAAGGAAAAGCCACGATTGTGACGGACGTGGGCCAGAATCAGATGTGGGCCGCACAGTTCTATCGTTATACGCGTCCGCGCTCCTTCTTGAGTTCGGGTGGTCTCGGAACGATGGGCTTTGGTGTGCCGGCAGCAATCGGTGCACAGTTGGCCTGCCCGGATAATCTGATTGTCTCCATCAATGGTGATGGTGGTTTCCAGATGAATATCCAGGAATTGGTGGTCGCAACCGAACACAAGTTGCCCGTGAAATTCGTGGTGTTGAATAATTCTCGCCTCGGTATGGTGCGTCAGTGGCAGGACCTCTTCTATGGTGGTCGCCATAGCGCTACGATTCTGACGCCGAATAATCGTCCGACCAATGAGCAAATCTCCTGCGAAGAAGAAGAGCCCGTCTATTTGCCTGACTTTGTGAAGGTGGCTGAGGCTTATGGTATTCGCAGCAAGCGCGTGAAGACGATTGAAGAGGCCGAAAAGGTCTTCGCTGAAGCATTTAATGACCCGCATCCGTGGTTGATTGAATGTATCGTCGCAGAAGATGAGAATGTGTTGCCCATGGTTCCTCCAGGTGCTGCACTTTCGGAAATGATTCTTCCCCCTCGAGTCTAAGGAGTGCTTACAATGAAAAGACATATCTTAAATGTGTTAGTTGAAAACAGTCCTGGCGTGTTGGCGCGAATCGTGGGTCACATTTCTGGTCGTGGTTACAACATTGAAACCTTGAATGTCGGCCCGACAACGGATCCCTCCATCTCCAAGATGACGATTGGTATCCCTGGTGAGCCAGAGGTGATTACGCAGGTGGTCGCCCAATTGGCAAAGCAGATTGACGTCTTTAGCGTGGTGGATGTGACTGCAAAGGCGCATATCGATCGCGAAGCTCTTTTGGTGAAGGTGGGAACACGCGCAACGGGTCGCGCACCTGTGATTGAAGTGGCGATGCTCTTCGGCGCAAAGGTGCTCGGTGTTCATCCAGACGCCTTGACGATTCAAATGGTGGGTTCGCAAATGCAGGTGGAACAATTCCTCACCTTGCTACATCCCTTTGATGTGATGGATATCTCGCGGTCGGGTTCGATTGCGATGTCTCAAGAATAAAATCACGCCCGTTTGCTTAGCAGACGGGCTTCATAACATCTTTACGGAAGAGTAAAATGAAACGTTTTGCCGTGCTCGGTCATCCCATCGGCCACAGCTTTTCGCCGATTATGCATACCGCGAGTTTCCGTTCAATCGGCTTTAATGGCGAGTATACGCGTCGTGATGTGCCACCCGAAACCCTGAAGGCCGCATTAGATGCTTTGGCACAAGAGGGGATGGATGGGGTGAATTTGACGATTCCCCATAAGCAACTCGCCGTACCGATGATGGATGCATTGACGCCTGAAGCGAAACGTTTGGGTGCGGTCAATACGGTACGCTTTAAAGATGGTAAAATGTATGGGCACAACACTGACGGCCCAGGATTTTTAGCTGCCGCAAAGGCTTTGTTAGATTTTACACCGCAGGGTGAAACTGCGGCGGTGATTGGGTGTGGTGGCGCTGGCCGTGCGATTTCGCTTTCTCTCGCTTATGCTGGTGCGAAGTGGATTGGCTTAATTGATGTGGATCAAGTTCGCGCAAAGCAATTGGCAGATGAGATTCAAAGCCAGACGCAAACGCGCGCAGAAGTGATTACGGTCGAACGTTTGTGCGAGGCACATCTGGTGGCACAGTGTTCGCCCAGCGGCCTTGCCATTATGCCAGAACCCGCTGCGCCGGCTTCAGCCTTCCGTCCAACGCAGGTACTTTACGATATTGTCATTCCGCCAGGGCATCCAGAGACACCGACGATGCGCGCCTTCCGTGAGGCGGGTGGTACGCGTTGTGCCAATGGTGTGCGGATGTTGGTGGAGCAGGGCGCGCTCTCCTTTGAATTCTGGACGGATGGTGTTGTAGCAGATCGCAATGCGATGTTGGCGGCAGTAGAAACAGAGGTGGCTCGCCATGGCTGATTTTTTAATTGGACTGTCGGAAGAAGACGCCACCTTCCTGGCGCGTGTGACGATTGGTTTTGTGGTTTGCTTGGGTGCGATTATTGGCAGTTTTTTAAATGTCTGCATCTATCGTATCCCGATGGAACTCTCCGTCAGCCGTCCGCGTTCGCACTGTTTTAGTTGCGGAAAGACCATTCCGTGGTATCACAATATTCCCGTTTTGACATGGTTTATTCTGCGCGGGAAGTGCTCAAATTGTAAGGCCCCAATTAGTTTTCGCTATCCAGCGATTGAAGCCCTTACAGCAATTCTTTTCTTGGCCGTTTTCCAAATGTGGGGTAATCCTGCGTTATTTGGCCTAAATCCGCTCTCTGTGCCAGAACTCATTCCCTTCTTTTGGTTATTCGTTGCGTCCACGGTCGTGAATGTGATGATTGACATTGATCATCGTATTCTGTTAGATCGCATTTCATTAGGCGGCACGTTGTTCACCTTTGCCGTCTCGACAGCCTTCCCGATTTTACACGGGTGTACGCTTTGGTACGATGGTTTGCTGACCTCATTTTATGGCGCTTTGGCTGGGTTTGGCATTGGCTTTGCGATTGCCTTTATGGGCGAACGCATCTTTTTGCAGGATGCCTTTGGCTTTGGCGATGTCAAATGGATGATGCTCTTCGGCGCCATTTTTGGTTGGCAAGGTCTCCTTTGGATTCTGCTGATGTCTTCCTTTATTGGTTTATTGATGGGTGCTGGCGTTTTACTCTACAATCGCATCAAGGGATTGGCAGATGAACAAGCCGTGGCGATTCCCTTTGGTCCTGCGTTAGGAACGGCGGCATTGCTTTGGCTGTTCTGGAGTCGGGTGATTCTAAAGACTTGTATTGCGTTGCGCGATTGGGTGTTAATGCACGAACAGGGCTTCTTGATGGGCTTTATTCCTGTATTGCTATTGATGTCTGGGTGGCTCATTTTCCGCATTCGCATGATTCGTAAGTACAATCGTGAATTGATGGAAGCATCTGAAGATGAGGTGACAGAATCTCGTCCCACGGCAGAAGCCAAAGCAGAACAGGAGACACCTCATGCGTGATCGAATTGTGTTAGAAGGCTTGAGAGTGGAGTGCATTGTAGGGGATTTGCCTCACGAACGCACCTTTCCGCAGGAACTTTTTTTAGATATGGCACTCGTTTGTGACTTGGCGCCTGCAGGTAAAAGTGATCAATTGGCTGACACAGTGAACTATGTTGCCGTGATTGATGCGGTGCGCCAAACGTTGATTTCGGCGAAGTGTCAGATGATTGAGCGTGCTGCTCAGTTGGCCGCCGATGCGGCTTTCGCAGTGGATTCACGCGTACTTGAGGTCGAAGTGACAGTACGTAAACCGCATGCATTGCCAGGCGTGGTCGCAGGGGTACAGATTCACCGCTGTCGTGTGTAAGAGGTACGTAGCATGACGCTGCGAGAGCTATTTGGAGTTTGACGATGCAGTTTCCAACAACCGCTTTTGTGTTGGGCGCAGGGTTCGGTGAACGTCTGCGTCCGATGACGCTTTCCACCCCGAAACCTTTGATGCCGATTTGGAATAAACCATTATTGGCGCACACCTTAGCGCAATTAGCGACATGGGGTGTCCAAGAGGTCTTTATCAATATGCATTGGTTGCCAGAGCGTATGCGTGAGTTTATTGCGGCTTATCAAGGCCCATTAACGCTTCACGAACTTCATGAGCCAGAGATTCTTGGAACTGGCGGCTGTTTGCGTGCGCTTAAGCCACATCTCAAAGAGGCGCCCTTTTGGTTGATTAATGGTGACATTGTCTTCAATTGTCGCCCCGAACCTTTGCTTGAGGCCTTCAAGGCATCGGGTCAGTTCGCCGCCGCATGGATGGAGGCAAAGCGTGGCCCTCGGACAGTGGAGTCGGACTATGCTGGCCGTATTACCTGTTGGGCTTCTCCCACACCAGGCGTCGAACACACGTATACGTTTACGGGCGTAAGTCTTTTAAGTCCTGCGGTGATTGACTTCTTGCCTGCGGATAAACAGATGTGTTCGGTCGTGGAGGCCTTTAATGCGGCGATGTATGCTGGAAAGTTTGTCCAGACTGCAGTGCAGAAGGATGCGTATTGGAATGACGCTGGTACGCTTCAGGCCTATTTGCAAGTTCATCGAGATGTTAAGAAGACACCCGATTTGGCCGCTTATGCGGTTGATGCAGGGAAGCTGCCTGCCCCTGAAGTGGGCAAGGTGCTCAAACAATTGAAGTGGCAATTGGAAGAGACGATTCTGATTCCTTTGGGCGCACGTGGGAGTCAGCGCACCTTCTGGCGCTTAGTGTCGCCTCGTCGTTCGGTCATTGCCATTGCCTATGAAACCTCTGGCCGTGCTGAAAATGCGCGCTATGCTGCGTGTGCGAAGGTGTTGAGTGCTGCGGGTGTACCTGTGCCGCGTGTCATCTTAGACAAGCCGCATCTCTTGGTTTTAGAGGATTTGGGCGATGACACGCTGGATCGTTATGCTACAACAGTCCGTGAGTCTTTAGCCGATACGGCCTGTCAGTGTGGCCATACGCATGAGGCAGGGGAGGAACACACTTGTTCCTGTGGCCATGACCATCATGAAGAAGGTTGCACTTGTGGTCACGGCCACGCCTGTCAGCATGCGCCGCATAGCCCAATTTTAGGGCAAGTCATGGAGATGTTGGCCAAGTTTCACAATGCTGAGACTGGCGATTTGCCCTTAGAGCCGCCCTTTGACCAGAAGCTGTACGACTGGGAAGTGGGCCTATATGAACAGTTTGTCGCCCCTTTCTCTCCAGAGGCGAAGGCGGAGTGGAAGCAACTCCAAGCGCAATTGTTGGCAGAGCCATCGGTGTTAGTGCATCGTGACTTCCAGAGTTCGAACATTCTCTGGTTGAATAAGACGCCCCATGTGATTGATTTTCAGGGGATGCGTCGTGGGCCTGCGTTGTACGATTTGGCCTCCTTCCTCGCAGATCCCTACACCGATTGGGGCGCCTATGCTGAGGCTGATGCACTGACATCCTATGCTGCAGCTTCTGGGCGCGAGGTTGAGTCCCTCAAGCGGGTGCTTCCGTGTGCGGTGGTGCAACGTCTGACGCAGGCAATTGGCGCATTTTATCGTTTGGCCTCGGTGGGGCAACCGCGCTTTTTGGCCTATGTCCCAGTGGCACGTGCGCGTGCAGTTTTGGCCGCAGAGCAGGCCGGTTTCCCGGCAATTGCCGCGGCACTTCGTGGATAAAGGCTTGTTTTTGCCCGATTTATTGGCTTTTAGCGGTTGATGAACCATTTAAAATGCTGATAACTATGTTATAATGTATACATTTATTGCTTGTTTTTAAGGATGTAAAGCGCTATGGTAAAGGTTAAAATTGTCGGAGCAACGGGCTACGGTGGCATTGGCTTGATTGAGTTGCTCGGCCGTCATCCCGAAGCAGAAATTACCGCCTTAGTGGCGCGTGAAGATGTTGGCAAACGCGTTTCTGATATTTATCCGCATTTGGCAGGATTCTGCGATTTACCCATTTTAGACGCCGCAGACCCGCAGGCTCAGACGCCTGCAGACATTGTTGTCTTCTCGACCCCTGACCGTGTGGGCATGTTTGAGGCCCAGAAGGTGTTGGCGACGGGTGCGAAGGTCTTAGACTTCTCTGGTGACTTCCGTTTTACCACGCAGGAAGCCTACGCAGATTATGCTACACGTCATGGCAAAGACCCCGAACATGCCTCTCCTGAACTCTTAGGTCAGAATGCCTATGGTTTGGCAGAATTGCACCGTGCAGCAATTGGTGCGGCACCTGTGGTGGGCAATCCTGGTTGCTTTGCGTGCAGCTGCATCTTGGGTTTGGCACCAGCAGCGAAGGCTCGTCTCTTCAACCCTTACAGCGTGATTTGCGATTGCAAGACGGGTGTTTCGGGCGCAGGCAAGAAGTTGGCCGCTACCTTCCACTATCCTGCACGCTATGAGAACATGAATGCGTACAAACTCGCAGGCCACCAGCACGTTTGCGAAGTGGAACGTGAGTTGTCGTTGCAGTATGGCGCAGATGTTCGCTTGACCTTCACGGCACACGTCTTGCCGCTTTGCCGTGGTATCATGAGCACGCTTTATGCTCAGATGGATGCTGTGCATACGGAAGAAGAATTGGTTGAGTTGTATCAAGCATTCTACAAGGATTCGCCCTTTGTTCGCGTGTATGGTTCGAAGGCTGCCATTGGTACGAACAGTGTGCAGCGCACCAACTTCTGCAACTTGGTCGTCAGCGTTGATCCGCGTGTGAATCGTTTGCGCGTTGTTTCGTATATCGACAACTTGATGAAGGGGCAGGCAGGGTCTGCTGTTCAAAATATCAATCTCATGAGTGGCTTGCCTGAGACAATGGGCTTGCTTTACTCGGGCTTGTATCCGTAAGGCTTGCAGCATTGTTCTATTATTTTTCGCCACGATTAAATTAGGTTACCTGAATGAAGAAGAAAGCTACCTCGTCTGCTAAAAAAACGACTTCTCCTGCAAAGAAGCCGGCTCCTTCGACGAAAACGACTAAGGCTGAAGCACCAAAGAAGCCGGCTCCTTCGACGAAAACGGCTAAGGCTGAAGCATCCAAGAAAACGATTGAAAAGCGCGCTGAAGCGGTGACGCCGATTAAGCCTGTCGCTCCTCATCGTGGTCTTGGACGTGGGTTGTCGGCTTTGATTGACGCACCTGCAATTCAACGTCAGGGTGTGCCGGTCATTCCGAAACCAGCTGCGCCTGTGGTGCCGCAGATTCCCGTGGTGAATGAACGCATTGAGGGTAGCGTCTTGACGGTGCCCATCACGGAAATTGAACGTTCTCCTTGGCAGCCGCGTCAGACCTTTGATGATGCTGCATTGCATGAATTGGCAGACTCGATTAAGGCGAATGGCATCATCCAGCCGTTGGTTTGCCGTAAGTTAGAGAATGGTCGCTTTGAGTTAATCGGTGGTGAACGTCGTTTGCGTGCATCGATTCTCGCAGGCTTAACGCGTGTGCCCTTGATTCTCGTAGAGGCTGAAGACCGCAAGGCAGCCGAAATGGCAATCGTTGAAAATATTCAGCGTGCCGATTTGAATGCGATTGAAGAGGCAGAAGGCTATCGCACACTCGCAGAGAAGTTTAGCTTGACGCAGAGTGAAGTGGCAGAACGCGTGGGTAAGGCACGTCCTTCGGTTGCAAATGCATTGCGTTTGTTGGAACTTCCCGATGAAACAAAGGCGATGGTGGCAGATGGTCGCCTTTCTGCTGGCCATGCTAAGGCATTGCTCGGCTTGGCTCGTACAGAAGATCGTATTCGTCTTGGTCGTCGTGCCGTGGCAGAAAACTTGACGGTTCGTGCGGTGGAACGCGCCGTGATGCTCGTCAATACGCCGCCACCAGTTCGTCAGCCTGCCCGTGAAGATTTACCCCCTGAATATCTTCGTGATTTGACCGATCGCTTGCACGCTTTCTTTGGTACAGCTGTTCGCTTGACCTCTGGAAAGACCTTGGCCAATGGTCGTCACTTAAAGGGCGTGCTTGAGGTTGATTTCTACAACAACGATGACTTGGATCGCATCCTCACCTTGTTGGGAATTTCGGTTGATTAATTGCGTATCGCACATCATGACTCCGCTTCTGTGGTCAAAAGACAATCTGAAAACGTATTTTGGACGTTTGCTTGGGATGGCTTTTGTCTTGGGAGCGGTGGCTTTTTGTATGGGGTGTGAACGTGAACCTGCGCTTGAGATTGGCTTAGGGGAACGCGCATTAGCGGAGGTGAATGCGTTGATCACTGCGCATCCACAGCGTGAAGCTGGCGTGCATTCTGAAGCTGTGGCCGCTTGGATTGCTGGACGATTAGGCGAGTCTGCGGTATTGCAACGCTTCGAGACGCCCCATGGCACGATGGTAAATGTGGTGAAACCTCACCCTAAGCCCGTGGCCATTTTAGCCTCTCACTACGATACCAAGCGTGGCATTCCGGGATTTGTGGGGGCGAATGATGGGGCAAGTACGACCGCATTGCTCCTGACACTTGCCGCAGAAACGGATTTGCCTGTGACCTATCTCTTCTTGGATGGGGAAGAGTGCCGTGAGGCTTATACGGCGAAAGATGGCCTGCATGGCAGTTGGCATTTCGCAAAAACGGAACAGGCCTTGAAGCAGGCTCGCATCCCTGTGATTGTGCTGGATATGCTCGGCGACAAGGTGTTTACACCAGGTTTGGCGGCAAATGGTTCGTTGCGTTTGAACGGCTTGATTCGTCGTGCTGCAAAGCGGGTAGGGATGCGCCTGAGTGACGCCGGGGAAATTATTGATGACCACCTTCCGTTTACGGTTGAAGGATGGCAGGCCGCGGATATTATTGATTTTGATTATGGCCCAGAGAATAGCTGGTGGCATACACCAGAAGATACTGTGGATAAACTGAGTGCGCATTCGCTTGCACAGGCAGCAATGTTGGTGAAGGCGATTGTAAAGGATTTAATTGAGGAACAACAATGATTACTGTAATCTTAAATGTGTTATTGGCTGTGGTCACTGGCGTGGTTTTAACGCTGACCGATGTTTCGCCATGGTATTGGTCAATCCTTTGGGGATTGCTTGTTTTGATTGGTGGCCAGGTGGCGCTTGGCATGGTGTTGCGTCGGAAGATGGCTGGCATGTCTGAACAGATTCAGGCGGTGATGCAACGGGGTCAAGCAAAGATGCAGGCCAAGGTGCAACGCTGGCGTACGAAGCCGGTTTCCAGTCAGAAGGCCGCCGAACAAGAACTCGCAAAGGATCGTGATGCGATGATTGCCGAGGTGCAGGCGCTTGTGAAGCCGCTTGAGAAGTATCGTCTCTGGGTGCCGCTGTTGGGTCGCCAACTCGCCACCATGGAGTTGCAGTTCGCGTGGCAACGTCGTGATTATGTGCGTGTAGATTTGCTGTTGGAACGTGCATTATTGGTCGAACCCTTCTTGATGTGCATTCGTTTGGCACGCATGTGGCAAAAAAATGAGCCAACTGAAGCAATCCAGAAGGTGTTTCAGAAGATGACACGCCGTGCGCGTTATGGCACCACGGCATTGCTCTATTCCACCTTTGCTTGGATGTTGCTCAAGCGTGGCGATGTTGAGGGTGCATACAAAGTCTTAGTGGAAGCGGATGAGAAGAATGAACACCCTGTCATTAAGGCGAATAAAGAGATTTTGATGAACAACAAAATTGCGCATTTCACGAATGTTGGATTTGGGGAAGAGTGGTATGCGCTGTGGTTGGAAGAACCCAAAATGCGCGCTAAGCGAATGCGCGATAATGGTCGCTTCTTCATGTAAGCACTGCTATAGACACCTGTTGGAACAACGCTTCTGGCAGGTGTTTTTATTTCACAATTAATAAAAAAGACTACGGTCAGCACAAGGTATGGAAGACGTCGCGCCAAAGTCTGTTCCTATTTCTGACGAGGTGCAACGTTTTGCACTCCCGTTGCTTTTGGTGCTTTTCCCCTTGTCGGTGGCGCTCCTGCCGACGCCTGCTTTTACAGGCATTGCTTTTGCCGCCACTGCAGTCTTAGCCTTTCACTTAAAGTGTTTGCGTGGCTTCTTGTGGAGCGTCGCTGTTGCGTTTGTGCTGAATCTCTTTGTCTATTCAGGTGCGGTTGGCTTCTTTGATGTAGATGCCTATCTTGTTCCACAGATTCGCTTTATTGCGGCAAGTAAAACCATTGTGCCAGATGGGTTTCTCTCTGCGTCACATTTGAGTTTGCCCCGTGGTTTTACGGCGTGGTGTGCGGCGTGGTATCGCATGACGGGTTCGGTGGATTGCGGTGGAATGCTCTTTTTCATGTTGATTCCCGCTGCATGGCAGGTGCTTCGAAGCGAACTCTCTCGCGTGCAGACGTTGATTCTGCTCCTTTCGCCAGCGGCATTCCCGAGTCTCTTCTGTTTGATGGCAGATGGGTGTGTCTATCTTCTGTTGCTAATGGCCCTCATTTCACTGAAGTCGCCGAAGCACTTCTGGATGCCCTTATTGGCCGCCGTGACGGCTGCTACGTTTAAGACCTCTGCTTGGATTCCTTGTGCATGGGTGGCCCTTGTTTTATTGCGCAATCATCCACGTTGGTGGTGGCGAATCGCATTGATTGGTGGCGCGACATTACTCTGCAATCTGCCCACCTTACGTCTGCTTTTCAGTGGCGGCCTCTCTGACATTTCTGCAGATTTTTCAACCGCAAATGAAGCGGCTCAATCCATGGGTTACTGGGCACGTTTGGCTTATGTCTACATTGGTCACTGGACGACCTCTGCCGAACCTTTCTTTGGCGCTCATCAGGGAGGCATTGATGGGGGCGGTGTGGATGGATTGGGTCCCCTCTTTAGAGTTGCGGTTATGGCTTCACTTGTCACGCTTTGCCTTTTCAGAACGCGCTTAAAACCATGGGCAACGCCGCTCCTTATCGCATGGGGGAGCGTCTTAATGATGCCGACGCTCTATATCGGCTATGCACGCTATGTACCCTGGTTGTATCCCGCAGTGATGTTGCCTTTAGCACTTGCGTTACCCCGTCTTACCCTTCCGTTAAGCGGAATGATGTGCCTTGTGCCAATGATGTGGTTGGGCTGGCGTATCGCACTCTCTACTGAATCTGTCGCAGTGGCAACGCATGCGACTGCGGTCCATTCGGATATTTACAATATTCGCTGCGCTTTCCGTTCCCAACTCTCCGATGTGCCGCAGGCAAAACAGAGTGGTTCTCTGCTCTACTCCTACGAAATGGCCCCCGAACATTTCCCTACGATGAATCGCCAATTGCGTTCGGATTTGAAACAACGTCCCGCCTTTGAAAAGGTCAATGACGTACGTGACTATGCCGTGAAGACTTGGCTTCCGTGGGCTATCCGCCACGCTCCAGTTTATCTCTATGATTTGATGCGCCTACGCATTCGTTGGCTTTTGACTCCCCGAGGAATCAATGATGAAATTTCTCCCCCTCAAGCCTGAAGATCTTCCGCGATTATTTCCCTATTTCTCGCAACAAGCCTTTCGTCTGAGCGACTACACCGTCGGCTTTCAGATTATGTGGTCACTCTATGCCTCCACGCAATATGCCGAGGTGGAGGGGTGTTTAATTTTGCGTTCTAATTTCGGTGGACGCACGCGTTTTAACTATCCCCTTTCGCCCACGGCAGATGAAGCTGCCGAATTGCGCGCCTTAGAGCACCTTGAAAAGCACTGCGTATTGGAGGGAACCCCTTTGGTTTTGGGCGCGATCCCAAGTGAACGGCTGACGATTTTAACCCAACGCTACGGTCGCAATCTCACGATGACCAATCCACGTACCTGGCGTGATTATCTCTATAACATCTCAGATTTCGCAGATTATGTCGGCAAACGCTTCTCAGGCCAACGCAATCACGTCTCGAAATTTCGCCGCAATTACCCTAATGCCGTCTTTCGTCTGATGACCCAAGCCGACATTCCTGCGGTGAAAGCCTTCTTAGAGGTGTATGCCGAACGTCAATACGCGAAAAACTCCTTCATTGCGACTGAGGAACTCAAGGGTTCCTTTCGCCTCTTAGATGCCTTTGAATCCTTGCAGATGGTCGGTGGTATTCTTGAAGAAGGCGGGACTGTTATTGCTGTAACCATTGGTGATATCTCTGGTGATACGCTTGTGATTCATGTGGAAAAGGCTCTCGTGAATTATGAAGGTGTCTATCCCACGATTGCACATGAATTCGCTAAAGCCATGCGTCGCGAGGGACTAAACTATATCAACCGTGAAGATGATGCCGGTGATTGTGGGTTGCGAAAGTCTAAATTGCAGTACAATCCCGTACAAATTTTAGATAAGTACACCATCGTCCCGAACCGCATTATTGAAGAATTGGATGCGCCTCCCACACTTCATTCCGAACGCTTAACCCTGCGCGCCATTGGTGATGAAGAGGTACACGCCTTTGGGAAACTCGCTCGTCATATTGAGCGCAACCGCTTCTGGGGGTGGGACTGGCGAGAGGCGTGGAAAGAGGAGGGGGATCCGCGCGATGCGTGGTTCCTTGAACTCATTCGAAATGATTTTAAAGCCCGCCGCGAAATCTCCTTAGGCATCTACTGCGAAGGACAATTCTGCGGTGAAGCCGTCTTCCACAACTTCACCTATGACCATATGGTCGAATTAGGCGTTCGCCTTCTGCCTGAAGCAGAGGGAAAGGGCTATGCCACAGAAGCAATGCGCTGCATGGCAGATTATGCACTCTGCTTCTGGGGGCTTGAAAAGGTCGTGGCCAAATGCTACCGAGACAACCTCGCCTCGAAGAAGATGTTGCAAGCCGCAGGCCTACGTCCCTCAGGCGAAGACGAACAATTCTGCTACTTCTTCCGCACTGCAAAAAATTAAGCGCCAGCAGCGCTGTGGATTAGTGAATAGTTTCGTTCGCTTTGCTCACTTGAGTTCTGAGTTCTGGGTTCTGGGTCTTTTTACGCAAGGACGCTAATCTTACAAATCCGCTCACCTCGGCGCGAGGAAGATTCTGCTTCGCAGTCTCTTCCCCGAGGATGACAGATTTGCGCTTGCGATAAATCGATGAATATTTCCACGAGTCGCACAGTCTTGCTCGCTGCGTCGCACGGGCACATATCCGTGCTCCGTCAGCGTGCGCTGATCAGCTCGACGAAGGCGTAGCCTGACGAGAAATGGATATGTGCCCATTTCGAGCAGGCTACAAGACTTCTGCGGCTCGTGGAAGAAACACATG